>ERZ826764.1267-NODE-1267-length-30663-cov-3.706711_pt1 | contig 30663 bp, 21 predicted proteins | sample MGYA00519870_ERZ826764 | MGnify/ENA primary metagenome ERZ826764 (study PRJEB31778, sample SAMEA3449239) | human gut metagenome | biome: human gut; feature: human-associated habitat; material: faeces | place: United Kingdom | collected 2010/2012 ...
TTGTTCCGATCAGCAGTACGATGCATAAGAATAATGCAAAGAGACTGCCACGGAGTGCTTTTTTCGTTTTCGTACTCTCGTTCATTTGCTTCTTCCTTTCTGCTTGAATTTACCAATTCAATGCCCGTTTCCATCGGAAAGCAAAGGACACAGTATCCGCTTGACACTTTTCGATAATATGCCCTTTACTTTCCGCTCACCGGACGGTGAGTGGAATATGTGAAAGCAAGGTTATTTTTTTACTACAGTGTAATAAACATCTCCATTTGCCTTTGTTTCGGAAGTTACTTTGTAACCATCTGCTACGAAGTTAGTATGCGCACCCTCTGCCCAACAATCAGCTGGATTGAAGTTAATGAAAGTGCCACCCTTAACGATGATTTTAGCAGTTCCATTAGCGCGGTTTGCATCATAGCAGTTCAATACAAATTCGTCTGCCTTGTTTGCATCCGGGAACTTCTGCTGTACAGAGTATGTACCACCCTCAATGATTGCAGTTCCCTTTTGAACATATACTGCATGGATGTTTCCTACGAATGTACCATTCTTGATTGTTACAGTACTTCCGTCCTGTACGTCTACCGCATAGCAATCGTTTTCTTTTGCCTTGAATGTACCATTCCCTTCAATCGTCAGGCTCGATCCATTCTGTGCAGAAACCAGCGACCAATTATACTCACCGCCTTTTTCCCAAAGATCTGTATCATTAACAATTGTTTTACCGTTCATATTAAGTGTAATATCTTTCTTATCAGCAACTAAGGTCTCTGATGGCTTAATTTCGTCCGTTACTGTAATAACTGATCCTGCTTTCTTCATGGCTTCTCTGATAGCGGTTTCGCTATCTGCTTTAACACGTGCATCTTTATCATACTGATTATCAAAGCTGTCACTTTCTACCGTATCCTGAGTTGCATATACTGTAATGCTTACACCTTCAATGGACAGGTTCTGATATTCGTTACCTGCCGATTCCTGCATATGGCCCCGAAGCGTCAAAGCAGCAGATTCAGCGCCTGCAGTCAGATGCTGTTCTTGATTAATATCAACACCATCAATCGTCCAGTCAATGACTTCATTCAATTTCTGGTCACCTTCTACTCCGGTTACCTTAACTGTGTACTTCAGTGCCAGATTTCCCTTGTTTACAACCTTGATCTGTGGCAGTTCGTAGGTACATCCCGGTTCCCACAAGATTGCTTCGTTCTTCGCGCCTTTAGCTTTCTGGAAATCCAAAGTCTTTCCTTCTGCATTTTCCCAAGTTCCATTGTTGTCATACTGCAGTTCCACATCCAGCTTACCAGACTGGATCTTGTTCACGCCTGTGCTCGCAGTGTCTGTGAACCATGCGAATGTTGTTCCGATCAGCAGTACGATGCATAAGAATAATGCAAAGAGACTGCCGCGGAGCGCTTTTTTTGTTTTTGTGCTCTCGTTCATTTGCTTCTTCCTTCCTGCTTAAATTTCTAATTCAATACCCGTTTCCATCGGAAAGTAAAGGACACAGTATCCATCGTAATTCATGTGGTAATATGTCCTTTACTTTCCGCTCACCAGCAGGTGAGCGAAAAATATGAAAGCTTATATTATGTGCTTTTATCTGCTGACAACGTACCAATCGCCATCCTTTGTTACCTTACAGCCTTCGCCAAGGAAGACTTCATTTGGTCCCATCGCAGGATTAGATGGATCGTACTTGTAGAATTTACCACCATTAACGATGATTTTTGCTTTTCCTCTAGCACTGTCGTTAACATTAAGAGTATTCGCTGGAGTTGTAGCCTTGAATGTACCACCATTAATCGTAACCGTTGCGTTGCCAAGTGCGTAAATCAAATCGCATGGCTCACCACTTGGAACACTAACCTGTCTAAAGTCACCACCATTGATAACAACCGTACTGTTTCCATCAGCATCGACTGCCATTGCTGCACCTGATTTGTACACAGCATACACATCCGCATCAACTGTAAAATGTGCATTTCTTTCAGCCTGGATTACACCCCAACGTCCATTAGCCTGATATTTTCCTGTTATATTTAATGTTTCACTGGAAGAACTTATTGTCGTAAATTTCGTTGGAGCGTTCTTATCATATTCATTATCAAAGCTGTCACTTTCCACAGTATCCTGAGTTGCATATACATTTACACCAAACCAGGAAATATAAGAGGCTTTATCACTACCCGTCGTCTTTGTTGATTTTGCATTCGCCTCATTGCCAACATCCGTAGGCATATAGATAACCAGAGCCGTTATCTTGGACTGACCATTTTGTGCTAAATTACCACTAGCCAATGATGTGACCCCATTCATTTTCGTTGCATTATTTTCAATGGCACTCCAGGCAGCTTCACGAGTTGCAATTTTTTCCGTCACGTCTGCAGTTCCAATTTTAAGATAATCCCAAATTTTATAAGACTCTCCATTTACATTGGTCCCTTTAGTGCAACTCAGATTTGGATTGACTGCCATCTGATATTTCAGCGCCAGATTTCCATTATTCTTCACACGGAGATATACAACTTCGGTTTTCCCCGGTTCCCACAGGATATTATCCTCAAAAAGCTTAGTCTGCGATGTAACCGTTTGCCAGTCTGCCATATCCGTACTGTATTCCAGCTCTACATCCAGCTTCCCTGCCTGGATCTTGTTCACTCCTGTGCTTGCAGTGTCAGTGAACCATGCGAATGTTGTTCCGATCAGCAGTATGATGCATAAAAATAATGCAAAGAGACTGCCTCGGAGTGCTTTTTTCGTTTTCGTGCTCTCGTTCATAGTTTTTCCTTTCTCGCAAATGATGATATGATTTATAATACCTAAAGCCTGTTTCTATTTCTGTCTGTCTTCGGAGTCATTGGCTTCTCCAACAATAGTTCTAATATCAAAGCCTGCTCTGTCATGAGCGCGAGGTGCAGGGCTTGACTGTGGCTGTGGCTGTGCCGGTCTTTGTACCGGACGTGCCTGCTGCGGTGCTGACTGCGATGGCTTTGGCCTCTGCGGTGCAGGCTGTTGCGATCGATACTGTGTCGACTGCACCGGAGTTTCCGGTCGAACCTGCTGCGGCAGTACCAGTCGTGTCGGTCTTTCCGGTCTTACCGGTGCAGCATGCTGCTGAGTTGCTGCATGCTGCGGCTGTATCGGCTGCTGAGGCAACGCTGCTTCATGTGACACTGGCTGCGGCGCAGCTTTCGGAACGTCAGCCGGGCTCTTTGCATGATCCGGAACGTCAGCCGGAGGCTTTGCAGATTGAGCTGCCTGCATCTGTGCCAGATATTCCGGTGGAAGCTGTCCGCCGTTTTTCTCCATTGCCTGCTGCATCTGCATCAGCTGTTCCATCATCTCCTGCGATTTGACACGTTCTTCCTCCAGTGATTTCTTCTCTGCCTGGATCTCTTCCATCTGTTCCTTCTTGTATTTGCGGAACAGTTTGATGCTGTTGCGCGCCTGAACAAGGATCAATATAAAGAACGGAGTGAAGATACAGATGAAGTATCCCGGAACTGACTTCAGGAAGTTGAAGAATGTCCCGACTTTAGGAATATGTCCCTGATATTTACCGATCACCAGATTATAGGTTACGATTCCCTGGTCATTGGAATCGGTCGTCGTTCCGTAAGTGATGAATCCCGGATTCCCTTCGTCATCCGTTGTGACTTCACGGATCTTATGGGTGACGATCTCGCCATAATTGGATTCGTCCGGCGACTGGAATGAAATGATGTCGCCTTCCTTCAGCGTGCTTGGATCGGTCTGTTTGATGATGACCAGATCACCGGCGTCAAAGTCCGTAGCTTTCATGGAATCCGACAGTACGATGAATGCACTGTAGCCAAATACGCTGCGGTCTGCCCGGTCAAATGTCGTGACGGAAATAATGGTGAATGCCATCATTCCCAGCGAGAACACGACGATCGCCCATACGATGATTTTCCTGATAATATTCCACGCTTTTTTCATTGAAAAGAGTTCTCCTTCGTTGAATGATATGCTTTATGTATTACTCAAAACTGCGATCCGGATTATTCCGTACCTGTGTAGCAGTTGCTCCCATTTTAAAGGATAAGGTCTTGTCCTGTGCTTCGTTTCCCCGTTCTTTCGGGAAGTAGAAACGGATAGTCAGATCCTTACGCTCCCCAGCCGACAGTACAGCCTCGTCTACTGCAGCAGAACCCCGGGTCAGATCCTTTGCAGTTCCCTGATACAGGATTTTGTCAGTTCCTTTCTCGCGAATCGTCAGCTGCAGCACATCTGCCAGGTCGCCCTTCACATCTTCCAGATAAATCTTATAGTAAGCGTCGATGGATCCTTCATTTTTTATGAAGAAGTCCTTCACTACGCGCATGCCCGGTTCGAAGAGGTATTCGTCTTCGCTGATCACCGGTTTACCGTCGTTGAGATTGATCTTCACGACGCCAGTGTCAAAGTGGTTATCTTTTACTTCTACCATGGATGTGATCAGTGCAAAGGTGGTCACGCCCAGCATCAGTGCCAGTAAAACAGCGATGAACATACTTCTGCGGAGCTTCTTATGTGTTTCGGAATCAGAGTCATCCAGATCTTCTCCTGCCAGTTTCTTGTCTCTGCGGGATTTGATGAGAAGGATGATGATCGCCAGTGCGCAGATCGCAAAGACGCACCATAGAACGATGTGCGCTGTATCTCCTGTCCTGGCTGTCAGTCCTCCATGAGATCCTGATCCACTGCCGCCACCAGACTGGCTCGGTTTGGTTGGATCGGTCGGAGTCGTCGGATTATCCGATGGCTGTGTCGGTTCTGTATTGCCGTCATCCTTGACGTACCACTGGAAATCTGCATCTAAAAATGCCTTTTGATATGCATTTCCTACACTGGTGTCAAGCCATGCATCCACCTGATATGTCACATCAGTCTGTCCGCTGCCTGACTGGGCGATTTCCTGGGAGTATTCTTTATTATTGATCGTATTGAATGTGCCCTGACAGATGATCTTGCCGGAATTTTTATCCGTAACGCGTACCTGCAGGACATCGCCCAGGTCTTTACTCTGCTTTGTGATCAGACCTTTAAAGTACAGTGTGACCTGATCCTTATGATGGATCCGTACGGTAAAATCCCGGGACACTTTGTCTCCCGGCACCATGTTGCTGACCTGGAACGGTCCAGTGACCCTCGAATGGTTTTTATAAAGTTCCAGCGAAGGGCTGTCATCCTGCGGTGCAGCCGAAACGATCGCCAGTCCTGCGCCGCTTAAAACCAGCAGGATGCAAAGCATCCATATGATGCGTTTCATGATCTTAGCAGATCTGGAATATTGTATATTGTTAGCTTCATTCTTTTTCATGGTTACTCATGTCCTAACGATGCCCCAAAACATCTTCAGTATAAAATTCCCCTATTTTGAAATTACAGTTATATTCTACACGCCCTCCCCATTATAAATCAAGTTGAATTGAGTGTCTTTACATTAAATTTACAGACTATTTGGTCAGGCTGCAACTCAATTAGACTATATACTGTATTCAACTTTTTGAGGCAAATTATGAGGGTCAAATCATAGTTATAGGCATGGTAGAGACCCTATCTTGGCTAGACCTTTATAAAAAAACAGCGCAGGAGCCTCTTTTCAAGAAAGGATCTGCGCCGCTTAGGGCATTTGCTATGTAAATTATGTATGTATGGGATATTTTGTGTTTTAATGTGTGAAAAAGGAACTCAGAAACAATCTATAACTATATGAACTATGATTTTTTGCGGAAATAGCGTTTTAAAACCATAAAAACATGCCGGAGCTTTCCTGCCCGTCATACAAAAAACCCCGGCGGATTTCCGCCGGGGTCGCAGCTCAATATATATGAGTTTTTACGCTTCTGTGTTCTTTGTTTCTTCTGCCGGAGCGTCAGCCTTAGGAGCTTCTGCAGCCGGAGCTTCTGTCTTAGGAGCAGCCGGCTTCTTGGCAGGGGCTTTTTTCTTGCGGAAGCTGAGGATCGCGCCAGTCGGGCATTCCTTCGCACACATACCGCAGTTCTTACACTTGTCGTAGTCGATCGTTGCCAGGTTGTTTTCCACTGTAACAGCTTCGAACTTACAGATCTTCTGACACTTCATGCAGCCGATACAACCAGCTGTACATGCCTTTCTCGTCTGTGCACCCTTCGCCTTGGACTGACATGCAACGACAAACAGATTCTTCTTGCCCACCATCTGGATGATGTGGTTCGGGCAGGCCTTCATGCAGGCTTCACAGCCAACACACTTTTCTCTGTCGATCTGTGCAACTCCATCTACCACGCGGATCGCGTCAAACTGGCAGGCATCTGCACAGTCTCCCATGCCCAGGCAGCCATAAGGGCATGCCCAGTTACCGCCATAGAACATCTTGGCAGATTTACAGGAGTGGATACGATCCAGCTCTTCGATCTGTCTCGTTGCCTCCAGCGTACCTTTACACATAACCATGGCGATCTTCGGATCTACATCTCCACCTGCAACGCCCATGATCTCAGCGATCTGAGACGCTACAGCTGCACCGCCTACCGGGCAGAGAGATGTGCTGACATCAGCATCATTTCCCAGAGCCTTGGCATAATCAGAACATCCTGCGAATCCGCAGGCACCGCAGTTAGCACCCGGAAGAACTTCTTCAATAGCAGCAACGCGTTCGTCCACCGGAACGAACATCAGCTTTGCTGCGATGGTCAGGATGATACCAGCGATCAGACCAACTGCTGCTACGATTATAGCAGGTAATACTACTGTTCCCATCTTATCCTTACCTCCTAACCAAATATTCCGTCAACCACACCGGAGAATGCCATGAATGCCATGGACAGGATCGATGCAGTGATCAGTGTAATAGGAACTCCCTGGAAACATTCCGGAATGCCTTTGCAGTTTTCCAGTTTCTCTCTCAGTCCTGCGAACAGTACCATTGCCAGCAGGAAGCCAAGACCTGCGCCGATGGAGCAGAACAGGGATTCCACGTAGTTATATCCATCTGTGATATTCTGGATCGTAACACCCAGTACTGCACAGTTAGTCGTGATCAGCGGCAGGAATACACCCAGCGAATTGTAGAGCGGAGGCATGTATTTCTTCAGCGTCATTTCTACCAGCTGTACCAGAGATGCGATTACCAGGATGAATACCAGCGTCTGCAGATAACCGATGTTGAAAGTATTTAATACGTACATCTGGATCGGCCAGGTCACAGCCGTTGCCAGCAGCATTACGAACGTTACAGCTACACCCATACCTACAGCGGAGTCCAGCTTCTTGGATACGCCCAGGAACGGACAGATACCAAGGAACTGCGCCAGTACATAGTTGTTGGTCAGAATGACCGCAAGCATAATCGATAAAATAGCTGTCATTATGCGTCAGCCTCCTTTCCATCGCATGCGCCACCGCAGGAATCTGCCATAGCACATCCTTCACAACCGATTTCCTTCTTCTTGATCGCCTTGCCCTTACTGAAATAGTTGATAGCAGCGATCAGGATAGCGAATACGAAAAATCCGCCTGGAGCCAGCATGAAAATACCAGCAGGTTCTATACCAGTGTTGGCATAGATAGGAATATCAAATGCAGTACCGGATCCCAGGAATTCTCTGATAAGACCCATGCAGCCCAGAGCCAGCGTAAAGCCGATACCCATGCCCAGTCCATCTAATGCAGAATCCAGAACGCTGTTCTTGGATGCGAACATTTCTGCTCTTCCCAGGATGATACAGTTTACTACGATCAATGGGATAAAGAGACCAAGAGCAGCGTCCAGTGCAGGCAGATAAGCCTTCAGCAGGAGCTGAACGATGGTTACAAATCCAGCGATCACTACGATGTAGCACGGGATTCTTACTTTATCCGGGATAATATTCTTCAATAAGGAAATTACGATATTGGAGCACACCAGTACCGCCAGTGTGGAAACGCCCATGCCCAGTCCGTTGATCGCTCCTGTGGTCGTTGCCAGAGTCGGACAGCATCCCAGCAGCAGAACCAGTACGGGGTTTTCCTTAATAATACCTTTCGTTAAGATACTTAATTTATTCATTATTTCACACCTCCGCATTCTTTAAACTGCGCCAGTGCTTCGACAACAGAGCCATATACAGCGTTGGATGTGATTGTCGCACCTGTTACTGCGTCAATGTTCGGGTCATCGTTAATATGACCAGCCGTTGCTTCCGAAACGCCCTGATACTGTTTCAGATATCCAGGATCTGCAGCTTTCGTACCAAGACCCGGAGTTTCGGAATGTTCCGTTACCTTCACACCAGTGATTTCGCCGTTGGCGTCGATACCGATCATAACTTTAACAGCACCGCCGAATCCCTTGTATTCAGCAGTCACAGCCATGCCGGCCTTGTTGTCTGCGATGTAGCAGTCATCTACGCCGTTTACCAGCTTGCCGTCGTATTCTGTAAAGCTGTCGCCGTCCGGAAGAACTTCCATTCTCGCTTCATCAGCGGATTTCTGCTGATTGGCGATGATGGTCGGATTTGATACGTTGTATGTTGCTGCAAGTGCCAGGCTGACTACCAGACAGATGCAGACCAGTACGATAGCAGGGATGAAATTCTCTTTAAAATTATTGTTTTTCATTTTATTTTTCTCCCTCCTTCGCTTTTTTCGGCAGTTTGTACATTCTCTTTTCACAGATCTTGTCTATGTACGGAGTCAGGATATTCATCAGCAGGATCGCGAATGAAACACCTTCCGGATAAGATGCGAAAATACGAATGAGCATAGTGAACAGACCACATCCGATACCGAAGATCACCTTGCCCAGAGGCAGTGTCGGGGATGTTACATAGTCTGTAGCACAGAAGAATGCGCCCAGCATCAGGCCGCCGGCCAGGATGTGGAACAGAGCGCCGTCAAATCCGCCCCAGATTAAGCCCAGCACGAATACTGTTGCGATAAACGTAACAGGGATGATCGGGGAGATGACTTTTTTCCAGATCAGGAACAGACCGCCGATGAGGATCGCCAGCGCGCTGACTTCACCGATACATCCTCCTACGTTTCCGAGGAAAAGATCCATCTTGGTGAATCCGTCATTGTACACGTCTGCAAAGCTTCCGTGAGAAAGTACGCCCAGCGGAGTTGCAGAAGTCGTAGCATCCACAACAGCACCTGTCGCGTGTCCGCCTCTCGGAGTCGGCCAGGAAGTCATCGGTGTAGCGAACGCGATGAACATGAATACTCTGGCAGTTACCGCAGGGTTTACCAGGTTCTGACCGATACCGCCAAAGAGCTGCTTGATCACAACGATCGCTGCAAAAGAACCTACGATGGCAATTTCATAAGGCAGGCTGGACGGGCAGTTGAATGCCAGCAACACACCGGTAAGAACTGCACTGAGGTCGCCGACAGTCTGCGGTTTTTTCGTGATTTTGTTATACAGATATTCGAACAGTACGCAGGATGCTACGAACACGGCCGTCAGCGTCACTACGCGGAATCCGAACTGATAAATACCGACTGCAAATGCCGGCAGAAGTGCGATAAGCACTGTTCCCATAATCTTGCTCGTATCTGTCTTTGTCACCATATGCGGAGACGATGATACGATCAGTTTCTCATGATACTTGTTATCCATTATTTACTTGTCGCCTCCTTTAAAAATCCCTTTGACATCTTATTGATGAAAGCCAGAGGTCTTCTCGCAGGACAGATATAGGAACAGCTTCCGCATTCCATGCACTGCATTACCTCTAACGCCTGCAGTCTTTCTACATCCTTGTTTTCATAAGCTTCTGCGATGGATACCGGCAGGAGCTTGAACGGACATGCTCCGTGGCATCTTCCGCACTTGATGCAGCCGGTTTCTTCCGGGATCAGTGCCTGCGGTCCGTCAAAGGCCAGGATGGCATTATTGTTCTTGATGATCGGGAATGCATCCGAGTACACAGCACGTCCCATCATAGGTCCGCCCATGAGGATCTTCTTAGGCTCAGCCTTGTATCCTCCACATGCTGCGATAACATCTGCGATCCTTGCACCGATCGGAACGATGATATTCTTCGGCTCTGCAACGGCATTGCCGTCTACCGTCACTCTCTTCGTTGTGAGCGGTCTTCCTGTTTCCAGATACTGACCGATAAATGCGATAGTCGTAACATTGGAAAGGATCACGCCTACATCTGCCGGGAGCATTCCTGCCCTCAGCGTCTTGCCCGTGATCTCATAGATCATAACTCGTTCTGCGCCCTGCGGGTATCTTGCTCTGAGAACGTTCACTTCGATATCCCCGGAGTGACCCATATCTGCAATTACCTTTCTGAGCTTTTCGATAGCATCCGGCTTGTTTTCCTCCACGCCGATGTGGCCTTTCTTCAGGCCGAGATGCTTCATGATAGCCACGGCACCTTTGATGATGTATTCCGTGTTCTCCAGCATCAGTCTGTGGTCCGATGTAATAAACGGCTCACATTCTGCAGCGTTGACGATCAGCGTGTCCACTTCCTCCAGATTCTTAGGATTCAGCTTGATGTGAGTCGGGAACGAAGCTCCGCCCAGACCAACAAGACCGCTGGCTCTTACTGCTGCAATAAAATCTTTCATATCATTGATTACAGGTGGCTTGATCTCTTCATAGACATCCTGATTGCCATCTGTCTCAATGATAACTACCTGATCATCCCCTCCTGTTACCGAACGGATCGTGGAGATCTCCTTTACCGTACCGGATACACTTGAATGGATCGGGGCACTTACAAACGCATCTGTATCTCCGATCAGCTGTCCCACTTTCACCTGGTCGCCCTTCTTTACGAGAGGCTTGCATGGTGCTCCGATATGCTGAGACATAGAAATACAGACAGTTTCAGGTATAGCCATTATTTCAGTGGCACATCCAGCAGTATGCTTTTCGTGACTTACTTTAATGCTGTTCAGGTGCTTACCTTGCTGTCCCATTTTCAAAACCTTCCTTTCCTTCCTGCGATCGTTAAAAATTTAGCACTGATGGCCCGGGTTTCCGCCGGTCACACCGCAAATCAGTAGCGTAATGACGACAAATTTATAACGTCACGAGGAGTATTTTAAACAATAGTACACAGAGTTTTTGATAAAACAACTATTTTTTATGCAGGAGACTGTCTTCTAAGGGGAAAACAGTCTCTCACGTTTAAGACTATAACACAAACCAACTTAAAAATCTACAAAAACATTGTTCTTTCTCCGGTACATATCTGCCTCCATCATCTATTTTACAAGAATTCTGAAAAATGTCCGCAACTCAGTGCCTTTTTTATTGAAATTTAAGCAGAAATTTAACAGTCCTTTCCCTTTGCGATACTCCTTTTCCTCCTGCAAAGCCTCCGGCGCGCATGCCGCTTTGCAGCTGCAAAAATACCGCGAAAAACAAGCCTCATTCCTTCATCATGCAGGAGCTGATACAGCAAGGGGAATTTCACATCACGACATCCGGGCGGATGTCTGCAAAGAATAATCCAGACGGCGGAGCGGCGCTATCGTTTTCCCTGCCGTATTATCGGTAAAATAAAAGTCTGCTCAGGGTACCAGTTTTTGGCACGCCTGAGCAGACTTTTTCTTTTTTTGTTATTCATTGCATTTAAGAGCTTCGTCCATCGGGACTTTGCGGATTTTTCTGTTAAGCGCCAGACTGATGATGGCATATATCACGATCCCGATGAGAAACATCTCCGGGAACAGCGACGGCTTTACGTAGAACGTGAGCCAGCCGGAAAACTTTTGCATCATAAGCTGGTAGACTATCTGCAGCAGCTTGTAATCCACCGGCAGACTGATGAGCAGGCACAGTACGACTGCCACGGCCGTGGATGTGTTGTACAGCCCCGAGATCTCCCGATTGGTATAGCCCAGGATCTTGATGATGGAAATCGCCCGCGAGTTGCGTTCCAGCACCACCTTGGACAGCACGTAGAGCACCAGTGCGAAAGTCACGACAGCAAATCCGCCGAACATGTAGAACACTACGCCCATGGACTGTTCCAGCTGCGCCGTGGTATTTTGCAGATCTTTTTTTGTGAAGACGTTCTCAATATCGTCATCATCGATATCCTTGATCTTCGTATTGCTGAAATAACCGGTAAAGTAATCGTCTCCATAGTCAAACAGGTCGTTGCACCGATCGATATCCATGAAGATCGCCAGTCCCGCCGGATAATCCACTGTGCCGACGACTTTAAAAGTATAGGTCTTGTTGGCGTATTTATCATCAAGCTCCAGCTTCTCACCCTTCTGGATACCCGTCTTGTCTGCAAATGCCGAAGACACCAGGACCCGGTATTCATCCGACTTTTTCAGATCCGCTTTTGCATTGTCAATATACGATGAACTTTCCTGAATGCCGTACACCGACATGTCCTCATCGATGGCGCCCTTGTATTTCAGCGTATTGATAGTATATTTCTCAGCTCCGTCCGTATCGGTTTCCACCGTATCCTTCAGCACATACTGATATTTGCAGATCTGATGATCCAACACCTCACCTTTGTAATGCTCCAGTAGAGGTGTAAACATAAGACCGAACATGAGCAGCAGATTGGCAAATAAAATGCCAACTAACAATACAAGATAGCTGCCCTTGTTCTGCAAAATCACCCGTAGACGAAATCTGTTAAGAAACCGGATATTCGGCAAACGGACAGCCCGGCTCTTCTTTTCCTTTGCAGTCTGTCCTCTCAGAAATGCCAGCGGCGAAAGCTTGAGTTTTTTATAAAGTGCCAGGAAATTGATCAGGATCATGATGATTTCCGGCCCCAAGGTAGACAGCAGAAAAGCTTCCGGATTCCACAGTGTCTTGTAAGTCGGCAAAGAGTAGCTTCCATAGTAAAGCGTCGCCACGGTGTTTTTGAAGAAAGAATATCCCAGGATGTTGCCGATCACGCAGGCAATCAGCGTGATGATCACCGGCAAAGTCATATAATGGCGGATCAGCTCGGCTCTGGTATAGCCGGATGCCCGCAGCGTTCCAATGACCGTCGCCTCTTTTTCGATGGTATTCAGGGTCGTCACCGCGAAGACAAATGCCAGGATCGCCGTGATGATGTACATAAACCAAATGACCATCTGCTTATCGCCGCCCAGGTCGTTTCCAGAGAAATGGATGGCCTGATTATCTGCTTCCTGCAGGAAATCCTTCACTTCGTTGTCGCTGAAAAAAGCTTCTTTCACCAGCTTTGACAGCAGGTCGTCCGACTTGTCACGCCTGGTTTGCTCGCTCATGCTCTGCTTTTCCCACTTCCAGGCGTAATTATAATGGAGGCTGCGAGTCTGGGTGCTCCCGTCATCCAGCTTCTTTAAATTCTCCGCCATAGCGTCGAATCCGCCTTGTGTCACAGCTGCTACGGTAAAGGTCTGCGCGTCGAACATGAGATCCGAGTTATCCTCAAAAAGAGCACTGTAATCCGAAAATGCCACCAGTCCGCAGACCTTCCACGATGTTCCGTTGAGCTGGATAGAGTCTCCCACCTTTATATCGTTGTTTTCTGCAAAGAGCCTGTCGATGGTGATCTCGTCGTCTGCCTTGGCCATTCTTCCCGACAGCACGCTGATCTTATTGACCTTGCTGCGGTTTGCGTAGATCCGATAAGTGTTGTCGTCCATCGCCTTTTCTTCTATGTACGGCTGCGAATACAGCTTGACGTGTTCGTCATCCTGCAAAGTTTTGATCAGGTCTTTGTCCGCCTTTTCCTTGAGGATGAAATGACCGTCTTCGATATTGTATTTTTTAAAGCTCTGATTGTAGGCAGTCTTCATGCTAGTGCCTGCCACTAAAAATCCGGAAATAAATCCGATGGAAAGGACCATGAACAGGAAGATCGCAATATATTTGCCGAGATCCTGTCGCAGTTCCCGCTTATATCGTTTGTGCAAAGGGTTCTTCATAGATCGTCTCACCTACCATTCCAGCTGCATTGCCGGGATCTTGTGGTCGTTGTAGACCTGACTCCGGATCTGTCCGTCACGCAGGGAAACCACCTGATCCGCCATATGCTTTATGGCATCATTGTGAGTCACGATGATGATGGTGTTCTGATATTTGCTGTTGACCTGTTCGATCAGCTCCAGGATCTCCTTGGAGGTTTTATAATCCAAAGCCCCTGTCGGCTCATCGCAAAGAAGAACGTCAGGATTTTTGACGATGGCTCTGCCGATAGCCGTTCTCTGCTGCTGGCCGCCGGAAATCTGATTCGGCAGCTTGTCTTTATGATCCCAAAGGCCCAGCACGTGAAGCAGTTCATCCACGTCCAGCGGTGCGTCACTGAGATATGCTCCCACCTCGATGTTTTCCTTCACTGTGAGGTTCGCGATAAGGTTGTATTGCTGGAATACGTATCCCAGATGTTTTCTGCGATACAGGGACAGCTTCTTTTCATTCATGTCTTCGATCTTCTCTTTCGCTATGGCGACGCTGCCGCTGTCCGGGCCGTCGATACCGCCGATGATGTTGAGAAGAGTGGATTTACCGCTCCCTGATGGCCCCAGGAGCACGCAGAGTTTTCCTTTTTCTACGGTCAGATCGATGCCGCGAAGGACTTCTACACGGGTATCTCCCTGGCCAAAGGATTTTTTCACTTGATTCACTTCCAGAAATGCCATGATTCTTCTTCCTTTCTTCGCTCGCATACTCGAAACACTTGCCGCAGATGTGGCAAGTGTTTCGAGCGTTTTCATTGGTCTGAGTTGGTGTTCACCTTTTTGTTGAGGTATAAGGTTTTAAAGGTTTTGTTTGTCGTTTATGATTTCACTTTTACTCTTTTATGTCTATCGTTTCTCCGGTATGGCTTGCACCGAAGATTCTGTGTCGTTTGTTCTGTGTAGCTTCGTTAGTTTCGACTAACGATTCTGCCTATATAAACCCGGTACGGAAACCGCACCGGGTTATTTCCTATATAGGCGGAAATGAGGTAAGGTTTTGTTTCACATGAGTAAAATAATTTATCAAGGAGGTTAGTATCACCTAACTCCATGATTATAATACTACAGCCACTGACCAATGTCAACTGGTTTTTTCGATTTTTTTGTTTTAATTTTTAGGGTTGGGGACGGGGGTCGGGATGATGAATCCATAGCTTGGCGTTGCCGGTACGGGGATGAAAATTTACCAAAATTTATAATGGTTGCCAGCCCCGGTCCCCTGTGTTACAATATTTCTTGCGTAGAGTAGGTATTGTGCGTGAAGTGTCATAAGATGGGATGTTGCTTATGAACGAAAGCTTTGCTGCGGTGCAATATCGCGTCCGCTACTACACTCAGGGATTTACTATACTCCTGTTCTTTTTGTGTAGTTCAATCTACGACAAATAAAGAAAGGAGTTTTTTAATGGAACAAAAGTCTAATACCAAGCGTCTCGTGGTTCTGGCGTTTCTTATCGCACTGGAGATCATACTCACCAGGTTCTGCTCGATCCAGACACCGATCGTGCGGATCGGATTCGGATTTCTGCCGGTTGCTATGATGGGGATTTTATACGGACCGATCTGGGCCGGGATCGGATATGCTGCAGGCGATGTGCTGGGCATGCTGATCTTCCCATCAGCAGCTTACTTCCCGGGATTTACACTGACGGCGTTTTTGACAGGAATGATATTCGGGTTTTTCCTCAAGGGAAAAGAGATCACCTGGAAAAGCGTGCTGCCTGCCAGCCTGCTCGTGATCCTGGGATGCAATCTGTGTCTGGATACGTTATGGCTCTCCATTTTGATGGGTGACGGATATCTGGCGCTGCTTCCTGCCCGCATCTTAAAATGCGTGTTGATGCTGCCCATCCATCTGATTTTGATCCCGTTCGTATGGAACCGCATCGTATCGAAGATACCGTTTGCCGGACAGATGACGGCGTAGAGAAAAAACAGCTCCGAAAGTTCCCGTTTAAGGTTCTCTTCGAAGCTGTTTTATTTTTTACTTATATTGTCTCCTGCTCCGGCAAAAGATTTTTCATGCTGTTCAACGTGATTCCCAGCGTGGAGATGTTGTGGAACATAGCCGATGTTGTCGGCGGGATGAGCCCAAACACGCCTGCACCAATGAGTCCGGAGTTGATGCCTACGATGGAGCGGTAGTTGGAGTCGATCCGCTTCATGAGACGGTTACTGAGCTTCTTGAGTGTCACCAGTTCATACAGGTTATCTGCGCCAATGGTGATGTCGGCAATTTCACGAGCCAGCTCTGCGCCATCACTGATAGCAATGCCAACATTCGCTGCCGAAAGAGCCGGAGAATCGTTGATCCCGTCTCCGACCATAATGGTTTTGGCTCCGTTTTCCCGTTCTCTCTGAATGAAGCTGGCCTTGTCTTCCGGAAGCACTTCGGAATAATATTCGTCGACACCAACACGCTTAGCGATGACTGCTGCAGTTCGTTCGCTGTCGCCCGTCATCATTACCACCTTGGTGATACCGGCTTCTTTCAGTTGTCTGATGGCGTCTGCTGCTTCTTCACGCAAAGGATCTTCGATGCAGATCACAGCTACCAGCTTGCCGTCGATAGCCATATAAAGGTGAGAGTATCCTTCCGGCAGGTTTTCAAACTCTGCCTTAGCGGAATCGTCTACGATGCATTTTTCATCTTCAAAGATGAAGTGATAACTTCCGATCACGACCTTCCTGTCATCGATTTCAGAAGAAATACCGTGAGCGACGATATAATTCACCTTCGAGTGCATTTCAGCATGTTCAAGACCCTTCTTTCGCGCAGCATCCACAACGGCTTTTGCCATGGAGTGCGGGAAGTGTTCTTCCAGGCATGCTGCGATCCGCAGCATTTCATCGTCGGATTCATCACTGAAGTTGACGATGGATCTTACGACCGGCATGGCTTTCGTCAGCGTTCCTGTCTTATCGAATACGATGGTCGTTGCTTCAGCGACAGCTTCCATGTACTTGCCGCCTTTGACCATGATGTCGTGTTCCCCGGCTTCTCTGATCGCAGAAAGCACAGTCACCGGCATAGCCAGTTTCAATGCACAGGAGAAATCGACCATCAGAACGGCCAGCGCCTTGGTAGCATTTCTGGTAAGAAGCCATACCAGTGCAGTTCCCAGCAATGTATACGGAACCAGTCTGTCCGCCAGATGTTCCGCCTGGCTCTCGGACGCTGATTTCAGTTTATCCGTTTCTTCGATCATGGATACGATCTTCTCGTATTTTGTGGATCCTCTCGTCTCTTTGACGCGGATGACAAGTTCCCCTTCTTCTACAACTGTTCCAGCGTATGCGTAACTGTCTGTGTCTTTTTTTACAGCAAGCGGTTCGCCTGTCATAGCTGACTGGTTTACCATCGCTTCTCCGTCACAAACGATGCCGTCGAACGGGATGATGTTACCCATATGCACAACTACAAGGTCTCCGATCTCTACTTCATCAGAAGGCACCAGCTTTTCAGCTTCATCCTTCCTCACCCATACTTTTTCGGTATTGAGAGACATGCTCCGTGCGAGATCGCCGACAGACTTCTTATGCGTCCAATCTTCCAGCAGTTCACCGACACCTAACAGGAACATGATGGATCCGGCCGTATTGAAGTTACCTCGCAGAATAGAAACGGTAATAGCTGTCGCATCCAGTACAGGCACTTCGATCTTCCGGGCAGCCAGGCACTTTATACCCATCCAGACATATCTTATCGCTCTGCAAAGAGTGATCGCGTTTCGAAGCGGCATCGGCAAAAAAATCTTGTTGAAGAGTCTTCTAAGGATGCGGCCTGCCAGTTTTTCCTGAAATTCTGCATTGAGCTGTCTGCCGGAATTCTGCAAAACTTCCATCGGCACGTTGACTCTATCATAGTCAAATGCGGACAGTGCATCGACCAGCTCTTCTCTGCTGCAGTGGAAACAGATCACAGCATCTCCGGTGCGCTCGTATACCTTGACTGAGCTGACGCCATCCATCTTCTGTATCGCATAGTGCAGTATGTCCGCCTGTTCGAAGGTCATGCGACTCTGCTTCATATGGATACGCAGGCGTCCCTTGATTTCATGCTTGATCTGAAACTTCATTATGCATCAGCCTCGGTTTCTTCTGCAGCATCTTCTATTTCAGCTGCTTCCTTAGCTTCCTGTCTTTCTTCGTTGATCTGTTCTGCTTCTGCTACGATGTCACCAACGTTTTCCTGGACGGTGCTTACCGTCTTCATAACACAATCTTTCGCACGCATACCTGCAGCTGTGCAGTTGGTATATACCTTTTTCGCATCATCGCTTCCCAGGATCTTCAATCCTGCTGTTCCAAACAATACTCCTCCTACGAACGTTCCTACTGTTTTTAAATCGATCTTAGCCATAATAGATTCTCCTTTCATTTTTCTATATTTTAATTTATATTTAGTAGTTCTTTAACAATCTTAGAATAACGCACGATATCTCCGGAAGTCAAGGCTAACATTTGTAAGTTTTTGCTAACTTTTGTGAGGCGAGACTAACTTCACCCCTTAAATATGGTTTGTTTCTATAAACTAACAACAGTTCTGCCGGTAATCATCCTACCATTTCAGCCGTACTCATCCTACCAAAAGTAAGTCAGCGCTAACCTTTTGTCCAACGAAAGCCCGGCGATCTGCCGGGCTTGCTGTATCTATTTTCCTGTCTGTTTCGCAGGCAGTGTCATCTGCCATCTATACTGCGACTACTCTACGATCCTTCTTACCGTCTGGATCGGTCCGCAATTTTTCGCGTTGGTCACGCAGATTCCCTTCTTGGAGTTGGATGCGTGAACGATCTTGCCTCCGCCGATGTAGATTCCTACATGGTGAGAGTACAGGATCAGATCTCCTGCTTTTGCTTCACTGTAGGACACGCCCTTGCCGACTTTTGCCTGACCCCAGGTCGTTCTCGGCAGGGAGATACCGAATTTAGCGTATACGCTCTGTGTGAAGCCGGAGCAGTCAGCACCATTAGTCAGACTGGTACCACCACTCTTATATGGATTACCTACGAACTGCAGTCCGTAAGAAGCAACTGCAGCACCGCTGCCGCTTCCGATGACTGTGCCGCCCTTTGCAGAAGCGGACTTGTCATTTGCCGTCGTAGTTTTCTTTTCTTTCGTGCCCTTGTAAACAACGGAATTCACCGCTTCGCTTACAACAGCTGTATCAACAACTTCAGAAGTCACTACGGAACCGTTAACGCTTACTGTCTGATTGGTTACGATCTGGTTTCCGTTCTTACCTTCGCTCTTGACCTTCTGATCGCCTTCATACAGATCCTTGTTGTCTTCGTAAGTCGTACCTGCAGCTACATTCTGCAAAGAACCAGTTTCAGAACTGATGGTCACACAGAAAAGCGGATCATCTGAGCTGTTCTGTGCCAGAACATAATCCACAGCTTCATCTGCCGTCATAACGGTTTCCGGCTCTCCGCCTCTCTTAAGATCAGCTTCCTCGCTGGACAGCTTCTTGTCAACTGTGATGGAGTTGATCTGTGCTCCTTCCGGCGAATACTTATCCATAACGGTTTCGATTACCTTCTCCGCCGTCTTGGAATCTTTTACCAGAAACAGTTCCTCACCACCCGCCTTTACGGCATATGGATTTTCAACCTTGGTTCCGTCTGCGTATACAGCATACGGTTTCGTCAGTGTCATAACAACAACCAAAGCTGCAATCAGGATCACAGCGATGGAAGCTGTAAGCAATACCTTCTTTTTGTTGTTTTTCAGACTGGAAATCATAATATTCTCTCTTATTTGTTATAAATTACCCACGAACTATAACGTATAATACCTACCTATTATACCCGAAATCCCCGTGTAAGAAAACACTGGGGATTTCATCTTCACATAATCTTCAAACTCTGTTCTTTTGACTTTTTATTCTCCTATCTTAGCCCATAGTGGTCTGCAAGCCTGCGGAATCCATTCATAGAATTTACGATAGTATTATAGGATGTGCAGTATGCCAGACGAACATATCCCGGGCATGCGAAGGCACTGCCCGGCACCATCAGGATATTATGCTTCTTTGCTTCTGCACAGAATTCATTTTCATCCGCCACAGGGGATTTCAGGAACATGTAGAAGGCTCCTTCTGGTTTTACGCAGTCGAAACCACAATCCTTCAGGCCTTCATACAGCGCCGTTCTGTTCTTGTCATAGTAATCCAGATCCACCTTGACATCAACACACCGCGCGATCATCTTCTGCTGAAGCGATGGTGCGTTGACGCAGCCGATGATGCGGTTTGCATTGGATGCTGTATCGAACACCAGCTGGCTTTCTTCCAGTTCGGACGGAATCACCAGATATCCGATCCGTTCTCCCGGAAGGGAAAGTGATTTGCTGTAGGAATAAGCAACGATAGTGTTATCATAGTATTTCGTTACATAAGGAACCTCCACATCTCCGTATGCCAGTTCCCGGTAAGGTTCGTCCGAAATAAGAAATATAGTTCGCCCCAGTTCCTTTTGTTTGCGCTCCAATATGTCTGCGATCTGTCTGATCGTCTCTTCACTGTAGATCACACCGGTCGGATTGTTGGGCGTATTGATGAGAACAACGCGGGTCTTATCACCGATAAGCTTCTCAAAGGCTTCCAGATCCGGATAAAAAGTCTCCTGATCCGTCGGTGCCTGCACCACTTTACCGTCATAGTTGTTCACATACCAGTTATATTCCAGGAAATATGGTGCGAAAATGATCACTTCTTCGCCTGGATTCAGGATAGTCTTCAGTGCTACATTCAGACCGCTGGCTGCTCCTACAGTCATGAGAATATTACCGTGATCAAAGGCTGTGCCGAATCTGCGATTAAGCGACTGTGCGATGGTTTCACGCACGTCTTCGAATCCTGCATTGCTCATGTATCCGTGAAGTACCGTCGGGTCTTCTTCGTTCAGTATATCAATGATGGACTGCTTGACTTCTGCCGGTACCGGCGCATTCGGATTGCCCAGGCTGAAGTCATATACATTTTCCGGGCCATATTCTGCCCGCATTTTATCGCCTTCCTCGAACATTGTTCTGATGGCTGAGTTGTTTTCCATCAAAGGCTTCATTTTATCTGCGATCATGTTGTTTCGTCCTTTCTGTCAAGCTCTTCTCTGCCTATTTCTTTTCGATCTTATCAACACCCATGAATCCGCGCAGCGCTTCCGGAATAACGACGGAGCCGTCTGCCTGCTGATAATTTTCCAGAATAGCAGCTACTGTTCTTCCCACTGCCAATCCGGAACCATTGAGGGTATGCACGAATTCCGGTTTGCCCTTTTCAGCCGGACGGAACCGGATATTTCCTCTTCTTGCCTGGAAGTTTTCAAAGTTACTGCAGGAAGAGATCTCTACGTATCTACCGTAACTTGGCATCCACACTTCAATATCGTAGGTCATTGCGGAGGAAAATCCCAGATCTCCGGTGGACAAGCGTACCACTCTATACGGGATCTCCAGCTTCTGCAGAACATCTTCCGCTGCTGCAGTCAGGGTTTCCAGCTCGTCATATGAAGTTTCCGGTTTAACGAACTTAACCATTTCTACCTTGTTGAACTGGTGCTGACGGATCAGACCTCTCGTGTCACGACCGGCAGAACCGGCTTCTTTACGGAAACAAGGTGTATATGCAGTATAGTAGATCGGCAGCTCTGCTTCATCGATGATTTCATTCATACGAAGGTTGGTTACCGGAACTTCTGCTGTCGGGATCAGGAAGAAATCCTTTGCAGGAACATGGAACATATCATCTTCGAATTTCGGCAGCTGACCTGTTCCGATCATCGCGTCGCGATTTACCATGAACGGCGGCAGGATTTCTGTAAATCCGTGCTCTTCGGTATGCAGATTCAGCATGAAGTTGATCACTGCACGTTCCAGACGGGCACCCAGGCCTTTATAAACAGTAAATCGCGTCCCTGCGATCTTCGTAGCGCGTTCAAAATCCAGGATGTCCAGATCTGTTCCGATATCCCAGTGAGCTTTCTCATCAAAATCAAATGTTCTCGGTTCGCCCCACTTGCGAAGTTCTACGTTGTCGCTGTCATCTGCGCCTTCCTGCACGTCTTTATATGGTGTGTTTGGAATATTGAGCAGTGCATCGCGCAGCTTTGCTTCCACTTCGCTCACCTGACCATCCAGCACCTTGATCTTTTCAGAAAGCTGCTTCATTTCTGCCATCAGTTCTGTCGTGTCTTTGCCTTCTTTTTTTAACACAGGGATCTGTCTGGAAGAAGTGCTCTGCTGATTCTTCATCTGTTCTACTTCAGCCAGCAGCTTCCTTCTTTCTACATCGTATTCGCGTACTTTATCGATTCCAAAATCCCCTTTGCCTCTGGATTCTACTGCTTTTTTTACGCCATCAAAATCCTCTCTGATTCTTTTGATATCCAACATGTCATCTTCCCTCCGTGAACGTTAAAATAAATTTTTTCTGTAAATGATGTAAAGTCTCATCAGTTCTTCTACCTGTTTCTGCATTTCCATCTGCAGCTGCGAGGCAGTGCTGTAGTCTTCTGCATCCAGCGCTCTTATTACACGCGTCAGCAGACACGGTACGTCCAGCAGGTCACGTCCCAGATGGTTGCGCAGCCCCTGGATCTTATCCCAGTAATATCTATCATAATCGACGCAGTCATCATCATCATGCAGCTTGGTGCAGTGACGAACCACATCCATGACATCCGGTACGATACGGTTGTGAAGTTCCGTCTTCCACTGATCCAGTGTCGCCTGACGATAGGATTCCAGTGCCAGTTCCGTCATCACATCATCTCTCTTGAAAATTTCCAGTTTTTCCGGATACTCATCAAACGCCGAGATGTTTTCCCATACGGTCCGCGGAGCCTTTCCAAAGAACTTATCGCGTTCTTCTTCTGTATATTCATCGAACACATCCAGTTCGCTGCGGTATATGCGGTCTTTATCAAGATAAAAGTCTTCCTGTCCGTATTCCTTGGAAATAGATCGTTCCAGCTCATCGGAAACCTTGCCGTTTTCCAGTGCTGCTTTTATGCCATCCAGCATAGCCATATAGGATGCTGCGATCACCAGGTATGTATTGCTCTTAGGGTTTGGTGATCTCAGTTCGAAACGAGTTGCCATTTTATTGCCGATCTCTCTAACCAGACCTACCAGAACGGTTCTGTTTCTCGACGGCATCTGGGCACTGTGTCCCAGGGAAGTTACCGTACATACAGGCGCTTCATAGCCTGGCTTCAGCCGGTTCAGAGAGTCGATGCTGGAGCTTACGAACGGGTTGATCACATCGTAGTTTTTAAGCATACCCATCAGGGCGCCGAATCCGATCGGACTCATGAACTGGTTCTCCGTATCCGACGGTGCGAACAGGTTGATCATCTTGCCATTCTTCAGTCTTGCAGATACTCCCATGTGAGTATGCTCGCCGTTTCCTGCCACGCCTTCCATCGGCTTCGCCATGAAGGTCACTTCCAGCCCGTACATGCGGAAAATATCTCTTACGACATATTTGATCTGGTTTTCGTTATCAGCAGCCTGTACAGCAGAAGAATACTTCCAGTCGATTTCCAGCTGTTCCATAACATGATCATATACACCGGAGTTTCCCAGTTTTGCTTTTACGCCACCGACTTCTTTATGACCCATCTCCATTTCAAATCCGTATTTCTGCAGGATCAGCATGGTTTCTTCCAATGCAGTACGGACCGGTCCGGTCGTCCTTTTCCAATACTGTTCCTTCAGCATCTGAGCCGTGGACAGCTGTTCTCTGTCGGCATCATCATCCGGGGTCTTTACCCAGAATTCCAGTTCTGTAGCTGCCGTGATGATGATCTTATCGATATCATCTACGCTGTCCGCATCGATGTACTCAAACACGTACGGGTTGTTTTTGAGAAGTTCCATCAGATCATCTTTAAAATTCCGGATAGCATCTCGCAGGATCACTCTGGATCCAACGCGTTCCGAATCATTATGCACGAGCGAAGACGGGATCCTCAATGTTCCTACCGGAAGACCCGTATCAGGATCCGGATAGTTGAAGTTGTGATCCACAAACCAGTTGACCGTCTTATCCGGTATGATGTCCACCTTCGCATTATTCAGCTTGGCGATCTTAGGCAGCACTACGCTGGATCCGTCCGTCTGCACTCCATGAGTAAGGAATTTATCCATATCCTTCAAAAATTCCTCTACCGGGATCTTTTCGTCGGTATCATGCCCGCCAACGTCGATCCCTACCAGGGAAATGAACTTGATTTCCGGGTGCTTTCCCAGAATTTCCCGGATTTCTTCCGTGCTGTGCTTATCAGCCGGTATCGTATAAAGCATTTTGTCCAAATCGTATGATATCATAGCATCACTCTCTTTCTTTATAACGATTCAGAACATCCTCTGCAGTCTGGAAAACTGCTATGAGAATGTCCTGAATATCTTTCTTATTCACTTAACATATTTAAGTATTTATCCAGTTCCTTAAGGTATTCTCCATATTTAGCCCAGTCACCATCTTGCTGTGCCTTCTGTGCATTGTCGAAAGCTTCCTGCGCTCTGGTGATGATCTCCGTCTGACTCAGAGAAGCGTCACTGCCGCCTGCTGAGGTATCCGTATCACCGGAAGCTTCTTCACTTCCCGGATTCTCATGAGCGCTGCCTTCTCCAAACAGGGAATTGAGCGCTTCCGCCAGCGTAGATTCATATGCGATCTGATCACCATATGCGACGATCACCCGCTTTACTTCCGGGATGCTGGAATTGGTTGCTTCCAGATAAACCGGTTCGATGTAAAGCAGAGAATCTTCGATCGGCACTACGAACATATTGCCACGGCTGTAGCTGGAACCCGAAGAGTTCCATAAAGAGAATTCCTTTGAAATCTCCGTGTTCTGGTCGATCTGTGCTTCTACCTGCATCGGGCCGTAAACGATCTTACTCTTCGGCATCTGGTAGAGCACCAGCTTGCCGTAATTGTCGCCATCGTTACGTGCTACAAGAAGTCCGGTCAGGTTCTTCTTGTCCTTCGGTGTGAATGGTATGGAGTTGACAAATTCTGCACCATTTTCGCCCGGAAGCTTCATGATGTAGTAGTTCGGCGTCATAGCCTGTTCCTTGGTTCCATAAATCTCACTTGAGATCTGCCACAGGTCTTCGTTCTGATAGAACACCTTCACATCATTCATATGATATCTCTGGTACACGCTTGCCTGGATATCAAGCAGCATGCTCGGATAACGGATGTGTGCTTTGATTTCCTGCGGCATTTTGTCCAGGTTTTTGAACAGATCCGGGTAGATCTTCTTAAAGGTCTGCGCGATCGGATCCGTATCGTCTACGATGTAATAATCCGTATTTCCGTTATAGGCATCGATCACGACCTTGATGGAATTTCGGATATAGTTTGTTCTGGTTTCATTGTTGTACGGTTCTGAATACGGATAATTGGCCGTATGGGTGTACGCATCGATGATCCAGTACAGTTTTCCGTTCTCCGTAACCATATACGGGTCTTTATCATAGCTGAGATACGGCATTATTTCCTGCACTCTTTCGGAAATTTTCCGATTGATGAGGATCTTGGAATCGCTCTTGATGTTGCCGGAAACCAGCGTCTTTAAGCTGTGCTCCCGAATGGCAAACATGAGACGGTTGATCGGGTTCAGCTTGATCCCTGCATCACCTTCATATCTGGCATACTTGTTACTGTTTCCATCAGGATAGTCAAATTCATCTTCCGACGTATTTACCAGCGCATAGTTAGAGGTCAGCTCACCGAAATAGATCTCCGGCCGCTTGATATTGATCTCGTCTACACGAGACACCGGCGGGATGCTGTCAATGAGCATATCCGGCTGCCCGCTGGAAGTGATCTTATCTACTCTGGAAAGAGTCACACCATATCCATGGGTGTATTTCAAATGCTTATTCAGCCAGGTGTCACTGCTCTTCTCTTCATCAATTTCTCTGGCTGACAGGAACGTCTGTGTATAGTCCCCGTTGATCATATATCTGTCCACATCCACATCGTTGAACGTATAGTACTGACGGATACTCTGCGTCTGATTGTAGAAAGTCTTCGCCGGAGCATAGTCATTGATACGGATATTGGAGATGGTATCTGAATTATTGGCAATGTCCTGGCTGGTCAGGTTCTGATTCGCTTCAAAGCCCTTCATGTCTACTTCGTTCAAGCCATACGCTGACTGAGTATATTCGATATTGCGTTCCAGATACTTGCTTTCTTTATTGATTTCATCCGGTGTTACTACCAGGTTCTGTACCACCAGTGCGCCGCCCACACCAACAGCTCCTACAATAAGCATAGCGATCGGAGCGATAGCAGCCGGTTTGAATTTTTTCTTCGTAATACCAACAGCGAATCCGATCGCCGCCAGAACGGACAATCCCATGATGATCCTGTAAACCCAGAGAGTCACCATTACATCGGTAAAGCCCGCGCCGTATACGGCACCTGTACTTCCAAACAGGAGATCATACTGTTTCAGGAAGAAATTCACGCCTACCATCAGGAAGAACAGCACCCCTACGATGATAAGCTGTTTTTCCGCAATGGAAATAAGCAGTTTTAAATTGCTGTGATCAAACTGTTTCTTCGGCTTTGCAGTCTTCTGGAACGGACTTTTGCCGCCGTTTTGGAAAGACTTTGCAAACTTGCCGAATATATCATTGATATTGTCAAAACCACCGAACTGCCCGCCTGCAGTCCCTCCGCCATAACCGGAACTCTGCGCGTTTTCTTCAGACGCACCGCTATCTTCCTTTGCATCATCCGATACCCGTTCGAAGATCTGTGGAGTCCTTACCGACAGAAGCACCGAATAATAAATGACCGTCAGCAGTGCAAATGCGATCAGTAAAACGATCAGCAGCTGGTTAGCTTCTTCAATAAAGTCAAGCTTGAATACATAAAACGAAATGTCTATGTTATACAGTGGATCTTTTTTGTCGAATCCCGTGCTGTTGACAAACTGCAGCAGCAGGAACCAGAGTTTCTTCACAGCGAAGAAAGTAGTGATGGCCCCGTAGATCCCCGCCAGACTCCACGATATGATGTTCAGTCTGCGATGATCTGTCACCTCGTCGGAAACAACCTTCTTAAAGTATCCCCGTTTCAGGAATTTCAAATACACGTAAGCCAGGAATGTCACGACGATAAATGTCGGTATCCCTATTTTTAACTGCGTCAGCAGTTTTGTAAGAAATACGGAAACGTAGTCAAGTTCCTTAAACCACAGGAAATCCGTGATAAATCCAATCAGGCAAAGGAACAGAAACACCAATACTGCAATAACGATCAGTACTTTAAGGCCCGCATGCCTTTTCTTCTTCTCTCCCGAACTGTTCAAACAGATACCCTCCTTTTGCTATCCTCTACACATCGTAGGCAGCAGACATTTTCATGGTAAACTTCTTCTGCGGGTACATGGCATATACGCGTTCTGTGGAGGTGCCTCCCACGGTCTCCCTCACCCACACGTAGTATTTGCTGCCCGCCTGTCTGATCTCACCGATCTCCAGCTTAGAGAATTCTCCTGCCGGCTGCTGATTCTTCAGCGCAGCCGTGTCCTGATACAGGTTGGTGCTGTCATCAATAAGACTCAGTACTTTCTCATCACCCTTGGCCATCAGATTATATCTCTGAGACTCAAATGCAATGATCTCGCCTACGACCTGTTCGTCATAATAAACAGGATAGTTATCCTTATCTCTACCCCATTCGACCTGGGTCATAGGCTGTGATAGGACCAGGTCCGACACCTTGCCGTCCCTTTCCTGGTCATAGCTTAAATCAGAGCTGTACGTGATACTTTTGATCACATTGCCCTTGTTTTTTCCTTTCTGCGCGTTGATCAGATCGGTCTTGTCCTCCATAGGCTCCGTTCTTACCTGTGCTGCGATCACGCTGTATTCCGTATCTTCGCCGGTGATCAGCTGGATCACCTTATTGAGCTGCGAATCGATGAATTCAGCCGCCTTGCTCTGCGGTGCAAGGAACTTGATGCCCATACCGGCCACTTCTACTGCCAGTATCACGATCAGGAGCACCAGAATGATTTTCAGTACGATCCTGCCCTTGCCGCCGGATTTTTCTTCTTCGAATCCATCTGCTGCTTCTGCAAAGTCCGCTCCGCCCTTCTTACGTCTGGCTTTTTCCTGTTTCGCGCGCTGCTTTTCCATACGTTTGCGCTCTTTCTCGCGCTGCTTTAACTCTTTCTTGGAAAGATTTGCATCGTCTTCGTAATAGTCATCCTGATAATCGTCTGCATATCCATCAAAGTAATCATTTGCCGGCTGCACGTTTTCATAAGCTCCCTGCTGCGCATGCTGCTGGTTGATATAATTCTGCGCTTCCGCTTCGCCGTAATGATCAAAATCGTTTTCTGTGAAAGCATCTGTCTGTGGAGCTTTGTCCATCACAACAGTATCCGGCTGTACTACCATAGTATCCTGCAGACCGTCTGCCGTCTGATCGAATGCCTGAGGATCAAAGCGCTGAGTATGGCCCAGATCTTCCGCTGCCGGCTCTTCCGGCATGCCATATCCACGAGTATCGTAAATCGGATCCGTCTGTGCCTGCGGGATCTCTTCGATATCCGCCAGATCACCAAAGTCTGTCAGTTCCTGGATTTCTTCTGTTTCTTCATCGAAATTCAGTTCCTGCGGCTGAGACAGATCTTCAAAGTTTTCTTCTCTAAAGTCGATCGGCTGCGCCTGAGGCATAGCTTCTGCATCGAACACGGAGCCTTCCGGTACGTTAGAAACGTCTCCTGCCGCGTCCAAACTGTCAAAGAATGCATCATCCTGGTTCTGCAATGGTGCATCGTAAACCGGAGCTTCGTAAACCGGTTCCGGTTCCGGCACAGATTCCTGCTCATAGACTGGTGCAGCAGCGGCATGCAGATCTTCCTTGCTCATCACAACTGTGTCATCGTTTAGTCCTGCGATGATCGCAGCCTTGTCTACAGTCCGCGTTCTGCTCATATCGTTTGAGAGCATCGTGTCTCTTCCCGTCACCGGACGTTCTTCTGTATGTAATGCTTCTGACCGGGCCATTTCATTGATCTGATTTCTCGTGGCACGATGTGCATCCTCCACATCCTTGCGAACCAGATTCTGTGCTGCCTGGCGTTCTGCTGCAGCATCTGCTCTCAGACCTGCAACTGCCGCCTTGATCTTGGCTGCTTCTTCCTCTCTCATGCGGGCAGTCTGTTCTAAAACCTTGCGCACTTCTTCCTTGGCCACTGCCTCGTTAGCCTGTTCCTCCAGGCGTTTTCTTTCTTCTTCCAGTTTCCGCTGTGCTTCCACATCGGCCAGCCTTCTCCGCTCCTGCTCTGCCTTGTACTGTGCCTCTGCTTCCGCCGCCAGTCTTGCTTCCTGCTGAGCTCTGATCTTAGCCGCTTCCTGTGCCGCCTTCAGATCTGCCTCAGCTCGCAGTCTAGCTTCTTCTTCCGCCTTTACTCTGGCTTCCGTTTCTGCTCTTCTGCGTTCTTCTTCCGCCTTTATTCTGGCTTCTTCTTCGGCTTTTCTACGAGCGTCTTCCTCTGCTCTGCGCTTTGCCTCTTCTTCCGCTTTTCTACGAGCCTCTTCTGCCAGTCTCGCTTCCTCTGCCGCCTTCATTTTAGCGATCTCTTCCAGTCTGCGAGCCTCTGCTTCCGCCTTAAGGCGTTCTTCCTCTTCCTTGAGACGTTTTACCTCAGCTTCATGGCGTGCTTCTTCGATAGCGGCCAGGCGCGCTTCTTCTTCCAGACGCTTCGCCTCTTTTTCTGCCTCCTGCGCTTCGATCCTTTCCAGCACATCGGATTCAAATGCCTTCGGCTGATATGGCTTCACGATACCTTCCGATTCCAGGAATTCTTCCATAGTGGAATTTTCCGGTCTTCTGCTGGATTCAAAACGCTGCGATGCGCGCTCTTCTGCCTGAGATATTTCCTGTTCTATGGCATTTCCACCTTTTACTTTGTTGTATTCCTTATTCAGCAGCTGCTGAAATTCTTCATTTTTCTTATTGAAGGTATAGAACTTATCGATCCGTTCTGCTGCACTCATTGATTCTGGAGCTTTTTTCGGTTCTTTTTCTCCGAATATAGCACTGTCCAGATCTTTGCCGCTCAGAACATGATCCTCCGTATTATTCTGCGGAACACTTTGTGCTTTGTTTGCTTCCGGTATCTCTCTGTGCACTGGAGCTTTCGACGCCGTTTCGGATCGAACCGCTGCCGGTGCTTCTGCTTTCGGCTGTGGTGCTGCGACTGGCTCCGTATTCCAGTTAAAATCGATTTCTTCTGTTTTTTCCACTGCGTTCTGGTCCGGATACTCCGACACGTTCCACTTGATTTCATCAAATACCGGACGTTCCCTAGGTGCATCTACCGGTTCTGCTTTTGGCTGCGGTGCTTTCGCCGGTTCCGCCTTCTCCGTCGTATGCTGCACAGGAGCTGTCTGCACTGGTGCTGGCACATCGTCTACCGGCGTACCGCACTGCATGCAAAACTTTGCATCTGCTGCGAGTTCTTTTCCGCAATTTTTACAATACATAAGTTCCTCCTTCTGGATCTTTTCGATCAGCGATCTATTCTTTGATCAGCGCTTCCAATTCTTCCGCTGTATATTTTTTCCCACTCCTGCCAGTGTCCCTGCCAAAATTCTTTGGCGGATCTGCAGGTACTGTCTCTTCTGTGTTCACGTCCAAAGTACCCAGCCCTGTAAAGAGATCCAGGTCAGGTAGCTCTATTTCCATCGATGCAATATCGTCTGCCGATGCGATATCGTCTG
>ERZ826764.1270-NODE-1270-length-30629-cov-19.785242_pt1 | contig 30629 bp, 25 predicted proteins | sample MGYA00519870_ERZ826764 | MGnify/ENA primary metagenome ERZ826764 (study PRJEB31778, sample SAMEA3449239) | human gut metagenome | biome: human gut; feature: human-associated habitat; material: faeces | place: United Kingdom | collected 2010/2012 ...
AAATCAGTCTGGCGGTGGATATTCAAGCAAAGCTGGCTGCCGGTAAGGGGCCGGGATATGAACGCTGGGCGAAGGTATTTAACATTAAGCAGATGGCCGCCGCTCTTGCCTATATACAGGACAATAACCTGACCGATTATGAGCAGTTGGCGAAGAAAGCCACCGAGGCGGCAGACCGTTTCCATGTTATTTCCGAACAGGTCAAGCAGACGGAGCAGGCCATGAAAACCAATGCCGGGCTAAAGGCCGCAACGGTTCAGTATGCCAAAACCCGCCCAGTCTTTGAGCAGTATAAGGCGACGAAGTACAGCCGGAAATTCCTTGCGGAGCATGAGGCCGACCTTGAACTGTACCGGGCTGCACAAGCGGAAATGCGCTCTCTGCTGGGCGGGGCGAAGCTCCCTAAAATGGATGTGCTGAAGGAGGAAGGCCGCAAGCTCACAGCAAAGAAAAAACAGCTCTATGGAGAATACCAGAAGGCACGACGGGATATGCAGGAGATCGTCACGATCAAGGCGAACATTGACACTCTGATGGGCTACACCGAGCCGGGAAGAAAGCAGGAAAAGGAGCGTTAAGGTTATGAAAATAAGGAGCAAAGCGACGCTGACACTTCGGGCCATGTTGGCCCGAAGATACGGGTTTGGGGCGAGCCCCAACAAGCCGCCTTTGTGCCACTTGTGGCCACAGAGGCATTGCTTGCCACTTAGCGGCAGCCCCTAAAATGGCGCAAAAAAACAGAGGCCCTTATTCTGGAACCTCCGTTTCTCTGGCTTTCTTAATGCCCTCGGCTGTGGCTTCTATCACGACAAGCTCTTTTTCATTCATGGAGTTTAGAAGTACATCAATGTGCTTTCTGCAAGAGCTTGACCTTGCCCCTCCGTCCGCATGAATAAATTGGTCAACTGAAACGTCAAACATGGTAATGAGTTTAACAAAAAGGTCGAAACTGGGATACTGACCTTTGTTCTCAATATTCATAATGGTACGGGAGTCACGGTCTACTAATTCCGCAACATAGGCTTGTGTCCAGCCCTTTTCTTCTCTGGCTCTTTTGAGAGCCGCCCCGAGGCCGTGAAAGTCAAACCTTCTTTCATCTTGGTTCATTCTCATATCACCCTATATCATTGTACATTTCGGGTCGGATTATGAGAATGTAATGAAATTTGATATAAAGGGCTATTTTATTTCGTTTTCTGCTTTTTAAGTTACTCCGGTAAGCTATTCTTGACTTTATTGTGTTTGTAGTGTATAGTGTGTATGTAGTAACATCACATTAAAACACGGGAGGAAAATACTTTGTGAAGATATTGATTTCTAATACTTCGGAAAAGCCTCTATACCAGCAAATCAAAGACCAAATTAAAGATGCTATCTTAAAAGAGGAATTAGTCGAAGGTGATCCACTTCCATCTATTCGAGCCTTCGCAAACGATTTGTCTGTTAGCGTCTTAACCATACGGCGGGTTTATGAGGAACTGGAAAAAGAAGGTTTTGTCACAAGTCAAGTAGGAAAGGGAACTTTTGTATCAACCAGCAATATTGAACTATTGCGAGATTCCAAGCGCCGCCTTGTGGAACAGAAAATGCAAGATATGATACAGACGGCGAAAACAATGGGAATTACCAAAGATGAATTAAATGCTATGATGGATATTCTGTACGAGGAGGATTGAAATGGACGATATTTTGAAAGTAACTGGCCTAAATAAATCGTATGACAATTTCAGTTTGAAGGATGTTTCCTTTACCCTGCCGGAAGGATGTATCACGGGATTTATTGGCGTTAACGGCGCAGGCAAAACAACTACTCTACGATCTATATTAGGGCTTACCAGTCGTATTTCTGGTCATATCAATTTTTTTGGTATGGACATTGAAAAAGATGCTCGTAAAATCAAAGATCGTATTGGCGTTGTCTTGGATGATGGCTGCTTTTATGACGAACTATCATTAGCTGAAATGAAAGATGTAATTGCCTCGGCATACTCTGCGTGGAGTGAACGGGATTTCAAGGAATATATGGAGCGGTTTGAACTCAGTCCAAAGCAGAAAATCAATACACTTTCTAAAGGCATGAAAATGAAATATGCTCTTGCACTGGCGCTTTCACATAATGCCGAATTGCTGATTATGGACGAGCCGACCAGTGGCCTTGATCCGCTTATCCGCGGACAACTTTTAACCATACTGACAGACTACATGAGCAATGGCGGCAAAGGTGTTTTTTTCTCAACACATATTACATCCGATCTGGATAAGATTGCCGATATGCTTATTCTGATTGACAATGGACGCATTGTGTTTCAAGAGGAAAAAGATACCTTGCTGGATAGTTACCGTATCGTTAAAGGTGATATGCGTAAGATGGACGAAAATATCCGCAAGCTCTTCTTACGAATTTCTGAAACAGCTTATGGGTTTACTGGAATTACCCAAAGGGTGTCTGAGGTTCAGCAGTATATTCCAGACATTATTATTGAGCGTCCGACAATCGAGGATATTATGCTCGGCAATATTGAAGGAGGAAAAGAATAATGTTATTTCATTTGATAAAAAAAGATTTTTTGATTGTTAAGAAGTATGTTCTGATTGTGTTGGTAGCTGCTATTCTTATTCCGCCGGTCATGCGCTGGCGGACACCAGAGTTTGCTGGAACTTTTGGTTTTATCCTTTCCGTGATTTTTTCGGTTTTTATGCTGCTTCAATATGTATCTCTGAAAGAGTATCAATTTCCTAAAGCTACGACATTACTATGTGCCACGCCGTTCTCAAGGAGCATGATGGTATTATCAAAATACATTTTCTGTATTGCAATATATGTTGCGTGCTGCATCATTTTTGGAATTGAAACACTTCTTATTCCGGGGCTGGGTACATCTGGCATAGCATTGTTTATCCTTATGTTCTTTGTAACATCTGTTTTCATTGGGATTTACTTGCCAATTCAATATAAGCTGGGGTACGAGAAAACAAAATTTGCATTTGCCGTTATTATTGTTGCTTCACCGTTCATTCTCCCTATGCTTATGCGAATGGATACCGCCAACTTGGATTTTCTTGCTTCAATCCCCGCTTATTTTGTTTATAGCGGCGTTTTAGTGGGTGGCTTTATAATTTTGGTGCTGTCGTCTATGTTGTCTATAAAAATCTACAACGAAACTGATTTAGCATAAAGAAAGGTGGGACTATGAGAGATACTATTTTTCTCTATATCATTGCTATTTTGGCATTTGTCTTTGGTTTTATAAATTTCATTCAGTATTTGCTGAAAAGGAACCAAACAGCGCAGGTAGTTGGAACAATTATTTCAATTAAAACACCAAACCCTCAGAACTCAAAATTCCGCAATTCAAAATGGGCAACTTTTTCATACAAGGTAAAAGGAAAAACCTATCAATCTCAAAACAGAATACAAGTACCTATGGCATCACAAGTTGGAACTACAATTTCTGTTCGTTATGACATCAATCATCCAGAAAAATTGTACAGCTTTTCCGTGTCAAGGATAGTTGTGTCATTTTTAATTGCTGTTGTCTGTGCTGCGTTGGCAATGTCTAATTTTTTATAAGAAGGAGGGAGTAACTATGCCACATTTTCCGGGCTGGTTTGTAGCAATATGTATTTTGCTTCCTATCGCAAATGCAATATACAGAGCATGGAAGAATAATAAGAAAAAGTAGATAAGATGGTGATACATTGCATGAAATTCAATGGGTACTATGCCCTATGTGTCATAATAAAACACGGCTAAAGATCCGCGGGGATACGGTGCTAATAAATTTCCCCCTGTATTGCCCCAAATGTAAGCAAGAAACACTTATTACTGTACAGCACATGAATATAACAGTTATCAAAGAGCCAGACGCACAGACGCAGAGCCGATAACAGACAAAGTAGCCTTGTCTGTTGTCGGCTTTCTTTATTTCATATATTGATATATCAAAAAGCCTGCCCCGCCCAACGGGGAAAGAAAAAACGCTGCGGGGCAGGCTGATATTGTGCGCTCATTCTACATATCCCAGCGGCGACTTTGAACACTCAAGGCCGCCGCTCTTATTTTATCTAAAAGAGAGTGCAAGATTGGCGGCCCTGGGAGGGAGCCGCCATGTCTATTTTATTCTTTTGCGGGTCAGTTGACCTAATCCAGCTAAAAAAAGCATAGCCCCGCCTCCGGGTTATTCCGGCTATGTATGTGAAATTTGTCGGAACCTTAACTGCTATGTAATTTCATGCGTCCGAGTGGCCTTGTGCCGCCCGGGCGCTTTTGCGTTCTTATGGGACTGCTTCGGGCCATGTTGGCCCGAAGTCATTCCCCGGTGCCGCTCCCCGCCGCCTCTGTTTCGGTCACTTGTCAACCACCAACCGAAACGGAGGTCAATATGGCTATTATCAATCTGCGGGACTACTACCCGTTTTATACATCGGATTGCTTCATGGAAGTATCGGACGAAGTTGCTGAAATGTTCAAAGAATTTGACCGCAAGGAGGCTGCTTACCGGCTGCGTACATACCGCCATAAAGCCTACTATTCCCTTGATCGGGATGATGGGCTGGAACATGAGGCTGTCTTTGTCGCACTTTCGCCCCATGAGCTGTACGAGCGGAAAGTTACCATGCAGGAGCTTCACGCTGCTATTGCCAGCCTGCCGGACAAACAGGCAAAACGGATTTACGCCCACTTTATTCTTGGCATGACGAAACAGGATATTGCCCGGGCAGAAGGGGTGCATGAGAAAGTAGTCCGTGTGGCAATCGAGCGCGGGCTGCGGCACTTGGAAAAAATTTTGAAAAAATCTCTGTAAGGTGTACCGATTTAGGCCAAAAAATGAAATGGCTTATGAGAGGCAAAACACTTCGGGTCAAGGTGGCCCGAGGTTCGGACAAGCCCTCATGCAAATCGAAAACTGAATAAAAAGGCACCCGGATACGAAGGGAAATGCGCTGTGTGACAGGCCCGCCACGACCTCTGCTTTTGGAGAATACAGTCTCTATAAAACAGGGCGAGCGATCAGGCTCATGCCATAGGTGGGGCAAGGCTGGCTCCACCGGAACAGGCACATAACCCGGATACTTGCGTTTAGTCACAGTCCGAGCGTTGAAGCGGCCTTGCAAGCCGTGAGCCGTCGCAGGCAATGAGAACGCCTTGCCATCAGAATGGGGAGAGTTGAAATACTATGGGGCAGAAAGTCTATGCCCGTCCGATGTGCCTGTGATGTAGTAAAAACCTGTGGGGAGCCCTCCGGCAATGCTGTCTGATGATAGGCCAACCAATCCGGCGGGGCTCCCCATCTTTTTCTCAAAGGAGTTTCTTATGGAAAATGCGTTTGGGATGTTTCCCGGTTTTGAGCCGGATGAATGGAGCAACGACGCCTGCCGCGGCTATGTCATCATGGCAATGGAGGACTGCGGCTTTTCAAAGAAGGATATTCGTCGTGTTGTGGGACAGCTTTATGAAGTCTTTGATCTCAACAGTGTGGAGGACGCCAAACAGAAGTTCCACTCCAGTCCGTACTGACCTCGGGCCACATCGGCCCGAAGTGGAGAAAGCTCAAAGGGCGGCACCTGCGGGTGCCGTCTTTTGACATTTCCCCACAGGACAAGAGGGAAACGCTGGCAAGTACACCCATTCTGAAAAGGAGGTTTTCAATGACACAGGCCGTCACATATCAACGAGAAACAAAGTCTGTACCCTTTCAAGGGAAAACCATTGTGCTGGAAAGCCTCACGCCGGTACTTTCCCCGAAGGAGAAGGAACAGCGCAAAAAAGAAATTGAACGCCGTCTTTACGAGGTGTTCAGTAAGTACGGGGACAGGTTTCACTAACCATTCGCAACATTGTTGTCCGGGGCTGCTGATAGTATAATATAGTTGTAAGGTTGGTAGCTCCATTCCAACAAGGAAAGGAGCCCAATATGGAATTTATCAGAGAAGATTGTATTTACGCAAGACAGTCAGTAGACCGCAAGGACAGTATCAGCATTGAAAGTCAGATCGACTTTTGCAAGTATGAATTGAAAGGCGGGAGCTGCCGGGTATTCAAGGACAAAGGGTATTCCGGTAAGAATACGGACAGACCGGAGTTTCAAAAGCTGCTGGGCGAGATCCGCAAGGGAAAGGTTCGGCGGGTCATCGTGTACAAGCTGGACCGGATAAGCCGCTCTATTCTGGACTTTGCAAATATGATGGAGCTGTTTCAAGAGTACGATGTAGAGTTTGTATCATCCACGGAAAAGTTTGATACCTCGACCCCGATGGGACGGGCTATGCTGAATATCTGCATTGTATTCGCCCAGCTTGAACGTGAGACAATCCAGAAGCGCGTCACGGACGCCTACTATTCCCGGTGCCTGAAAGGCTTTCACATGAGCGGGCAGGCTCCATACGGCTATCAGTTGGAGCCCACCGTGGTAGAGGGTATCCGTACAAAAAAGATGGTTGCTGACCCCGTAGCCGCCGACCATGTACGGCTGATGTTTGAGATGTACGCCGAGCCGGAAACCTCTTTCGGAGACATTACCCGCTACTTTGAGGAACAGGGTATCAAGATTTACGAAAAGTCAATGGTTCGGAGTTTCCTTTCCCAGCTTTTACGGAACCCTGTTTACGCACAGGCCGACTTGGAACTGTACGAGTTTTTCAAGAGCCAGGGCGCAGCGATTGTCAATGACGCTTCCGATTTTGCCGGAACAAACGGCTGCTATCTCTATCAGGGCCGTGACGTAAAGGAGGATAAGGACAGGTGCCTGAAAGATCAGATACTTGTGATTGCCCCACATGAAGCACTCATACCGTCTGATGTTTGGCTGAAATGCCGGAAGAAGCTAATGATGAATAAGACCTTTCAGCAAGGCCGCAAGCCGAAAAATACATGGCTTGCCGGGAAAGTCAAATGCGGGTGCTGTGGGTATGCTTTGAAAGCAACCCATGTGCCGAACAGTCCGGGATATTTCCGCTGTACAAAACGGACAGAGAATAAGGGCTGTCCGGGATGTGGGAAAATCCGCAAGACTGAATTTGAGGAATTTATCTTCAATGCCATGCGGAAAAGATTTAAGAATTTTCAAGTCCGGCATGACAGGGAAGAAAAAGTAAATCCGAAACTGACCGCCCATCAGATCGAGCTTGCACAGGTCGAGGCTGAAATTGAAAAACTGCTTGATACACTGACCGGAGCCAATGCGACTTTGCTTGCCTACGCCAACAAAAAAATTGAAGAACTGGACACCAGACGCCAGACCATTTCAAAGGCAATCGCCGAATTGAGCGTTGAAACCATATCTCCCCAGCAGATAAAGAAGTTATCCTATTATCTCGACAACTGGGACAGCATAGATTTTGACGACAAAAGAAAAGCCGCCGATGGTTTGATCTCTACGATCAAGGCCACCAGCGACCGTGTTCAGATAGAGTGGAAAATCTGACATTTCCGCTCTATCGCCCCTCATTTCTATTTTATCTTGTTTGTACCCCTTGTACACCGATGTTTGACTATATTAAGAGAACTATCATATGCATATGGAGGTGTGGACATAAAGAAAGGCTCTCCGGTGGGGTAGAGGAGAGCCGTGGATTTGTAATATATGAACAAAATATGCGATAACTGTTTCACTGATGAATTCGGTTTTGGATGTACTTTAATTATCCGGATAGGACATATAAATAGCATAAGCTACTTTCTTGAATTTTTCTTGTGTAGCTTTGTTGTCAATGTACACTTCATCACCAAAACTGAAAAAATAGTTAAATATCTGAAAATCAGAGCAGTAGAAATGAGCTATATATAAATACTCTTTATTGTGAATTTGTTTTGGAACGGGTAAACGTTTGACACTTTCGGCGGGGATAGGGCGCATATGAAATATACTGTATTTGTATTTTTTATATCCGGATTCAGTGAGATATATTGTATACATATCGGATTTACGACTGATGAAAGCGATTCCGTTATTAGTGATTTGTTGGGTAACTTTAGCTGCAACTTCCTTACTGTATTTGAATTTTCTTTCTTCTTTGATATCCGTCATGTTTATTATCTTACACGAAAAAACAGATTTGCTTATTGAGATTCCGTTGCTTTCTTCGGTAGAGGCGTTAGCACTGATTTGGTCTGAACTGTTGTCTTCCGATATACCGGCAACATAGCAAGCTTGAGAATTTGTATCAATTTTAATACAATATGGCTGAATCGTTCTGAAATCGTCCTGCGGTTTTTCGCGTATAAGCTTGAAGCGGATTGTTTTGCAATTTAAAACAGCGTTTTTAATTGTTTTGTATGTGTCATATCTGAATATAATTTCACGATTGCCGCGATTCGATGAACAATAATGATATAATATCAAATCTACCAGAAGCCTGATTTCATTTTTAATCAATAGACTTTTGTAGGCAAAACGTTTTTCTTTGGTACTTTTTTCGTTGTAGGTAATTCCATCCTTTAAATTCTCAGAAGCTAAACCCAGTGTTACAAGATCGTCAGCGCTTACTGATAATTTTGCATAGTTTTCTGCCGGATGTGTTTCGCACAGGATATCAACATTATTTATACGTACATTGAAGGTTCCGCCAAACTCATTTCTATATTTAATGAGCTCATTTACAATACTGTAAGGTGTTTTTTGTGTTTCGGTAACATATTTAATATAATTATGGACGATGGTTTTAATGAAGGATGTACTTGGAAAATCGGGCAGGGATAAATCTGTTTCATCGTGCAGAAAGTCAAGATAATCTCTTACAAGTGTTTCTTTATTTTCGTAAGTAAGGTCAAAATAAGTTTGAATGGTTGAATTATACTCCATGATGTTTTTTCTCCTTTGTAAGAAACAAAACGTCGGTTATTTTTTAGATATTATAGCATAATCTGCATTGTAATGCAACAAGCAGAGAGGAACATCGGGTATTTATCTAATAATTTGATAAATTTTTTGATATGTATATAAATATCTAAAAAGAACAGAATTACTTGAAAAAGTGTGGTTAAACGGCCATTATAATATCTAATATCGCATGAAATTATACGGGTAACTTTTTGACGTAGCTAAAATTATTGATTTTTTTTCAAAAAACTGTTGACAATACGAAATGTGTGTGTTATAATCATAGCAGTCGATGAGGCAAATCAATTTAAATTTAATACTCGGAGGTGATTAGGAATAACGCTTCAATAAAGAAGGGAGGGTTATGGAAACAAACGGTCTCATTTGACGTTCAATCAGCCATTATGGACGATATTTCGGCATAATGATTAAGCGTAAAGATTCAGGCGTTATATAACAGCTTGAAATCTTGGTTAATTTTAATGTGCATTTATCCTATTTAGATAGGCAACTATCGAATAGTACTAAATGCAGAAAGGCAAAAAATGGAAAATTTAATAAAATTAAAATGCTTTCGCGACAGCTTAAACGAAAACGAGTTAAGGCTGTTACATTCACTTGAACACGGACAATGGATTCCTATCAGTAAATTAGGCGTCCTTCTTACACGGCACGGCATATACAAAAAGAAATCCGACACAAAGCTGTCAGATGTCTTTAAAGAAGATTTATCTACATTTTACGATTTTGAAAATAGAATTGAGAATGGATATTTGCAGCCGTATATTCGTATGAAGCAACCGAAACGTATAGATGCTTCCTTTTACGGACAGGGTAGCAATAGCAGAGTTAGTACATTTACCGGAATCCTATATACGGATTTGTTTTTCCCTGAAACAAAGCTTCAGCTATTTCTTGATTTGCTTGATAATAACGTTAAAGCAATACTTACTTCAATACTGAGCGACGATATGTCATGCCATTTACTTCGCAAATACACATATCTGAATGCTTATCTTAATCATTCGTGGCATTCTTCACTTCGTAAAGGATCTTTAAATTTCATTAAAGCTGATTGCGCCGGCGATGTCTGCGCTCTATGGCATATAGGGTTCAATTCGATTGGTACGCCTATTGTTGCTATCATCGCTGTTAATTGCGAGAAGTTTCACAATAGTTTTATTGTTAATGACGTAATGCTTTGGGATTCTGCGAATCCGTTGAAACCCGCCTTGTCGAGATTGTTTCCGAATTTTAAACCATTATCGTTACATACGACTGTTGAGAGTTTTGTTCCCTCAGCTCCTGTGGTGTACAAACCGGACATTAGTAGAATTAATTTTCTGCCTGACGATTTTTTAAGCACAGTTACCGAGCATTTTGCTTTAGATTCAGACGCTGCGAATGTTCTTAAAGCAGTAAAGATGAAAGCTAAAAGTGATGCTGACTTCAGACAAACAATAGAAAAACGTGTATGCGATGTGATGTCTGAATTTGATAAATGCAAAACAAACAGCAATTCGTGTGTAGTTCCGTTTTATAATTCCAAATTCGGAAGCTTTCAGTTCTTGATTCCGTTAGCATTTGGTCGAACATATGATGCGGCTCTTATTGTTAGTAAAGAAATTGGTAAGAACGGTTCTATGTGCTATAAAGGATCGACTATCATTTCCCGTGCAGCCGCCTGTGCGTTTGTACTGGGTTCAGCTACTCCTATATGTAAAGGAGGTGAATGGTTATACACGGATATTCAGTTAAATACGGAATTTATATCTGAGGTATCGGATATAAATAGTACGGATAGTAAAGATAAAATCGATTCGGAATCTGCAGCTGAACTGTTCAAAACCGAATCCGATGATGATAATGACAAATCGAATAATACATCTGTGTTTGATACAGTTGTAGATGTGGTATTGGGAACGGTACAGATAGGTTCAATGCTGTTCGACTTTTTGGAAACAATTTAAAATCAGAATGTTAAATAACATTATGATGCAGCTTATAAAAAAGCATGTTTTTCAAAAAAGTGCTCGTCCTCAATTACTATCCCAAATCACTTTCCGCGTGAAAGGCTGTGTGTGCTTGGCTGGTTTTGCGTCCTTGTAAAGCCCTTGGACATACACGCCCGGCATCCGTGCCGGGGCTGAGTGTGGGGCCGCTGCCCTCATCCGCTTTGGGCTAAGCCCCAAACCCGTATTATTAAGAATTATAGGTTTATTGACAAATTTCATCAGAATGTTAAATAACATTCTGATGAAATAAGAAAGGAAAAATGAAATGACAAATAATTATAAATTAACCTCCATTGAAAAAGTATTAAAAGAGGTTCTCGCAGACGGAAATTATCATGATGTGGCAGAAATAACAAATACCCTCAGAGCAAAAGGCTTGCATTGCGGTGAAGTATTTAATATGAAGCCCGGAATATATCTGAGAAATTTTTACAGCGATATATGCGAATTTCAATATATGTATAAAGTTCCGGGAGCAGCTCCGGCATTAGTTGTGAGGTTAAAAAACGCAACAGATACATCATCGTCTGATATTAAAGAGCCTGTTGGAAATTTGAATGCTTCGACAGATAGCACCGAAAAAAGAGCAATAAATATGTCTAAGCCGCTTTTCAGTATAGAAAATAATAACGATTATATACGCAGAAACTTTACTGATAAGCAATACAGACCGGTCGATGAGAATGAATATCAGTCGGATAACGTTGTGGAAAGTTTAATGAATGACGCTTTTCTTTATCCTGATCATATTGAGAATCTTGTGAAGATGACAGGCGAGAAGTGGGATACATTTACCGAAGAACAGAGAGCTCAGCGCACAGAAGGTTTGCATAAATATCCTATTTTACGCACATATCTTAATATTACTTATGCAAAACTGAAAAGTGAAGGTAAGATTATCTATCAGAAGGGGAGCGATGGAAAAAGTTACGCTGCGTTCAATACAGGTCTTACTGATGAGCTTGATAGAGATATCATAATGTTACTTGCGGCAAATTCTGTACCGAATAAGCAGAAATGGGTTCTTGATTGTGTCGGTGTAATGGGAATAGGCTCGGAAGGCAAAAAACTTACTGAGATTATTGGAAAAATGCCAGCAAGAGCTGATTATTTCTCTGACCAGAATGACAAAAATAAGTTCTTTGATCCTAATACAAACATACAGGTGAATACCGATCACATGTGTGATAAGAGACACATAGACAGACTTCCTTTTGAATGGCTAAAACGAGAATTCCCGTTATTCTTTGCAGATTGTGATCCGTCAATTGCTGATTGCAGCGATAAAATCGAAAAATTTGCCAGAGCAATGAAACTTGATTTGGAATTATTTAAGCAGTTCCAGCAAAAACTTGAAATGGTTATTTCGACATCTGCCAAAAAAACATTAATAAATTATCGCAATGCTATCCTTATGTATTACCCTCGCTTAAATCAGCTTTGTTTCCTTATTCCGCTGTCTTTTGTAAACAGCAACAAAGCTGATGCAGCACTTGTAGTACGCCGTACAGACTCAGGATCATACCGCGGTGAAACTATTCTTGATATGTATCAGGCGTATATAAATTGCCGCGTTATTGCAAAAATTGGCTGGGAGTGGCTTTCAATTGATGAAATACCTGCTCCGAATGGTGGTCGTGTTACTTACCCGTCAAATAATACAACCGAAATGACAGAGGAATCTTTGCGTATGCTGATAAATAAAATTGCGGATGATGAAACGCTGCCATCACTTACATTGGATCAAATTCAAAAGATGGTGAGCGCAATCACTAATATAAACAAAAAGTTTGAGAATTGATACATGGCAATGTAAAAATAGGTGCTGTTAGTAGTTCTGTAATTACATACTCCTGTATCTATTCCGTGTAAGTCATTGATCGCGGCTTCGAATAATTGTCCGCCGTAGCGCTGTTACTCAGTGCTACGGCGGCTATGTTTTTTGTTGTGGATTTTTTAATCAATCATTTTTGGTAAGGAGGACAACACACTCAACGTGGTTTGTGCCGCTGAACATATCGACTGCTACGCACTTGTCGGTGGAGTAGCCGAGCTCCGCAAAATATGCGCAGTCACGGGCGGCGGTGGCGGCGTTGCAGGAGACCATGACGATGCGGGGGGCGGAGAAGGCGGCTATCTGCTCGCAGGCGTCCCTGCCGCAGCCCTTGCGGGGAGGGTCGACCATTATCACGTCGGGGCGGAGATTGCGTGAATGCAGTATCCGTGCGGCTTCGGCGGCATCGGCGCAGATGAATTCGCAGTTGGTTATGCCGTTTGCGAGGGCATTCTGCTTTGCGTTTTCGATTGCCTCGGGGACTATCTCGACGCCGATTATCTTCTTTGCCGTGCGTGCCATTGAAAGCCCGATCGTGCCTGCTCCGCAGTACAAATCAAGCACCGTTTTGCCCTTTGGCTCAGCAAAATCACAGGCTGATGAATAAAGCTGTTCCGCACAGGGAGTATTAACCTGATAAAATGCCTTCGGAGCTATGTTTACGGCGATTTTGCACATGATGTCACAAATGTAGTTTTTTGATGTCAATACTATCTCTTCATCGCCTAAAATTACGTTAGTATCCCTGCTATTTACATTGATTACAGAACTTACTATATCGGGGTATTTTTCAAGAAGTCTGTCCGAGAGAATTTTAATTTCCGGAACATTTTTTGCTACTACTATACAAAGACATATTTCTCCGCTGTAATAGCCTTTTCTTAAATATAAATGACGTAATATACCTTTGTGCGTAGTTTCATCGTAAGCGGTCAGATTAAGCCCGGTAGAAATTTTCAGAAAGTCGGCGGTGATTTTCGAAAAAATGTCGGGCTGTAAAAGGCACTTTTCGCAAGGAACTATTCTGTGCGAGTGGAAGGCATAGAAGCCTGCGATAAGATTTCCGTCCTTATCGGTGCCTATGGGTATCTGTAGCTTGTTGCGGTAGCCGTTTATATTGGTGTTGCGGATTATCGGCAAAAATTCGGGCGAAAGACCGCCTATTCTGGTAAAAGCGTCCTTTACGAACTGCTCTTTGGCTCTGAGCTGAGCGTCGTAGCTAATATGCCGCAGAGAACATCCGCCGCACTTAGTGTAAACGGGGCAGTCGGGAGTGACCCTGTCGGGAGAGGGGGTGATGATCCTCTCTATCTTGCCATAGCAGTAGGTTTTGTTTACTTTCAGTATCTTTACTTCAAGCTTGTCCCCTATAGCAGAAAACGGCACGAAAATAACCATGCCGTCCTTCTTGCCTATACCGGAACATTCGCTTGAAAGAGCCGTTATCTCAATTTCAACGATGTCGTTCTTTTTCATTATATCTGTCCTAAGCTGAGTGCCTTTAAATAAGCGTTTATAAAGCCGTCAAGGTCGCCGTCCATAACTGCGCCGATGTTGCCCATTTCGTAGCCTGTGCGGTGATCCTTTACCATTGTGTAGGGCATGAATACATAGGAGCGTATCTGTGCGCCCCAGGCAATCTGAAGCTGTTCGCCCTTGATGTCGGAAATCTTGTCGAGGTGTTCTCTTTCCTTGATTTCAAGCAGCTTTGACTTCAGCATACGCATAGCGTATTCTCTGTTCTGATGCTGTGAACGCTCTGTCTGGCAGGCGCACACGATGCCTGTGGGGATATGCGTGATACGAACAGCGGAGGATGTCTTGTTGACCTTCTGGCCGCCCGCACCGCTTGCACGGTAAACGTCCATCTTAATCTCGTCTTCGCTTATCTCAATGTCAATATCTTCATTGATTTCAGGCATTACTTCAACGGAAGCAAAGCTGGTGTGGCGGCGTCCGGAACTGTCAAAGGGAGATACACGGACAAGTCTGTGTACGCCGTTTTCGCTCTTCAGATAGCCGTAAGCGTTTCTGCCCTCAACCAGTATGCTGGCGCTCTTTATACCTGCTTCTTCACCGTCAAGGTAGTCGAGTACGGTTACCTTCATACCGTGCTGTTCTGCCCAGTGGTTGTACATACGGTAAAGCATCTCGACCCAGTCCTGAGCCTCTGTACCGCCTGCGCCTGCGTGGAATGTGAGAATCGCATTATTATGGTCAAATTCGCCTGAGAGAAGGGTAGCGAGCTTCTGCGATTCAAGCTCTGTTCTGAAATGCTTTGCAAGCTCCTGTATCTCGGGAAGCATAGATTCGTCATCCTCTTCCTGAGCAAGCTCGAGCATTGTCATTACATCGTCATAGCTTTCACGGAGCTTTTCGTAGCTCTGTACTATATTCTTATCTTCGCCTATTTTCTGAGAAATTTTCTGAGAATTTTCTACATCGTTCCAGAAATCAGGCTGTGCGCTCTGTTCTTCGAGCTTTACTATTTCTGCTTTGAGATTATCAAGGTCAAGTGCGCCGGCAAGCTCTTTAAGCTCAGGCTCATAGCCCTCGAACTCAACTTTGAGTTCATCATATTCTAACATAGGTTACCGTTCCTTTCAATTTTGCAATACTGCTTTATTATATACCAAAATTTTTTTTTTGTAAAGCCTTGAAATCGTTTTCATTTTATGATATACTCAATTTATTCGGTGAAAACGCAGGTTTTCACAAAATTATTCCGGTAAGCTGTCTGTGAGCGGTGCATAGCGGCAGACGGGCGAATTACCGGAAAGGACGGATAAGTCTTAAAAATCAGTATTTCTGAACAGAAAAAAAGTTGTGTAAGGAGTTTATTAACATGAGCGAGATCAAGAAGATCCACATGGGTCCTGCTAAATGTGCGGTTGACCTTGGCGACGGAAGTGAAAGAGGAGAGTATGTAAACCAGGATTATATCCTGAACAAGCTGGGCAGACCTCACAGAGCGGTAAGCCTTATGTATTGCTATTATCCGCTTGACGAAACATGGCCTGCAAGAGCGAGAAACGCTTTCAAGGACAAGGAGATCGCATTCCAGTGGGATTATCCCTATGATGACTATTTTACATATAAGGGCGGTATCGGCGGAACAACCGACGACGAGCCTTTCACCTGTATGCGTGATGTAAGACGTCACGGACAGGACGTTATACTTACAATGACGATAGATCCGAATGTTACGGACGAGCATCTTGAACAGATAGGCAAGGAGCTTTCAACATTCGGCCGTATGCAGCTGAGAATCAACCACGAGGCTACAGGTAACTGGTTCTCGTTTACAAAGCGTGCTACCTATCAGCAGGTGGCTGATTTCTATATCCACGCCCGTGAGGTAATAAAGAAGTTTGCACCCAACGTACAGACTATTCTCTGTATCGGTGGTGTGGAGCATCCCGAAAAGGGCGGAGAAATCGAGATGGAGAAGGAATTTGCCGACGCTGTAAGAGCAACGGATATATGGTCTGTTGACAAGTACATGGCTCTTCACTGGGGCTGGCCTTTTGACGTTGCGGACGAGGGCGGAAACTCTTTTAGCAGAAGCAAGGTAGCTGATACATATAATCTTACTAAGCTGTCGGAAAAGCGTTACAGAGAGCTTTGCGGCGGAGAAAAGAAGCCTATGGTAATGAGTGAGTTCAACGCTGACGGCGATGTAACGGGACCTTACGAGCAGGCTGAAATGGTAAAGGAATTCTGCGATATGCTCAAGAACGACAAGGATCAGGGCTGGTTCAACGGCTTTACATTCTATCAGTTCCGTGACAGAGGCAGACTGGGACTTGAAATTGAGGATCCGAACAATGCTGACTGCGGTATTGAGCAGCCGGTAATGCAGACCTACAAGGAAATTATTCACGATGAGTATTTCTATCCCGAAATGAAAAGCGAGGGTGACGCACAGTTCCCTGTAAAATTACGTTGGGGCGGTTCTGAGGACGCTGAGGGTATCGAGATACCTCTGCACTTTGAAAAGAACCCCACATTCTGCGAAATCACATTTGAGGACGAGGACGCAGAGCTTAATCTTATGATGGAAATCAACGGCAAGTGGTTCTACAAGGCACCTCACGCAAAGACGATTGACTTTATGTCGGCGTTCTTTGAAAAGCCTCTTGACGGTGAAGCTTATATGACGCTCAAGATATTTGCGCCTCCTGCAAGCGGTGAGAACGTAAATGACGGCAGTGAGGACTGGATGCTGAACACTTATTCGACTATCACGAAGATGCCGAATATCCGTATCAGATTTGCACCTATCTTAAAGTAAGTGGGCACCAAATAAGTATACTTCACCCCAAACAGCTATATTCGACATAAAAAATAATCGCAAGTTAAATCACTCAACACTAAGTGAATAACTTGCGATTTTTATTATCCTACAACTTGTTTTGCAGCTTTTATTTTCTCATCGCTGAACTTTACAACATCAGCAATGACAAGTTTCTGAATGGCTTTAATTAATGTTTCCATAAAGACAAAATCTATTTCTTTATCTTTAGAGGATATCGGAATTTTTACAATTTGATTTTTTAATATATCAACGTTAAATCTTGTACTTCCCCATGTAAAGTTAGAAAAAGTAAGGTTCATTGTTGAAATAAAGAATTGTGCATTTTCTTTTCTGAAATTTAACAATTTTGGGATAAGTATTTTTATTTTATCACCTGTAAAATACGGCTTTTCTTGATAAAATATAGTTGCTGTATCCTGTCCAAATGAGATTGTGTTTCCACTGTTAAGATAAATCGGATTTTCATCTATAAATCCTCTTTGACCATTATTATTACTCGTTCTTACTATATAAGGGTATCGTCCGTTTTCAATTATATTAATCTTATTGGCATCAAATCTGTGTGCTGTGGTTACAATATCAAAAAGTTGGTCTATTGTATATTCTTTCCAAAAGATTTTGTTGCTTTTAAGTTTATCCAAAGCTGACAGCTCATCAGCTGTCAGTTGCGTATCTTTCAGTCCAGAGACTGAAAGATACGCTTCCAGCTCCTCTATACGCTCCGCTTCCAGCTCCTCTATACGCTCCGCTTCCAGCTCCTCTATAAAGCTTTCCATAAATTCAAAGTCGATTTTTCCGTTTTTGGTAGGAAGTTTAATATAATCATTCTTTATACGTTCCCAACCCGCCTTATTTGTCCAAGCGTAATTACCAAATATCGTTTTTCTAATTGTGCTAACTAAGAAAAGGTGTTGATTATCTGATAATGTCGAACTTGTCTTAACCCATTTTAAAGCATACGCATCCTGCAAAACTGTAAATTCCTTACTTTGATAAAAAGTTGCACCAGTATTTGCACCATTTGCTGATATGGTTATTACATTTTTCAAAATCAAGGCGTTTTCTCTTGGAACGTAATTGTTCAATCCTTGATTTTGTATTCCTGCTGTAAGACAAGGTAATGTAAAAATTCCAGTAGGTTCACTTGGCAACTCACTCGTTTTGTAATTCATTTTATCGGAATCAATTTTTGCAAAAAGTTCACATAATTTGTATTTGCCCCACTCAACACTTGCCAATTTCTCATTGAGTGAGGCATTTATTTTCCCAAGCGTTCGTTATCCTCACTGCTCTTACCTTTTAAAAGTGTTGATACTTCCCAAGCAAGATAATCACTTACGGTCTTTTTGAAGTCCTCAAGCGTTGGGATTGTGTTAATTGGAGCAGACTGATTCCAATCAGCACCGTTTTCCGGGTCGATTTTACCCTCATAATATTCCTTGTCAGTGAAAATATTAAGTTCTGACTTGCCGAATCTGACAATATCAGCAATTTCCTGATAGCGTTCTTTGGCGTGGTCTGTATCTCTTAGATTTACACTTGCTTTCTTTCTGTTGGTTCTTGTGTAGCCGTCATTAGAGAAATCGATAAACTTAACTGTATTCTTTGCGTGATGTGGTTCGCCGACCTTGAAAACATAAATATTTGTTTGAACACTTGACTTGCCAACAAACAAGTCAATCGGCATTTTAACGCTTGCAAGCAACGTACTATGCTTCAGTATTTCCTTGTTATATTTGACAGCTTTGCCCGAATCTGCCGAATTTTGAATGATAATTGCCGCATAGCCTTTTTCCATCATTGAGAGAGCTTTTTCAACAAAAATCATACCATTTCCATCAGCGGAATATGGGGGATTAAGCACAAATGCAGTGGCAGGAAAATTTTTTTTCGTTGAAATAAAGCCATAGTTTCCGTCAAAATTTTTCAAAGAGTCCTGATTCAAAATGTTGGAACTTCCGTCGCCCATTAAAATCATATTTAAGATTGCAAGCATATAGATTTGCGGCAGAATTTCAAGACCCAACAGCTGAGTTGCTTTAATTTTTGCGACTTTTTCCTGATATTCCTCAGGTGATGATATTTTTTCCTTTGCATCATCAATCATTTCATTCATTGCAGCAACAAGAAGTCCTGCCGAACCTGTTGCAAAGTCCCATACATAAGAATCTTTATCAACTCTTGCAAGCTTTACAAGTAACCTTGCAACGTATGAAGGTGTAAGAACAACGTCATTCAACTTATCCTGAGTAAATCCAAGCCAGTTATACATTTCATTGAAGAGCATACCTGTAAAATCTGTTGTAATACCTATCTTATAGTAGATACCCAAGTCATCAACAATTTTCGAGAATACTCTTTTTATTTGGCTTTCTCCGTTTTCCGGTTTGTTTCTGTTTTCATCAACTAAAGTGTTTGAAAGTGTTCTGATAATCAAATCTTGCTTTTGTTGTGGTAACTGTTTTTTCTTCAAGAAAGATGTAATTTTTCTGATGATTTTATCTCCGTCGGTTTCACCGCTTTCGGTAGAAGATCCCAAATCAGATTTTTCAAGAGGTTTAACGCCCTCTGCGCCAAGCGTTGCAATGATAGTAGCTGCAACAAGATATATTCTATCGTTTTCTCCCAATCCTGTTTCTTCTTTGTAGATGTCATTGTTAAGTTTAACAAGACTGATATTGATTTCTTTTTCACGCTTTTCTTTGAGTTTATCAATCTCTGCCTGAGTAAGACTGAGTTCATTAAGCTTTTCTACAAACTCATCAAAATGTGACGGCTTTAAAAAGGAAAGGTCTGTATAATCTCCAACTCTTTGACCAAAGCCAAGATTATTTTTGTCAGCTGAAACATAATAAACACCAATCTCGTGCTGAAGTTTTCCAAACTCATCTTTGTATCCGGTTACACCTATTGCAATGATTCTTGTATAGCTTGTGTAGTGTAAAATCGCATTCGCATAATGTATCGCACCATTTACAGCATACGACTTAATATTCGTATAGTTTGGTTCATTTTTATCTTTTTTGTTATCTACGATTCCGTCAGTATCCAACTTTACGAGTTTATCTTTGTAACCTTTATATTCAATAAGAACAGGATAAAAAGTCCCATACTTATCTTTCAACAACAGTTTAGCATCAGGTCTGTTACCACCTTTGCCACCAATCTTTGAATGATATTCATCAAGAGCCTTATCTATTTCGGAATTAAGTGATGCTTGTTCAAGCTTATAGTCAAGACCATAGCTTTTCAGCCAGCCGTTTACCAAGTCAGCTATATCCGGTTCAACAGATTGTACTTTGCTTTTATTAGCCATATTATCCTCCGCAAAATTTTTATTTAATCAAGTGTCAATATATTTTTTTATTATACCACATTATCGAAAGCCTTACAAGACTTTTAAGATGAGTTTTGAAAAATTTGTCTGTACTGCTATATCAACATTTCACAAAAATACTTATGAACATTCTGTAAATTCTGCAAAAAACAAGGTGCGTTTTGCTGATTTTTTGCATATAAGGTGAGGGGAAAAATAAGGTGAAAACGAACGGCTAACATAAATCGTCGCACTTTGTTAATACATCGGGAAAGACTAAAATGATATAATGATTTCAGAGTAGCAAGCAACGATGAACGTGGCACGCTTCGTTCGCAGTTCATCAGCTTGTTAGGGACGCTCCGTTTCCCTAAGATCCTTTAATTTGATGACTATCGTCAGAAAAATAAACACAAAAAATGAAAGTGAGGACACAGAAATGGAACGAAAAGTGAGATACGATCGTAAGCTACCGATAGTTCTTTTCATAGGACAGCACTTCTCGGGTTCGCTATTCGAATCAATATACTTGTCATTGCATATGTACAAAGCTTTGGATGCACACGCTTAAGTTGTCCTTGCCGTGCTTGCCCTCACAAAACATAAATAGCTGAAAAAATCAATAACTACGATTCAACGGAAGAAGCACGAGGGACAGTGCGGTTTTGAAAGAGCCGGTGCAGGGTGAGGGTGTGCTTTTAAGAGGGTTGTGGGTGGTGGGACGTTGAAATGATAATATCGTAAAATCGGTATATATATTTGCTTTGTATTTGTTTAATTCCACAAAAAATTCTATAATTATTTGTCGGTTTTGTTGAAAATGATGTGAAAACGTGTTTTGAATTTGACTTTAGTTGCACAATATGATAAGATAAACCTATATAAAGACGGTCAAAAAACCGTATTGTTTATCCTTTGTGCGAGGTAGCGGAATGAAGAAGAATAAGAATGTATATGACGGGGCTGAAATGGTTCCGGAGAACGTTGAAAATACACATAAGAAAGGGAAATCTCTTACCGGCAGAATATTCAGGTGGATGTGTCTTGCTGTCGGCGGTTCGCTTATGCTTGTCTGCATAATCAATATACTGCTGAGCTATACATATCTTAAGCAGGCGCTTGTGAATGAGATGGACGAGGTAGTGCATACCGCATCGAATACTATTTCAAATCAGCTTGAATCTGTTGTAAACGCAATAACGCAGATTTCTGCCGACGCCGATTTTTCTGACGTTGCAGATGTATCTGCGATACGCTCGAAGTGTATTTCTGTCGCAAGAGATAATTCTATGTATGTCAAGGTCGATATGACGGACAGGGACGGTAAGGGACTTAACGACGACTCTATCAACTGGTCGGACGATCCTGCATATCGTGAGGTAATAGAAACCAATAAAGCGGTTGTCGGTGAGCCTTATTACTATGAAAAGACGGGTAAGGTCGTTATGGACGTTACCGTGCCTATAATTTCAAACGATATAAATAAGCTGCTGAGAGCGGTGCTTCGTATAACAGTTGACGTGAATGTATTCTCAAATGTTATCGGTCAGATTTCAATCGGCGATACCGGCTATGCGATGGTGGTTGACGCAAAGGGAAATATAATCGCACATCCGGACTCGGAACTGATACCGCAGATGATGAATTATATCAGTCTTGCTTCGCAGGACGGCTCATATCAGACTATGGCTGATTGCGTTTCATCGGCAATTGCGGGTGAATCGGGATTTGGCGAGGTTACGCTTGACGGCGTTTCAAAATATGTCAGCTATGCGCCTATAAGCAATGCGAAGGGCTGGAGCTGTATAATGATTGCGACACCGTCTGAGCATACGCAGAGCATTTATAATTCTGTTGTTATCGGCATGATTGTAACGGTCGTATGCTTTGCGCTGTCGGTATTGCTTATAATAACGATAGTGAAAAAGATAATTTCGCCAGTAAAGCAGTGCTCGGACAGAATCGTTACGTTATCGCACGGCGATCTTCACCAGCAGGAGCTTGACTTCGGCAAGAAAATTGACAAGGAAATATCTCAGCTGAGCGAAAGCACGAACCTTATCAGCAAGAATATAAACGAAATCATATCCGACATTGACGCTATGCTCAGAACGCTCGGAAACGGCGATCTTACATATAAGCCGGCTGATGTTTATCTCGGTGACTTTGCGCCTATCAGGCAGTCATACGAATCTATAATGATCTCACTTAATAAGACGATGGACAAAATAAGCAAGGCAGGTCAGCGTGTTGCTACAGGCTCTGAGCAGGTGGCATCTGCGGCAGGCAGTCTTTCGGGCGGTGCGGCAAAGCAGGCGGCATCGGTCGAGGAACTTTCGGCATCGCTTACTGAGGTTGCGGAAAAGGTCAACCGTAACGCAGCAAGAGCGGAAAACGCCGCTGAGAATTCGGCTCAGGCTACAAAGCTTGTTGAATCGGGCAACGAACAGATGAACGGTCTGCTTGGGGCTATGCAGGAAATCGGAGAAACATCCGGCGAAATCGAAAAGATAATAAGAACGATAGACGATATTTCGTTCCAGACGAATATACTTGCGCTTAATGCGGCGGTAGAGGCGGCAAGAGCGGGTGACGCAGGAAAGGGATTTGCTGTTGTTGCGGACGAGGTAAGAAATCTTGCGGGCAAGGTTGCTGAGGCGGCAAGCACAACGACAGAACTTATCAAGAACTCGATGAAGGCTGTTGAAAACGGAACGATGATTGCAAACAAGACGGCACAGACACTGACAGAAATCGTCAATACGACAACTGCCACAACAAAGCTGGTAGGCGAAATCTCAACGGCTTGCGCAGAGCAGGCTGAGGCTATAGAGCAGATCAATGCCGGCGTTGATCAGATTTCTTCGGTAGTACAGACGAACTCCGCTACAAGCGAGGAATGTGCGGCTTCTGCACAGGAGCTTTCGGTGCAGGCAAATCTGCTTGACGAGATGGTATGTGGCTTTACAATCGACGAGGAGCTTGTTACTCGTGAGGAAACGGCGGAGAACGAAGAACCGTCTGAGGAAGAGGAAAACGCTGAAAACGGGGAAGAACCCGAATATGTGGATGACGACCCGGACGATGACGAAAACTGAATTTCTTAAAACAGGCAACAATATATAACCGATCCCTCCTGCATTATCACGCAGGAGGGATCGTTTTGTCAGTATTCGTCTTTTATGCGGAATAAGGTTTCGTGGGGGTCGGGCTGACGGTCGGCAACGTACATATCGTTTATCACGATGTAGCGGCTGTCCTGAAGGGTCTGTACTACTTTGTCAATGTCTTCCTCAGTGCCTTGCGCCTCCATTTCGACCGAGCCGTCGTATAGATTTTTTACCCAGCCTGTTACGCTGTAGAGCGAGGCGGCATTCTGCGCCCGGTAGCGAAAGCCGACACCCTGAACTCTGCCTTTGAAGAAAAAGTGCTTTCTGATTATCTTTGTGTTCATTTTTGCCTCCGTCAGAATGTGAATATGTCTTTATCAAGCTCTTTCACAAGCTTATCGCTGTAAAGCTCCATTTCTTCGGGGCTTTGCGAGCTAAGAGGCTCGATTATGCCGATTGTCATCATACCTGCCTGCCTTGCGGCTTTGAGAGAAGCGGATACGTCATCGAGCATAATGCAGTTTTCGGGCGGAACGCCGAGCGTTTTTGCGGTATCGAGATATATGTCGGGGTACTGTTTGCCTTTGCCGAAAACGGCGGCAGAGCTTATCGTTTCAAACATTCCCCACAGTCCTGTGTGATGAAGCACGGGGGTGTAAAGCTCGGGGGTCTGTGAGGTGCATACGGCGGTCTTGTAGCCGTTTTTTATCGCAAGCTCAACCGTTTCACGAGCGAAGGGTTTTAGTTTTACGTTGTGGCGGTATTCGTCTATGGCGAGATCTGTCCATTCCTGCATAAGCTGTTCGGGCGTTTCGGGAAGATTGAAAAGATCTATGGTGTACAATGCTGTTTCGTAAAAAGAGCGGTGGCTGCATTGCCTGCCGTAATCATCGGGCGGAGTTATGCCACGTCTGCGCAGAAATTCCTCGTCAACGTACTGCCAGACGTACATCGAGTCGAGCAGAGTGCCGTCAAGGTCGAACAGCACGGCTTTTATATCGTTCATATTCTTCTCCTTTCTAAGCTTATATATTGCTATTGTATCACAATAAGGCGGTGGGGTCAATAAGATTTTACGGACGATTTTCGTGTATGCGGCTTGCAAAATGCGTGGATTTATGGTATACTGAATTAAAAGAAATACAGAGAAGAATAAAGGAAAGAAAAGAAAATTGGAACAGACAAAAGAAAACAAGATGGGCGTAATGCCTGTAAACAAGCTACTTGTTACAATGTCGCTGCCTATAGTTATATCAATGCTTATCCAGGCAATGTATAACCTTGTTGACAGCGTATTTGTGGCACAGATAAACCCGGACGCACTGACCGCTGTAGGTATGGCGTTTCCGATGCAGAGCCTTATGATAGCGTTTCAGACGGGGCTTGGCGTCGGTATGAATGCGCTTGTATCACGCTATCTCGGACAGAAGAAGCCTTATGAGGCGGGTCTTGCGGCAACTCATGCGCTTATTCTTACCGCTTTGAACTATGTTTTATTTTTAATAGTAGGGCTTACGGCGATACCTGCATTTTTCTCGATACAGACACATTCCGAAATCATAGCGGGATACGGTGTTGAATATCTGTCAATCGTATGCTGCGGCTCGCTTGGACTATTCTTCCAGATATACGGCGAGCGTATATTGCAGGCGACAGGCAAGACACTGCTTTCGATGGTGTCGCAGATACTCGGTGCGGTTATAAACATAGTGCTTGATCCTGTGTTTATTTTCGGTGTTGATTTTCTCGGAATACCCGCAATGGGCGTTACGGGTGCGGCAATCGCCACTGTAACAGGTCAGATAATAGCGGCGGCGGTAGGATTTTTACTGCACCACTTCTACAACAAAGAATTAAGGCTTGTATTCAGAAAATTCAGACTGAATCTTGGTACGATAAAGACGATATATGCTGTTGGAATACCTTCTATTATAATGAGTGCGCTGGTTTCGGTGCTGACGTTCGGTATGAATATAATACTGAAAGCGTATGAGCCTGCGGCGGCTACGGTATTCGGCGTATATTTCAAGCTGCAGAGCTTCGTGTATATGCCTGTGTTCGGTATGAATAACGGAATAGTTCCTATCATAGCCTATAACTACGGGGCAGGAAAGCCGAAGCGTATAACGGATACGCTGAAGCTCGGTGTTATCTGCTCGGTTGTGATAATGATAGTCGGATTGCTGCTGTTCCAGCTTATACCGGTGCAGTTGCTGGGAATGTTCGCTCCGACGGACGATATGATAAGGCTCGGTGAAACGGCGCTCAGAATATTCAGCGTATCGTTTGTATTTGCCGGAGTGTCGATAGTGTTAAGCTCGGGCTTCCAGGCGCTCGGAAACGGCTTTTACAGTATGATAGTATTTATAGTAAGGCTTATTGTGCCGACACTGCCTTTAGCGTGGCTGTTCGGCATTATCGGAGGGGTTGACTGCATATGGTGGTCGCTCCCTGTAAGCGATTTGTTAGGACTTATTGTTGCGATACTCCTTATGCGCAGGATCTATAAGAATGTCATATCGAAAATGTATGACAAACAGGATGAATCCTCGGCACAGGTACAGCAGGCATAAGAATAAAGCACAAACGGAGGAATGATTATGGGAAAAATAATCACTATTTCAAGACAGTACGGAAGCGGAGGAAGCGAGATCGGCAGAAAGGTCGCAAAAGCGCTTTCAATCCCGTATTACGACAGGACGATAATTGATGTTACCGCAAAGGAAAGCGGATTTGATCCCAAATACATAGAACGTGCGGAGCAGACAACAACGACCAGTTTTCTTTACAATCTTGCGATAAACGGTATGTACACACAGCCGCTTACCGACCAGCTTTTCTCGGCGGAGTGCAGAGTTATCAAGGCTCTTGCGGATAAAGGTCAGTGCGTTATAGTCGGTCGCTGTGCGGACTATGTGCTGAGGGAGCAGTACAGCACATTTGATGTTTTCGTGCATTCTACGGATGATTTCAGATGCGGACGTATCTGCGAGCATGACAATATAAGCAAGGACGAGGCGCTTTCGATTATCAGACAGAAGGATAAGGCAAGGCGCAGACACTACAAGTATTATACGGAACGTAACTGGGGCGAATCGCTGAATTACGATCTGTGCATCAATACGGCTACCTGCGGTATTGATGAGGCGGCTGAAATAATCGCTAAGCTTGCAGGCAAATAAAGACGTCGCATTCAGCGGCTGACGCCTTTAAGAATAGTAAAAAATCGGCTGTCAATGGTGACTATCAAATCACATTGGCAGCTTATTTTTTTAAAACAGTTAAACAGAGAAAATATTTGAACAGAAGGAACGGTGAACGATGGAATTTGTAATGCTCTTTTTTTCGGCAATCATCATTGTCTGCATTGTAGGCAATAAGCTGTCGGCAAGGATAGGCGTACCGAGCCTGCTTATATTTCTGGCACTTGGTATGATATGCGGCTCGGACGGTATTCTGAAGATACCGTTTGACAACTATCAGCTCAGCGAGCAGGTGTGTACGGTATGTCTTATATTTATAATGTTCTGCGGCGGTTTTTCTGCCAACTGGAAAGCGGCAAAACCTGTTGCTTTGCGTGCGGGACTTTTATCCTCGCTCGGTACGATAGTTACAGCGCTTATTACTACGGCAGGCTGTCATTTCCTGATAGGGTTTGATGTAAAAGAGAGCTTTCTTATCGGTGCGGTTATTTCGTCTACCGATGCGGCATCGGTGTTCTCGATACTTCGTTCAAAGCAGTTAAACCTGCGTGGCGGTCTGGCTTCACTGCTGGAAATCGAGAGCGGTTCTAACGACCCGTTTTCTTATATGCTGACGGTCATTGCACTTGCGATAATGGCAGGTGATGATATTTCACAGCTTGGTCTTCTTGCGGTGCTGCAGATAGTCCTCGGTGTTGCGTTCGGCTTTGCGATGGGACTTGCCGCAGTGTTTGTAATGAAAAAGGTGAAGCTGTCGAAAAACAGCTTTGACATAATTTTTATGATGGCGATGATATTTGCGGCATATTCCGCACCTATACTGCTCGGCGGCAACGGATACCTCAGCGTATACATAGCAGGTATCATCATCGGTAACAGCAACATAGGAGAGAATAAGGCACAGCTTGTACATTTCTTCGACGGAATCACGGGGCTGAGCCAGATAATGCTGTTCTTCCTGCTGGGATTGCTGTCGAATCCTTCACAGCTGCCGGGCATAATACTTCCGGCACTTGCAATATTTGCGGTGATGACCTTTATATCACGTCCTGCTGCGGTGTTTGCGATATGCTCAAAGGGGTATACATGGGCTGACAGGCTGTTTATAGCGTGGTCGGGTCTGAGAGGCGCATCATCCATCGTTTTCGCAATAATGGCTACGGTGAGCGATGTGTACACGGACAGCAATCTGTTCAATATAGTAGTGTGCGTCTGCCTTATCTCCGTTGCATTTCAGGGAACGTTACTGCCGAAGGTCGCAACAGGGCTTAAACTTATTGATAACGAAAGCAGTGTATTAAAGACATTCAACGACTATCAGGACGAAACTCCGCAGTTCAATATGATGCGTATATTCGTATCGGATACTCACACCTGGAACGGACACAAGATAAGCGAGATAGATTTTCCCGACGATTCGCTTGTGCTTATGATAAAACACGGCGACAGCACTATCGTTCCGAAAGGCGATACGGTGATAAATGCCGGAGATGATGTTATACTCAGCATTCCGTCATACAGGGACAGCGGAAATATATTGCTCAAGGAATATGAGATAGGGCCAAAGCATTTATGGAAGGGAAAGACGATAAAGGAGCTTGACCTGCCGACTACGCTTCTTATTATAATGATAAAGAGAAACGGCGATATGGTCGTACCTAACGGAAGCACTGTAATAAAGCAGGGTGATATTCTTGTTGTCAGCGACCAGTCGCATATAGAAGAAAAGAAGAAAAAGGATAAGCACGGCGGTGAAGAGCCGGATAAAAAGCCGGATAAAGCGGCTGAGAATAAAGAATGCGATGAAAAAGAGGGAGAGAAGGTGAGCGTGTAACAATTGACGGAACAACGATAATGACTTTCGGACTTGAAAATATATGTCGGCTGTGATAGAATAAGGCTGACGGCTTTTGTAAATATGAAACTGCCGTGTTATATATGCGGCAGTTGCTTTTTAGTGAGGAAAAATATGAAACGCAGTAAGAAAATGTCGGTGCTTAGAGAGTGCGCTGAAAAGCACTATATATGCAGGTGCTTTTACGAATACGACAAAAGCTATTGGTATTACTATATCAGTGATTTCAACGACAAATTTGTACTCGGACAGGAAGAAAACGACTTTGAACTTAACGGATATACGATCCGCAACTTTGACGAACTGCAAAAAGCAGAGATCAAGAATGATGTCTGTGAAGAGATAAACAGACTGAATGGGGTTGCAGAGCAAATCAAGGCTCCCCAAATTGATATAAGCTCGTGGCAGAGCATATTCAATTCACTCAGAGAGTGCGGTGAATGGGCGATAGTCGAGAATGAAAATGAAGATATATTCCATATAGGGATAATCTTAAAGGCGGGGAAGAATAAACTTACGATGAGAGAGTTTGACGCAGACGGAAAATGGCAGGAAGAAACCAAAATTCCATACAAAGAAATAACAAGCGTCAGCTTTAAAACAAGATATATTGATAACTGGAGAAAGTATCTCGAAAGAACGAAAGAAGGATAAGCATGGACATTAAGGAAAACTTCAAGGGGCATTTAAGCACTATCAATCATCACAAGATGGAAGTAATGAGGCTGTGCTTCAAGGTCGGTCTTTATAAGCAAGGGCTTATGCACGATTTGTCAAAATACTCGCCGAAGGAATTCATAAGCGGCGTGGTATTTTACACGGGGGATAAAAGTCCGAATACGACCGAAAGACGTGTGACGGGAAAAAGCGAGGCGTGGCTTCACCATAAGGGAAGAAACAGGCATCACTTTGAATACTGGATAGATTACGGACAGGAGCCGGGTTCTGCGATGCAGGGAATGAAGATGCCTGTAAAGTATGTTGTGGAGATGTTCTGCGACAGAGTGGCGGCTTGTAAGACATATTATAAAGAAAATTATAACGACAGTATGCCGTTTGAATATTTCAACAAGAACAGAAAACACTATATGATGCACCCGGAAACTATGGAGCTTCTTGGAAAAATGCTGATAATGCTGAAAAGATACGGCGAGGAGGATACGCTGGTATACATAAGGGAGAGAATCCTTACCGGAAGGTATCCGAAAAAGACAGCGGTAAAAAGCTGATAAAATACATTAAATAGCAGAAAAATGCAGTAAATAGAATATATAGACAGCTTTTTACGGCTGATTGTACAAAGTGCCTTTAAAAACAGGATTTGACGAGTAAGTTTTATGTAAATTTACTTTGAAAAAAACGTTGACAAATGTCATTTTCCGTGATATAATAGACAAGCACTCAAACGAGAGGGCACAAAAACAGAGGGTACTTGAGAAAGCCTGAAACCGCTTGAACAGCGAGAAAGAGGGCAGTCGAGGGTACGAAGAAGAGCTGAAAAAACCGGAAAGAAGAAACGGCGGAAGCACGGTGACCGACTGGTAAAAAGTTCAAAACTGTGAAAAAAGAAATTTAAAAAATTTCAAAAAAAGTGCTTGACAAACTCGAATGAATGTGATATAATAAATAAGCTGTCGCAAGAGCGGCACAAAGTTCCTTGAAAATTGAACAGTACAGAATTAAAAACATTACCTTGAGATTCTTTATGAGAATAACAAGAAATTCTGGATGAACACAAAATAACGTGCTAATAGATAGCAAGTTAGCGTTCAACAGAGCAATCAAACTTTGATATTTAAAGCGAAAGCTTGAATATACCATTTAACAAAGAGTTTGATCCTGGCTCAGGACGAACGCTGGCGGCGCGCCTAACACATGCAAGTCGAACGGTGAAGAGGAGCTTGCTCCTCGGATCAGTGGCGGACGGGTGAGTAACACGTGAGCAACCTGGCTCTAAGAGGGGGACAACAGTTGGAAACGACTGCTAATACCGCATAACGTATCGGGATGGCATCTTTCTGATACCAAAGATTTTATCGCTTAGAGATGGGCTCGCGTCTGATTAGATAGTTGGCGGGGTAACGGCCCACCAAGTCGACGATCAGTAGCCGGACTGAGAGGTTGAACGGCCACATTGGGACTGAGACACGGCCCAGACT
>ERZ826764.1289-NODE-1289-length-30285-cov-18.000794_pt1 | contig 30285 bp, 28 predicted proteins | sample MGYA00519870_ERZ826764 | MGnify/ENA primary metagenome ERZ826764 (study PRJEB31778, sample SAMEA3449239) | human gut metagenome | biome: human gut; feature: human-associated habitat; material: faeces | place: United Kingdom | collected 2010/2012 ...
CTCTACGAGACCTGGCTGGGCGAGGTGGGCGGTCCTCTGGCGCACGAGCTGCTTCTTCATACGCGCTACGTGCCAAGAGGGCTGTACAACGAACGGGTGCCATGACGGAGCGAGGAATGCCAGTAACCTGTCTGTGAATTTGGTGCGGTCGGGAAAAACGCGCAAGGCGTCTGAAACGCCGTACAGTGTGCTTGTCAGGGCATTTTCTGGACTCCGCAGATATTGGCAGTGCCGGGCAGAACGCAGCGGAGAAGAACTTTGGGCTTTTTCACTGCGTATCGTATTTCAAGCGCGCATCCCGGCTATCCGCATGTCGTTTCCGTTTCAGCAGCTCTGGGCACCTTTACGGGCCGCCCAAGACTCGCGGACTGGTAAATGGCAAGAATAATACGCAAGGCCTTGAGCGCATCCTCGCCTGTGACCACAGGCTCTCGATCGCAGAGAATAGCCTGGGTAAAATCGTTGATCTGATAAACGTGTGCCTGAACGGTTTTGGTTCGCAGACTGTCATCGCAGACAGCTCCGTTTTGAAACGCCCAAACCTTTATAACGTCATCCTCCAGCATGACGGTTCCATTTTCACCATGGATGTCTAGCCGCGTGGAGAAGCCGGGATAGGCACTGGTTGTGCCCTCGATAAGTCCGAGGGCGCCTGTCCGGAAGCGCAGAACGGCGACACCGACATCCTCGGTTTCAATGCCTGTATGGGCAAGCGTTGCGGTATAGCCCATCACTTCATCTACATCGCCCATGATGTATTGCATTAGATCAATATAGTGGATGGATTGATTCATCAGAGCGCCACCTCCGTCCATGGACCAGGTGCCACGCCAGTTTACGCAATCATAATATGCCTGGGGACGGAACCATTTGGTATGGCAGCAGCATTCATTAAGCTTACCGAAATCGCCGCGGGCCTGAGCAGCTCGAATGGCTGCGACAGGTCCCCCGAAGCGGCGCTGATAAATGCAGCTAAGCTTAACGCCATTTTCTCTGCAGGCGTCAATAAGGGATTGGGCGGCCTCAATAGTTGTATCAATGGGCTTTTCAACCAGAACATGCTTGCCGGCTCGGGCTGCCTCGATTCCCATTTTGGCATGTAGGCCTGTTGCGGTCATGATGTCTATTACATCTATATCGTCGCGCTGAAGAATCTCATGGTATTCCGGGTAGCCAGGAGCCCCCGTGGCCTGCATGGCATTGACCAGGTTGGGCCTGAAGGGATCACAGACGGCCACAATTTCGGCATCCGGGCACGCCTGTATTGCCGCAATATGCAACTTGCTCACCGCTCCACATCCGACCAGCCCGAAGCGTACCTTTTTCCTCATACTAGCTGCGCTCCTTTCGCAATACATGTGGAATCTGAAGGCGGATTTGAAACGGACGGCCTGCTTAACTGCTCATAAAAAGCCTGTAGCGTAAAGAATGCCTTTTTCCGTTCCAGGTGATCTTCGCTGACAAGGCCCTTGCGATTGTATCCCATCTGAAAGGCGTTTAACCGGCCGGGACTTCTGAAATCAAAGAGGATCCAGGGGGACATGCCACACAAACGTTCAAGGTTGTTGCCAATGGTTTCGAGCTGCGCCTGATAGAAGGCATCCTGGCATTCCTCTGTAAACAGTTCCTGTACGCTTCCATGTTTACCGTACAACGCACCTGCACCCAGCTCAGAAAGGAGCAGCGGCTTTTCCAATCGGTATTGTTCAAGCAGCGCGCCAAGCTGCCGGGCGTTTCCACGGTACCAGCCAAAATACTCATTAATGCCCACGATATCCACCACGGCGGCCAGTCGGTCTTCCACGCGACATGTTTCATAGTTAACCAGGCAGGAAGCCGCAACGGGCCTTGTATCATCTTCGGAATGGCAGATGGCTACTAGCTGCTCCATAAAATGCAGACGGCTGTCTGTATCCGGGTTTTCGTTTCCCACGGACCAGATGCATACAGACGCACGGTTGCGATCTCGATGGATAAGCTCTCTCAGTTGGTTACAAGCATCCATGCGAGCTGCGGGGGAATCAAAATCAATAGCCCAGTACACGGGTATCTCTTCCCACAGCATCAGCCCCAGTCGGTCTGCTGCTTTGGAGGCCAGGCGCGAATGTGGATAATGTGCCAGCCGCACAAAATTACACCCGAGTTCTTTGGTGAGGTAAAACAGGTTTTCAATCTGCCCGTCCGTCAACGCCCGGCAGGCCGTCGGATGGTCTTCATGAAAGCTGATTCCACGTAGAAATATCGGTTTTCCATTCAGGAAAAACCGCCTTCCATCTACCCTGACCTCGCGTAGCCCCACTTCCTCACAAACGCGGTCCTGATCGTATTCAAGGATGACAGCATATGTTTTGGGCGCTTCGGGACACCATAGCTGCGGTTGGGCGGAGAAGCTGATGCTGCCCCTGTTTTCTCTGATAAGCAAAGTGGTGTCGATATTCAATTCAGGAATGGAAACGTGGCACCACTCCGCGTTACCGGCAGTTTGCACATCTACGCGGACAGTTTGAAACCTGCCGTCAGGTACAAGACGGACAAAAGCCTTTTTAATATGGTTCTGAGGTACCCTGAAAAGCGATACGTCGCGATACAGTCCTCCGTAATTGAACCAGTCAGTGTGGAGAGCAGGCACACCTTGACGCCTGCGCCGATTGTTGACTAGTACGACCAGACGGTTGAGGGGTTGCAAATGCTGTGTTACATCGACGGAAAACGGCGTGCTACCCCCCACATGCCTAGCCAGATAAACATCGTTCATCCAAATGCGGCATTCCCCCAGAGCACCTTCGAAAAGCAAAAACACGCGCTCACCGTCAGGTCCATGCTCAAACGGGAATGTACGGGTATACCAGGCCGTGCCCTCATAATACATGTATTCGGGCCTTTGCGTATTATAGCAGGCTGGCACAGTTATCAAATTCCAGGCATCAAAATCAAAATCGACAGGCCGGTTTCCTGCAGAGGAACTAGAGAGATACCATTTTTTTCGCAAACCCATATCGTAGGGATCTAGGGCGAAATGCCATTGGCCGTTAAGGGACTCACAGGGCCGGTCGAAGGGATCCACCAGCTCAAAGGCGGTCTGAGGGGGAATGAGGTTTGGCAAGTCATAATCGGTATCGTGCATTGCAGCTGCAAATGAGGGCAACTTCATAAGCGGTTCCTCCATTCCTTTTTTACGGCAGGGGCCGCTTCTACACTATCAGCGAGAGACCTGAGCACGGACGCATCCAGGAGCCAGTAAACGTAGTAGGCATAATGCGTTTGCGAAAGTTCCCGATCAATGTCATCTGCCAGGCGAATCAGGTTGAGACGGGCCTGAATAAGTTGCTGTAAGGCGTTGGCTTCTGGACTAAGTTGAGAAAAACAGACAACCTTGGCGGCCAGTTCAAACTGCCTCACATATAGCTGGTAAAGTTTCAGAAGCGTATGGAGCTCTGCGGCAAACGCGGGAGGAACACCTAGGGTATCCGGCGAGAGAATACTATCCAACTGCCCGACCAAAGCAAGCGCTTCTGCCTTTTCTTGCAGAAGTTCCCGTACGCTGTCTGGGGAGGTGATTTGAAGATCTCCGTTATGCCCATCCCATTTGCATTTGCTGTGATGCCGTGTCATTGTATAGAGAATTTCGTCAACAGATGGCTGAATTTTGCTGCTGAGCTGAAATACAAAACCTTTCATGAACAGGGCTTTTTCAATGATGATCCAGGAAGTGCGCATGAAGGTCATGAGTTGTTTCCAGGCCTGCGGGTTTTGAGGAACTGTGGGCGGAAGGTTTTCGGAATCGGCATGCAGGGGGGATAGAAGGCCTTCGGCAGCCCAAGCCTGGTAGATGCACTCCAAATCGATAGCTGGATTGTCACAGAGCATGGCGGCACCGATGAGATTGAGCAGGTTCATGCTGTTGAAAATCGTTGCATCACGACAGATTTCCCAGTCGGTTCGAACAATGACGCCGCAGGCGCCATTTTCCAATGCATGGTGTAGTCGTTTCTGGAAGTCCTCCACAAGGCTGCAGGGAAACAGACCTATACCGCAGTATTGCCCCCACAGGTCAAACTCAATCCACTTTTCCAGAGGGAGAGGTTGGCTGATGACTGGGTTGTCAGGGAAAGTGGGCCAGAAGTCCTGAGGGACATTTTTCAACGCGATGACAATGTTGTTGGACAAGGAAGCGGCAGCGGAAACCAGCGCTGTTTGCTGCTGGGCATCGTAGGAAAAATCGCGCACAACCAGCTTTTTATGCCGTTGGTTCAAAAGCGGAAGGATGGCGCCTATATAGCTCCTGTACCAGCTTTCGTCTGTAGTAGATCGACAGCGTGCACATTGACAGGTGCGAGTGGAAATAGAAATTCTAGATTCCCGTGTTGCTGGGCTAACGATCAACCCAGCGATGTCGGGTATTGTATCAAGCACCTCACGGACCTTCGCACCAAGGAAGGAGAACCAGAATGAATTTGTAGGGCAAATGGTTCCCTCCGCGCTGCGCAGCTCGGGATGCAACTCTATGATTGCATCAGGATACCAGATCTCTTTGACTTCAAGGTAGACGTCTATGCCGCAGGAACGGGCCAAAGAAACTACCTGCCGCATGTATATGGCATTGGCGAAGGTTTTTGAACGTCGGACTGGCCAGCGCTTCCAGACCATGTCGCTGTCGCTAAACTCGCTTTGGGGCATGGAAAGCTCGTCGAGCAGATCGTTTTGGTGCAAGACCAGAATGTTTAATTTATACTTTTGCATAAAGGCCAGAGTGCGTTTGATGGCCTGCCAGCTCCACAACTGAGAACTGTGCATTTCCAGACAGCGAAAACGAATCGAATCCATACCAATCTCCTTATGTGGCAAAGTATTAACCTTTCACGCCGTGCATGGCAATTCCGGCAACGAAGTATTTCTGCAGGGAAAAGAACACCACGAGAATAGGAACCGCTGATAAAAGGGACATGGCCATTATAGGGCCCGCTGTAACCGTATCGCTGTTGCGGAAGATGGAAAGGGCTAGCTGAACGGTATATTTGCTTTCGTCTCGCAAAAACAGCAGGGGGTAGAGAAAATCGTTCCAGCCCCACATGAACTGGAAAATGACGTTGGTAATAAGCGCCGGCATGCAAAGTGGCATGGCAATCCGTGCAAAAATACGCAGGTCGCCGCAGCCGTCGATTCTGGCTGCCTCGATGATCTCATCCGGCAGGGTCTGCGAATACTGGCGCATCAAGAATGTGCCAAAAGTTGCCCCTAAACCAGGAAAAATGATGCTAGCAAAGGAATTGATCCAACCCAGGCTGTGCATCATGGAGTAAAGGGGAATCATGCGAAGCTGGTCGGGGATCATCATGGCGGCCAGCACAATCATGAACAGGAAGCCCTTGCCTCTGAATTCATATTTGGCAAATGCGAACCCGGCCATGGCATTTATCACGACCGTAAATACGACACGCACGCTGGTGACAAATACGGAATTAAGAAAATATTTATTAAAACCGCCCTCCTGCCAACCTACGATATAGTTGCCTAAAGTGGGAGCGCTGGGAAAAAGCGTAAAGGTTTTGCTGTAGATTTCGTTTTGCTGCTTGAACGACATAGAAATCATCACAAAAATGGGGAAAAGGACCACCACGGCTCCAATAAGCAACACAATCAGAACCAGCCAACCATACAGGTTTTTTTTACGTTTCATTTTACTTCATTCCTGCTCTCTTGTTCACGGTCGCGAAGCAATAGCCTTAGCAGACAGGTTACGAGCATGAGTACACAGAAAAAGATGACGGACAGTGCAGAAGCGTAGCCTAATTCACCTTCCTGCATACCTTTGATATAGATGTACAGCACCATGACAAATGAAGCTCGGCCCGGACCGCCTCCGGTCATTACGAAAATCTGATCGAATACGCGGAAGGAGGCTATAACTACCAGATTGATCACCAGCAAGATGATAGGACGCAGCGAGGGAATGGTGATGTAGAGGAACTGCTTGACCCCTGAGGCGCCATCTATTTCGGCAGCCTCATAATAATTGGGAGATATGCTTTGAAGCCCGGTCAGAAAGATAACCATGTAATAGCCAACGTTGGCCCATATGCCCGTAAAGGCCAAGCAGGGAAGCGTCATTTTGGGGTTGAGCAGCCAGCGCTGCGCTGGGATACCGATGCGCTCCAACAGTGCGTTAAGAATGCCGTAATTGGAACTGTACATCCATTTCCAGATCAACCCTATAACAACCCAGGAAAAAAGATGGGGCAGTAGATAGGAGGAACGCAGGGTGGATTTGAGATGAATAACGCTGTTGAGCCCCACAGCCAGCAGCAGGCTGAGAACGAGCGTGGGAACAGAGAGATACAGGGAATACCACAGCGTATTGATTAGAGAGGTTGAAAAGGAGCGATCCTGAAACAGACGGACATAATTGTCAAATCCGATGAAATTCGTCATGCCAAAAGAACCGTCTGTAAAGCTGGTAAAAAGATTGGCGATCAAGGGATAGATGGCGAAGAGCACAACGATAAGAATGTTTGGAGCTATAAGTAGATAGGGAATCAATTTTCTTTTTCGGACACTCATTGCGAAACGCCCTTTCCTCGTGTGGATATGAAGCGGGCTGCTGTATGGCCGGGACGATACAACAGCCCATGTTTCCTTTTCCTTTCGGGACTTACCGATCCAGATAGGCGTTAAGAATGTCGGCCATGTTATGTGCAGCCTGCTCGGGCGTGATTTCGCCGATAACAGCGGATTGCAGCTCGCGCAACATCTGATCCTTGGTTGCGCCGTACATGCCGGTCAGATATTGGGAAACGAGCATTTCATCCATGTATTCGCCCTGCTTGAGAAGCAGGTCCACGAAATCCTCACGCAAGAAGGACACGTTTTCGGCATCGGTTCTGGCGGGCAGGCCACCGCTGGCATTGGTAGCGATGGTGATGTATTCCTTGCTGGTGGCCAGCTGGATAAACGAGGCAGCATGCTCCACGTTTTCGGTGTTGAAAGCGATGACATCCGATCCACCGAGAATGGTGGTGTTTTTAACATTCTGTGGACAGTAGGTGAAGGAATACTCAAAATCGGTGATCTGACTTTCCATGGAAGCCACGTTAAATGCACCGGTGTTGAGCCAGATGGCTACCTGTCCCGACACGAACAAACGCATGGGATCATCCGTGCCCTCCAAAATGCCGAGGGCGGCCGTACCATCCTGATGCAAGCCGACAGTCCATGCAATGGCCCCGATACCTGCTTCATTGTCAACGCACACGTTTCCCTCCTCATCAAGCAGAGAACCGCCATTCTGATAGAGGAAAGGAAGCCAACCATCAAAGCTGGGCTTTTCAAACTGCAACCCATAGGTGGTCAGACCCAGTTCCTGAACCTTTCTGGCAGCAGCTACAAGCTCATCCCAGGTCCAGGGTTCATCATCTACGCCAGGTACAGTGATACCTGCGGCATCCATCACGGTTTTGTTGTAGGCAACCGCACGGACAGAGTTTGCCAGAGGGGCACCGACGATGGCATCCCCATAGCGGTCAACCAGAGCGCGTGTGGACGGAAAAGCATCCAGAAAATCGGCACCGACATAGGGCGTGATATCGGCCAAGACACCCTTTGCCGCCAGGTCGGGCACGGTGCCAGGGGTGGCAATGGCGACATCTGGCAGGTCGCCGGAGGCAACGCGTGTCTGCAGGACAGTGCTGAATTCGCTGAGGGGAATGGCCTGCCTGGAAACGGTGATTTCAGGGTGAAGTTCTTCAAATTTCGCAATTACCTGTTCAAAGCCAGCCTTGTTGCTGTCGTTGGAGTACTGGTAAATAATTTCTAGGCTTGCCTGCTCCTGTGCGAGCGAAAGGCTTGGAAAGAGACCGAGCAGCATAACGAGTACAAGGAATAACGACGTTGACTTTTTCATGAAATTACCTCCTAAGCAACGATAGGGAACCGTGTTTCTTGTGTTTATAATAGTTTTTTCAGATAAGAATTTCAATTTACACCAATCACGAAATTGTCATTACTTTATCAAAAAATACATGACATTTGTCATGCTAGACTGTCAAAAACCCTTTTGGAAGGTTTGGAGGGCCGCAGGCCTCCGAGAAAAATCCGAATCCAGCGACACGTGCTATGAATTCTGAAGGTTTGCAAAGTAAGGTATCCTTACATATTTCCCTAGCCACGCCATTGGTGCGAGGAGAACATGTCCTGATGAAAAAGGCCGATGCAGGCGGGCCTTTTCGACAAGCTGAAATAACACCTTTCATGTCAAAAGGCCAATAGCCCTTATGAAGTGCCAGAAGGCCTGTGTCCGGTAAAACCGGCAACGTGGAAGGCAATGAACCACGCTTATGATCTATTACACTGGGAAATAAGGCCTTCCGGTCACAGGCTGCCCTCATCCTCCTGTATTTGCCAACGCCAGCAAATGGTTTTGTGCATTTCAATATCAAGCGTCCAGTGAGCAAATGTTTCCCTTCGTGTCACTGGGGCCGCTTTTCTTACCACCATACCTTCGGTTGCTTTATGCTTCTCGCAGCAGACTGCAGAGTTCCTAGTTTCCTTTATGCTTTCCAATATGAAAGCCGAAACTAGCAGTATGTGCAGGAAATTTATAATCCCTGCTGGAAATCCTGGTTCAATCAGCTCTTTACAAACAACCTCACATGATATTTGAGATGCATTGCGGAAGAAAATTTATTTTACCAAGCCGGCCTGAATAGCAAAACGAATAGCTTGAGAACGGTCTTTTAGGGAAAGTTTTTCATAAATGCTGCTGACATAATTGCGAACCGTTCCTTGCGACAAATGCAGCGCATCGGAAATCTCCTGGTTGTCCTTTCCAAGCCCAATGTGACGAAGAATTTCAAATTCACGTTGGGAAAGCCTAAAAAGCTCTTCGCAGATTGGATCAGGGAGCTGCACTTTATTCTTTTTGGCATCGAGCACCAGCTTTTGCGTTATCTGACGGGAAAGAAGCGTGCAGCCGCTTTGCAGGCTTTTTAATGCTCTAGCGAAATGCTCTGGCGATGTGTCTTTCAGCAGGTATCCTACTGCACCCAGTTCAAGGGAGTCTATCATAAATTCTTCGTCGTCAAACATAGTCAGCATGAGCACCATTACCTCGTTGCCTTCGCTTCTCAGCGCGCGCACACATTCCACCCCGTTCATAACGGGCATGTTTACGTCCATAATAACCAGATTGGGGCTAGTTTCGTGAATGATTTCGAGCGCCTGTGCACCATTGGCGGCAAGGCCTACGACCTCGGTATCTTCCATGCTTAGCTCAATAACCGTTTTCAGATTTTCACGAAACATTCTCTGGTCGTCAACGATAACGATGCGAAGCATCATTTCGGCCTCCTTTCAGCTGATTTTTCAGGGGAACCCATATCAGTAAAACAAAGCCGCAGTTAGGGGACGAATATGTACGGAAGGTGCCCCCAAGTGCATCCACCCGTTCTCGCATGCCGCTGAGGCCAAAACCATCTATTGCATGGCTTGTTCCCGCCCCGTTATCTTTGATGGATAGCTGCAGTCCCTGATGACAAGTTTGAAAATGGACGCGAACCTCCTTGGCGCGGCCATGTCGTATGGCATTTGACAGGCCCTCCTGCACTGCACGAAAAAGCGTTTCTTCAATTTGGTAATCAAGTGTGGCAGGAATATCGCCATAGTCTAGAAGCACGTTGATGCCGGTGGAACGCTGAAAAATTTCAACAAGCCCCTTGATGCCGTGAATACCTACTATAGGCTGAACAGTGTTCATTCGTAAGAAGGATATCGTCTTGCGAATGTCCCAGAAACCCTGGCGTATCAGCTCACAACTTTCAACGATTGGCTCAATAGAAGGGGCCTGATGGTTTTGCGCTCTAAGACGGTAGGTTTCCAGAAGAGAAAGCGAATTGATAAACATGCAGGCGGCCGTATCGTGAAATTCGCGGGCAATACGGCGCCGCTCGTTTTGAACAGCACGGTTTTTTTCACCCAGTACCATCATTTGCAAATTAATGTTGGAGGAAACCAGCATTTCATTGGCCTGATCCAACTGATCCAGTCGCTTCTTCATAAGTTGCGTATGCCTTTTTTCTCCACCCAGACAACTGCCGATAGAGGCACATACCGCCGCCAGGACGGAGACGCTCAGCAGGGGACCAATATCCATGGGAGGAACGGCGCAGGACCAAGCATATAGGTTGCACTGCCTGACAGACCAGAGGAATAGAAAATAAAGAACAGAAACACCCGCTCCGACCAGATTGTTAAAGTGGTAGGCACCTTGAAAAACAATAAGGCCAATGAAGAGCTGAAAGTCGGGGAGTGAGGAGCGCCCTGGAACAAGTAGCAGAAAAGAAAGCAAAATATTAAGGACATAGAGGCACGCAGCCGGCTTTTTTGAACCGATCCAGCAGATGGCGGTGCTGATGGCTGCAACGAGAAGAAGCACAGCACATGCGACCAGCTGCCATTCCCGCGGCAGAAAATCTGCCTGCTCCTGCCTGGACCAAGTTATCAACAGAACGCCATGTATTAGAATGCTGACCAAGGAGATGACGACAGGCGCCTGAATAGAACGCATCGTCTTGCTGTTTATCATAGCTGCATGCATGGCTGAAACCTCCCTGCTGTATTCAGGCCAGCGAGACAGCTTGGAAAACCGTCTCAGTCTTATAGCCGCCTTGCCGGTCTTCAATCCGGCGAATGTGCTAGTGGGAACGAAAGGCGCGACGACCGGGATATATGTGGTCCGCAGTGCAGGGGCCGAAGGAAACGGCAGAACGCATGGAAATAAGTTTGCCCATGCTTTTGCTGTAAAGCCGGTCTGTTGCTGCGAGTACCTACTGTGTAGCATAAATTTGCACACCTGTCAAGCAAGCAGGATGCAAAAATGGATAGTAGGTTTTACCAATACAAATGGGGTTCTGCAACATAAGGGCATAGCGGATTAGAGAAGGTGGATGGGTAGCGGACTTTTTGTGCCGATGATGGAGAAGCGTGCAAAAATGCTTTTTCCAATGCAGGATGAATTTTTACATATTGATACATTTAATAGGTTAGAGTCTTCATATGAAATTTCACGATGGGGTATACCATAAGGATAACATTGATGCTTGTGGTGGTTCTGATGGGCCGGTGAGAAGTTTTTTGGTAGGGGCAGCTGTTTCGCCCATACGGACTCGGCTTTGTTACCCAAAGAACAAGAAGAGGTTATAGGAGTTGACTTATCCTTGAGCAAGGCAATAGAATTGCACAAATGCCATAAAAAGTACAAGATAACTCTGTAGGAGATGATGGGTGGGACCGTAGAAGCGACAAACATAGGTTGGGGGTTGAGCCCTTTCTGAAAAGCAGACGCGAACAAGCCGGAAAAGTGGAATGAATCTTTGAATTTCGGTGGGATGCTCGTTCACGCTGCCCGAGGTGTCGGTAGGCTTGCCTCAAACTACACACATCGAATGTGCCCGCAAAGCATTGAAAAAAGTCTCCAAGTAGCTGAATCGGCGGCATGGGAAAAGGACCGGGTGGGAAAGTGCTTAGGATGGAGCAACTCACACTTGAGGCAGATGGAGAAATTTTTGCCACAGCGTTTCCGGAGGGATCGCCCTTGCGAGACAAGCTTTGGAGGATTCCGTGGGATTCCGGCTGCTCCCGAAAGATACTGTCAGCGTATAGGATACCCCGGTTGCTGTGAAAGACCAGGCTTTTTCGCGGCTTGCAGCAGCGTACCACCATGTCGAGAACTTCCAGAGTCAGGGAAGAGCCAGTGCGCTCGGATAAGGCGGAACCTCGCAATTTTCGGGGAAAACAAGTTCTTGACAATGGGCAAATAGAGCCGGTTCTCTCAGCGGAAATGCAGATAATATCGCCACCCAAGAGTGAATCGGGCGCTGAAAATAGAAACTTCGTTAGAATAGATGGGGTGCAATGGGATAGCCGTGCCAGAAGTCGGTTGTGGTCTTGCAGGCCCCAGCGTCGCACAGAGACAATCCCCGCAAACCACCTATGACGGTGGACCTGCTTGCGGAAACAGCCGAATTCCGGCTTGAGCAGGTGCCGCAAGCTGTCCAGCCACAGAGCAGGGCTCCGTCCGGAACGCCTGACAGCTTCGCTCCCATGGCAGGAATTCCGCCATTCATGGGGACCGTTGCGTGAAACTCCAAAACCCGGCATGTCTTGCCTCACAGGGGTCTCCTGGCACTGTAATGCCAGGACGCATCGGCACTGTTCTACTGTGGTTTGGCCTGGAGGCCGGGGGATTCTTTGGAATGTCGATGCAATTCTCTTTTCTCTCCAGACTGCTTGCGCAGGACGTGAATTTTTCCCCGAATACGCTGTCGTTTTCGGTCAAGACGGATGGCCTGCCCCAGCTGTAGCCCTGTGCTTTTCAGAAAAGGCACGGGTATTGGTGCAGATCCCTCAGGTCCCGGCCAACCGCCCTAGGATCCCGCCTCTGTTCGGGTACCATCCGCGCCGAGGCAGCCTTAAAAGCCTCATTGCAGAGAGACGGCGGTATCCCTTTTTCGCTTGTTTTTTTGTTTAGTGATTTTGCCCTTCCCTTTCTTTTCTTGCAACTCATTTTTTGATCGTCAGGTTGGGATATGAGGGCAAGCGAATATTGCTAAATGGCCGTTTGACAGGAAGAAACGATGCGGCATGCGACCTTTTTTATCTGGAGTCAATCCATGGCGGTGGATTTGCGACTGCTCATCCGCAAATGAGAAGAATACCGGTTTTTATTGCAATTGCCATATAAAGGGGGTTGTATCTTTATGCGGACAGGTGACCAAGGCCAGCGGTATGGCTATCCCAAATAGAAAGCCGGCAAGAGCAGTGCTGTGCATTCCTGACAGCTGTCATGAATCGTTCCAAGCATGACAAATGAACCGGCATCTTTTTGAACATCCATTGACATACACCTGTAAAGTGATTTAATCCCTTTTAGGATTATGATTTGAAGGTGATGGATATGGATAAAAGACGCTTGCCCTGCTCAACGACGTTAACCGGTCGATCATCAAGTTCTGCGGAATATACTCCCAGTGGTCGAACACACACGGCATAAGCTACAATGAAAAGCTGGTACTCTATATCATCCGTGAAAAGGAATTCTGTACACAAAAACAGATATGTGACAGCTATCTTTTGCCGCGTCAGACCATGAATAACGTGATCACCGGCATGCGAAAGAACGGCCTTCTTAAACTCAGCCCTGAAAACAGGGTGGGCCGTGAGAAGGCCTTCACGCTGACCGAGAAGGGAAAAGCGTATGCGTGCCCTCTTATGGATTGCATGAGCCGCTTTGAAGAGCGGGCTGTTGCCTTGCTGGGCGATGAGAAGCTGACAGATCTCACCGCAGTCGTGCTGGAATACGATCAGGATTTGAGTCGGGCCATGCAGGATGTGGGGTGAGCGCAATGGAAACATCACAGATTTTTGGAACGGAAAGGATCAGCAAAGTCTTTTGAAGATGGCCCCGCCGGTGATGCTGGCATAGTTGATCCAGGCACTCTACAATATCGTGGACAGCCTGTTCGTAGGCCGCTATGAGGAGTCGGGCCTGACCGTACTTTCCATTATCTATCCGATCCGGCTATTGATGATTGCATTGGCCGTCGGTACAGACGTGGGCATGAACACCGTAATGGCTGCCGGGCTTGGTACCGGGCAAAGGGAGGAAGCGGATGAATACGCCGGTGTGGGAACTCCGCTGGCCATCGTCCTCTGGCTTCTATTCGCATCTATCTGTTGGCTGATCATGCCTGCTTATGCCCGGATATCAACCGATTCTGAAGCTGTTGTACAGGATGTGGTTATCTTTGGGCGCATCGTGTGCATATTCGAGACGGGGGTACGGACAGAAAGTTGGACTCCAAGAACAAGGAGACGACTGAATGTATACAAAAGAACAGGAAGAAATAGCACTGAAAGAGTATAAACGGATGGGATCTGTGCATGCAGTGATCCGACGGTTGGGATATCCGAGCAAGTCCACTCTTTACCGTTGGTATGAACGCCGGAATGCCGGCCTGGAGAATAGGCATGGTCATGCGGCAGAGATTCCCGAAAAAAGCGATCATAAATGCAACAGGCCGGATCATCCAAGGCGTCCATCAGCTGAATTCAAATACGAGGTACTGCGGCGTTGCTTTGAGCTGGGCGAGAATGTAGAATATGTATCGAGAGAAGTCGGATACAGCCGTGTGAGCATATATACATGGCGAAGAAAATACTTGAAGTACGGGATGGTTGGCCTTATGGCAAAGAGAAAAAGTATTCCAAGAAAACCGTTGCCTCCGGATGCTCCAAGTCCCAATCTGAGGAGATGCAGTCACTTCAAGAACAGGTTCGGCATTTACAGTTTGAAGTGGATGTATTGAAGGAGGCCCTCGCAGGATTCAAAAAAGACCCAGGCGTCGATCTGACAGCACTCAAAAACCGTGAAAAGGCAGTGATCATCGGCGCCTTGAGGGAGAAATATGCACTGCCAATGCTTTTGACCTACTTTCATATGGCCAGAAGCAGCTACTACTACCAGCAAGCTGTTATGAATAAGCCGGATAAAGATCTTCCCTTTCGTGGGCAGATCACATCGGTTTTCCACGAAAACAGAGGAGTATATGGCTATCGCCGAATTCATCTGGCGTTGAAGAGAAAAGGTATAACACTCTCTGAAAAAGGAATCCGTCACATGATGAAGGAAAAGAGATTGGCTGCTTTGGTACCCAAACGGGCAAAATATAGCTCATACTTAGGAGAAATTACCCCGGAAGTGGATAACATTATTTCACGCGATTTTCATGCAAAACAGCCATATGAAAAGTTACTGACCGATATTACGGAGTTTGCGCTTCACGATGGCAAGCTATATCTCTGCGCAATGATCGATTGCTTTGATGGGATGGTTATAGGGTGGAGGAGTGGCCCTCGTCCCAATGCTGATCTGGTCAACACTATGTTGGATGGGGTGATTGCCGAGTTGCCAGATGGCTGTTATCCGACGGTACATTCAGACAGAGGATGTCATTACCGATGGCCCGGATGGATTCAACGAATGAGGGAAGCTGGACTTACTCGATCCATGTCTAAAAAGGGGTGTTCTCCTGATAATGCAGCCTGTGAAGGCTTCTATTGAAAAACGAAATGTTTTATGGACACTCATGGATAGGAGTCTCACCAGACGATTTTGCCCAAGAACTTGATGACTCTATCAATTGGTATAACTGCAAACGCATCAATCTGTCATTAGGCGGACTCAGCCCTATAGAATATAGACAGCGCCTTGGATGCGCCGTATGATTTGTCCAACTTTCTGTCCGCACACCCGACCCCTCCGTGTACCTTTATGATAAGCGCATCCTTTTTCTCATCTTACCCGCTCATTTCCGCCCGCTTCTGCCAATGAACATCCCTGACCGAAAAGGGGCGCCGAAACCAGACACGCAATTCCACACATCCCCCTTTATCAGTTGTCGTCCGATGGCAGCCGAAAGGGGGCTTGTCCGCTGGAATCCTGATTTGATCAGGAAACGATGGATTTCGAAGAAAAAAACTAAATCAAAACCAAACAAACAAAAAAGTCTGAAGATTGTAATCATAAGACCAATTTTTGGTCGGAGTGTCATTTAAGGGTTTCACAAAATTACAAACACAAAAACGGTATTCGGATGTGGGAAATCAGTTATTTCTACAAAGCTTTCTCGGACAAGCGTATCCTCTCCACTAAATGGTTCGCCAAAACGAGAAGCTGTAAAGCGCGTTGTTCGCTATCCTCCCAGTCACACTCGTGAGCACGAGGATTTCGTATACCTGTCATGCATCCGGAAAAGATTTGCATATAACCAATTTGTTCATCCCGTTCTGAAGCGCTTTCTCCCGCGTTAATCTTTAATATGGGAGTGTTCCCACTAAAGACCGTTGTCATCAGTTTGGAACCGGTTAGATTTGTGTCACTTTGCTTCGCTGATTTCTTAACCAAATTGTCAATAAACTTATACGCTTCTTCAACGGCACGAGCATGGTGGCCGTCTCGGTACAGTTTCTCTACTGTTTTTTTGAGCGCTTTATCTGTTACCAGTTGATCAAAAATATCAACTGGTGGTTGCCTTTCTGTACTTTTCCGTGGTAACATCCCAGAAGAAGCATCAATGTCCTCTTGAAGCCTTCTGGCTTTCAAAAAAATTGTTTTGTCCATTAAGATCTACCGTAAAGATGCTTAGCCATACTAGCAAAAATACTGTCAATTTGATCAGGAGATGCATCAGGTGAAATATGAATTTGCAAATCAATGTGTACTGATGGGGCAGGAGAAGCGGCAACAGTAGGCGTAATGGAAATATTTTCATTAGCTGCTGCCATAGAGGAGATGGAAGCAGGACTGGTGCCATTGTCGGCCAGGGCGTTTTTCTGTGGCTTATTTGCTTTGGCTTTCTTGGGAGATGTTGTAGCCTTTGTAACATCAGTATCGGTTTTAATTTGACCGCTCTTCAGCATAGAAAAGGTCGAGGTAATCTTGCCAGCGGCGTTATCCCCTAAAGAACAGGTATCCATAAACCAAGATTTTGCTGTGCTAGTATCGACCTGCGCATCAGGAAAAAGATCGAGCAACTCTTGAGGATAGATTTCAGAAACAATGGCAGAACACACATCTGGATATTTGGTGTCACTTCTCCAATCTGTTGCTCGTGGTTGAGGCTTTCCGTCTGCGTCAATTATCCCCATTTGTCTAAGAGGAGCTAAAATGTTTCGTGCCGATTGATCTGAATTCAAACTTAGCAAGGATTTCAGATAACTCACATTGACAGAAGACGGTATGGTTTTCTTGAACTGGTTACGCAGTTGCCACCAGCTTTTTTCGGATATCATTGGGTAAATTTGCTTATCAGCCACATTTCTCACTCCTTAATCATGATTTACCGATATTATAACTCATGATTTGACTTATTTCAACTGGCTTTTTTACTTTGGGATAACTTGTCCCAAACTATTTCCCCTCGCACGGCTTGGTCGGGATATCCCCCGTCGCCGAATATTGTTCAGAACAGCCGGGAGCTGTCTGTCAAGGGTGCATAGCACCGCCGTTATACGGCGGCTTACCCTTGACTGGCGGCCCCCGGCTGTTCTATTTTCTGACGGCGTGGCGGGGGGATAGGGGGGAACATCAAGGAGGTTTTACTTATGAATTTTACCAACAGCCCCTATGAGCGCATGATGAAAGAAGTCCCTCACTATAAGAAACCCGCCCCGCAGAAGGTCCCGGAAGTATCGCCTTGTGCGGGGTGTCCTTATTGGCAGGGCATCACCTGTGTTTTCTGTTATCGAAAGCACCTCAAAGAGCAGAGTTGATATGTTAGCATTTGTCCCTAAACGATGCCCAGTTTGCAAGGGGTTCCGGCCACGGTCTTGGCGGGGCAATATAATTTCCTTACCTACCCACGATTTTCCGAAATACTGCTAACATTTTGCGCTGGAGCAACGGAGACGCTGCGTAGAAAACTAAGCTGTAAAAACACCCTATCTGCAAGGGCCTGCAGGCATAGTTTTAGAGAGACTAATGCAATTTTCTTACTTGCTTATTTGGGACGAAACACTTTCCACATCTGATGAACTGGGGACGGTTAAGCCCATCCACCAGCATTTCTCTTTGGGACAATTTGTCCCAAAGTTAAGGCCCTTTGGCCGCAGACAGTGCGCTGTGCGCCGGGTTTGGGGAGGCTTCCCAACAAGCGTTTTTGCGGCCCTCTCGGGCTGCAAAAATAGCAAGTGTGGCCACACTTGCCTTGCTTGCCGTTAGTGTACTCCCGTATAACCCCTATGGATTTGACGGGACTTATCCACCTTTTCTTCGTTGACTTTTACTATAATCTATAGTATTATACTTTATAGCAAAGGAGAATGATATGTATGTCGTCCATTGATTTAGTGATTCTGGGGATTGTGCTGGAAAAGCCCCAAAGTGCCTATGACATTCAAAAAGATATTGAGTACCACAATTTCTCCCGCTGGACAAAAATCAGCATCCCATCTGTCTACAAAAAGGTGCTCCAACTAAAAGAAAAAGGCTATCTTACGAGCGATGTGGTAAAGGGAGAGCGGTTTGCCGAAAAGGCAATTTACTCGATTACCGATGCCGGGAGAGCCTACTTTGAAACGCTGATGGACACTATCGCTGAACAGAATGTGCCGCTTACCTTTGACTTCAATGTGGTGATTACGAACCTCAACAAAATGGATCACCCTCATGCCCAAGCGCTTGTCAGCAAGCTGCGGAAAAGTATTCTTGCATCTGCGGAAAAAAACGAGGGGTATGCACAGCAATATGCAGACATTCCCTTGGTAGGCCGGACAATCTTTGACCAACAGCGCCTTTTGTATCAAGCGCTGTTAGCATGGTTGGATTCTTTTTCGGCCCAGTTTTCCGAAGAGGGGAACGCCCCGTAATGGCACGGAGTACCCTAACGGTATTCTTTGAAAATCCATTTTGGGTCGGGGTCTACGAGCGTATTGACGGTGATCGGTATGAGGTTTGCAAAATTACTTTTGGAGCGGAGCCAAAGGACTATGAGGTATGGGATTTCCTGCTCAAAAATTGGAGCAAGCTGAAGTTCAGCCCACCCATCAAAACCGAACGAGTTGAGGAGCGGAAGATAAATCCCAAACGGATGCAGCGGGAGATCCACAGTAAGTTGCAGGGGCCCGGGCTTGGGACAAAGGCACAGCAGGCATTGAAATTGCAGCATGAACAAAACAAATTGGAGCGTAAAAGCATAAGCCGTGAACAGCGGGAAGCAGAGAAAGAACGGCAATATGAATTACGCCAGCAGAAAAAGCGGGACAAACATCGGGGCCGCTGAATGGGGGTGAGTAACACGGAAAATCGAGATTGTATTTTATGCCCGGCGTGCGGCAATAAAACACGCCTGCAAATAAGAGAAGATACTGAACTGATACACTTTCCTCTGTACTGTCCTAAGTGCAAGAGAGAATCATTGATCAATGTAAAACAGCAAACGGTATTGGTTATCAAAGAGCCAGACGCTTTGACGCAGAGCCGATAACACAGGATCGAATCCTGATGTTGTCGGCTTTTTCATGTTTATATCGCTTTATTATTTGCCCGGCGGCAGAAAAGAAAAAAACCGTCGTGGGCAGATCATTCACTATGCTCTAAGGCAGGACACGGCGGTATCCGGGAGGTATCACCGTGTCCTTTTTCTTTTTCCATCCGCCTAATCTGTCAAAAAAAGCCCGTCCGCACTATGGGGACAGTCCGGCAGCGGATGCGAAATATGGCAGTATACCGGCCGGTGCGAGGTATTTGTAGCGGAAAAGAAATTCGAGGACTTTAAAAAAAAGCATATTACGCCGGAGGATGTATATCAGGTGGACGAAGCCGGTGAAAAGCTTCCTATGACGCTCATGCCCAATCAGTTCGTCATCCTCAAAGCGGACCAATCCGCCAGGAAAACCCAGCTCGGCCGTTTTGACGGGAAGAAAATCGTTCCGCTCTCTTTTCATAAGAAAAAGCCCTACGGTGTTTCCCCAAGAAATGTCGGCCAAAAATTCTTACAGGAGGCCTTGATGGCCGATGCGGAGGGAGCGCCGCTGGTGATCGTAAAGGGGATGGCCGGCACAGCCAAAACCTTCTACACCTTGGCGGTCGGCCTGCACGCCATGCTGGAACAGGAGGAACCGGCTTACCGGCGCATTTTGATCAGCCGCCCCAACGCCCAGTTTGACGATGACATCGGCTTCCTTCCTGGAGATGAATCGGAAAAAATCGCCCCGTTGCTCCGACCGGTCGTCGACAATCTGGAGCTCCTGGTGGATCAAAATGAAAAGGAACGGTTTGCCGACGAGCGCAGCCTTTCCGGAAAAGTAGAGGAGTTGTTCGACCGGGGCATTGTGGATGCCCAGGCCCTTAACTTCATCCGTGGCCGGTCGATTTCCAAAACCTATCTGGTCATTGACGAGGCGCAGAACCTGACGCCCAAGCAGGCCAAGGGGATCATCACCCGTGCCGGGATGGGTACGAAAATCATCCTGTTGGGCGACCCGCAGCAGATTGACCATCCCCTTTTGGACGAACGCACCAACGGCTTGAGCTACGCAGCGGAAAAAATGAAGGGCAGTCCGCTGTGCTGGCAGGTCACCATGTCCGCCGAAGAGTGTGAGCGTTCCGCACTGGCTATGGATGCGGTAAAAAGGATGTAAATGGATTGGATTTTATATATGCACAGGAAAGGTTGTTAGCGATATGAAGGGAAATCGTTCTTTTCAGGAGACCATCGCACGGATAAGGCAAAAGCTCAGGAGCAGCCGGAAACGATGTATCGGCGTACTGCTGATCCTGCTCGGTATTGTTTTGGGGATTGTTTCCAGGGCGGCGGGCGGATCTCCGTCCCAGGATTTCACCTCCGGTATCCTCATGGGTCTCTCGGCCGGCATCCTTCTTGTTGGGATTCTTGCAGTCCTGCTGTCCTTCATCCGGAGGCGATGATATACTGGATAAAGCTTCCAACCTGCCGAAGCTTCATGCCGAGGCGTCGGACGAGGACGATCCTATGAGCGCCCAGGTGGTATGAGATTTTGTAGACGCCGTGAACCGCTTTGAAAAGAAAATTCACGACCTAAAGCTGAGCAAAAACGTCGCCATCCAGACTGCGCCGCAGATCCGGTTGATCCAGAGCAACGATAAAATGCCGGTAGATAAAATCCAAATGGCGGCTCTCAGCACCGTTCCACTGTGGGAAAGCCAGATCAAGATCGCTCTGGGACTGCACCGGCAGGAGGGCCGCGCTGCCCGCCAGAGTGCGGAAGCGGACCTCCTGAGGATCGAGCGTCAGCTTAAAAAGGCGCTACTTGAAGCTGCGCAGCAGTAATAGACAAAATGGCAAAATCCCTTTCAGGTTGCAAAACTGACTGCTCAGCACAACCTGAAAAGGGATTTTATGTTTTTGCTGTGTGTGTAGCAGGATAAGCTTATTCACAGGTAAGCAGCGGAAATTGGGGGGGGATTTTTATTTTATCCTTTTTCGTGCTCACAAACTTCGGTCGGTTGGGGAGCCTTTATCTGTCTAAAAACCAGAATCCCCTTGGAAGAAGGTGTAATAGAACAAGAAACCAGTTCAAATCCTTCCTGTTCCATTTGATTGGCTACATCTTCGATTCTTGCCGCCATTTCCTTTGTTTTAGGAGAGTATTTTACAACAATCGTCTTATACATTCTGAAGCCTCCTTTGTTATCTTTTTTGGAGTGTGTGAGCGCAAATCATTTTACGGCTACGCTTTTCTTAAAAAATCCAGCAGGATCCGTTCCTGCTCCACTGGAAAGGTGCGGGGAATCCAGAGCGTCTTGGAAAAGGCATTTTTCTGATGCGTACCGTAGGCGTCCTTTGTCTTCCGGGTAAATATTCCCCGGATACAGATGGATCGTCTTCCCACAGAATACTCTTTCAGCCGGAGCAGCACAAAGGCAAATTCCACCCGCTCGTCCATGCTGCCGCTATAACCGGTATAGCACAGCCGGTTTTCCGAGAGATACACGCGCTGAACCAAAGACGTCCCTGAGCAGTTCGCCCAGTACAGCAGAAGCGGGATCACAGCGAAGATCGAGGCAGCCGCCAGAGCCATAAACGGCTGACGCAGCATCAAGACCGCCAACTGGTCCTGATGGTTCTTGGTGAAATACAGCACGAGAAAAGAAAGCAGGAACGAGCCCGGGCAAACCGCCAGCACAAGCAGCTTCGGCAGCCGCAGATACTGTTTGCGGCGAATGGGATCGGTTTCTAGGACCAGGTTGCCGGACACAACTGCGGCCTGCCGTTCCTTGTCCCGCTTTATTTCATGTTCCGCCTTGTCTCCCTTGAACCCGGAGATAAAAGTGAGAATGAGTGGGATCAACAGCAGGAGCAAAGCGGTCAGGGCGATGGTAAAAATAAAAGCGTTGCTTGCCGCGTTGGATAACGGTGCGAAGGTGACGATGCAGACCAGCAGCGTCAATATCTCCAGGATCAGCATATAAAAGGCGATGGGAAGGAAAATATTTAAAAACCGCTTGCCTTTCAGATTGTACCGTTTGCTCCTGTTCAGGCTTTTCAGCCCTTTGCTTTCGATGAGTCCGCTGCTCAGATCCGCTGCGGTCTGGGCATTGGACAGATTTGCAAGCATCAATATGGCAGTGACGGCAAGCAGAACTCCCCTGTTTTGTTCGGCGGTGTCATTTTCTTTATGCTTTATTGCGGCCAGAATTGTCAAAACAATTTTTACGATCAGAGAGAGATAAATGGGGCCAAACAGCATGAAAAACATCCGCAGATCGAAAAACATATCCTCGGAAAGGCCAATTCTTTCAGCGGGGATCCGCCCGAGAAGCCAGCCGATCCCGATAAACACCGCATAAGATATCACAACCTTAATCAGCCATTTTACAAAGCGGACAGTTCGCTTTTCAGCCATCAATACACGCCCCTTTCTGCGAATTCGGAAGCGCCAGACAACCCACTGTCACGGCAAAAGTATCTGTCAGCGTTCGAAGGATGAGATCGGGGATGTCGGCGGCAAAAACCAGCGGCATAAAGAAATTGAACAAAAACAGATCCACCCCAAACAGCAGGCCGCCCAGGATCAACGATCTTTTGATCCGGCTGTTACCGTCCACATAACGGTTCAGCCACGCCATAGCGCAGGCAATCACAAAACCTGCTAGCAGGCACCATAACAGGGTCTCGACGGTTTTTTCTGGGAAGGACGAATAAATACCGATAACGCAGTACAGAAGCAGCCGCCCGGCTATAAAGCAAAGGGTTATGATAAGTCCGGGAAGGGCGGGCAGCTTCCGACTGCGCTTTTTTACAGGCAGCCTTGTTTGCCCGAACAGCCAGCCCAGCAGCAGCCCCATGACGATGAGAGCCAGGCCGTCCGCCACAGGATAGGTGATGCGATCCAAGGGAGCCACATGGGGCAGAGGCTCCCAAAGGTAGACGATCCACACTGCGCAGCAGGCAAAGCCGTATCGCAGCCCCTGCCAGATACGGTTCCCGCCCGTTCTTTTCCGTATGAGCAGGAACAGCGCGGCGATCAGGGAGTAGGCAAAAATCCCGTAAATCGTAAAAGCAACCGGCATGGTTCCGTTTTGTGCGAATATGCTGGGAGATAGAACAGTTTGCTCGCCTGTCGGGATAGCGAGCTGTCCAATAATACGAACAATTGTGGTAGCCGTACCAATGAAAATAAGCCTTAAAATGTTTATTATCGGTTCTGTCATTCCGTATCCCCCTGTATCTCATTGACAATCGGCCGCAGGGAAGCGAAATCGGCAAAATCCGCCCGCTTGCCGTAGGTTTCCATTAACGCCCTGTCTTCTTCGTTCCATTCTTCCGCCGATTTCTTTTGCAGAGATCGGTGCAGCAGCGCCATCATGGTTCGATGTCCCAGAGATAGCGCCTGATAATCGATGGCGCCCCGCAGATGGAAAACCGCTGCTCTGCCATATAGCTGGGCGGGAATCTGCTTTTGCAGGGCGTTTCGGATATTCTCCCTGTTTTGCAGTATATCCGGGTCGGCCAGTCCGACCGTAACGATCACCAGCCTTTGATGCTCTCCGAATGACTGCCTTCGCAGCGTCTTTGTCAATCCCAGAACGCCTCCGGCATACAGCGCGCCGATATACACGATCGTTTCCAGTTTGGAAAGCGGCGGTGCTTCTTGATAGCTGACAGCAGGGATATCTGTTTGCTTTGACAGCTCCTGCGCATACCGGCGGGCGCTTCCGTACCTGCTTCCGTATAAAATGACAGACTTCATGCAATCACCTTACCCCTTATTACGAGAACAATCGTCCTGTTTTAAAAGTGCGAACAGGAACCGGCCGCAAGACAGAGAGGATAGAATCATAAACAGATCGGCAATCGGAACAAACAGGAAGGATGGAAGCAGCACACGGGTGTAGCGGCTCTTTACGGTTTTGCGCTTGTAAACGGCCGCAGACAACCGGGCCAGGCAAAACAATACACCGAAATTGAAAAACAGCCAGCTTCCCGCCTGAATGGCGAGGGTATAAAGCATGTCCGGCGGTACGCTTCCTGCCGTAAGAAACGAAACGGCGATCTGTACGATAGATAGCGCGATCAAAACAGGATAGACGATTCCCAGCACCCGCAGCATGACGCCTCCGCCAATCCCGATCCCGCCGCTCCAGATAGCGCCGGAATGCAGGCACCAGGATTCCAGTATCCGCAGTGCAGTACGGTTTTGCTGTCCCTCTATAAAGCCGTTGTTGGCAATGGCGTACAGGCGGAACCGAAGAGAACGGGCTTTACAATATTCTTCTGCCAGCGATAGGAACTCTGCTAAATGAGAGGGCAATCCATCCACATAAAGCGGGAAAGAGATACATACGGCGTCCGCGCTGCCCAACTGGGAAAGCGCATGGTCAAAGTCTTTCCGGCTCCGCAGAGGAACCGTTTTTTTGACAAGGCCGGGAAGAAACAGCCGGAGGATACCGGAGAAAAATTGAGAAGCGCCGCCTCTCTTTTTGGGGCTTGCATTGAAGATCAGCAGCTTCATGATATTGCTCCCCTGATCTGTGCAGGATTTTGGAAAAACAGCGTTTCCGCTGTTTTGTATCCAAGGTTGAGCCGGTTGCGCTCGGCAAGCTCTGTGGCAGTCTGCCGTTCCGATTCCGTACAATCTCCGTAAAAGAGAATGCGCAGCAGTTTTCGCTGCGGGTAGCGCCCTATATGATGGGTTTGGCCGCCCCGCCAGGTAAAGAAGGGGAGGGATACTCCAATAGCGCGGTCCAAAACAGCCTTGACGCCGGGGCTGTAGCCGCCGTAGCACAAACGGCTGATAATGATCAGCGGGTCGCTTTGCCCGATCAATGCGCCCGCATGTTTCAAGGAGTCGTCCATCACACAGAATCCGGTATTTTTCAGCCAGCATGCAAAGCAGCCACGGCACGGAGCATACTGGCCATCCGCAGTGAAAACCACGACATTTTCATCTGGAAGTTCAAAAGCAGAGAAGTCTGCTTTATTAAGATCATGAATGATCGTTTTCAAAACGCAATCCTTTCTTTTGCGGCGTTATCCCGGACAGGAAAGAGCACTCACCATTCAAGCCCCGCTTTTCTCAGGAACGACCTTCGTGGCTATATCCGTTACGATACCGAAAACGTCCTCTTTGCCCGGCACAACGCTGATGTCGATGTATTTGCCCGGAACCATATGCCTAAGCATCTTGTCGTTTAAGTAAAGGGTACGGTTCATGACCGTGTCTCCCGCCGCATTGTCCGTGACCCGAACCGTCACTTCCGCTTCCCAGTTCCCGGCCTCCTCTTTCCCGGTCAGCCGCAAACTCTCCAGCAGCGCTTTTTTGACCACGCTGTTTCTGTTAAACTCCATGCGCTGCTCATAGGTCAGTTCGTCCGGATGCCTGCGGCACTGGTAGCGGGCGATGCGCTCATTCAGCACATCGGCGTCCGGATTATCATCCCCGATGGCATGGGAGCGGTCTGCCGGGTCATACCGGATGGAGAGCGGCGCTCCGGCGGCGCACATGGGAAGCTGCGCCCGGGGGATGATCTCCGTCACGGTGGTCTCAAAAAATGTCCCGTCCTCGGCCAGTGCGTCCACCACGAAGCGAAACTCGGGATTGTCATTGACGCTTCGTCCCGTATGCTTTGCAGAACGGATAAAACCCAAGGTCTTCACTGTGCGGGCATCCCTCCAGCGCTGCTCCTTCTCCCTTTTCCGCCTTGCGGATCTGGCAGGGAGCACAAACCCCAGCAGGATACACAGCGCAATGACCACCGCAGATATGATCACGGTGGCCCGAATCGGATTTTCAGCCATCCAGTTGAAAAAAAGACTCCATACGTTTTCCACGAAACACCAGCCCCTTTCTCTGTATCAAGCGGACGCCGTATCCCTCTTAACTGATACCGGACACCACGGAGGAATCCAGTACAAAAGCAAAGAGATTTTCCCTGCCCGGGATGACGCGCACGTCTACATACCGGCCGGGGATCATGTATTCCAAAGCGGTGTCGGGCACATACAGAGTTCGCTTAAATGTGTGGCCGTCCCGCTCCTCGCCGGCAAGCTGGATGGCCGCTTCTGCTTCATAGTCCCCGGCTTCTTCTTTCCCGGTCAGCCGGAAGCTTTTCAGCAATGCCTTTTTCATCACGCCGTTTTTTACTAGCTCCATCCGCTGTTCATAGGAAAGATCGCCCGGGTGCTTCCTGCACTGATAGCGGGCGGCGCGTTCCTGCGCCAGCGCCTCGTCCGGATGATCGTCCCACTTTGCCCGGGTCCTGTCGTCCGAATTATAGCGGATGGGGATCGCCCTGCCGGGAACCATACCGGCTATCTCCGTTATGGGAATGATTTTCCGCACGCTGGCCTGGAATATTGTGCCGTCCTCTGCCAGGGCGTCCAGTTCAAAAAGAAGCTGCGGGTTTTCGTTGACATACAGACCGGTCTGCTGGGTGGAGCGGATAAATCCCACGGTCTGCACGGTGCAGGAACCTTTGCTGACATGTCCTTTCGTCAGTCTGCGGATTGCGGTGAAAGACGGGATCGCAAACGCCAGGATGACGATCACTGTAGTGATCCCGCTCGGATTTGACAGCAGCCAGTCAAAGAAAGCCCCCATAAAAGCGCCTCCTCCATTAGATACAACAATTCAGTATAATTATATAGTGATTCGTGTTTGGCATCTATCATGAGTAGGTTAAGATTGCGTAAAATTATGGCATGATCCCGGAACTGATTCAAAAGATTTCATTAAATGCTATCATTATCAGGAACAAGCCTTTCTGACATTTTCGTGGACTTCCTTCCCACTCCTCAGCGAGCATCACATCTTCCAGAATCTCGTCGTAGCCAAATTATTGGGTAACCTTGTGCCTTTCTCGCCTAATATTTACGGGTATTTTACCCTGATTTCACATCGTAAAATAAGATAAGTGCTATAATTAAGATGGAATCGGGTCCACTGACCCATGAACAAAACAACGAGGTGAACTATATGACTTTATTCATGAATGAGAAAGATATGAATGAAATGTTAGCCAGTATTTGCCCGGACGGGGAAACGTACCAGGGAAAAGCATGGGGGACCTTGATGCCTGGGACGGCTGAAATGTTGGCACTGGGAGCTTTGAGTAATGTATATTGTTATGTTGGCGTGACAGAAAAAACATTGGTTATCGCAGTGTTGGAAACTTTTGATATCTCGCATATTTACGGTAAAATCTGCATTCCGTTTGACCAGTTTGACGAACTGAAAGTACAAAAAGGTTTACTGCCTTCCCAGCGGATCATCAAAGCGAAAAGCGGGAAAACCAAAATAAAATTGTCGCTGGTCAACAACAGGATCACCGCCAAAATCAAAGATCAAAAACAGGGGATGCTCGCGATTTGCGAGGTACTGGAGCGTTTGAAACACTGATTTTCATAAAAGCAAGAGAGAAAATGAACAATATAAATGAGAACCGAACAGACGAAAGAACACCCGGCGGCGAAAAAAACAAGGCGGAGTTAAAATGGTTTATTTTGTTCCTTGCCGTCATCTTTTTTCTGCCGATCACCATCCTCGCGGTGATGGAATGGTTTACAAGCGCCGATGCCTTTGCCATCGGAATCACGGGGTTTATGCAAGCCGTCATTGTCCATGGCGGTTTAGGGCTGGTAGCGGTGATCATCGCCCTTGTCTTATTCGTACTGCTGATTCGGCCGGACGCAACGTTCCTGCAAAAGGTCGGCAGAACCGCAGGCATTCTGCTATGCGTCGCCGCCGCTTTCTTCCTTGTCCGGCCGCTCGTTTTGGACATTCCCTATCTCAAGCGCCCGGAAGCCGCCTATTTGGAGCGGCTGGAATTTGAATATTCGCGAGGGATCGGGGACTATGGTTCGGACGACTATTATCTGCGCGGCGTAGATATGACCGGCGAGCGGCATTCCTTTGAAATCAGTGAAAAGAGGTACGAGGAAGGGCGCGCGCTGTGGGGCGGGAACGACTACAATCTGTTTGCGAAAGTCACCTACCTGCCGCACACCTCCACCTTGATGTCGCTCGAATTTATGACAGAACTCGACGCGTCAGGGGCAGAATTGTACCCACCATCCCCTGAACTCCCGAATGATTGGGAAAGTTTTTCAATCCAGATCAATGATACGGTTTATACATTACCAGTTCCCCTTGCGGCTTTCCTTGACGATGGGTGGGTGATTTCCGAGGAGGATGCCGGGCTTTCTCTGGCTGGCGCGGAAGGCCCGTATGCGTCCTATGAATGGGAATGGGTCTCGTTGACCAATGACCACGAGCAGGATATCAGCGTCTGTGCCTTCAACACCACCGAAAGCACGATCCCTGTCGCCGAGAGCACGGTGGGAGGTATTCATGTAATATATGGCAACTACGACTTTTCCGGTACAGAACTACGCCTTCCCGGAGGGTTGATGCTGGGATGTTCTACCAGAGAAGATGTCTTAAAGCTGTATGGCCAACCGAACGATAGCTTTGAGGCAACCTATGGTGGATATCGCTTGACTTACGAAATTGATGACCCTCTTGACCCGGCCTCCTGGAAGATTGGTTTTGATGATTCAGGCATTCTAGACGATGTTATGGTACACCACCAGGCTTATTTCCGTTCCGACTAACGTCATGGAATATGTACATCTTACAGTCATCATTTAAGGCAAAGAAAACCGCCTGTCCTAATGACCCTTATCTCGGCCATAGGGACAGGCGGTTTAGTTTTTTCTGATTGCTTACACGCTGCTGATCTTGTGTCGTGTTTATGCAAAATTTTAGGGCCGCGGTGAAAGGCGACGGCTCAGAAGCTCAAAAAAGAAAAATGTATAACTCCAGGGTAATCTCCCCTTGACAAATCGGTTTCCAAAAGCTGATGCTGGAGGACTATGCCAGACGCAATGGATTCCCCTGTCCGACCCATTTCACCGATGACGGCATATCCGGCACCCGTTTTGATCGTCCCGGCTTCATGGCCATGATGGCGGAGGTCGAGGCTGGGAATGTGGAGGCGATCATCGTCAAGGACATGAGCCGCTTGGGGCGTGATTACCTCAAGGTAGGGCAGGTGATGGAAACCCTGCGGCAGAAAAATGTGCGCCTGATTGCGCTCAACGACGGCGTGGACAGTTTTCGCGGTGACGATGATTTCACGCCGTTCCGAAATATCATGAACGAGTGGTATGCCCGTGATATCAGCAAGAAGATTCGCTCCACCTTTCAGACTAAGGGAAAGGCAGGCAGGCACCTGACGGGAACAGTCATCTATGGCTATCTCTGGGATGAAAGCCGCAGACACTGGCTGGTGGATGAGGAAGCTGCCGCGGTGGTACGGCGGATCTTTGCCATGAGTATGGACGGTTACGGTCCTTACCAAATCGCCAGACGGCTCTCGGCTGAAAAAGTCGAGATTCCTTCCATCCATCTGGCGCGGCATGGCGAGGGCGTAAACAAAAACAAGGCCGTCAAAGACCCCTATGCCTGGGGTTCGTCGGTCATCGTGAGTATTCTCAAAAAGCGGGAGTACCTCGGCCATACCATCAACTTCAAGACACGAAAGCACTTCAAGGACAAGAAAAGCCACTATGTCCATGAAAGTGAATGGAGCATCTTTGAAAACACACACGAGGCCGTGATCGACGAGGAGACCTTTGAAAACGTGCAGCGCATCCGAGCAAACGTCCGCCGATACCCCAACGGTTGGGGTGAAGCGGCTCCGCTGACGGGACTGCTGTATTGCGCCGACTGCGGGGCCAAGATGTATGTTCACCGTATCAACAATGGTAAGCTCATTCCTCAGTACACCTGTTCCAACTACACGAAGGTTCCCTGTGGGACGCGCTGCCCGACGCAGCACCGCATCAATGAAAGTGTAGTGCTCGCGCTTGTGGCCAATACGCTGCGAGCGATCGCAGCATATTCGCAGAATGACCGCAAGGCGTTTATCCAGACGGTTGAGGACCTGAATGCCACTCACTGCTCCACCGACGGTACACAGAAAAAGAAACGCTTGGCTGAAGCGAAAAGACGCGCTGATGAGCTGGAGCGGCTCTTATGCAAGATTTATGAAGACAAGCTCCTTGGCCGACTGGCAGAAAGCCGCTATGCCGTGCTGGATGAGCGGTACGCCAACGAGCAGGAACAGCTGATCCGGGAAATCGAAACGCTGGAAGCGACGATTGCGACGTATGAGAACCGTCAGCAGTCATCAGAACGGTTCATTGCCCTGCTTGATAAATATGAACGTTTTGACCCCCTGACCACAACTAT
>ERZ826764.1297-NODE-1297-length-30159-cov-5.321087_pt1 | contig 30159 bp, 30 predicted proteins | sample MGYA00519870_ERZ826764 | MGnify/ENA primary metagenome ERZ826764 (study PRJEB31778, sample SAMEA3449239) | human gut metagenome | biome: human gut; feature: human-associated habitat; material: faeces | place: United Kingdom | collected 2010/2012 ...
CTCCGCTTCCTTCTGTATGCAGATGATATCGCCGTAAACGGGATGGCGGAACTCAATATATTCAGCATGGAGATAGAGCCTGTCCGCCTTTTTTCCATAGAGTTCATCGCCCAGAATGGGGCAGTTTAATCCTTGATGATGGGCGGCATGTACCCGTAGTTGGTGGGTACGCCCTGTCAATGGATAAAAAGCGATGCGTATGTACTTATCGGAATAGTTCAGAATCCGGTATTCGGTAACTGCCGGTTTGCCGTATTCTTCACTGACCATTTGCCGGGGGCGGTCGAGCGGATTGAGGCAAAGAGGAAGATTGATGGTTCCTGTTTCTTCGAGTTGCTGGTTCAATCCATTTCTATCCAGCAAGGCTACATAACGCTTCTTAATACTGCGATTGATGAACTGTTCCTGCAAGTGTTGATGAACTTCCTTAGTTTTGGCGACAAGTAACAACCCCGAAGTAGCCATATCCAGCCGGTGTACAATCATGGGACCGGTAGCTTCCGGATATTTAGCTTTTACACGATGGTAAACGGAATCCGTCTCCTCTTCTTTTCCGGGAACGGACAACATACCGGATGGTTTATTGACTACCACCAGCCATTCGTCCTCAAAAACGATTTCTAATTCTTCCTTCCTGTGTGCTTGGGGCGAAAGTGGATTCCCGTCTACTTCCAGTCCTTGCAGCATGTGTTGCAGAATCGGTTCGCATTTTCCTTTACACGAAGGGTAATAATAACCGTGATGCCGTACCTCTGTTTTCGGAGAGTTTCCCCACCAGAACTCGGCCATAGCCAATGGCTTCAGTTGGTGAAGGTAGGCATATTGCAGCAATTTGGGCAAGGCACATTCGCCTGCTCCGGCAGGGGGGATTTTGTGTACGGTTTGTTCAAAGATAGTACATAAGTCTTTTATTTCTCCTTTCGCATTCAGCATACGGAACTGTTCGAATAACTTTTGCTGTAAGGCTGCCGAACGTTGCTTTCGTTCGTTTTTTAGTTTTTCTATTTCCGTCTCAAAGGTGATAACCTCTTCTTCCAGCGTTTTGATTCGTTCTTTCCATCCCCGTTCCAATCGCTTGAGTTCCGCTTTCTGATATTGGCTTTCACGAACAAGTGCGTCCTGTTCTTCTTCAGACAGGGCAGGGGATGACTTGCGGCGAAGTTCCCTCTCTTTCTTTGCTGTCTTTAGTTCCTCTTTGGCTTGAATAAGAGCCAGCCTTGTTTGTTCCGTTTCCCTGTCCAGTTTTTCTTTTAAGTGCAGATAATGAGGATTAACTTCCAATGCACTGATACGGACATTGATAGCTGAAATTTGTTCTTCTTCTATTTTAAAGAATCCCTGTGGTTGCAGCAAATCGTAAACAGGTGGGACGAAATACGGATGCAGATTCTTTCCTGCCAGATTGCCGGAAAAAGCAGCAAGATAACCGATAGAGGAAGATCCTTCTTCCTGGGTTTGTACGATCAGTACTCCGAACATTTTTCCGAGAGTCAGTTCCTCTAGCCACTCCTTCTTTGTCGAAATATAGGCTTTGACTTCTTCGGCCGCTAATACACATAGCGGATGAGGAGTATAGTTGAAAGGGTATGTAAACCTTTCCGGTAGTGCAATATGGGAAACCGGTTGGTCGAAAAAATGTATCATTGATTCTTATCTGAATATCGTTATTGATTGCAAAAGTAAGGCAAATCCGCGAATTTTATTCTATATTTGTTTTGTAGTTGGAATAAAATAGAGGAATAAAATGGAAGACAAACCAAAATTCGCTTTCGTAGGTAACAGCCACATGGCATTCTGGGCACTGAATGTATATTTCCCTCAATGGGAATGTCTGAACTACGGTGCTCCCGGAGAAGGGCTGGCGTATGTCGAGTCATTTCATGAAGATACATCCGACTGTCAGGTAGTGATTCAGTTCGGGAGCAATGACATTTATCAGCTGAATGAAGAAAATACAGATGATTATGTAGAGCGGTATGTGAAAGCTGTTCTTGCGGTTCCTTCCCGAAAAACGTATCTCTTTTGTATTTTTCCCCGTAATGATTATGATGATTACAGTACGGCTGTGAACAAGTTCATCCGCATACTGAATGAGAAGATAGTTGCAAAACTGACAGGGACAGGCGTCATTTATCTGGATGTTTTTGATCAATTACTGATGAACGGCAGATTAAATCCGGAGCTGACTATTGACGATCTGCATTTGAATGGAAAAGGGTATCGGATATTAAGTACGGCGCTGAAGCAGGCATTCAACGGACAGGAGCATCTATGAAATTTTATGTTAACGCTTTTGTCATGTAAATAGGTGGCATATCATTTATTTTTCCTATTTTTGTCCCATTAATCAATATGTATAACCCCCATAAAACGATGAGACGATGGAAAAAGTTATTATCAACTCGTACGAAGAATTTGAAAAGCTGGTAGGGCAACAAATAGGTGTTTCCGATTATGTGGAACTCTCTCAGGAACGTATCAACCTTTTTGCAGACGCAACACTGGATCATCAGTGGATTCACGTAGACACAGAACGTGCAAAAGTAGACAGTCCGTATCACAGTACGATTGCTCACGGTTATCTGACGCTTTCCATGCTTCCTTACCTGTGGAATCAGATTATTCAGGTGAACAATCTGAAAATGATGATCAACTACGGGATGGATAAGATGAAATTCGGTCAGGCTGTTTTGTCCGGACAGAGCATTCGTCTGGTAACTACTCTACACTCACTGACCAATCTGCGCGGTGTGGCAAAAGCTGAAATCAAGTTTGCAATTGAGATTAAGGATCAACCGAAGAAAGCCCTTGAAGGGATTGCTGTGTTCCTGTATTATTTTAATTGAGTAACGACGAAAAGATAAGATAAGGCTGTTTCCTGCAAAGGAAGCGGCCTTTTGTTTTATTTATTGGATGTAAAATATGTAAATACACGGAAATCGGTTAAAATATCAAAATAATAAGAGGTTTGTCATGATTGTGGCATCCATAAGCGCTGCTGAGTGTTTTACATATCATATATGTATTCAAATAATCATGAAGCAATTAAAAAGTGAGCGTTATGTCTTTAAGTAGTCTTTTAATCATATTTTCATCTTCTTTTATGGCATTGTTTCCGGTGATCAATCCTTTAGGAAACGGTTTTGTCGTCAATGGATTCTTTGCAAACCTTGATCCTTCACAACGAAAAACTGCTATTCAGAAACTAACCATTAACTTTATAATGATCGGTGTAGGCACTTTACTGATAGGTCATTTATTCTTATTGATTTTCGGTCTGGCGATTCCTGTGATTCAGCTGGGTGGTGGAATACTTATTTGTAAGACAGCGATTGAGCTGTTGGGTGATTCCAATTCTTCCGATAAAGAAGGGACCAGCCAGAATGTGGACAGCTTCAAGTGGAAGAGCATCGAGCAGAAGATATTTTATCCCATCACGTTTCCTATCAGTATCGGTCCGGGCAGTATATCCGTGATCTTTACTTTGATGGCATCTGCCAGTGTGAAAGGCAAACTGTTGCATACCGGAATCAATTATCTGGTCATTGCGCTGGTCATTATTTGTATGGCTGGGATACTCTATGTGTTTCTTTCACAGGGACAGAGGATCATTCAGAAACTGGGACCTGTAGGAAATCAGATTATTAATAAACTCGTTGCCTTTTTTACCTTTTGCATCGGTATACAGATTTCCGTCACAGGTATTTCCCAGATATTCCATCTGAATATATTATGAGTTCGGATGTTCTTTCTTTTTCTTTGCTTGGATAGCTTTCAATGTATTTTTTCTTACTGAACGTATGGCAGGAACCAACAATTCCGGTTCCATTATCTCCAGCATAGTGCGCAATTCTTGCTGTAGCTCGGGGATGGAACAGGTCAGTTGATAGGCAAGTTTGATGCAAAGAGACTGCACTCCTGCCGGCTCATTTCTCGATACCATACGTTCCATACAGAAATCCAGTAAGTCTACTCGTGGAGGGTCGGCTAGCTGTTGTTGGCATAGCAGGTTCAGTAACATCCTTCGTTTTCCCGAATGCGGGCAGGTAAGTGCTGCGTCTATCAGTTCGTCTTGTTTCAGAGTCAGCCATTCTACTTCAGGCTTTGAGAAGTGCGTACAAACCCACAATGCCTGATAAGAGACAACGTCATCCTCATCAAAGATCAGCCGGTAAATTTCCTCTCTGAGCCGTTCGTCTTCTTTTATATAATGAAGTAGTTCCCGTATATTCTCTATATGGAAGCGTGTGGCCAGTTGTGTGCGTAAATCCATTTTTATTTTGGGTTCAGTATCTTATTTTTTATCGTCGGCCAGTTGTAAGTGCAGGATTGGATACGGCTTGCCCATGCTGTCTGTTTCATCCCGTCCGATGATCTCGAATCCCAGATGCTGATAGAACCGGAGAGCCTGGTCGTTGTCTTCGTTTACATCCACCTTGTCGATCTGTTTCTGGCGGATGGCATACTCTATCAATCGCTTTCCGTACCCCTTTCCCTGTTCGTCGGGGTGTACAAACAGCATCTCGATCAGTTCATCACTCAATCCCATGAATGCGGCAATCTTTCCGTGAGAGTTGCGGATGATAAAGAGCTCTACTGCCGGCAGATAGTGGTTGCGTATCAGTGGCTTATAGAACTGGATACTCTCTTCTGTCAGAAAGTGGTGCGTGGTACGCACAGACTTCTCCCACAGCTGTATTAGTTCATCGTAATCCTGTTCGGTGGGGCGTGCTATATTGGGAATGTAGTAACATTCATGATCATATATATTCCCGTTATAGGTAAGTTCTGCCTGATGAAGTGTACCTTCGTAGATAAATCCGTTTCGCTTCAGCACTTGTTGCGAACGTTTGTTGTGCGGATAACAGTTGGCAGTGATGAGGCTGAGCTGTAGTTCGTTGAAGCCATAGTTGAGCACGGCTTGCACTGCTTCCGACATGTATCCTTTTCCCCAATACGGTTCGTCCAGCCAATATCCCAGCATACGTACCTGAGGATTTTCCCGTTTCGGATCGGGTACGATGCCGATGGAAGCTATCAATTGCTGTGTATCTTTTAATGTAACAGCCCATATACCTTCCTGTCCTATAAATGCGCCGTGAAGGATTTCACGGGATTCATTCAACGTCTTGTGGGGAGCCCATCCGGCATTATTTCCCAAATTGGGGTTCTGGCAACAGGCAAAGAATGCTTCTGCGTCATTCTCCTGAAAAGGGCGCAGCAGCAGACGTTTCGTTTCGATATTCGGGCATAGAGCCGCTTCGGTTCTTTCTGCTTCCGGTTCTTTCTTGTATACACATTCCAAACGATTTCCGTCGGGGTCGAGTACAACGCTCTCAAAGTATCCGTCGCCCGAAGTGCGTGGTTCACCTGCTATGGTATACCCCTCGGAGCGCATTTCTTCCGTAAAGCGAAGAATCTCCTCCTTGCTGGGAAATGTGAACGCAAGATGTGTCAGTCCCCGCCTGTTTTCCTCTATCGGGGTATTCTGCACATCTACCCGACTCATCAACTCCAGAGTGGGACCTTCATCAAAAGAGATAAAGTATGATTCGAACCCCTTCTTGGGATTGATATATTTCTCATTACTTGTCCCGCCCAGAAAGCGGACATAGAAATCTTTTAATTCTTCCAGACGGAAAGTCCAGATGGCGATATGATGTAGCTTCATAAGAATCGTAGTTAATGTTGTTATACTTCTATTTTATTGATGCGTCACATATTCGTAAACGATACGTGAGATGTCCGCAATGATTTTACTGTTCTCCTGATTATTCTCTTCGGAATCTTTGACGAAGACAGCTATACTGTAAGCGTGTCCGTCGGGCAGGAGGACGAAGCCGATATCATTGCAGGCTACCTGTTGTCCTTTGGCATTGCGGTCACCCGTCCCTGTCTTGTGGCCGATTGTAACTTCTTTGCCGAGCAATGGAGCAACCAGTCGATCTTGTCCGGTCTGGCATTCTGTCATGGTCTGATAGATGAAGTCTTTGTATTCCTGCGGGAACAGTGCTTCTTTGCGGAATATCTCCAAGAGTCTCGCGGCGGCCAGCGGAGTAGTCCAGTTTTGATAACACAGACTTTCATCCTGGTGCATATCGTTTTCCGTACAGACAATGGCACAATCCGTAACGCCCAGGGAATGGATGTACTGGTTCACTGCATCTACTCCTCCCTGATATTGAAACAGAATATCACAAGCATTGTTGTCACTTTGTTGCAGGGTGTATTTCAATAAATCCGCAATGTCTATATTGAATCCTCCCTGTGGAAAACTATCCCGCAGCGGACTATAAGTATCGGGTTTTAAATCCTCTTTCTTTATGGTCAGTTCAAAGTTCAATGACTGTTGCTGCTTTCCCATATAATCAGCCAATGCCAACGCCTGATGAAATTTGAATACACTCATCAATGGATAATGAATGTCATTGTTGACAGTTACCGTATCTTTTCCGTCGATAATGACGGCAATACCTATTTCAGCTTTCTTGCCTTTGATAGCCTGTTTGAGTTGGTCCTCCAGAGAAAGATTCTGTGCACAGATAATAGTGGGGATCAGACAGAGAAGCAGGATGAATGAGCGCATACTAATTTTTTCATTAATTGGTTTGTATTTGGGTCTTAAGAGTCACAAAGATATAAATACTAATTTTATCAGCAAATATTTACTTGGAAATAGTAATCCTACATAAGAATTATCTATTTTTGTCGGTAAACAAAATAATAAGCCTTCTATATGTTAAAATGTCATTCAGAGTTGTTTAAATCGTCGGTGAAGTTGGCGGATGGTTTAAGATTGAGTACAAAAGAAGAATTGTAAGATGTAGCACAGTTACTTCTTCTTCCCATTCCTTCAAAATTGCGAAAAGAAGAGTATGTATCCTGTCTTGCAGAAGCTGTTCTGACTTGTCCGGATATATGGATTCCGCAGTTGACACATTATGAATGGTTGCTCCTTCAAAAATTGGTGAAAGCAGGAGCCAATACCTATGTGGAAGAACCTAATATGATAATGACGAGTACATTAGAATTACTTTCTTTTGTTGCGACCGACCGTGGTTTGAACGGAGACAAGATTCGTTATATGATTTGTGATGAGTTGCGTGAAGCGGTTGCTCCCCATATTGATAAGTTTTTGACATCAACGGAAGAGAACAGCCGTTTTGTGCTGGAGCAGTATGCTTTAGGAATTTTAAATCTTTATGGTCTCTTACCTTATACGGAATTTTTGAAGCAACTGACCGGATACTTGAAGGGTTCAATGACAAAGGACGAAATTGCTAAAGGTTTATCAAATTCAATGTTGATGAGACAACTGACGTTTGATATAGAAGATATATATAATTCTGTTATGTATGTTCGATCTCCCTTATTATTGGAAGTTGAGGACTTGGAGGAAAGATTATATGCACATCGTGCTATAAAAAGTTTGAAGAAGTTTACCGTCGAAGAGGTTTTGTCGGCTGGAACGATGCCTGTGTTCTATATTTCCAATCCGCATTCGGATCAACTGAAAGGATTTATGATGAGGAAATTAGGTTATAATGAAGAACTGGCTGAGGCCAAGATACAGTGGCTGTGGTATGCAATACAGATGGACGAAAATCCGATGTCTGCTATTGTTTCGGCAATAGACACGAAGGTTCTTTCTATGCAAGAACTTCAGGAAGTGGTTGGAATAGCTGTAAACTATTGTAATGATTGTCCCCGTTGGTTCTTGAAAGGTCACTCGTCCACCGAAGCATCTGCTTTACTTGGTAGGGGTGAATCGGTGAAAACTCCTCCTCGTATCGTTGCCGGACCAACGATGAAAGCAGCAGGCATGGATATCACTCCTAAAATGCAAACAATGGTTGATGGTATGTTTTATGATACATTCTCCGGAACGAAAATCGGACGGAATGATCCTTGCCCTTGTGGGAGCGGAAAGAAATATAAGAAATGTTGCGGCAGGGATAACTGAAAAGGGACTGTTCGTAGAGATGCTATGTTGGTATAGGCGGACTGTTCTTTGAAAGATTGTGTTGGAGATTAGAGGAAAATGAGCTTTAGGGAGATTCGGGATATTGTGCAAGAGAATTAGGCAACCTTTTCCTTACGGTTGTGAATTGTCCCGTTTTTCACGTAAAAAACGGGACTTTTTATTACCTTTGCAGCGTTATTAGCGGTTTGATCATGAATATAACAAAAGAGATAAAGGAATTAGTTCGTAATTTTTCTGATGATTATGTATTAACTGCATCAGATTTTGATTTTGGTCCACAAAGTAAAGCGGCTGTGGTCAAGGCTTTGAATCGTATGGCGGATTCCGGTGAGTTGATGAAACTGTCCAAAGGAAAGTTCTACAAGCCACGAAAGACACAGTTCGGCATATTGAAGCCTTCCGTCTACCAAATAGCCAAAGATTATATTGAGCGTGATGGAAAGCTGATAGGTTATATTACAGGGTATTCTGCCTACAATGCGCTTGGGCTGACGACTCAAATTTCCTCTTATATTCAGATAGGTACAAACAAATACCGCCGTGCTGTGAAACGAGAGAAATATACCATTTCGTTTATATTGCAGCCTAATCCGATTACACGGAAAAACATAGAAGTATTACGCATTTTGGATGCAATTCGTTTCATCCGCGAAATACCCGGCACATCACCCGATGAAGCTTGTTTGCGGTTGAAAGAAATAATAAAGGAATTGGATGATGAACAAAAAAAAATACTCGTAAAATGTACCTTGCAATATACAAGCTATGTACGAGCGTTGTGTGGTGCTATTCTGGAAAATACAGGTTGTGATAAAGAACTATTGGGTATTATCCGAAAGTCTCTAAATGGCATAACTGAATACAAATTGCCACTATCTGCATCAGTATTACCCACGAAACAAAATTGGAAAATATATGAACCTACACGAAAATAAGAAGCTGTTTACGGATGCTGTACTTGCCGCAGCGGAACAGTTGGATATAAAGGCTGTATATATAGAAAAGGACTATTGGATAACACGGTCTTTGAAACTGATGGCACAAGATTCAAATGCAGAAAGAGCTATATTTAAAGGAGGTACTTCGCTTTCCAAAGCCTACAAAATTGGTAACCGATTTTCTGAAGATATAGATGTAGCTATTTCAGATGCAAATTCCTTAAGCGGCAATCAGTTAAAGATGCTTATTAAACGGATAGCCAAAGAAATGACTGTCGGACTGGATGAATTTGTCGTACAAGGAGTAACGAGCAAAGGTTCCAGATACTATAAAGCGATGTATGCTTATCCGAATATACTTGGCAAAGCCATCAAAGAAATAGTAAATGTCGGACAACTGTTAGTTGAAATCAATTCATTCGCCAATCCCTATCCGTATGAACAAAAGGTAATAGAGTGTTTCATCAGCGATTTTTTTAGGCAGACGGGAAACGACAATCTTATCGAAGAATACGATATGAGACCATTTTCAATGAATGTGTTGGATAAAAGACAGACATTTACGGAAAAGCTGGTATCGTTGATCCGTTTTTCATTGTCGGATAAATATATGTATGACATGGCAGCAAAAATACGCCATTTCTACGACCTGCATTATCTTTTGCAGGATAAAGATTGTGTTGTATATCTGCATTCTGAACAATTTTGCCAAGACTTTGAGAATCTGTTACAGCATGATAAGGAAACATTCGACAAACCGGAAGGATGGACGGAGAAGCATTTAGGTCAATCGCCTTTATTGGTGGATTTTCCAACAATCTGGAGTGAACTGAAAAATACTTATGTTAGGGAACTGCCGGGTATAGCATTTTCTGCTATCCCGAAAGAAACTGTTGTTGCACATAGTTTTATGGATATAGTGGAGATATTTAAGCATAATTATTTTTAAGATTTTTAGTAGCCTTGTTGGCTTGGTATGGTAAAGTTCTTACCTTTGTAAGGTCATCAAAATAAGTGTTCATGAAGAAGTCTATAAAACATTTGCCCAAGCGAACGCAGGAAGAACTGACAGTTCTGCTGGACTTAGTCTGCAAAAGCGTCGATAACTGTCAGATGATTATCCTGTTCGGGAGTTATGCCAGGGGTAATTATGTTTTATGGGATACTAAAATAGAGTTCGGTGTTCGTACCTCGTATCAGAGTGATTATGATATTCTTGTCATCACCAACGGAGCAGTCAAGCGGGCAGAAAGAAAGCTGGAGCGTATCACTAACAAATATCATGATTTGTTTGAATACCGTCGTCACGCTTTTCCGCAATTCATTGTCGAACATATAAATACGGTTAACAATAATCTGGAGGTTAGCCAGTATTTCTTTACAGATATTGTAAAAGAAGGAATTTTGCTTTACGATAGTGGCAAATATCAATTGGCTAAACCACGGAAGTTGAGTTTTAGGGAGATTCGGGATATTGCACAAAATGAATTTGATAAACTTTTCCCTTATGCTTGTGACTTCCTAACTGGTGTAAAGGATTATTTTATACTTAAAGAAAAATACAACCTTTCTGCCTTTATGCTTCATCAATCCTGTGAGAAACTTTATAATACTATATTGATGGTTTTTACGAATTACCGTCCGAAAAGTCACAGACTTCAAGACCTTGGTGGAATGGTAAAGCGCTTTTCGATGGAACTGGTAACGGTTTTTCCTCAAAATACGGATGATGAAAAAGAGTGTTTCGATCTGTTATGCCGAGCCTATATCGAGGCCCGCTATAACAAAGATTACAAAATTACACGCGAACAGCTGGAATACTTAATTTCACGTTTAGAGATTCTAAAGGAAATGACTGAACGTCTTTGCAAAGAGAAAATTGCAGAATATAATGCGATGGCGGAAAATGGTTGAACACACGAAATATTTTAAAGTCTTATAACTTTGCATCCGTCTGGCTGTCACTCCCTATAAATTAAAAAGAAGAATATATCTGTCATCTGTCACCGATTTCATTCTAACTATCAGATTATAAATAGTTAATGATGTGACAGCAGTAGGTGACAGCACTGTGATGGCAATTATGCTGTCACCCTTGTATTTGTGATTCGGGATATGTTTTGAAGTCGTTGATTTCATCACGGTATGTAACGATCTTTTCTACTGTAAGAAACAGTTTGTTTTGCAGTTTGAAACTAAAGTTCCCAATGCTTGAAACCATAGTTCCAAAGGCTTGAAACTAATGATTCCAAGCTGTTGGAACTAAAGTTTCAAGCCTTTGAAACTATGGTTTCTCTTCGCGAAACCAAGTATTTTTAAAAGCTGCGCAAAGATAACGCAACCATGCTAAAAATCAAATAGTTATAAAACATATTTTTTAGCGAAGTTGAAAAAAGAAGCAAAGGAAAGCACATTTGGAAGTGAGTTGCGTTACTAAATCGTAACTCGCTCCAAATAGTACCAGAAACCGGGTTAATGGATTAAATTACAGCCAGTTGCCTTCTTTTGCATAACATCAAATAACTCAACAGTAATTAAATTTGTAACTAAAAAAAGTTGAGTTATGAGAAGTACATTCAAAGTGTTATTTTACACAAAGAACCAGTCGGTAAAAAACGGTAAGGCACCTATTATGGGCCGTATCACCATCAATGGAACCCAAGCGGGTTTCAGTTGTAAGAAAGAAGTGTCCCTAACTTTGTGGGACGTCAAAGCCAACCGGGCAAAAGGAAAATCCGAAGAAGCCCGCACACTCAATCAGGAGCTTGATAATATCAAAGCACAAATTACCAAGCACTATCAGTATATTTGCGACCATGACAGCTTTGTCACAGCCAAGAAAGTATATAATCGTTATGTAGGATTCGCAGACGAATACCACACCCTTATGGGACTTTTCAAGGAACAGCTTGATTCGTATAAAGAGAAAATCGGCAAGGAGAAAGCCGAAAGCACTTATCGTGGACTGGTTGCCGACTACAAAAATCTTCTGCTATTCATGAAAAGTAAGAAGAATATCGAAGATATTGTCATTGACGAACTCGAGAAGTCATTTATCGAAGATTATTACAACTGGATGTTGGGTACATGCGCTTTGGCAAGTTCCACTGCTTTTGGCCGCGTCAATACCCTGAAATGGCTATTGTACATCGCTCAGGAAAAAGGGTGGATCAGAGTACATCCATTCGTTTCATTCGAGTGTCTACCCGAATACAAGAGACGTTCCTTCCTTTCTGAAGAAGAACTGCAAAGAATCATCAATGTTAAACTGGTGTACAAACGTCAGCGTGCCATGCGTGATATGTTTCTTTTCATGTGTTTCACCGGACTTGCCTATGCTGACCTGAAAGCCATAACCTATGATAATATCCATACCGATTCCGACGGTGGCACATGGCTTATGGGAAACCGTATTAAGACGGGAGTTGCCTATGTTGTAAAACTGTTACCTATCGCTATCGAACTGATTGAGAAATACAGAGGTGTAGATGAAAAGAAAGATTCTCCCAATTGTGTCTTCCCGGTTGGTGAATACAATACCATGTTTCTGAGTCTAAGGATTATAGGTAAAAAATGCGATTGCCGGACCGAAGTCACTCCGCATATAGGGCGTCACACATTTGCCGTTCTGGCCATCCTCAAAGGAATGCCGTTGGAAACCCTCCAAAAAGTGTTGGGACATAAATCCATTCTTTCCACCCAGATATATGCCGAACTTATCAACCCGAAAGTAGGCGAAGATACCGACAAATTGTGTGAAAAAATCGGTCATATCTACAAGCTTGCCATGTAATACTGACTGCCCGCAAAAAAGAAACGTCCCCCAAGCCATTGGCCGAAGGACGTTTCTTCTTATTTCCTGAACCGTCTGAAATCCCTGTAATTCTTTCTCAGCACTTCATACAGTCCGCTTTCCGGATAAAGCAGCTTTCCGCCGATCGTAGTATAGGGCACCACCTTCTCGTCCCTTAGCGTTTGCAGCGTCCGCCGTGAGATGTGCAGTATGGCGCATACATCATCCCCAGTCAGATAATGTTCGTCCGCAATCGTCGGGCGTATTCGTGCCGTTGCTTCCTCCACCGCTTTTCCCGTTCTCTTAATCCATCCGGTCAGTTCCTTGAACTCTTCCGAATCCCTTGTGATAATCTCCGCCATACTTTTACTTTCTTTTTATCAGTCCACTTTCCAAAATCTCCTGAATATCCACTTCCCGATAAAAGAATTTCCCTCCCACATTCGAGTAAGGGATAACCCCGTTATCCCGATAATTTTGCAGGCATCTTTTCGATATGCCCAGTGCCAGGCACACATCTTGTGCATCCATTCATTTGTCCGGTGCGGGCGGAGCAATCTTTTTCTGAAAGTCACCCATTTGCACGGCCAGCGTGCTGACCAGCCTTTTCAACTCATGATACGCACTTGTTTCAATAATCGTCAGTTCCATATTAAAATCACTTTTATGTTTCTGAATATGTGCAAAGTAAAGCACATCTCGCTTGTCTTGCAAATCTCAAAAATCAAAGTCACCTGTTGGCGCGCATTGTCGTCCCTAAATATACAAAATGTTAAAAAAACAATTGGAGCCATTGCCGCACCACCCATTCCGCCTATATTTAAAACCAAACAGACCAAACCTTCAAAACCATGCGACTCAGTATTACAATTACCGAAGGTTGCACCGATGCCAACCGTCCCAAAGTCCACCGTGAAATGGCAAAGCTGCATCGGCTTATCGACCCGTTTCCCAATGGAGAGTTTATCCTCCGGTTATTTCCCGACGGAATATTCTTTTTCCGTTGCACCTATCCCATAGAGATGACTCCCGTTACTGAAACATTGAACTGGTATATCATCGACTGTGATACCGATGCCGATCATACCCAAATCGGTTGCGGTTTCCACAATCTGCCCGGTGTAAACCTTACCGCCTGCCGGACAAAGACCCATTGGTGGGCAGAAAATTTTCTTATCCGGTTTGCCAATCAGCACGACTACGGTATAGGCGACATTCCTACCCATTTCTACCCGCTGACCACCGATTTCCGTCCGCCCATCCGCACATTCAGCGGACACAGCTACTTCCTGCACGACTATTTACCCTATTCCCGTCAGAATCCCGACCACGAAGTTGGCGAATACGAAAAGCAGGTCTATAACCTTGTTTCCAAATTCAAGAGCGGCGTAGCATCCATTTTCATGGCCTACCTTATCGCATTAGCGATTTATCGCACACCCAACCTCATGGCGCATCGCGATGCCCTCTCTTTCATGGTCATTCCTGCCTCTACCCGTGAGCGCCATGAACAGCGCTTTAAGGATTTTAGTGCAACATCCAGCCGTCTGCTCAGTATCACCAATGGTTACGATGCCATCACCATCACCCATGACCGTGAAGAATACAAAGGTCTAAAAGACAAGGATAAGACCGCCAACCTTCATTTTAACGAAACTGCCATCCGCAACCGTCATATTCTTCTTTTCGATGATCTGCTCACCTCCGGCACCTCTCTTTATCAGGTCAGCCGCAAACTTCTCGCCTGCGGTGCCCGTTCCGTGACCGGTATTTTCCTTGCCAAAACCTTACCGCCCGAAGACGAATATGATTTCCTTCCGGTAGAAATCCCCACAAACGAATAGCAACGCAAAGGCCCGTCCCTGCATTCACGCAGCAACGGGCCTTTCATTCTTTTACTTATCTTCCGTTATCCTATATTTTTATTCCTTTGCTCTTTTTCTCAACTATCTTTTCCACTTTCACTTCCGGCACCCCCTTTTCTATCTGCCGCATATTAGGGAAATGCTCATGCAGCAAACTTGCCGCCAGCGTCTTTGCCTTCTCCTGCATTTCGTCATAAACGTTCCATCTGTCCCTACCCAGCAGCTTGCTTTCAATTTCTTCAAAATGCTCATAAAAACTGAAATTGTCCGGATACTCATCTATCAACCCGTCTCTGGGATAACCCTTGTCCATAATATATAGCAATGTCATCCGGTCATAATTATCCACACTCCGGGCTAATCCAAGCCCTTTCTCATTATCCGTCAACCGGGCATAATTATCCCATGTAGGCGAAAGGTCATATACCTCCTTATCCGTAACACTTTTCAAAGCTGATTTATCCAGATAGGCATCCGCCGGAATCTTTTCCAATGGCAACAAGCTGTCATAGCTGTCATAACAGCGGTTTATTTTTCCTGCCATCAGCGAAGGCCATCCCCGAATTTCATATACCGTCAGCGACTTGCCTTCAAAGTCCGGTTCAAAGAAACGCTTCTCAATATTCGCTTCCATAAAGGCACCGTATTGGTGGTTTCCCTCATAATTCCGGCTGAAAAGCAACACCCCCTTGTCCGTTTCAACACCCGTATAGAACTTATTCCCGTGCTTCAAATCATCCAGCATATCCGCTACCGCTACGGGTGACGACTTTATTTCCGCCCATATCTTCGGCGTGAGCAGTCGGGTATAAGTCTCATCCTTCGAAAACGGGTCTATTTCATTTCACAGGCAATACACCACTTCCGACAAACGCTGGTATCTCTGCAATATGATTCTATGCTCGTCCATCACTTTTTCCAGCCTTTTCAGGTAATCCTCATTGTTTCCTTCCAACAATGGCGGCACGATACCCATATCGGGCACATTATAATACATCAGACCCATAGCCGGCATATCCTCGCATTTCAATGCCTTCTCCACATCTTCCTGCATAAACTCCTGAAAACCTTCCTCACCCGTACCTTTCATGCTGACATGTACGGGATTGAAAAATCTGTCCACCGTGATATATACGCTGCCGCCTTTTATCGTTTCGTTCCGTTCATTTTCCATATATCTAAGAATTAAATGTTTATACTCTGTCCCTTCTTCTTAAACGGTATCCTCGTCTTCACTTCCATATCCGGAAACCGCACATTATCCGGCCGTGTAACCAGCATCGAAACAATCCGTTCCTGCTCCTTTGTCAGTGGCGCACTCATTAGTTGCAGGTTTCTGAGCCGGTTAAAGTTTCTTAGTGTCGGTGCCATGTCACAACGTTTCGTGCAAATCCCGTATCAAAGTATATCCGGTGAGGCCATCTTGCAGTCTCCAATCTCCGCCCGGTACTTCGCATCCAGCGGTGCCACCTCATGGAAACTCAACTCTCCCGGCTTTCGTTTCCCGTCAAAGAAATGCCCGGCCAAATCGTTCAGAAATTCTTCCAATGCCTTATCCCCTTTATCCGTTTTTCCCAGCAGCAATACTTTCTGTCCGTATTCCACTGCCGTACATGTAGGAAAAGCCGCCAGTCCGTTCCTTATCACGTCCCCGTCCATTCCGAAACGGTGTCCCAGCCGCTTGTAATCTTCATTTTCCAGCAAAGCCGTATGTTCGGCGAGTGACGACAACTGAACGATACCCCTTTCCTCACAGAATGCCGCATCCCTCAGTCTTACCACACCCGAAGGATGAATCCTTTCCCGTTCCAACACCGGAGTGAGCCGTTCCAGATAGTCCGCATTGTCCGTTCCAAGTATGGGCGGAATCATTCCTTTGTCCTTAAAGTCGAAACGAAACATTCAGTGGTCGGGTACAAACTCCCTGCTTGCTGTATGAAACCGCACATTATTGCTGATATATCGGGAGAATCCTTCTTCTCCCTGCCCCCGCATACTCAGGTACACAGGTCGGTAAAAGGCGTCCAGCGTCATATACAGACTGCCGCTTTCCGCCGCTTGCATTTTCTTCTCTTCCATAAATTCTATATGATTAGTTGTTTCTTTTCCTTCTTATCCGGAGTAACGGAGGCCACATGCTTTGCCTGCCGCTGTTTGTTGCCCTGCTTCCGTGCCGGAGTTTCCCGTATGCGGTCTGCATCGGCAGAAGCACCCGTTTTCGGTTGCGCAGAACGTGGCTTTGGTGTCAGTTGAAACATTTCAGCCTTTTCACTCCGGTTCATTCGTGCGCCCAGTCTGAACTCCCCGTTTGTTATGTGAAATTCCGATTGCAGAATATCCCTTGCCATAACCTTTGCTTCCATCTGCAAGGCCCCATAACCGAAGTCGTGTGACGACATCGGTGCCGATTGCCGTGCCTTGATGCTGTCCCCCAACTTTTCCGCCAAATCTCTGAACTCATACTCGTAACTGAACGGATGAAAATAATCCGCCGCCACATGTCCGGCATACCCGTTTTCCGAGATATAAAGCAAGGAAGCCACGTCATAATTGCGTGGCGAAATACCCAGATTGAAATCCTTCGTCAACCGGTCAAAGTTATTATAGTCCGGTCGCAGGTCGTATTTGTCCGTACAGACAGCACCTTCCAGCATCTCTTTTCCCGCCATTTTCTCTTCGGTGAAGCTGAACTCCGATTTACGCAGTTGCGTATCGGCACTACGCAGATCGCTTTTCACCAGCTTGTCGATACAATTGTCCGCCAGCTCCGTTACTTGCCGGCAAGGTGTTTCTATCTCATACAGCTTCAATGTTTCCGTCCCTTTGGAGAAGTTAAAAAAGCCGTCTGCCAGATGTTGCAGATAGCTGTTACGCGCTTTCATTCCCTTTTCGCTGTCCGAGAAGAACAGCACACCTTCATCCGTTGCCACGGCATACACCCTTTTCTTTTCACCCGGCAGTTTCCCGTTGTTCCAGCCTTCCGCTTCGTTATGTCGGATAAAGTCTTTATATTGCCCGTCCTTTTGCAGTGCAGCAGACGATGTCCGGCGGCTGAACAGCTTCAATCCCGCTTTCAGTGCATAGGCCGCATCCCGTAGTGGAATCTGTCTTCCCGTCACTGCCTTGTGTTTGTGGATAGCCGGAACCAGCTTATGAAAATACCAGTTCGCCAAGTCCCCCCGTCGGGAAGGAATTTTCCCCTTGTCCGCAAAATCCGCTTTCAGAATCGTTCAGCCGGGCAGATAGCCCCGTTTATCAAATTCCTTCACCATCTTTCCGATATAGTCCTCATACGCTTTCGGCCTTGCATCACCCGTGCGCACGTCCACCGGTGTATTCTTCTCGTCCATCGTGATGAACACGCTGCCCGGTTCAGCCGCCGGACGTTCCGGAAGGCGAAACCTCCAGCGTGCCATCCAATCTTTCAGTAGTCCCATAACTTGATTTATTTACAGAAGTTTATTGCCGCAAAGAAAACGCTTTGTCCGCCAATCCGCAACACGGCGGACACGCAAGTCGTTCGTTGGCGGCTGTTGGCGGGCAATCCTTACGCCAGCCGCTTGTCCAGCATTTGGTTATAGCTTTTGCGCAGGGAGTCGATAAACGGAGTGGTGTCCGTGCAACGGTCGAATACTTTGCCCCGCTTGGTGTACAGTGCGTTTATTTTCATGTGAAATATTTCTTCAAATACCCGGATGACATCCACCACTTTCAGTTCTCTGCCTTCCACCGTCCCTATCACTCCGGCAGCCATCAACGCAGCCACCAGTTCTATCAGGTCACTGTCCGTGCCGTTCCAGGTCAGCCTGACGGCAGCTTTCCTGCCATTCTTTGCCTGTACCGTCTCTGTCTTCAATCCGGCCATCATACCGCTGTGCCTGAACGAATCCTTTATCATCTCCGCTTCCGCATCCAGCACTGCCAGTGCTTTGCCAATAAATACATCATACAGCACATGCCGTTGTTTTTCGGCCATGTCGTTGCAGATACGTTGCATGAAAGCAAGCTCTATTTTCGTGTAGTTCAGCCGTCTGAGCCGTTTCATCAGGTCTTCTTCCTGCGGCAGCTCCGCAAGGAGGTCAACAAAGTTCTCATAGGCGGCAGGCAATTCCTCCGCCGCACGTTCCGTGCCGTTTATGTAGGCAGTGAACAGATTGAAAAGAGATGTGTTTATCAACGTCTTCATCGTATTGTAATTTAGGTTTTACTGATTATTCATTCCGCTGCAAATCATCCTAACAACCGTAAGGCAAGTGCTATGCCATAAAACAATAAAACATAAGATATTGATAATAAGCATCATACAATTCGATACAACTATACGTGTACGAAAATCCTTTGGGGACTGTACACCGAATGTCCGAGTTTCGGACACATTTCATTTCAAGCGGTACTTCTCCATTTTCAGATAGAGCGTGCTACGGCTTATTCTAAGCAACCTCGCCGCCGCTTTCTTGTCACCGCCCGTAGCCTCCAATGCCTTTGCAATGTTCTCCCGTTCCGTTCGCTCATCGTTCAGTGAATATCCATCCGTCCGCCGGGGATTGTTTGGTAAATCCACATCTTCCGAAATAATCCAGTCACCTTTAGCCAGCAATACGGCCCGTTTGATTACCCCTTTCAGTTCCCGTATGTTTCCCGGCCACGGATACGCTTTCAGTTTTTTTTGCGTTTCTCGGTCAAATCCCTTCACTTCCTTATTCAGTTCATTATTGGCCATTTCCAGCATGAACTCTGCCAGCGGTATAATATCTTCGGGGCATTCCGCCAACATTGGCACATATAGCGGAAACTCATTCAAGCGATGAAACAAATCTTCCCTGAATCGTCCTTCTGCTATCGCTTTCTCCAAATCCTCGTTTGTGGCGGCTACCAGCCGAATATCCACTTTCACCTCTTCTTTACCGCCTACGGGCCGGTAACATTTCTCCTGCAACGCACGCAGTAGCAACATCTGCACCTCCATGTTAAGGTTACCCACCTCATCCAGAAACAATGTTCCATTGTTAGCAGCGGCAAACATTCCCGTCTTGTTATTCGTTGCTCCCGTAAATGCTCCCTTCACGTGTCCGAACAGTTCCGATGCCGCCATTTCTTTTGGCAAAACTCCGCAATCCACTGCCACGAACGGGGCATCAGCACGACCGCTCAAGGTATGTACCTGCCGAGCCACATATTCTTTTCCAGTGCCTGATGCACCCCGTATCAGTATGGTCAGCGTATCCGCTGGTGCCACCAACCGGATAAGTTGTTGTAATTTTGTAGCAAGCGGGCTTTTTCCCTGATAGTATCTCAATCCTTGTACAGATGTTTTATTCTGTTTTCTTAGCAGTTCCATAATGGTATTCAACACCTTTTCCGTCTGTATGGGTTTGGGCAAGTAATTTTCGGCTCCTTTCTTTACCGCCTCCACAGCTCCCGGTATATCCCCGTATCCGGTCATGATAAGAAAATGCATACGGTAGCCTTGCTTTCTCATCCATTCCAACAATTCCACACCATTACTCTCACCAAGACGAAAATCCGACAAGACCAGATCCACCTCATTCTCGCTTAAAAACTCCTTCGCAGAATCGACCGACAGTACATAGCGGGCATTTATGCCGTTTTTCACCAGCCAGTTGGTGGTGGTTCGCGCATATATCCGGTCATCTTCTACTATCAATATGGTTTTCATTTGGTTTCTCTATTAATTCCTTTGCTCTTTTTGCGGCTTGTTCCACAGCCTTAATCAATCTTTCAATCCTCCCGTCCAGTGCCTTTCCCCATTTTTCGGGAGGCAGTGTGGCCATCTCTTCCAATTCTCTAAGGGGAACGCCAATACGTATCATCCCCCATAAAGGAGCCGCTTTGTGTATGATATGTCCAAGCCGTTCATAATCTCCCGTACAGAAAGCCTCCTGCATTTCCGTAAGTTCCTCTTCAGTATCCTCTAAAAACATATTCAGCAATTCTGTTGTATCCTCTTCATCTTCCATGATAGCCGTAAAAATGGGCCTGTCTACACCCCAGGTGGCTGACATCAATTCTTCCGGCGAGAAAGGCTTGTGCAGGCAACCGGCAAAACCTACTTTCCGGAAATGTTCCGGTTTTTCATTCACCTGTGCGGTGACAGCCAGCACGGGAAGTGTCTTAGTTTGTCCCAAGTTGCTTCCACGAAGCAGTGCCAGTACACCGTATCCGTCCATTTCCGACATTCTTATATCAGTCAGCATGAGGTCGTAATGATTGTGGCGTAAGGCTTCAATCAGTTCGCTCACGTTCAGGCAGCAGTCGCATTTAACTCCATAGTGTGTATACATCTTTCGTGTCACGTCCAGTTGCATCCGGTCGTCATCTATTGCCAGCACCCTCATTCCCGAAAGTTCGCCACGTTCCGGTAGTTGCTCGATTGTTACCCGCTTTCCGTCAGCTTCCTGCATGGGTAGGCAAACCTCAAACGTACTACCGTGCCCCGGTGTACTTTGCACGTGTATTGTTCCATTTAGTAGCGTAACCAGTTTATATATTATTGCAAGTCCCAGTCCGAAACCTTGTTCCATATCCGGTGATTCCCCTCTCTCAAAAGCGGTGAATATCTTTTCCTGCCTTTCCTTACTGATGCCTGTACCCGTGTCCCGAACAAAGAAACACAGCTTTTCGTTCTGGTAATGTGCGCCCACGTGTATATATCCTTTAAAAGTATATTTCACGGCGTTTGACAGCAGATTATTCAGTATTTGTATCAGTCGCACAGAATCCCCCTCTACAAGTACGTCCGAGTCTGTCGTTTCCACTGTTAGTCCCAATCCTTTTTTCTCAGCCATAGGGAGGTATGAGCGGACGGTATCTTCAACCGTTCGTCCCAGATGAAATATTTCTTTTTCCGGCTGTTCCTTTTCTGCTTCAAGCCTATAGTAATACAGCAGGTTGTTCGCCAGTCCGATAACGTGCCGGGAGGCACGTAGGATGTTTACAGCATATCCTCTGTGTTGGTCTATGTTATCTTCATTTTGCAACAGTTCTGCATATTCGCTAATAGTACCAAGCGGTGCCCTCAGGTCATGGCTTACCATCAATATGAGATTCCTTCGTGCGACCAGCAGTTCGCTGTTCCGACGATTGGATGCTTCCAGCTTCATCCGGTATTCCTGCCTTTTCTTGATATCATGGTGAATAAAGAAATAAAATGATACAATTAACAGAATTGCGGTGGCTGCTATAAAAAGGATGATACAAAATGATTGCTCCCTTAAATCCATCATAACTTTTATGTCTTTAACAGCTTGTTTCTCTGTTGCTTGTTCAAATTCATAAATGAATTTACTTATTTGCGAGTTCAATTCAGCATTACGTTGTTGTAAACTATCTGAATAAATAGTTAGTTTTCTCCAATAGTCAATATATTGTGTATCGATCTCCTTTTGTAATGTATTTAGTCTTTGGATTATTGAGTGAGTCAAAGAAGCTTGTTCTTGTTTTACTTTTGGGCATACATAAGCAGATTTTTCTTCTTTCTTTTTGAAAATTCTTCCAAAAATACTGTGTTTTTTTTCTTTTTTTTCTTCAAAACTTAATAGCCTTCCATCCTGTGATTGTAAAGCTACAATTAATGGTGTTTTTTTCTCAAGTAAACTATCCAAACGTGGAATATCTGACAAGACATTCTTGGCTTCTAATAATAACTGTTCTTTTTCATATATTAGTGAACTAACTTTGTCTATTTGCAATTGCTGTTGGTTAGTTAAGTAATATTGTTTAAGTCCTTTTAAAGATTCAGTAGCTTTTTCTCTCTTTATCCTATATCCATCAAAACTTTTGTTATCACGTAAAAGTAGAAATTCATCAGATAGAGAAAAATCAAGCAACTTCTCAAAAGTCTGATTTACAACTTTCCTTTTTTCAAAGATACGTAATTCATCACTGGTGAGCTCTTCCCTTTTCTTGTGTTCAAACCATACTAAATAGACAGTAATACCCAATAAAATAAGTAATAATAGATACCCTATAATTATTTTTGATCGAAGTGTAAAAGACGAATATTCCATTTGTCACATATTTTTTAGTATCATGATTTTTTTGAGAAGGTAGATGTTTTACATACCCTCATCATTATATGATTCTTTATAAATAGTTTTAGCATGACCTTAAAAGACCATGCTAAAACTATTTATAAAGATGTTGTATTTCTACTATTTCCGATATGATTAATAGTAACACTCTTGATATACACTGAAATAATCATCTTCTTTTTCTTGTATAAATACGATCTTGTTTTCACGAGCCAACCATCCAATAGCTGCCGCAACAGCCATTGGGTTTAAATCAGTTTTTACCACCAATTCTTTAAAATTCATCTTTTGATGTGTTGAATTAAGTAAACGCCATATAATACCAGCATTTATTCCAATTAAATCTTGCTTCATCATTCATTGTTTTAAAAGTTTATATATCTTAGTTTTTTTATTCTAATACTCCAATAGTGCGTTTATATTCTGTCTCATAAATCTTATATTGCGTAAGCGACTCAATCACAGAAACATTAGCTTCTTGCCAAACATTTTGCGCATCCATTAAATCTGTTAAAATTGCATATCCGTTTTCATAACGAATACGCATGATACGAAGATTTTCTTCAGCTTGATTTCTACTTGTTAATGCTGCATCAATCAGTGTTTTTGCACTATACAAATTATGCAAAGCTTCTTCTTTTTCAATATTCATCTGACGATATTTCTCTTGCATATCCAATCGTGCAATATCTACATTCAATTTAGCCTTTTTAATCTTCTTTGTCCCTTCGCCAAAGTGGAAAATGGGAACTGATAAAGAAAGCATGATGCTGCCTGTGTTTGTATCAAAAGTACCACTATTTATCTTCCTATTTCCCATTTCATCTTCGGAGTACATCTTGTACTTTATGTTGCCCAACCAATTGTAACCAATCCCCAAACCTAAACTTGGCAAAAACTCAGAACGTGCAACTTTTACATTTTGCTCATTTATTGATATTTGATGTTGTAACATAGCATATTCCGGTCGATTGTAAATGCTACCTATATTAATCTGGTTGATATCAATACTCGCTCTCAAGCTTTCTGTGGTTTCTTGAATTGAAATAGTTGCATCTAAGGGCAATCCTATATAATGACATAAAGCCATTTTGCAGAGATCTAATCCACTCTTTGTTTTCTGTAAGTTATATTTTGCTTGACTTATACGTGAATTAATACGTAAAAGGTCACTTTCCGTTGAATATAAGTTCTCTACTTTTATTTTAGTATTATCATAAACACTGTCCAATTGCAGAATATATAGTTTTATTAACTCTGCCTTTTCTTTTACAGCAACATAATTCCAATAAATCTTATCAGTTTCGGAGATAATTTGCTGACGTTTCAGACGAAGATTTTCTTTAGACATTTCATGCCCTAATTTTGTTTTTTTATGGGTAGCTGCGATCTTACCACCTGCAAAAACAGGTTGTTGAATAGAAAGACCTGCCATATATACACCATCAAAAGAAAGCTGTCCCATATTTGTCTCCTTATCTGTCAGGTATGCTCCTGTGGCATTACCCGACAGTTTGGGAAGATAAGACGTAACTGCAATTTGTTTTTCTAACTTTGCTTGTTGCACTTCAATGGTTGCTTTTTTAATCGTCTCATTATTTTCTAATGCCATTTTTCGGCATATTTCCAATGTTAATTCTTGGGCTTGTAACGCTGATGTCACTAACGATATGAGAATAAATAATATATTTCTTTTCATCTGTTACTTAATTTGAGGTTTACTTATATTAAAAAAGATAGCATACAAAGACGGCAACAAGAAAAGTGTGATAATAATACCGGCTGTTAAACCACTCATAATTGTCACAGCCAATGAACCATACATAGGATCATTGAGCAAGGGAAGCATACCTAAAATAGTAGTTAACGAAGCCATTGTCACCGGACGTATTCTGCTAACGGTAGCTGTTATCAGTGCTTCATAAGATGGTGTCTTTTCTTTTGTCAGCCGTGTTACTTCATCCACTAATACGATAGCATTCTTTACCATCATGCCAATTAAACCTAATATACCTATTATGGCAAGGAACGTAAAGGGACGTTGGCTTACTATTAATGCCGGACTGATACCTATAAGCACAAATGGTAAACATGATATAATGACAATCACCTTCTTCCAACTGCCAAATAAGAGAAGAAGAATAACCAAGATACATACCATAATTAAGGGTACAAAGTCCAAAATCTTATCTTTAGACTCTCCTTGAGACATTTTTTCTCCTAACCACTTCATCTTATAACCATCGGGAAGAGAAATATTTTCAATATCTTCTCTCATATATTCATAGGCATTGTTGGAAGTGTATCCCATATCCATATCTGGGTCAGCCTGCGCTTCAATGGCTCTTTGCCCGTCATAATGACGAACAACGCCTTCTTCCCAGCCCAGCTCTACATTATCCGTCACAACGGCAAGAGGCACGCTCCGATACATCTTATCTTGAATATCGGCAGCGTCAATGCTACCGCCTACCACTCCGCTGATATCGTTATTATCCAATTGTATATTGGGCATCGCACTGAAAACCGGGATGTTGGTTACATCAGTAATACGGCTTCCATCAGTATTGCGCACCTTCAGGTAGACAGGCACAATACGATTGTTTTCATAAAGAGCGCCGGCAGTCAATCCTAATCCGGCTGCTTGCAAAGATTTTCCTACATCACTTCGTTCAATGCCGATACTATATGCATTCTGCTGATTAAAACGTGCAAAAAGTGCTTTTGTATTGAACTTCCAGTCATTGCTGACACTCAAACTGTCGATAAAAGGATTTCGACGCATGATAGCTTCCGCTTTTGCCGAAAGCTCTTTTAGAATGGCAGGATCAGGGCCGGTAAATTGCACTTCTACCGTATGTGAAGTTTGAATGGAAAAATTATACTTTCGCAAACGAACATACGCTTCGGGATGGTTTTCTCGAATATGTTTTCGTACTTGCGGAATTACTCTGCAAATTGCATCGTAATCTTCACAATCTATCAGAAATTCACCATAAGTTGAACCGCCACCATTCATGGGCCGAAGCAGGCAGTAACGTGCTGGTGCGCCACCTTGGAAAGTAAATACATTATGTATCTCCGGATTTCTCAGTAATTCTTCTGTGATGTCGTGCATGTCTTGATTCACTTTATCAGCAGAGGTTCCGGCAGGTAGTTGATATTCTACAACAAACTGATTATAGTCACCATCAGGGAAGAACAAGTTCTTAACGAAACGCATCCCCCAACAAGCTACAACGAATAAGCCGATAGCGACCCCTGTTGTGACATATTTATGATTGACAGTTAGAGTGATAAAAGCTTTCATCTTATTATTAATGCGATCACCCAGTGTTTTCTTTCCCTCCGGCAAATCAGGCTTTCTATATCGTGCGGGAAGAAACAGTTTGCTAAACATTGGAACCTGTGTCAAAGCCAATACCCAAGAAAGCAACAAAGAAATCGTTATTACCAGAAAAAGGTCGCTGGCATATTCACTGGCTGAATTTTTAGCCAAAAACACTTCGATAAAAGTGACCGAAGCAATGGCAGTGGCCCCAAGTAATGGGATAGCCGTTTTCTTGCAGATATTAAATAAATAGCGTTTAGGAGGAAGCCCTTTTGCTTTATCAACAAGAATACCATCCATTATCACAATTGCATTATCCACCAGCATACCCATTGCTACAATAAAAGCGCCCAGTGAAATACGCTGCATGGTTGTGCCGAAGCAAAGCAGGAACGGGAAAGAAGCAGCAATCGTTAGTATCAATCCAGCACCGATAATCAGGCTGGGACGCAATCCCATGGTGAACATCAGTACGAGCACAACAATCAAGACAGACTCTACAAGGTTTATCATAAAACCATTTGTTGCCGCCTTTACCAATTTAGGTTGAAAATAAATCTTTTCTATTTCAAATCCGGCAGGTATGTCTTTCTTCAGTTCTTCCAAACGTTTTTCTACAGCGTCGCCCACGTTGACCACATTTACATTGTCTTCAGCAGTTATCATAAGCCCCAGGGCCGGTTTGTTGTTTACCCAGATACCTCCGGTCTGCGGCTCACTGATGGTACGTTTCACATCGGCTATATCACCTAATCTTATCTGCTTTTTGTCAATAGTTTTAAGCAGTAGGTTCTCAAATTCTTCCTCTGACTCTACTTTGCCATCTACCCTATAGCTGACTTCCTGATCCATTGTCTGATACGAACCGGCAGGTATGGCAGATGTAGCATTGTTTATACCACCCATAATCATGGTAGGTAAATAGCCGTTACGATCAACCTGCTCTTTGGTAAGAGTAATATCAATACATTGTTGCGGGTCGCCTTTTATTTCAATGCGTCGCACTCCTGGCAGCGCCAACAATTCACGTTTAATAAAATCCGTCCACTTCCACATGTCAGGATAGCCATAATCTGTCGAAGTAACAGCATAGAACATGCCGTATACATCGGCTACATCGTCCATTACAATCGGTGCTGCACACCCACGAGGAAGCCTAACAGCAGCGCTCTCCACTTTACGACGCAACAAATCCCAACGCTGTTGAATGATATCTTGGAATACATTGTCTTGCAATGTTACATTAATTTTAGACATACCGTCACTTGACTCAGAAGTAATCTTCTTTATTTCCGGCAGAGCGCGCAGCTCGCTTTCAAGTACGGATGTCACTTGCAATTCCACTTCATGAGCAGAAGCTCCCGGGAATTGTGTAACGACAATAGCCTCTTTCACCCCTACGGCGGGATCTTCCAACTTAGGCATCTTAATATAACAGTAGATGCCACCTATAACTATAATAGCCATAAGCGACCAGAACAATGTCGGCCGTTTAATGAAATAATTCGATATATCCATCAGATAAGGTCTCCTTTGTTAGTTGGTGAAGATGTTTGTATGATTTTAACCTTTTGCCCATCATTAAGATATTGCACTCCTGCCTTAACGACTTTACTGCCTGTTTGCAATTTCCCGTGGATGAGTATATAATCACCGTCAATCCCGATAACAGAAACTTCAATCTTATTTAAACTATTATTTTGGTCGACAGTGTATACATAAGGACTGCCTGTAGCGTTTTTGCAGACAGATGATGAAGGCAACATTATTGTAGCATCATGATTCTCAGGAAGAATAGGAATGCGAACTTCTACATTCATTCCGGCGGTTATTTCTTTATCTTCCAAGCACTGAATACGAAAAATAACCTTATATAATTGGTTCCCGTCACTTTTAACAATTGCTTTCATTTCATCCAATCGAAATGTCTTTTCAGTACTTCCGGCAAGACAGCAAACAACATCACCAAACTGTCCGCGTTTGTAGTATAGTTCGGCGGGTAATCCAACTTCCACTTCCATTCTACTTAAATCAAGCATAGTTGCCACACAACTCCCTACACCTGCCAATTCACCTTTATTCATATTTACTTTTTGAATAAAGCCGTTGACAGGTGCTTTCAGTGTAGTATAATCAAATTTATTTCTTTGTATTGCTAATTGGGCATCCAAGTTCTCGAGTTTAGTTTGCGCTGTTTCATACTCATTCCCACTGAGTGCGTTTTGCTCATGCATCCTTTTCTTACGCATAGCATCACGGTAGGCTAAATCTCGTTGAGTCTGCAAGGCTTTTACGGATAATTCATAATCCTCTTTATTCAACTGGGCTATAATTTGTCCGGATTTCACATAATCACCTTCTTTTATGTTAATGGCTTCAATTCTACCACTTGTTTCAAAAGCAAGATTCAATGTGGAATTTTCCTTTACTATTCCTGACAATACTTTGACTTTTGTTTCATTGGCCAACTTGGGATAAATCACTTCCACGGATTGTGCACCCCCATCTGTTTTCTTTTCCTCTGCACAGCTAACTGTGAATGCCAAAAGAAGGCCTACACAACCTACACTAAAATACTTCTGTTTCATACATTTAAATTTAGAACTTATTTTTTTGCAAAGTTCCGACAAAAAGTATGTTGAAGCAGAAAATAAAAGTCACATAAGTTGATCCAAATTTCCACAATTCTAATTAGCATTTAGGAAAAATGGAAAAAATATCTATATTTGTGGTCTAAAGAATATTGATTTATGGAGAAGAAAATTAGAGATATTAATGTTTTGACTCTTACGGAACTGGGTTATAATGCCTATGATAGTTTTGGATTTATTGAGATAAATAATAATGCTTTGAAGTCCAACTTAAGAGACTTGTCAGAAGTACATAGATTAGCATGTGATAGTATGATATGTTGTTGTATCGATGGAGAAATAACATTGCAAATCAATGAGCGGGCATTTACTATTCAATCAGGAATGTTTTGCATATTAAAAAGGAATAACACATGGCAGGTTTCTCAATATAGTGAAGATATAAACATTGTCTGTGTATTAAGTCAAAAGAATGATTATATAACACAGCTGAATAACACACTTCTTCTACTTGACTTTAAATTTAAAATTGATGAAAATCCTTGTTACAAATTGCAAGGTACGATTTTTAATGAATTAATAACTCTTTTTCATTTAATGAAAGAAGTTATGAAGCGGGAGGTCGCAATGCTAAAGAAAGAAATAATTCAAAACTATCTATGTTTAGTCTTTTGTACGATACTTTCCGAGACAGTACAAAATATATATGGTACCCATAGTAATAAATATGCAAATGAGATATTAAGAAAGTTCATCATATTACTGGGAGAGCATTGCAAACATGAACGCAAATTGTCTTTTTACGCAGATCATCTATATGTTAGTTCGAAATATCTTACTGTCCTTATTCAAAAAGCCAGTGGACGTACTGCGCGCCAATGGATTATTGATTTTGTCATAGCAGAAAGCAAGCGTTTGTTGCAAAATAGCCAATTGACAATTCTTGAAGTTTGCTATGAAATGAATTTTCCTAATCAAAGTTTCTTTACGAAATTTTTCCGAAAGCATACCGGACAGACACCAACAGAATATAAGAATTTGGTATAAGTTGGTTATTGCAATTATCCCTAAATCACACTTACCAACTTGTTATAGAAAATAATTTATAATATGCATTAAAGAAAGATTGATTGTATTTTAGCCATAATTCTATATTACATTTTTACCATAAAGACACTTATTATTACTATTTTTTTTGTTCGAATAGAGGAATAAATATCATGAATAGCGCATCTGATTTTACCCTTTTAGTAAAATTCTACTCCAAAGTGCTAAACGTATATATATTTCATACATATCAAATTGAACTGAATATCAATGCTGATAATTAATTTTGTAGATTTGTTAAAGGTCATTCAGATATTCTGATTTTTTAACCAATGGGCACAGCCTTCCGAATCTTGTTGTATTTCAGTTCTCTTTTCCCCTTATAGCCATTTCCCCTTTTTTATAACCTTGTCATGACTTCACCTTGCCGTAGTTCAGGGTGCGAAGCTACGGCCGGGGCCCCTAAAAATCTGCAAGCCCGCTTCGCGCCCTCCGGGTTTTGGCGAAAATTTTTCAATCCGTCCAGTGGGGCGGTTGAAAATTTTTCACCAAAAGCCTT
>ERZ826764.1315-NODE-1315-length-29911-cov-5.055399_pt1 | contig 29911 bp, 19 predicted proteins | sample MGYA00519870_ERZ826764 | MGnify/ENA primary metagenome ERZ826764 (study PRJEB31778, sample SAMEA3449239) | human gut metagenome | biome: human gut; feature: human-associated habitat; material: faeces | place: United Kingdom | collected 2010/2012 ...
CACTCAGACCTCATGCCAGTTGCGATTGGCTTACGCCCTTTGAAGCGGAACCTAGAACCGGGAAGTTCAAACATCATTGGTGCCGAAAAATTCGGAAGTCATATGTAAACTTATATCAGGACAATATTTTTTGAACCAAAATGCTCATATTTAATTATCACTGTAAACCTTTTCAGGACGGGACAGTTGTAATATTCCATCAGGAACCGTTTCATTTTCGGAAGCCGTAACGAGGAATTCTGAAACCTTTGGGTAGGAATTTTCCGGTGCGGATTTTTTGCTCATTTGAAGCGAGCGAGTCTGGAGCCGCTTTCAAATCGCGTTTTTTAGATATATGAATACCAACCGCAAATCGACAGTCGGAAATGACCAAAATATTGAAAAATGTGGTTTGTAAATATTCTTTTCCGGCTTAATGAATTCCAATGAACTGCTCTGCGAAGCCGGATTGGAGCATGACTTCAACTGTCTTATCGTTAAATGTATTTTCGGCAAGGGGGCGTTGTCAGACACGACTCGTCGAAGATGCGGCTTTCTTCGGGAGTGATGATTTTTCATACTTCAAATGGCAGAAGTCTTTGTGTGTAGTGTGTGCTTCATGTGTCCTATATATAGACATGATGGATGAACCTGCTAATTCAAGACACAATGACTCCCGAACAAACGAAGAAATTCAAGTACTGGCAGACCCGCACAATCGTCGTGACGATGGTCGGTTATGCGCTCTATTATTTTGTCCGCAAGAATTTCAATACCGCCATGCCGAGCATCGAGGTTACATTCGGCATAACCAAGGCCCAACTGGGGCTGTTTCTGACCTTGAACGGTATTATTTACGGTCTGTCCCGCTTTATTAACGGATTCATCGCCGACCGTGTAAGCGCCCGGAAGGTCATGTCTCTGGGACTTGCGCTCAGTGCGCTGGTCAATATCGGATTCGGATTCAGTGATAAAATGGCGATGCTCGTCGCCGGAACGGCCGGCGGGCAGGAGTACATTACGGCGCTTACGATCATCATGGGTTCGATTTTGCTGTTGAACGGTTATTTTCAAGGCATGGGAGTTCCACCCGTCCCGCCCCTCATGACTCACTGGGTGCCGGCCAACGAACTGGCCCGCAAAATGTCGATCTGGAACATGTCGCACTCGATCGGGGCCGGGTTGATCTTTGTAATGGGCGCCGTGCTGGTACACTATTTTGACAACAGCGCATGGCGGCTTTGTTTTCTCATTCCTGCGGCGTTTTCGCTTTTGGGAGCGGTCGCTTTGTACCTTGCACTGCGCGACAAACCTTCTTCGGTGGGGCTGCCCGAACTTGAGCAGATGAAGGTTCCGGGCGAAGAGCAGAAACCTGTCCGGAAATCGGACAAGGCCTATCATGCGGCCTTTCTGCGCCGTATGGTATTCGGGAATCCGATCGTCTGGGTGCTTTCAGTCTCCAATTTTTTTGTTTACATCGTCCGGTTCTCATTGCTCGACTGGGGGATGATGCTTCTGCCTCATACCAAAGGAATATCGGTCGCCGTAGCCGGAATCATGGTGGCGGCATTCGAATTTATCGGCGGAAATCTGGGTATGGTGATCGCAGGATGGGCGACTGACCGGCTGTTCGGCAGCCGCGCACACCGCACATGTGTTTTCTGTATGCTTGGGACGATCGTCATGACGATCGTATTTTGGTGCATTCCCGATACCGTCTCTCCGTGGGTAATGGCCGTTCCTTTCATGCTGATTGCTTTTTTTATCTACGGACCGCAGGCGCTGCTCGGGATCGCCATGTCGAATCAGGCGACCAAAGAGGCGTCGGCCACTGCCAACGGGATACTCGGCGTATTCGGTTATGCCAGTACGCTGATCTCCGGCGTCGGGCTGGGGTTTATCGCCGACCGTTACGGGTGGAATTCCATCTACGCCGTAATTCTTGTCTTCGCCGTTTTGGGGTTGCTGACGTTGACGACTATCTGGAAAGCCGCTCCCGACGGTTACGGTGCGGCAAAAAAATTCACAGCCGAATACGAAAGGAATTCGAGTCGATAATTTTTTTTATATTTGTTTGCCTTCACACCATTATCCCGGAAAACAGATGCCGTTGGATTCCGAATACGAACTGATGCAACGATTGTCCGCAGGCAACGAGGATGCTTTCGGAGAGTTGTTCGGGAGATATTATCCCCGTGTTTGCGCGTTCGTCGGCTGTATCGTCAAGGAGGAGAGCACTGCGGAAGACATTGCGCAGGACATTTTTCTGAAGATTTGGGAACGGCGCGACATCTTTCAGGGGCGGGTCGCTTCGTTCAACGGATATGTTTATCGCATGGCGCGTAACGCCGCTCTCAATGCGATTCGCCAGATGACCAATATTGATTGGGAACAATATATTCAGATCGAGGAAACGCTGCCGGACGAATCGTTCGAAAAGGAATACTATTCCCGTGAAAAAGAGCTTTTCATCCGGCTTGTCGTCTGCCGGATGCCCGAACAACGCCGCCGGATATTCGAAATGAGCCGTTATGCGGGGATGGACAATCAGGCCATTGCCGACGAACTCAAGATATCGAAACGAACGGTCGAAAACCACCTGACGCTCGCATTGAAAAAACTACGCGAGGCATTGGCCGTTTTCTCGCTTCTTTTCTTTATGCACTGATCTCATTCGCCGGGTAATCCCGAAAAAAAAGTGTTTGTCGTTGTGTGTCGAACCGTTCCGGCGTGTCTTATATACAGAGACGGGGACCGGGCTTTTCCGCCCCCCCCCCGGAAAGCGGCAGGGAGCGCCCGCTTCTCTTTCCGCAGGAGAATTTGAAACCCAAACAATCGAAATACCACCATGTCGAGAATCCGAAAAATCATCAGTATTTATCTGAGTTATCGCCAGCCCCGCAGTACGCGTAAAGAGTTTGCCGAGTGGTTCGCAGCTCCGTTCGACGGAGAGACGAAACAACGGCTGATGCGGGAGTACTGGGATGCGCTGTCTCCCGAAATGTCTCAGGACCGGGTGCAGAAGGCATATGCCCGCGTACGGGAACGCATCGGGTTCCGGAGTGTCTCGCTGCCGTCGCCGCAGGGTGTCCGTCCGGTGTTCAGAAGAGCGGCAGTCGTGGTGGCAATGATAGCTATCCCCGTTTTGGCCGTTGCGCTCTATGCGCTGATTGGGCATATGAACTCCGCTCCCAAGTGGCAGGAAATCTACGCCCCTTACGGTCAGACCCGGAGCGTGGTTCTGGCCGACGGTTCGCAGATCGTCATCAATTCCGGGAGCAGGCTGATCTATCCCGACCGGTTCGCCGGAAAGGAGCGGCGGGTGTTTCTCTGCGGAGAAGCTTATGCCGATATCGCCAAAAATCCCAAGCGCAGTTTCGTGCTCTCGGCCGACGACGTCGATATTCTGGTGCACGGCACCTCGTTCCGGGTCAGTTCCTATGTGAATGACAGCGAAGTGGAAGTCGCCTTGCTTTCGGGTGCGATAGACATGCAAACCAAGAATCTGCAGCAGAACTGCAAGATCCAGATGACTCCGGGCGACATGGTCAAGGTCGACAAACGGTCGGGGCGCGTCACGTCGATGCGGTTCCCCGGCGGGACGTTCGCCAACGGCATAGACGACGGTCACCTGACGTTCATCAATTCGCGGCTCTCGGATATAGCCCGGCAGCTCGAACGCACGTTTGACGTGAAGATCGTTATCGACAGCCAGCAGCTGGCCGACGAACGCTATTATTCTGTTTTCATAAATCACGAAACGCTGGACGAGATTCTCTCCATTCTGGAACAGAACGGCGATATGAAACACCGCCGCGAAGGGGAGATGATCCACCTTTATAAGAAATGACCATCCGAAAAACACAACCTATAAACCTAAAACTTCATCTATGAAAAAAACATTTACTTTTCACACCCGGAGCCGGTTATGGATTCTTTGCGCCGCGGTGTGCATGGTATGGGCCGTTCCGCTGCATGCCCAAACGCGGAGGATCAGTCTGAACCTGAAGAACGCAACGATTCAGCAGGCGGTGATCGCCCTGCAACAGCAGGGATATTCACTCTCGGTCAAGGCCGACGATGTGGACATGAAGGCTCCGGTGGACATCCATGCCCGGAACGAAGAGCTGCAGGCGGTTGTGGACCGTATTTTTGCAGGGCAGGACGTGAACTGCATCATCAACGATAAAAGTATTCTGATTACGAAAGTCCCGTCTCAGCCTTCGTCCGAAGACTCGCCGCAGGAATCATCCGTAACCGGACAGGTGAAAGGCCCAAACGGACTGCCGCTTGTCGGCGTCACCGTGCTGATCGACGGTACGATGGTCGGGACGACGACCGATGCCTCCGGAAATTTCCGGATCAGGGCGAAGTCCGGGGATACGCTGGTCTTCTCGTATATCGGTTACGACGAGCGCCGGGAAAAGGTAGGAGTCCGGACGGAGATCGACGTGACGCTGGCCGAAAGCTCGACGCTGGTGAATGAAGTGGTGGTGATCGGTTACGGCACGCAGTCGCGCCGTACGCTCTCGACAGCCATCTCTAAAGTCAGCGGCGAGGTCTTCGACAATGCACCGGCCGCGACCGTGGGCGATGCGCTGAAAGGCCGGGTTGCGGGACTGCACGTACAGACGAGCAACGCCATAGCCGGAGAGTCTCCCCGCATGATGATTCGCGGCGGATCGTCCATCACGATGGGCAATGATCCGATCTACATCGTGGACGGGGCTTTGCGCGAGGACCTGACCGGTATCAATACGAACGACATTGAGTCGATGGAGGTGCTCAAGGACGCCGCCTCGGCCAGTATCTACGGCGCTAGGGCATCCAACGGCGTAATTCTGGTCACGACCAAAAAAGGTTCGTTGGCAAAGGGCCCCCAGATCGTGTTCGACCTCCAGCTGGGCTGTTCGTCTCCTTCGCGCAAATGGGATTTCATGAATGCCCGCGAATACATTAGTTTTCTTCGTCCCGTTATCAGCAAAGCCTATGCGAACGGCATTGAGCACAATGCGAAGACCATGCTTTCGGGTCCCAATGCCTACGGTACGGGAAACACGGCGCCGAATGCCAACTATTCGACCCGTTATCTCGATTACGGGCAGCCGGTCCCGGCAGGTTATCAATGGATGTACGATCCGCTGGATGCTAATAAGGTGATTATCTTCACCGATACCGACTGGCAGTCGCAGTGGTTCACCGACGCATTCTGGCACAAGGAGTACATCGGTGTAAACGGGGGAACCGACAAACTGAAATATGCCGCGTCGGTCAGTTATCACGGCGACGACGGCATGGTTGCGATGAGCAGCTACAAGGTCTTCACCCTGCACGGCAGCACGTCGTTCAAGATTACGAAGAATCTGGAGGCGTCGACTACGTTCGACTTGTCGCGCCAGAAAAAGCATCCGCTCATCGACAACTACTATCAGGCCATCGGCCGAGGCATCATAGCCGCACCCACGGCGCGCGAATTCGACGACAACGGCGACTGGTGTCAGCTGAGCTCCAACGGCAATGCCCATAGTGCGGGATGGTACGAGTCGTTCTACGACCGCGAGCAGGCCATCAACCGGGCTTCGGGGACGTTCGGACTCAAATGGAACATCACCGACGGATTGACGGCTTTCGCGCAGTACAACTATTTCGACAACTCCTACCGGGGAAGTTATTATGCCTACGGAGAGCGCAACGGCACTCCCAATAACGTCTCGCTGGAGCGCAACACCACCGAAACCCGCGAACAAACCATCCGGGACATCTTTACGGCTCATCTCAATTACAACAAGACGTTCCGCGACGTGCATACGCTGAACGTTACCGGCGGTTATGAGTATATGTCCCAGAATTACTGGAAGGTGAAAGCCAATGCGAAAGGGGCTTCGTCGGACGATGTGCCTGTGCTCGGCTCCGGTTCGATCTTCACGGCGAGCAATCAGGACGAGAAGCAGGCGATGATCTCCTATTTCGCGCGGGCATCGTACAATTATGACGACCGTTACATCGTTTCGGGAACGTTTCGTGCCGACGGGTCCTCCAAATTTGCTGTCGGCAATCAATGGGGCTATTTCCCGGCCGGTTCGGTGGCATGGGTCATTTCGGAGGAACCGTTCTGGCGCAATGCCAAGAAGACGGCCAACACCTTCAAGTTGCGCGCCTCCTACGGACAGACCGGTAACAACGGCATCGGGCTTTACGATGCATACGGCGCATTCGCGACCGGCACGTACCACGGGCACACTACATTGCTGCCGTCCGCCATGGCGAATTCGGCCCTGAAGTGGGAGACTACCACGCAGCTTGATCTCGGTATGGATTTGGGATTTTTCGGCGACCGGCTGCGGTTTGTGTTCGACTACTACAACAAACATACGGACAATATGCTGTTTTCCATCTCCGTACCCGATACGGGACCCTATTCGTCGGTCAAGGCGAACGTGGGCAGCGCCCGGTTCTACGGCGTGGAAGTCGAGCTTAGTTCGGTGAATATCCGCAGGGAGCATTTCAGCTGGACGACCGACATTACGTATTCGTTTACCCGCAACAAGGTGTTGTCGCTGCCCGGAGAATATGCCTATGACGAGATCGATGCGGACGGCCGTGCGACGGGGCGGCGTGCATACCGTATCGGCGGATACAAAGCTTCCGAGAGCGGTTACCGCTTCGGCGGTACTGCCGTGGGCGAACCGCTGGGACGCATATACGGCTATAAGATCGACCACATCATCCAGACGGAGGCCGAGGCTGATGCGGCTCTTTACGACGAACAGTCGAACGGTTACCGCGTAGGCGACGGACGTATGGTCAAGGGGCGCAAGGATGCCGGCGACTATGAATGGCGCAACCGCAAAGGTTCCGCGCGCAGGGACGGCGAGGAGATCATCAACGACGAGGACCAATTCTATCTGGGCAATGTCATGCCTCACTCGACGGGAGGTATCAACAATACGTTCCGCTACAAACGGCTTTCGTTGAACGTCTACTGCGACTTTGCGCTGGGACATTCGATCATCAACGGCATGAAGGCCCATCTGCTGCGCAACACCATGGGCAACTGCAATTCGACGATCGGCCGTATCGCGTACGACTGCTGGCAGCATCCCGGCGATACGGATGCCAAGTACGCCCGCTTTTTCCCCAACGATTCCGACTGGGGCAACCGCAACTGGCGCCAATCGAATTTCATGGTTGAAAAAGCCGACTATTTGTGTCTGCGCGACGTTTCGCTCTACTACGACCTGCCCGAACACTGGCTGCGCAAAATCGGCATCCGGAAAGTGACGGTGGGCGTAACCGGGAATACGCTTTGTTATTGGACGGGAGTTACGGGGGCCATCAGCCCCGAAAGCGGTATCGGATCCAATGCGGGTGCAGGCATGTATACGCCCGTGTCGACCAGCAATTCCAACTCCGACATCACCGCCAATATGATGCCGGTTCCGCGCAAGATCATCTTCAGCCTCAAACTGGTTTTCTAACGTTTCAGACCTTAAAACAACCAACCATGAACTATAAAAACATAAGATCGCTCCTGCTCGTATGGATTGCCGCGGGAGTTGTCTCCTGTCACGGCGATTTGGACATCATGCAGGACAACAAACTATCCGTGAGCAATATGTGGAAGACGTCCATTCAGGTCGAGAACTCCACTTACGGCATCTACTCCGCCATGCGGGACAACTTTGTTCAGGATCAGGTCAACGTCCTGACTTGGGGAGAGCTGCGCGTGGGCGAGTACATGTGGCGGAACAGCCGCACGGAGACGATCTGGCTCGCGGACCTGCGGAGCGTGGTGCAGAATACCATGTCCTCCACGACGAACGCCGTCAGCTGGTCGAAACTTTATACGGCGATCGATCAGGCCAATGCCGTGCTCAAATACGCGCCTGCGGTCGCCATGACCGATACGAAACGAAGCTGGGCGATCGGACAGGCGTCGTTCGCCCGCGCCTATCTCTATTTCTGGGCCGTGCGGTTGTGGGGCGACGTTCCTTTGAACCTGAATCCCATCGAGTCGGTCGCACAGCCCGAAGCCTATCCGATTCGTGCACCCAAAGCCTCGGTATACGCCCAGATCGGGACCGACATCGACCGGGCTGTCGAAAATGCGGGCAGTCTCGGTACGGATAAATACTTGGCGACCGCGGATGCCGTCAACATGCTCAAGGCCGAATACGCGCTATGGATGTATGCGGTGCAGAAGGGCGGCGACGACTATCTGACAATGGCCGAAGAGGCGCTTGCTGCCGTCGGAGTCAAGGCCGGCGACAACCGGCTGCTGACTGATTATGCCAAGATCTTCGATGGCTACGGTTCGAACAATAAGAATTCGAACGAGGTAGTATTCGCGCTCTACAACAGCCGCGATGAAAACAAGACCGGGGGATTTTCGACCTACTTCGCCTTCTCCGACGGTGCGATCGATCCCAATGCCCAAGCGACCGTGCCGACGAATACGACTGTGCAATATCTGGACTATGGCGACGAGTACCTTGAATTGCTGCACAAAAGTCAGACGGAAAACAACGACTCGCGTGTGAAGACCAATCTCGGCGAGGGACCCTACGGAAAGGAAAACCGGGCGGTGGTTACGTGGCCGAACAAGTTCATCGGCAATGCGGACAGCAGTCCGATGATTCGGGATTGCGACATCCTCTACTATCGTTATGCCCTTGCCGTGATGCTGGATGCCGAGTTGAAATATTACCGCAGGGACTATGCAGGGGCGCTGGCTTCGCTGAACATCATCGCCAAACGGGCGTACGGGAAGGAGAACTTCCATACTTCCGCCACGCAAGGCGATGTCTTGAAGGCGTTGTGCAACGAATACTTGCTGGAGTTTCCTTGTGAAGGCGTTGTCTGGTGGGCATTGATCCGCCTCGATCGGATTTGGGAGTACAACGCGGACCTGAAGGCGCGCAAGGATGCCGCCAACATCCTGTTGTGGCCCATCAGCAAGAGTGCCCGCGACAAAAATTCGAACCTTGCCCAAACGGAGGGATGGTATTGATCGAAAACCTAAAATTACGGAACATGAGACTGAATTTCAAGAAATATATGGCGGGGCTGGCGACTGCGGCGACGCTGCTTCTGACAGCCTGCTACGAGGATCATACAGATTTGGAGGACCGGACGACGCGGATTCGCATCAGTCCTGAAATCGAAGCGTTCGAAGCGGACGGAACTGCGTCCGTGTCGGGCAACAGCAATGTCACGTCGGTGGTGCTGGTCAAGGTCGGCACCCGCGTATCCCGCATGGAGTGGGAGGCGGAACTCGTCGACTGGATGCCCTCGGTCGATGAGACCGGGCCGTGGGCGACGATCCAGCGTGTACCCGTCGTTTCGCAGTATACGGAGATTGCCGGACCGAATACCGTCGCCGTGACGCAATCCGGTTTCGAGTTGACTGCATTGCCCAATACGGGATACGGACGCCGGTGTACGGTGCGCATTACGGCCGAGGACGGTACGGTGCAGGATTACGAACTGTTCCAGTACGGCGAGCTGGCCGATGCTGAGGTGGTGCCGGCGCTCGAATCGGTAGAGATATCTTTTCAGGGCGATCCTGTCGATCTGGCTTATACCACGAATATGGGCGACAAGTATGCCTATGCGATCGCTTACGAGGAGGGAGGCGCCGAGGGCTGGTTGACGGCCGAGCACCGCGGTGAAGGTTTGCTGACGCTGACCGCCGAGCCGTGGGACGACATGGAACGGGATCGCCGGGCGACGCTGACGATCACCGTGGGCGACGACGAAACGAGCAAAGCGGCGGTGGACATTCCCGTCGTGCAGCTTAGGAAGGCGGAATACTATTATGTTTACGGCTCTGCGCTGGGCGAGGAGGCTGCTACGGCGTTGCAGATGAAGCGCGAGTCGGACGACTCCTATCGTGTCAGCGGATTCTTCTTCGCCACGGAGGACAATCTGATCTGCATCAACAAGGATTCACGGGCCGGCGATCCGAGTTGGTATCTCGGTGCCGACGGCGAGCTGAAGAACTGGGCCCGGAATGTTACGGCTTCGGATCTGAAGATCGAAGCGAACGGTTATCGTACGCTGACGGTGGATTTCGCTGCGGGTACGTGGAACTGGATACGTCAGAACAGTACGCCCAATTGCATGCCCGACGAAGAACTTGCGAACTATCCTACGAAGGATTACCCGACGGCGTCCGGCGGAGTCAAGACATGGATGACCGTCAGCCTGCATTGGAACGGCGGGCCCGGCATCGGAGCCGTCAAGCTCGGTTCGGGACTCGTCGGGGGCTCCAAAACCGGCGGATACGGCAAGCCCAGCGATACGACCGTGCCCTACGACGTTCGCAATCCGGCTTACGATACGGCCGAAAACGGCGGAGGCATCGAGGAACTTCGGGCGAATGACGGAACCCCGCTGGCTTCCAAATACGGCCGGTTGTATTCCTCTTTCGAGGCTGTTACGGGGCAGCCCAACGGTGCATTGAACAAGGCCTATCAGATCGCTTCGCCTTACGGCGAGCCGGGTGCCGTGCTGGTCGATGCGACCGGAACCGCCGTCACGATCGAAAACATCCTTATGGCGACGCTCGCTGCGGCGGACGACGATGCGAAGGCCGAGGCCGAGCATCCCGTGTTGAAGATGCAGATACAGGGGATTTGTCCCTATGGCTGGCATATCGCCAACCTTCAGGACTGGAAAGATCTGATCTGGGCCGCAGCGCAGGCTTCGAAGGGTTCGCGGTACGAAATCGCCGAGTCGTCGGCCAGCTATAAGGCCATCGGCGGAGGTTCGATCGCCAATCTGTCTACGATTCTGTTCGACGCTTCATGGAATACCTATTCCTCCGGATCGCCCATATCGCCGCTGGCGCCCGATTTCGGGTTCAACATGTTCATTCAGGGATGGCGCCTCTACGATACCGGATATAATTACGGCGCTACCTCCGGCGATCCCCGGTTTTATGCGTGGATTCCGCTTCTGGGGCAGTATACCTCCAAGAAAACTTCGTTCTGGCGCATATACATCAGCGGACACACCAAAACCGACATGACGCTGAACGACGGGTTCGATCTGGGCAACGGTTCGGGCGCTGCGATACGCTGCGTGAAGAATTATAAATAAGGAACAAATCAAAAAAAGAATCATGATACGAAAAATCATATGCATGTTGACATTGGCCGCCGCCTTCGTCGGTTGTACGAAGGACGAATGGCCCGATCAGCCCGACTGGAGCAGGATTCCCGATCCGAGCATTCCGGTCGACGACGGATTCATGAAGCCGGCGGCGTGTTCCAATACGGTCGTTGCCCATCGCGGAGGAGCTGCCGAATGCGGTGCGCCGGACAACTCGATGGCGGCGTTGGAGTACGCCATGAGTCTGGGATGCTACGGCATGGAATGCGACATTTACTGGACTAAGGACAACGACATCATCGTGGCGCATGCCAACGGCGACTGCAAGGTCAATAACCTGCAGCCGTGGACGGCTACCGTGGCAGAGTTGCGCGCTGCAGGGCGGTTGTCGAACGGTGAGGAACTGCCCACGCTCGAAGAGTTTATCCGCCGGGTGATGGTCGAGGGCAACTGTACGCGTCTGGTGCTCGACGTCAAGCGTGTGGACAAACCCTATGCCCAGCCCGAATATGTGATCAATGCGGCGCGCCGTGCGTGCGAGATCGTCACTGAAATGAAGGCGAAGCATTTCGTCGAACTGATCTGCACGGGATTCAACCTTGATGCGATGAAGGCTGCGCACAATTGCGCCGTAATTGCCGAAGTGCCTATCGGCATGAACTCGTCGCGTTCAGGGAAGGAGTACGGCACGCTCGGCTTCGGGTGGGCCAACCTTTCGGCGGCAAGCGGAATGGATGCGGCGGCGGGCGGAAAGGGGTCCTGCTCGCTCGAAGAGTACGAGAAGGCGGGTGTGGCTCTATCGGTCTACAATGTTGACCAGCGGGCGGGAGACGGCAATGCCGTTTATTCGACCGCTGCTGTGAATTATTACATTGCGAATTACAAACGTTTCCGCACGTTATGTTCGAATTATCCCAAGTGGCTGATCGGGAAGATCGACCATGCTTACAAGGTGTACGACGGCATTCGCAGCGAGGCGGATTTCGAGGCTTTCGCGGAATCGCTCGCCAGCGATCCGACAGGGCGCCGTTTTCTCGACGGCAACGGCGAGGTGGTGCTCCATTGCGATCTGACGCTGAACGGGTTCGTGCCTTTGTCTAATTTTTCGGGCACGTTCAACGGAAACGGTAAGACGCTCACGATCGGTTATCGCGGCGACGCGCAGCAGATCGGTCTGTTCAAACGTCTCAGCGGCACGGTACGGAACCTGACCGTCGCCGGACGCTTCGAATCGGTACGCAGCGACGACAGCGAAATTCATCTGGGGGCGTTCGCGGCCGAAACCGACAATGCGGCGATCGAGAATTGTACGAACCGGGCGGAAATCGTTGTCGCAGACGCTGCCGATGTCACGCCGCGCACCATGATCCTGAGCGGATTCGTCGGAAAGGCTTTCAACGGCGTGACGCTTCGCAACTGCCGGAACACCGGAAATATCTCGTTTTCATCGCCGGCTCTTTATATGATCGGAGGCTTTGTCGGAGCTGTTCAGGAAGACGACGGGCTGTACACGATCGCCGACTGCCACAACACGGCCGACTTTGACAATGCGGGCAGTAATTCGGGCTGGAATTTCATGGGCGGCATTGCGGGCAAAACGATCAGCCGGCAGCTCGTTCCGGGCGAGACGTCGAATTACCGGCTTATCGTCGAAGAATGCTCCAGTACGGGTACGATCAGCATTGCCGGGCCGTCGAAAGTGCGCGCTTCGGGTATCGTGGCCCAAACGCAGGGCGCTTACCGGATCAGCGGATGCACGTTTTCCGGAGCGATCGAGAGTACGGACGCCACCAAACGCGACGTCGTGATAGGCGGTATCATGGCCATGGCCGACAAGGAGTGTGTCGGGCTGGTCGAAGGATGCACTTTCAGCGGACGGATTTCGGCTGCGCAGGCCGGTGCCAACAACTTCTTCGGCGGCATATACGGTAACAACGGAGGTGCCGCGAGCGTTGTGAACGATTGCCGGACCACGGCTTCTGCCTATGTCGGCTGTCCCATCGGCAAATCGGTGGGGATGCTTGCCGGGCGTCCCAACAAGAAGGGCTTTACGGTCAGCAATTGCCGGATCGCCGGAACCGTAACGAACAAACAGGGCGCGGCAGTGGTGATCACGGCCGATAACCTTGAAGATTGGATGTTTGCCGGATATGGTACCTCCGTGGCGGTGACTCTGAAAAACAACGGTTACAACGACGGAAAATAGCACGGAAAGATACTAACTCTAAATTATTCGAAAAATGAAAAAACTATTGTTGACGGGCATCGCGCTCGTCGGAGCGGCGCTCGTGTTTGCACAACCCCGGCTGGTCGCGCACCGCGGCTTTTACACGACGCCGGGATCAGACGAAAATACGATATCGAGTCTGATCAATGCGCAGCAGCTGGGCGTATACGGCGTGGAATTCGATGTCAACCGGACCTCTGACGGGGAGTTGATAGTCGTCCACGGTCCCAAAGTCGGCGATCGGCTCGACGCGCAAAGGGACACGTATGCGGAGATCAGCCGGGTCGTATTGCCGGGCGGCAATCGGATACCTACGCTCCGCGAATTTCTGGAGCAGGGTCGGAAGGACCCCGGAACGAAGTTGATTCTGGAATTGAAGAAACACAAGACGCCTGAGATCGAAACCCGGATCGTCGAAGAGATCGTGTCGCTCTGTAAGAAACTGAACATGCTGGACCAAATGGAGTTCACGTCCTTCAGCGAGCACGCCTGCAGGGAGTTTCGGCGCTTGGCTCCGCAGAACAAAACACTGTATATTTCCAATTCGCTTTGGACGCCCATCAATGCCGATGTCGCTAAGAAGGAGGGTTTTCAACTCTCTTACAGCATGTATGTGTTTATGAACCGGCCCGAACTGATCGACCGCATGAATGAAATCGGCGTAGAATCGACACTCTGGATCGTAGACAATCCGGAGGTTGTGGACTGGGCCGTCAAACATAATGTGGGTTTTATTTCGAGTAATTTTCCCGACCGGATCAAAGCGTATCTCGATGCGCTCCGGACAGTGGAAACTGCCCGTAATGGCGCCTGCAATCTGATCAGATAAGACACAATCTCTTAACTCAAATTTATCATGAAAAAAGTAATCGCAATTATCGGTTCCGGCATGATGGGGTCCGCTCTGGCGTTTCCCGCCGCCGAAAACGGTCATGAAGTGCGTTTGGTAGGCACGCACCTCGACCGTGACATCATCGACGAATGCCGCCGCAGCAATAAGCATCCCAAATTCGACAGAGCGTTCCCCGTCGGAGTAAAATATTATCAGATCGAGGAATACAGAGAGGCAGTCGCCGGAGCCGATTTCGTTATCGGCGGTGTTTCGTCGTTCGGTGTGGATTGGTTCCTGAACGAGATACTGGTAAATCTCGATCCCCGGTTGCCGGTGTTGTCTGTCACCAAAGGGCTTGTCAATCTCGAAGACGGAACGTTGATTTCCTATCCCGATTATTGGCGGTCGGAGTTGAAGAAAAGGGGCGTCGACCGAGAGGTCTGCGCGGTCGGCGGCCCCTGCACCTCTTATGAACTGGTATTCCACGACCAGACCGAGGTGGCTTTCTGCGGCAGGGACACCGCTTCCCTCCGACTGTTCAAAGAGACGCTTTCGACCTCTTACTATCACATTTCGCTGACCCATGACGTGATCGGTCTTGAGAGCGCCGTAGCGTTGAAAAACGCGTATGCGCTGGCCGTCGCCATGACTATCGGTTTGGTCAACCGCCATCATGGCGCGGATGCCGGGTTGCATTACAACTCGCAGGCCGGAGCATTCTATCAGGCGGTCAAGGAGATGCGCCGGCTGCTTAAGATACAGCAGGCGACCGAAGACTGCGAGAACATCGGTATCGGAGATCTTTACGTGACGGTTTACGGCGGTCGGACCCGCAGAATCGGTATTCTGCTCGGTGAAGGGAAGTGTTATTCCGAAGCGATGGATATTCTGGCCGGTGTGACCCTCGAATCGCTGGTCGTGGCGCGCCGGGTTGCAAAGGCGATTTACCGCAAGGCGGAATTGGGTCAGGTCTCCCTGCAGGAATTCCCGATGCTGGTACATGCCAACGACGTCCTCGACAACGGGAAGGATGCCGAACTTCCGTGGGAGAAGTTTACGTTCGATCATACGGCAAACTGAACGGAGCGGTTACAGCAATGAAAACAGCAATTAAAGCGGCCGCAGCCGCCGGCCTGTTCATCCTGACCCTGTTTCCGGGATGCGCGCAGCGGCAAACGGATGAAGCGAATCTGCGCTTGCTCTATTGGAATATCCAGAACGGCATGTGGTCGGGGCAGGGTGACAACTATACGCGTTTTGTCAATTGGGTGAGCGCCCAGAACCCCGACGTCTGTGTGTGGTGTGAATCGGTAACCAACTACAAAACGGCTTCAGATGAGAAGATAAAACCCGAAGAGGCCTATCTGCCGGAACATTGGGGCGAACTGGCCCGGCGCTACGGACATGAATATTGGTATAAGGGCGGACACCGCGACAATTTCCCGCAGGTCATTACGTCGAAATACCCGATCGAGAACGTGGCTCGTCTGATCGGAGCCGTTCCCGACAGCATTGTTTCTCACGGTGCGGGATGGGCGCAGATTCGGAAAAACGGTCATACGGTCAATATCGTTTCGCTGCATACATGGCCGCAGGTCTACGGTTTCGGTCTGGCCGACAAGCTGGAACGCAAGGCCAGCGCCGCGGCGCGCGAGGGCGACAGGTTTCGCCGGATGGAGATCGAATACGTGTGCAACCATACGATCGGATCGGTTGCCGGCGCGGAAAAGCAACTATGGATGATGATGGGGGATTTCAACTCCAAATCGCGTGTCGATAATTACGAGTACGGATTTCCGGAGGATACGACCGCCTTTTTGGTCCATGATTACATATGTCAGCACACGCCGTATGTGGATGTGATCGCAGCGAAATACCCCGGCGAATTCCAGACGACGACCGGCCGGCGTTTCCGGATAGATTATGTTTACTGCACCCGTCCGCTTTACGATCGGATCGTCAGTGCGCGGGTCGTAAGCGACGAGTACACTACGCCTGTCCGAGATCCGCAGGAATTGCGCAATTTCTGGCATCCTTCGGATCACCGCCCGATCATCATAGATTTCGATATGCGTTGATGCGGATTCCGATGACTAAAGACTTTGCAATATGTCGATGACCAATTCCAAACTAACGCGTGTAGCGGACAATATCCGCATTTTGTCGGCCGCCATGGTCGAAAAAGCCAAATCGGGACACCCCGGCGGAGCCATGGGCGGCGCCGACTTCATGACGGTGCTCTATACCGAATTTCTGCGGTACGATCCGGACAATACGTCTTACCCCTACCGTGATCGTTTCTTCCTCGATCCGGGCCACATGTCTCCGATGCTCTATTCTACGCTTTCTCTTGCCGGGTACTATACGACCGAAGACCTTCAGTCTCTGCGTCAGTGGGGCAGCGTGACGCCGGGTCACCCGGAAGCAGACTTCGCGCGCGGTGTCGAGAACACTTCCGGCCCTCTCGGACAGGGTCATGCCATGGCGCTGGGCGCCGCCATCGCGGAACGGTTCATGGCTGCCCGCTTCGGCGAGTGGATGGCGCACAAGACCTACGCCTACATCTCGGACGGCGCCGTGGAGGAGGAGATTTCGCAGGGCGTGGGCCGTATCGCCGGCCATCTGGGCCTGAGCAACTTCATCATGTACTACGACTCGAACAACATCCAGCTTTCTACGAAGGTGGATGAGGTTATGACCGAGAACGTGGCCATGAAGTACGAGGCGTGGGGGTGGAACGTGCTGTCAGTGGACGGACATAACATCAACGAAATCCGCGAGGCGCTCGTTGCCGCGAACTCCGAGACGGAGCGTCCTACGCTCATCATCGGCCGCACGGTCATGGGCAAGGGCGCCAAAGGCCCCGCCGGCGAGAGCTTCGAGGACAAGGTTTCGACCCACGGGCAGCCGCTTACGGCCGCCGGTGCCGACTTCGCCGCTACGGTGAAGAATTTGGGCGGGGATCCGAACGATCCGTTCGCCGTTTTCTCCGAGAGTCGCGAAGCGTTCTCCGAGCGCCGCGAAGCGTTGCGCGCATGGGCCTCGCGTCAGGCCGAGGTCGAGAAGACGTGGCGCGCCGAACACGGCGATCTCGCCCGCAAACTGGATATGTTCCTTTCGGGGAGCCTGCCCGAAATCGACTACAAGTCGATCGAGGTGAAGGCCGGCGTGGCGACGCGCGCGGCATCGGCTGCGGTGCTGGGCGTCTTCGCCGAGACGATCGAGAACATGATCGTGGCTTCTGCGGACCTTTCGAACTCGGACAAGACGGACGGCTTCCTCAAGAAGACCAAGGCCTTCACGAAGGGCGACTTCAGCGGCAAATTCTTTCAGGCTGGAGTCTCGGAACTGACGATGGCCTGCGTGGCCAACGGCATGGCGCTGCACGGGGGTGTGATTCCTGCGTGCGGCACGTTCTTCGTCTTCTCGGACTACATGAAACCGGCAGTGCGTCTTTCGGCGCTGATGCGCCTGCACGTGATCTATATCTGGACGCACGACTCGTTCCGCGTTGGTGAGGACGGTCCTACGCACCAGCCGATCGAGCATGAAGCCCAGATCCGCCTGATGGAACACCTCAGAAACCACCACGACGAACGTTCGATGGTCGTGCTGCGCCCGGCCGACGGCGATGAAACCGTCATGGCGTGGAAGCTGGCCGTCGAGGAGCAGCGGCCCGTTGCGCTGGTGCTGTCGCGTCAGAACATCAAGAGCCTTCCGGCGCTGGGCGCCAGCCGCCGCGAGGAGGCCGCACAGGTCGCCAAGGGCGGTTACGTGGTGCTTGATTCGGCCAAGCCCGAAGTTGTGATGGTCGCCACCGGCTCGGAGGTCTCGACGCTCGTTGAGGGCGCCGAACTGCTTGCCGCCGAGGGTATCGCCGTACGTGTGGTGAACGTGCCGAGCGAGGGCCTTTTCCGCGACCAGCCCCGTTCGTATCAGGAGAGCGTGCTTCCGGTGGGCGTGGTGCGCTACGGCCTGACATCGGGACTTCCTGTGAACCTGATGGGTCTTGTGGGCGAGAAAGGTATGATCCACGGTCTGGATCACTTCGGCTATTCGGCTCCCTATACGGTTCTCGACGAGAAATTCGGTTACAACGGCAAGACCGTAGCCGAAGAGGTTAAGAAGCTGCTCGGAAAGTAGTCGGGACGTTTGGACTCTTCGGCAACGGATTCTTCCGGCCGAAGAGGTCAAGAAATTGCTCGGAAAGTAGTCGGGACGTTCTTGCTTTTCGGCAACGGATATTAACTTGTCGAATGGAATAGTTGATGGCTGTTTGTTTATCAATATATCCTGAAGATCTGCCGAAAGGTTATAAGTTGTACCTAATCGCAATTAGTGGAGCCGCGTATCGCGTAAGTGATACGCGGCTTTTGTTAATTTAGAAATCGTATAGACGAGCAAATGTTTTTAACACACATGAAACTTCTGAATATGGAGCAAGAGATCAAAAAAAATCTACAACTTTAGATATTTGGATAAACCTTATACTTCATTAGATAATAATCAGAATCAATTTGCAGCAATAAACTTACACTCAGATAGACAAATTGTTACATGCGTCTTTATGTCGGGTCATCTTAAATAACCGAATCGCAATGTTTCCGCATGCAAACCTGCTTTTACGAATTTGCGCGCCATATTACAGTCCTTTGTGTTAATACGATTGTATGTCGGTATTGCATAAGTTAAATTATACGTAAATTCAATTACAATCCTTCTTATTTCGAGTTTCTGAATTTTCTGTATCGGCTGCGGGCGATTCGCTCGGCTTACTGCGCGACCTTGAAGATACTGTCGAGTTTCTCGCTCAACGCCGCCATATCCCGGCCGATCTTGTCATTGGTGATTTGGGCGTAGATTTGGGTCGTGGTGATCCGTTTATGTCCCAGCATTTTGCTGACCGTTTCCAAAGGTACGCCCTGTGCAAGCGTAACCGTCGTGGCAAAGGTATGCCGGGCCATGTAAGTAATATTTAGAAATGCAATAAAAAACAGAATGACGATAATTAAACGTAAAACGTTTATAATTAAGCATTTTGCGAGATTTGCAGAACAGACAGACCTGCAAAAGAAAACAAAATATTGCGACGTTTCAGTTACCAGACTGTTAGCCGCCTGTTTCGGAAACAACGGCAGGTAACCGAATTTTTACCGATAGGAACAAAGCGGATTTGTATTCACTGTTTATCAATGTTTTGCATGCCAAAGGACGCTTTTCAAAGGAGTATTTTTACAACCTAAAAAAGAGCGTTATGAAAGTGGAAAAATTCAAGGTGCTGCTCTACCTGAAAAAGAGCGAGCCGGACAAGACCGGCAAGGCCCCGATCATGGGACGGATCACCCTCAACCGCACGATGGCGCAGTTCAGCTGCAAGCTCTCCTGTACCCCCGGGCTATGGAACGCGCGTGAGAGCCGATTGAATGGCAAGAGCCGGGAAGCGGTGGAGACCAATGAAAAGATAGAGAGGCTGCTGCTTGCCGTACACTCGGCCTTCAATTCCCTCATGGAAAGGAAAAAGGATTTCGATGCCGCCGCGGTCAGGGACATGTTCCAGGGTAACGCGGGCATGCAGATGACCCTGCTCAAACTTCTCGACCGGCACAACGAGGAGATGAAGACCCGTGTCGGCGTGGACCGTGCACCGACGACAATGTCGACCTACGTGTACACCCGGCGCACCCTTGCCGAATTCATCAAAACGGAATTCAAGGTCTCGGACCTCGCCTTCGGACAGCTCAACGAGCAGTTCATCCGTGACTATCAGGATTTCTGCCTGGAAAAGAAGAAACTGGCAATGGAGACGGTGCGCCATTACCTGTCCATCCTGAAAAAGATCTGCCGCATCGCCTACAAGGAGGGGCACTCGGAGAAATACCATTTCTGCCACTTCAAGCTGCCCAAGCAGAAGGAGACAACACCGAAAGCACTCAGCCGGGAGAATTTCGAGAAGCTACGCGATCTGGAGATACCGGAAAAACGCAGGTCACATGTCATCACCCGGGACCTCTTCCTCTTCGCCTGTTACACCGGCACCGCCTATGCCGATGCGGTAAGCATCACCCGGGAGAACCTCTTCCAGGATGACGAGGGCAGCCTCTGGCTGAAATACCGGCGGAAGAAGACCGACTACCTCGGACGCGTCAAGTTGCTGCCGGAAGCACTCGCGTTGATCGGGAAGTATCGTGACGATACCCGCATCACCCTCTTCCCGCCGCAGGACTACCATACGCTCAGGGCCAACATGAAATCCCTGCGCCTGATGGCGGGGCTGAGACAGGACCTTGTCTACCACATGGGAAGGCATTCTTTCGCCTCATTGGTCACGCTCGAGGAAGGGGTGCCGATCGAGACCATCAGCAAGATGCTGGGACACTCCAACATAAAGACCACCCAGATATATGCCCGTGTAACTCCGAAGCGACTGTTCGAGGACATGGACAGGTTCGTCGAGGCAACCCGCGATTTGAAACTTATTCTTTAATCCTTAAACAATCATTATCATGCGCAGTACATTCAAGCTTTTATTCTACATCAACCGTAACAAGGTAAAATCGGACGGCACGACCGCCGTCCTCTGCCGGATCAGCATCGACGGAAAGAAATCGGCTGTCACGACAGGCATCTATTGCAAACCCGGAGACTGGGACAGCAAGAAGTGTGAAATCAAAACAGCCAGGGAGAACAACCGCCTTACCGCCTTCCGAGGCCGGCTGGAAGAGGCGTACGGGAACCTGCTGAGGAACCAGGGAGTGGTCACGGCCGAGCTGCTCAAGACCACCGTATCCGGTGCCAATTCCGTGCCGGAATACCTCCTGCAGGCCGGAGAGGTGGAACGCGAACGGCTCAGGGTCCGCTCCAAGGAGATCAATTCCACCTCCACCTACCGCCAGTCGAAGACCACGCAGCTTAACCTCAGGCAGTTCATCGAATCCCGCGGGATGAAGGACATCGCCTTTTCGGACATCACCGAAGAGTTCGCCGAATCGTTCAAGGTCTTTCTCAAGAAAGAGCTGGGACACAGGAACGGACACGTGAACCACTGCCTGTGCTGGCTCAACCGGCTCATCTACATCGCCGTGGACCGGGAAGTATTGCGTGCCAACCCGATAGAGGACGTGGCATACGAGAGGAAAGAAGCACCTAAACTAAGGCATATCAGCCGCAGTGAACTGAAGCGGATGATGGAAACCCCGCTGCCCGACCCGATGATGGAGCTGGCGCGCAGGACGTTCATCTTCTCCTCGCTGACCGGTCTGGCCTACGCGGATACGAGGGCTCTCCATCCCCGTCACATCGGAACGACCTCGGAAGGAAGAAGGTATATCCGCATCCGCCGCGCCAAAACGGACGTGGAGGCGTTCATCCCGCTGCATCCCATAGCCGGACAGATACTGGATCTTTACAACACCACGGATGACGACAGGCCGGTATTCCCGCTGCCGGTCCGCGATGTCCTCTGGTACGAGGTACATGGAATGGGTGTGGCATTAGGCATGAAAGAGAACCTGTCCTACCACATGGCCCGGCATTCGTTCGGGACCCTGACACTGACCGCGGGCATTCCGATAGAGAGCATCGCCAGGATGATGGGCCATACGAATATCGACAGCACGCAGGTCTACGCCCAGGTCACCGACCGGAAGATATCCTCGGACATGGACCGGCTGATGGAAAGAAGAAAGCCTGCGGCCGGCAAGGAAGCCGCAGGCTAAATAAAAATTGCCGTCGGAATCGTAAATGCAATTCCGGCGGCAATCCTTAAACTTGAATACGATATTATACCAATGCAGCGTGATAGTTCTCCTCCAGCAGCTTCTCGATGTCCGATTGCCTGTACAGGATCTTCCCGCCAAGCTGGATATAGGGAATCCGTCCTTGGTCCCTGTAATCCTGCAGGCACCTGCGGCTGATCTTCAACGTCCCGGAAAGCTCCCTGTCGGTCAGGAACCGTTCCCCGTTGAAGGGAGGACGGTTGTCACGGGCAAGACGTTCCACTTTTTTCTCCATGTTGTCCAGCAGGGCAAAGAACCTGCGGACACGTTCGTTCTCCTTGTCGATAATGCCTTCCATCTCTTCCGCTCTTTAAAGGTTTCCGTTCTTTCTTCCCTCTCTCACAGCCTTCTCCTTGCGTCTGATGCCGACGTAGGTCATCAGCCTCTCCACGTCTTCGGGCTTGTAATAGAACTTGCGCTGGAGGCGGGTGAACGCCAGCCGTCCGGTATCGCGGAGGGTCTGCAGGGTACGCGGCGAGATGTCAAGGCGCAGGCAGACATCCTGGCCGTCCAGTCACTCTCCGGGTTCCTTACGGCGGTTTCTCTCATACAATCTGTCCACATGTGCGGACAGGTTCTCGGCGCGTGCCAGCATCCTCTCAAGGACACCGGCCTCGATGTAGCATATTTCTATATTTTTCAACTTGTTTAAATGTCAGTGCGAATATAAGGGAAGAAACCATGAGAGGCAAGCGCGACCGGTACACTGGCAGGAATAGTCATGGATAGTCGGTTTTTGTCATATGGGAAGGAAAAATACTCCGTAGCCGGTCGGTTTTCACGACCCCCTTTGGAAAACCTGAAGGACGGGTGCGTCACGGCGATGAAAAAAGAAAAATCCCCACCGGAAGTGAAGCGACCCCAAACCGGCAGGGAGTGTAATAATAAAGGAACGGACTGTTCAGCCCTTGATGTAACCGTACTTTTTCAGGTCGTCCATGAAATGCTCCGGCGTGTCGGTCCTCACCGTCACCCCGTGCAGTTCCCTGTACCGCCCGGAGAAATTCACCATGTACTCCCCGTCGGTGCACCCGCTGTCAAACCAGCTGCGCTCACGCAGGACGCGTACAAACTCGGAAGGGCCGGAGGCGGCAATCCTGCCGCCATCCGCCAAAATACCTGATCTCGTTTTTTTTATTATCGGTATTTCAAATGTCTCAAAAGCCTCTTTGACAGGTTACCATCCGGGATGATCGCCTGAATTCGCATGTACCGGATTTTCTATTTACCAGATTCCATAATGGTTCCTGCCATCCGTTTTTTCTCTGCGGCTGTCGCTTTTTTCCTCGTGGCATCATGGTCTGTTACCGGATGGGAAAAGCCATCTCCATCACAACCATGAATTATAGTGTAGCCATATTTGTATATAGCCGTATGATACGCTATCCGGATAATGCTATCACAGAATTGCGATATAGCCGGATATCAAAATAGGGATAGCCGGGAGCGAAGGGAGCACGCATCCTTCCGGATATAGATATCTCAAAATCTCCATTTGCAGAAGTGTATAAATATCAATCCATTAATGGAGATTATAAAGAAAAAACATAAGTCACACACGACTACCTGTCATTCTCCATTTGCGGATGTGTAGAAGTAGCAATCCATTAATGGAGACGATGAAGAAAAACAATAAGGCGTATACGGCTACCTGTTATTCTCCATTTGCAGAAGTGTAGAAGTAGCAATCCGTTAATGGAGACGATGAAAAAACAATAAGGCGTATACGGTTACATGTCATTCTCCATTTGCAGAAGTGTAGAAGTAGCAATCCGTTAATGGAGACAATGAAGAAAAAACATAAGTCGTACACGGCTACATGCCCATTCTCCATTTGCAGAAGTGTAGAAGTAGCAATCCATTAATGGACAATAGGGCATGTAAAGGGCAGATTTTCCGTATATTCGCCTCCTTATCCCCGAATTATGGGCGTAAGTCACATGGTCATGGAGATATATCTATCCTTTAATGGGGAGAACAGCCGGCAAATATCTGATGGAAAAGCCCCACAAACCACAGGAAAATAGCCACACAATGGTCTGATACACAATAATTATTGGAGAAACATGGTCCGCTCCTGCGGACAGCAAGTTGTGTTTTCGTTTAACGAAAACAGGACGGTTTAACGGCGAAAACGCCGCCAGCCGTCTACAAGGATATGCTCCGAAGTCACACCTATTGTTTGTGTATCCCAATATTGTATCGATAGATATCGTTTGTGATTTAGTATTCTATTTTGTACCACAAATTCGGTAAGATATATGGGTACACATTTTTTACAAGCTGTCAATTTGCGATTTATATTCGCTTGGTGTTCGCTTGACTATTTTTTCAAATTGCATAATAAAATGAGGTACATAATTATAGCCTGATTCATAAGCCACTTGTGCTATAGTCAGATTGGAATAAGCCAATAATTTACAGGCATGTTCAATCCGTATTTCAGCGAGGCATTGGAAGATATTCTTATCAGTACGTTGTTTGAAATATCTGCAAAGAGCTGAGGGATTCTGTTTCACATAGTCTGCTATTTCTTTCAATGTGATTTTTTCTTTGAAATGGTTGAAAAGATAGGCATACACCCGATTGACAGGCTCATTGACTTCCGGCAGAAGATTCGAACTGTTATAAGCAACATTTGAAAGAATGTTTGTTTTCTTACACTGGCATAACCGTTCTAAAATTTGAAAAAAATGTATCAACCGGGCCGTGTGCTCCACCCTTTCCAACTCCTGGAACCGTTGCAATAACTCTTCATATAAATTTTTGTCGTAAAAACGTATTCCGTACTGGCTTTTCTGCAACAGCCCGTAAATGGGTAAATAATCCGGCAGTTTTTCCATGGACATGGGAAAAATGGTCGGATGAAACTGTAATGCCACTCCGGCACTCGCTTCGAGTCCCATCGTCGGGTTCAATTTGGCATTGCACAAATGCAGGTGCGGTACGTTGCTCCCTATCATGGCTATGTCGCCTTCCTTATAGTCACAAACCCCTTCTCCCACAAACTGCTTTCCACTTCCACCTGTGAACAGCATGATTTCATATTCGGCATGCTTATGCCGGGGCAACACGAACCGGGGGGATAATATGCGGCTGCATAATGTAGTCCGGTCATGAATGATTTTCCGTTCCAGTATAGGCATATTTTGTTTTTTTATTTTATACTTTGGATTGCCGGATTCATCATCTCCATTGCGAACAACCTCTAAAGTTGCCTTACTTCCAGGTTCTAAAGTTGATGTTTCCCCAGTCTCAAAGACAGGGGTTTTTCCGTCTTTTACAGTTTCCGGCATATCTTTTACTTTTTGAAGTAAATCGTTTACTTCTTGTGTTTCAAAATTTAGTTGTCCCATAATTATAATGCTTCTAATGTTATTACACTACATAAAATTACTGAGCTTTGTCCTGTAATAGCAGATCCACCAAACTCCATCACAAATATGACAGAATCTTCCATTGTAGATGTTCTATCTGCTGTAAATGTAAATTCATAAGTACCGTAACCTGGATCTGATGTTGTTGAAGGAATATTGTATAAAGGTTTTATCGCATCATCTCCTACGAAATTAAAATTATCTAAATCGTTTGGATAAGATGGATTAAAAGCTCCTACCAAAGTTATTATTTTCCCCGTACCTTTACCTCCAACAATCTTCATGCTGAATCTATACCGTTTACCTGCTCTTAGCTTATTTTGCAAGTAGCCTTTATTTATAGCTAAAATCATGCCGGACGGTGTTGGTCTTGCTATTAACCATACTACCTCTCCAATTAAGCTAAAATCAGATTCAGAACCCTGTAAAATTGTAAAATACTTAGAGTCATTTATAAGCAACAAGTTACCTTCCTGTGAAGAATCCTTTATAAAGTAGGCTGTTAAATCATAGTTCTTATTAACAGTTATATATCTGTCGATCGTTGTTACACCATCATCCCATTGCGAGAATACATATCCACTATTAGCTTTAGCTATTAATTGTACACTCTTACCCGGTGGATAAGAACCACCACCTGTTACAGTTCCACCATCCGCAGGAGAAACTTGCGTTGTTACTGTGAAATAATCCTCTTCTTCTTTTACAAAATAAGCGGTTATATTTACATCTTGTTGCCAAACAACATCGTGCGTCTGAGATCCACCATCACTCCAACGATCAAACCTATAACCTTCATTCGGTACTGCGGAAATTGTTTCTCGATATCCCTTTTCCTTTATTGACGGACCGGCAAATGGTTTTGTTGTACCACCTTCTTTTGGCGAAGAAGATAAAGTGACTGTGAAAAATTCCCTGTAACCTTCGGAGATTATCAAAAAATTATTTTCGTCTTTCGAAATAATTCCTTTACCTATTCTGGCCGGATCTAATAGCAAAGCATCGCCATTTCCTAGACCAAAAGTTAAATCGCTTGGGGAAGCATGGAGCGATTTTGTTCCCCATTTCATATCAATTTCCGGCTGGCCCGTATCTTCATTTACAGAAAAACGAGCGACATCACTGCCTTTATATAAAATCCTTACATACCCGTCTGATATTACAAGCTCTGTATTTACACCTAAGGAATGCAAAATACCACTCATATCTACACTACCATCCGTCTTAACAATAAATTTGTTATTTACGTTTAGTGTATTTGCTCGGATAGCACTTGCGATCAAAGCGGTTGTCACAATGGCATCGGCCTTGATTAATCTGGTGTTGATCATTCCTCCAGAAATAATGGTACGACCTGTTTGTGCCCATTCTTCAAGTTGTGCAAAATCTGTAAATCCAAGAAGTTTTGCCATTTCGTCTTTTGTGGCTTGATCGACTTTTCCAATCTGCCCCATGACGCTTGATATCATATCTTTAGCTTCGTCTGAATATGATTTCAGTACATCTTGTATAGACTTATTCGCATCTTCGATTGCTTTTGACATATCGGCATAAGCATCGTTAAACTCGTCGAATTTTCTATCTACATTTTGCTTTTCTTCTACCGTTGTTTGTCTGTCCTCAATAGCTATATTGATAGCATTTATAAGCTCTTCGACTTTACCCATAAATGTTATCTTAGCATTAAGTAAGTTTGTTTTGGCCGTACCTTGTAGATATGTATTTGCGTATAAGACATTATATGTCGATTCTACCTCTTGTTTAGTAGAATTGACCGTATTAATATATTTCTCGATCGCTTGTGCTTCGGCTTCTGTTATGATACCATCCGCAAATGCACCATCTACATACTCATTAAGATCAGAAACGGCATCCATTGCATCATTAACGCTATCCTGTGCATCAGAGGCAGCTTGTAAAGCATCAGATGCATCCTGCCTTATTCCATCCAAATCCGGTTTGTCTTCAAAGTTTTCATAACCCGTAGATCCATTCTGGATAACCATCTTACCTGTAAACATATTGCCGAATGGTGACAAAACTGTCACTTCTTTATTCTGCATCGAATAAGAATTTATCCCGGCGTATTGCTTTATTGATGGCGCATCGTTATCATAAGACGAAAGAACTATCACATTTTGTCTGTTTATATCACGGTCATTACCTATCGTAACAATTGTGTCCCCTGCTTTTGGTTCCATGCTTATCGGATCACAATCTGTAACTGACAAATCAATGTAATCTTCACCTACGGCTATAACCTTACGCCAATAATACTGGTTGCTTACATTGTGCGATATTCCTGTTTTTACATTAAATTCCCGGCATTGTGCTTGATCTCCTACGGCAAATTCATTTACTATTTCCTTTTCATCATCCTTTTGCTTAAAGTAACAACGGTAAAATTTACTTCCGGCAGCATTCCTTTTTGCAAGTATTTCTTCGCCGTTAGAATCAGTTATAATATCACCGGCAGAATCAAATAATTGTTCAAACTCTCCGCTCATGACCTCAACCCTGTCACACTCCATGCTTGCAGGGGAAATAACTATACGACCGCCTACATGAGACAAATGTTTAATTTCCAATGTATCAAAGTAAGCCTTTAACCGTACGTATAGTTCATCTATTTCCAGATATGAGTGTCCTGTTTTTTTGTCTTGTTTTAAGACGTAACCAGTTCCAAAGGGACCGGAGGTAAAATCTTGTGACGCGAGATTATCACATATAGCACCTCCTAACAACCTAATGAGAAATCTAGTTGCGTCAGGTTGATCTTTACGTAAAAACCTTGAAATGGAAGCCAATGCAGAGAAAACATTGAAATCTGTCGGAACGGTCGTAGTGTCGGCTGCCTTGATGATATTCAGGTCTAAGTCCCCACCTGACGCTTTGGGTAAAATGGATGCCACCTGTCTTTCAAGCGATTCAAACCTTCCAATGCTGACATATTCCCCCACATCTATTTTCACCTCATACGGATTATTCAAAGAGCGGGAAAATGCTATGATACGGCTGTCCCGATAGCCCTCCGGAAAAAATACGCTATTGTATAAACGGACACGCTGGCCGATATCCGGCAGGAGATTCCGCTTTTTAAACAGAATGGGGTCGCTTTCCCCGGAATAAACGGCATTGTCGACACTGTATTTTCCCAGATATTCCGTTGCCTTCTCCAACAGTTCCTGTTCAGCCAAGGGATAATACTCATCCGGCATCCGGATGTTATACAGGATATATTTGTCCCCGTTTCCGGGTACCAATACACCACCCGGTATCTGGGTACCGTCATCCGAATATTGGTTGATCAATTCAAATTCTTCTGTTGACGCGTCATAATTCGCCTCAAAATCAAATCCTGACAGTTCGCCGGTTTCAAAATGGATATGTTTTACCAACCCCGCTATCTCGTAATCATTCGGGTTAAAGTCCAATCCTGAATCTTTAATATAGTATACGGTTATTTTCCCGTCTTCGGTTTCCCGTTCAACGGATCTTACTCCTGAAACGGTTCCTATACGTTGGGGATAAATATCATCAAAAATAACCTCGCGCTCCACAATCCCGTATTGGGTATTGTTTTCCAGGTATTTCAACGGCTCGGGTAAACGCAGGTTGTCCGATCCGTATTTGCTACGGTCAATATTCCGGGTGCTCCCTTTTGCATACAGGCGAGTGAAAAAGTTACGGTTCTCTTCTTCACGTTTACTGAAAGACAATAGTCCTCCCGCTTCCGCATGGATTGGAGCATACCCCAGTTCCAGCAGCTCCCCGTGTTCGCATTTTGACAAATAAATGGTTGTACCGACAATCCACCATTCCGTTTCGAACGTCTCTGCGATCCGATTCAGAGCGGTAAGGCAGTCTATACCGTCATACGTGACCGCTTTGTAATCGGAATCGATCACGCTTCCGACTTTCCAATTGCCCGTACCTTTGATACGGTTGATATTATTTACAACCAACTGTAAATGGGCTGCAGGGCTGTCGGTCAGTGAAAAGTCCGAATCCAGCGATTCCCCGTCCTGTAAAAAACAGATCGCTTTAGACAGTTCATTTTCTATACCATAGAAATTCAGCGTATATTTATATTCAATCGTACTTTCCTGTTCCGGATGCGGTCTGGATAATAATGTATAGCGTTCCCCGCAGAAATCGATATAATCATTTACATCAAAATCGACAGGTCGTGACACTGTAAAAGCAACGTTCACCACATTCTCGCCCATAACCGTTTTCTGCTGGGTAGAATTGTCATCCGGACAAACGATCGCTCTTAAAATGCCTGATTGAGTATAAATTTTTAATTCCATTCGAAAACTGTTTAAATACCATTTAAAATTCAGGCTTCGGCTCCCGGAACTTGATCGTCCATACGGCCAACAGCCTGCTTGTTGTTTTCAATCTTGTTTTCATCACCAGCCCCGGACTACTCAAATAGTAAACCCGGTACGTTTTGCCTGTTTCCGTCACCCGAAGCTCCAGCCAGCCTGATTTGATAACCTCCAAAAAACGCTGGTACTTCAAGGTGAATACTGGTTCGCTGTCGGCAACGAGCGCAAAACGGAGAGACAAATCCCTGGCTTCATACCGGGTTTGTTCCACT
>ERZ826764.1317-NODE-1317-length-29826-cov-6.299654_pt1 | contig 29826 bp, 30 predicted proteins | sample MGYA00519870_ERZ826764 | MGnify/ENA primary metagenome ERZ826764 (study PRJEB31778, sample SAMEA3449239) | human gut metagenome | biome: human gut; feature: human-associated habitat; material: faeces | place: United Kingdom | collected 2010/2012 ...
CCTGGTTGGCGCACAGCATCACCTGGGGATCCTCCGGCACAATGCCCAGCAGGGGCAGGCCGGCGGCGTCCATGGCGTCGTCAATGGTGGTGTGAAGGCGGCGGAGCAGCCGGGGCTGTACCCGGTTGACCACCAGATGGATGCGGGGGATGCGGTTCCGGAGCACCGAAACCGTGCGCTGGGCGTCCCGCAGGGCGGAGGCGTCGGTCGTGGAAACCACCATGGCCCGGTCCGCCGCACAGCAGGCCAGACGGAACCCCTCGCCCAGCCCTGCTGGCGAATCCATCAGGATGTAGTCGTACCCCTCCCTGGCCCGGTGAATCAGCTCCTTCATGGCCGCCTCGCTGAGCGGCGCTTCGGGCAGGGTGACGGGGGCGGTGAGGAGGAACAGGCCTTGGATGACGGGGTGGGGGACGGCGGCCCGCTCCAGTGTGCAGCGGCCGCAGAGCACGTCAGTGAAGTCCATCAGCGCCCGGTCGCTCAGACCCAAGGTCAGGTCCAGGTTGCGCAGGCCGATATCCATGTCGATGCAGAGCACCCGGTGGCCCAGCGCGGCCAGACAGGAGGCTACACCGCCGGTAATGGAGGTCTTTCCCGTGCCGCCCTTTCCCGACGTGATCACAATTGCAGTGGACATAGGTTCACTCCCGTTGTTTGACGTAAATACCATATCATACTTCCACAGTGGAATCAATGGGTTTTTGTGCAGAATAGTGAGAAAATTCCTGCTACAGCGGGGCTTTCTGTATCTTTGCCCACCGGCGGGGGTAGCCATTGGGGGTGGGGGTGCACTTCTCCACCAGCACCACCCGGTGGCGCACATTGGCGCCGGGAATGACATAGTCCACACTGGGCAGCAGCCGCCCGCCGAGGATGGAGATGCACCGGGCGGCGTGGTTGATCTCCTCGCCGCTGTCCACGCCCTTCATGGCCAGAAATCTGCCGCCCACCTTCAGATAGGGCAGACACAGCTCGCACAGGAGCTCCAGGGAGGCCACGGCCCGGGACACGGCGTAGTCGAAGCCGTCCCGGTAGCCGTCCACCAGGGCCTGCTCCTCCGCCCGGGCGTGGAGGCACTCCACCCCCTCCAGGCCCAGGGTATTGCACACCGAGGCAAGCCAATTCACCCGCTTGCCCAGGCTGTCCAGCAGGGTGAGCTGAAGGCTGGGCTCCAGGATGCGCAGGGGCAGGCCGGGGAAGCCCGCGCCGGTGCCCACGTCGATGAGCCGCTTGCCCCGGAGGTCCTCCCCCAGGGTGAGCAGGGCGGCGGAGTCCAGAAAGTGCAGGTCGGCCACCTGGTCGGGCTCGGTGATGGCGGTGAGGTTCATGACCTGGTTCTGCTCCAGCAGCAGACGGCCGTACTCAGCCAGCCGGGCCGCTGCGCCGTCGGGAGGCGTGAGGCCCAGGGCGGTCAGGCCGGAGGCAATACGCGCTTGCATGCTCACACCCCCAGTCCGGCCAGCAGGGCGGGCACGCCCTGCACCAGGCCGATTACAAGGATCACTCCGCAGGCCGCCGCCAGCAGGGCCATGCAGGCCTTTTTGGAGTAGGTGCACTCCGGCCGGCGGAACTGCCAGACGGCAATCACCGCCAGACCGGCGGGGCAGACCAGCAGGGGGGCCAGCCCCCGGAGATAGGTTCCGCCGTGGAAAAACGGGTAGAGGTTGAGGGCGACGAAGATCAGCATGTAGGCCACCCCCACCCAGGCAATGATCCGCTTGACAGGGGAGGCAGGCGTATAGGAGGACGGCTCCTTCTGGTTTTTATTATCTGGTAGTTCAGCCATTTTTTTGCTCCTTCAAAAGGTCGCGGATCTCGGCGAGCAGCAGCTCCTCCTTTGTCGGCTCCGGTTCTGCGGCCGGTTCGGGCTTGGAAAGCTTATCGTGCATATTGTTGATGGCTTTGACGATGCAGAACACCACAAACGCCATAATCAGGAAGCTGAGCACGGCGTTGAGAAAGCTGCCCAGCATGAGGTCGCCGCCGCCGGGCAGGGGGATAGACAGGCCAGCCAGGGCCTCATTGTCCCCGGCGAAGATGCCGAGCACCGGGTTGAGGATGTCGTTTACCAGGGAGTCGGTGATTCCCTTGAACGCGCCGCCGATGATGACGCCGACGGCCAGATCCATCACATTGCCCCGGGCAATGAATTTGCGGAATTCGGCCAAAAAGCCGGTGGTTTTCTCTTTAGCAGACATAAAAACTCCTTATTTAAACGATAAGCGACAAAAGAACGGGGAGAATAGCCCCAGTTAGGGATTCTTGACACTCCAGCCCCAGTCCATATCCATGGGGGGCGTGTGCGGGGTGGGGGATTCCAGGCCGTACTTTTCTGAGATAGCGTCAATCTGCTCCTGGGTAAGCGTCTCCTCCGGCTGGGCGGATTCCGCAGGCTGGGGCCCGGCGGTACAGCCGCCCAGCAGCAGGGCGGCGGCGAGCAGGAGAGCGGCGGCCGGTAAGCGGTGCTTCATGACAAAGGCGCTCCTTTCAATACGTGGGAGAGCGGCTTACTGCTTGGGCGTCAGCACTTCCTTGCCGCCCATATAGGGCCGCAGGACCTGGGGGATGCGGACAGTGCCGTCGGCCTGGAGGTTGTTCTCCAGGAAGGCGATCAGCATCCGGGGCGGGGCCACGCAGGTGTTATTCAGGGTGTGGCACAGCTGCATTTTGCCATTTTCATCCTTATAGCGGATGCGCAGACGGCGGGCCTGGGCGTCCCCCAGATTGGAGCAGGAGCACACCTCGAAGTACTTCTGCTGCCGGGGAGACCAGGCCTCAATGTCGCAGGACTTGCACTTCAGATCCGCCAGATCGCCGGAGCAGCACTCCAGAGTCCGCACCGGAATATCCAGGGAACGGAACAGGTGTACTGTATACTGCCACATTTTATCAAACCATTTGGGTGATTCCTCCGGCTTGCATACAACGATCATTTCCTGTTTTTCAAACTGATGGATTCTGTATACACCACGTTCTTCGATTCCATGAGCTCCTTTTTCTTTACGGAAGCATGGAGAATAAGAAGTCAGTGTCTTTGGAAGTTCAGCTTCATCAAGCATGGTATCGATGAATTTACCGATCATAGAATGCTCGCTTGTTCCGATCAGATATAAGTCTTCGCCTTCAATTTTGTACATCATAGAATCCATTTCGGCAAAGCTCATAACACCTGTAACAACGTTGCTTCTGATCATGAAAGGTGGGATACAGTATGTGAATCCACGATCGATCATAAAGTCACGTGCATAAGAGATAACTGCTGAGTGAAGACGTGCAATATCTCCCATCAGATAATAGAAACCATTTCCGGCAACCTTTCCTGCACTTTCAAGATCGATTCCGTTGAATTTTTCCATAATTTCTGTATGGTATGGGATTTCAAAGTCTGGAACAACCGGTTCGCCAAATTTTTCAATTTCAACATTCTGGCTGTCGTCTTTACCGATCGGTACAGATGGATCGATGATATTTGGGATAACCATCATATCTTTTTTGATTTTTGCTTCAACTTCTTTTTCTTCAGCAGAAAGTTCTTCCATACGGGCAGCGTTTTCCTGAACTTTTTTCTTAAGCTCTTCTGCTTTCTCTTTTTCGCCATGAGCCATGCATGCACCGATTTCTTTGGAAACTTTATTTTTCTCAGCACGGAGTGCTTCTACTTCGCCTTTGATTTCACGGTTTCTCTTGTCAAGTTCGATTACTTCATCTACAAGTGGAAGCTTTTCATCCTGGAATTTTTTCTTGATGTTTTCTTTTACAACATCCGGGTTCTGTCTTAAAAATTTAATATCTAACATAACTGTTCTCCTGTCTTGTTTTTTTATTTTTATTACTGTGGTTTGATCGCATCCTGTACATCCGGATCATACATTTCCTGGTAAACGGCCTGATCTAGTGATTCGGCCTCTTCTTCAGAGAGCTCAATGTAACTTTCACCACGCACAATTTCTTTTATATAAGTGTAACAGCCATCTCTGCTGTGCATGGAATTGAGGATCCATCCATTGTTATCATTGTCAAGCATTGTGAGGGCGAAGCTGAGTTTTCCACCCATTTCACCGAAAGCATCGTATTTTACAATACCTACTTTCTGGTAGCTGCTTCGCAACGCGCGATACAATATGCGGATGTCCGCTTTGTTTTCGTGGGCAATGTTGGAAAGCTCGTCGAGTTCATCGAATCTTGCACTGAAACTTTCTTCGAGCGTTTTACCGTCCTGTCCGCGCATGAATACGTTATAGCTTGATTTCAGACGGTTGTATTTCATATTAACATTAATATAAAGAAGAAACATCAATATGATCAGCATGATAAGAAAAAGAAATATATACGCCGGATCAATTCCAAGTGACTTTAGAATTTTACTTTCCATATATTATTTTCCTTCCTGTATTGACATTAACAATTCAAATATACGTTCCAGATCGTTGTCCGAATAATATTCAATTTCAATTTTACCTTTTCCATTTGCTTTATGATTGACATGGACTTTGGAACCGATGATTGACTTTATACGTTCCTCCAGATCTTCATATACAAATGCATTCTGGATAACAGGCTTTTCTTTTTCTTTTTTTGGCTTCTTTAGTTCTTTGACAAGTTTTTCGGTATCCCGGACACTGAGCTTTTCATCAAATACTTTATTGGCAAGAATGTATTGCTGCTCTTTATCCTCGATTGCAAGAAGAGCACGTGCATGTCCGGTTGAAATCATGTCATCGATGATCATCTGCTGTACTCTCTCGTCCAGCTTTAGAAGACGCATAGAGTTTGTAACAGCAGTTCTGCTCTTTGAAACGCGCTCAGCCACCTCATCCTGCTTCAGAGTGAATTCATTTAGCAAGCGTTTGTATGCCTGCGCTTCTTCGATTGGATTCAGATTTTCGCGCTGAATATTTTCAATAAGAGAAATCTCAACGATTTCCTGATCTGTGTATTCTTTAATGATAACAGGGATCTCTTTGATACCGGCCTGCTTTGCTGCACGCCAGCGACGCTCGCCAGCGATGATTTCGTAGTAATCGTTCCGTTTCTGAACAATCAGAGGTTGTAGGATTCCAAACTGTTTGATTGAATCGGCAAGTTCCAAGAGAGCATCTTCCTCAAAATGTTTTCTCGGCTGGTCACGGTTTGGCTCCACATCATTGATCTTCATCATAATTGGTCCAGCATTCACTACTTCTTTTTTAACTGGTGCAGTATGTTTCGCAGTTTTATTTTCTTTGATTAAACTATCCAGACCTTTTCCAAGTCCGCCTCGTTTTGCTGTCATGCTTACTCTTCTCCTTTATGAATTACTTCATCTGCTAATAACATATAACTTTCAGCTCCTGTTGAACGAGGATCATATAAGTTGATTGGTAAGCCATGACTTGGGGCTTCTGCAAGTCGTATATTACGTGGAATGATAGTTTTGTAAATTGTCTGATCAAGATTATCTTTTACATTTTCAACAACTTGAAGAGATAGATTGGTTCTGGCATCATACATGGTAAATACAACGCCTTCCATTTCAAGGTTTTCGTTCAATCTTTCTTTTACAAGCTCGATTGTTTTAATCAGCTGGCTCAATCCTTCAAGTGCATAGTATTCACACTGAATTGGAACCAATACGGTATCGGCTGTAGTCATTGAATTGATTGTCAGCATACTAAGTGAAGGTGGGCAGTCGATAATGACGTAATCGTAATTACTTCTTATCTTAAGCACCTCATCTCTTAATATGTATTCTTTGTTCTCAGTATCGAGCAACTCTATTTCGGCACCAGACAGATCAATGTTTGCGGGAATTACGTCGAGATTTTCAATTGCTTCTTTGCATAACACCTGATCCATAGTGGCTTCGCCGATTAAAAGATCATATACAGTATAGGCAACATTATCCTTATCTATACCAAGACCGCTGGACATATTTCCCTGTGGATCCATGTCGATTGCGAGAACTTTCTGCCCTTTTGCCGATAAACACGAGGATAAATTGATCGCTGTTGTAGTTTTTCCAACGCCACCCTTTTGGTTGGCAACGGCAATTATTCGTCCCATTGCAATTACCTCCTTTCTAATAGTGTGCAAATATATATGAAGTTTTATTTACATCTAGGTATAATTGTAACACTAAACTTTATCTAAATCTACTAAATGTTTCACGTGAAACATTTATTTTGGCATTTTTTATAAATAAGGGGATTTTTTGCGCGAAACATTCTACACAAAGTGAAATGTGAAAATGTATAAAAACATTCGTAATCCGCTCATTTTTTTCTTGAAAAAAATGGCTACTTACTCATTTTTTGGCGGGTCAAGAGGTCAAAAATCCTCTTGCAAGCAAGCTTACATCGACTTTCTGACATTTTGCCCATGGCATCATCATATTTTAGATATATTAAAATATATTTGGCTATGAGCAGCTGAAAAAAGAGAAAACAAAATGTTTCACGTGAAACATTTTGTCGAAAACCAAGGAACAATAACATGATGAAAATCTTTAAACTGTAAGGAGATTATGGTATACTTATCTATAAGCCGCAAGGTGAAAAATTACACAAAACAGATACTATTTGCGAGTATGATCTTGCTGAATCGGGGCAAAAATGATTCGGAGAAAGGACAATTAACGATGAAAAATAAATTGAAAAGTTGTGCGATTTTAGCAACACTTGGTGCGATTACAATCCATCTGATAAATAAAACACTTATAGAAATGGCAACAAAAGACAGCTTGTTAAACTCATCAGAGGGAAATTATTATGACTGGAGATTTGGAAAAATCTATTATAGAAAACAGGGAAATGGTAAACCACTACTGCTACTTCATGATTTGGATGCAGAAAGCTCTGGCGTAGAATGGAAAAAAGTAGCGGCAATTCTTGCAGAAAAGCATACTGTTTATACCGTGGATCTGCTAGGCTGTGGACGATCTGAAAAACCAAATATTACTTATACTAATTTCCTTTATGTGCAAATGCTGACGGATTTTATTAAACATATCATTGGCGAAAAGGCAGATGTTGTGGCTACGGGAGAATCGGCTGCTATTGCAGTTATGGCATGCGGAAATGATGAAAACGTGATTGGAAAGATTTGTATGGTGAATCCACTGTCACTTACGGAACTTGCAAAATGTCCGAATAAGAGAACCAAGACGCTGAAGTTCCTTATCGAAATACCGATTATTGGTACGCTGCTGTACAACATTATTCATTCAAGAGAAGCAATTGATGAAAAATTTGTGGATAAGTATCTGTATGACGAAGATGCGATAGATTATCAGATGACGAAGATATACCATGAATCTGCTCATAATGAAAACGCACATTCAAAATATTTGTTTGCAAGCATCAAAGGTGGATATACAAAGACAAATATTTATCATTGTATTCGCAAGGCGACAAATAGTATCTGCATTATCTCTGGACAATATGATGAAAACAGTATTGAGATTGCTAAACAATATCAGAAGCATGTACCTGCTATAGAATGTATGTGCATAAAGGATACGAGACATCTTCCACAAATTGAACAACCGGAAGGATTCGCAGAACAGCTGGATATCCTTTTCTCTGCTGAATAATATAAAGTACATTCAGGTACACATTATAGCCAAATGCGGGATGTACACTTCGGTGTACATCCCGCATTTGGCTATATATGGCTCTTGATCAACTTTTGCGATTATCTAATAGCAAACAGAACTGGTACTTAACTGGTACTTATTCTGCTCATGAACACCATGAAAACCGACATGCAACTCTGGGAATTTCTATGGAAATTGTCTTTTCCTGAAAAACAAAACAGAAGGATGATTATTGGGCTTTTTGCAGAAATAATCAAGCTAAATGAAAATAAAAAATCAGATTTTAAGCGGGTAAAAAATTGAACTTACCCGCTTTTTGAAATGAAATAGGAAAATAAATTTCTGGAAGAATTGCATACAAAAAAATAAAAATATATTTTCAAAGCATACAAAAATTGAACTATCAAAAATACAAAATAGAATAAACTATAACAATTAAAATTGAACTATTGTAAAAAGAACTGATAGCAGAAGTTCAAGGAAAAGAAAAAAATAGTTCAATTTCAATTGCGGCATATACAGACTACAGGCATGTATAGCTGTTTATCCGTGAATAGGTTCTTTGGAAGGAAGTCCTGCTTTTCGAGGAAACTTCTTCCCGGTAGGCTTGATTTTTTTGATCTTTACAAATGAACGGCTGATATCACTGCCTGGAAGCTGGAATACAACTGGTTTATTTTGTGTACCTCCAAGGACATGTACTGCGGTTTTTGCAGCGGAAAGTTCATCGACAATATCACCGGATTTGTAAGAAACAAAGAATCCACCAACTTTTACATAAGGGAGGCAGTATTCGGATAATGTAGATAAATTGGCCACTGCACGTGAAACACAGAGGTCAAACTGTTCCCTGTAGTCTGCCTGACGGGCAAAATCTTCTGCTCTGCCGTGGATTGTATGGATATCCGTAAGATTTAACTCTTCAATCACACTGTCAAGGAAACGGATTCTCTTATTTAAAGAGTCAAGCAACGTGATTTTCAGGTGCGGAAAGGCGATTTTTAAAGGAATTCCGGGGAATCCGGCGCCTGTTCCTATATCGATCACGGTTTGAACTTTACTGATATCCAGAGCCTTTACTAATGCAAGGCTGTCGACAAAATGTTTTTCGTTTACTTCTTCGTACTCGGTGATACCGGTGAGATTCATAACCTTGTTCCATTCCACCAGCATTTCGTAATATTTATCAAACTGATTAAACTGGGTCTGTGTTAATGTGATATCTAATTCTGCAAGCTGTTGCTCAAATTTTTTACTCATATTGCTCCTTTTTCCCCTAAAAGTACACATCTTTGCGGAAAATAAACAGTAATTTACACTGTTTTGCACCAAATAGGTACACAATTTCTGAGAAGATAGCACCTTAAAGGTACACGATAAAGTGATAATGTTTTTACAAAAATACAATCATGCACCTAAAAGGTATACGAAAAGATGAAAAACATACTTTTTGCCCTATAAAGTACACGATAAAACCATTTCTTTGAAAATAGATGTGTACTTTTTGGGTGATGCCCTCAAAAGTACACATCTATGATAAAGGGAAAAACAGAAACCAGAAATAATGAATTCTGTAATATCCCAAAAAAGATCAAAATACAGGTTTGGTTATCTGGCGGTCTAATGTCCTAGATATACCAGTAATACAGAAATATCGGCAGGTGAGACACCGGAAATACGGGATGCCTGACCGATGGAAAGCGGTCGGAACTGCTTTAATTTCTGCACAGCTTCGATTCGCAGGCTCGGAACAGCATCGTAATCGATATCTGCCGGTATTTTCCTGGTTTCAAGCTTTTTAAACTGTTCTACCTGTTTTAACTGGCGCTTGATATAGCCTTCATATTTGATGTTGATATCAATTTGTTCCATAATCTCTCGGCTGAAGCTTTCTGTTCGCATATGGTCGATAGGTTCGAGAAGCTCATAATTCAGCTCAGGACGCTTAATAAGCTCAGCAAGTGTAGATCCTGAAGTAAGAGGCGTACTGCCGCAATTTGTGAGAAAATCCGTGATTTCCTGGGAAGTTCCAACGTTGGTATGCTCAAGCCTGTGGATCTCCTTGCGGATGATTTCTTCTTTGTCTAACAACATCTGGTATCTCTCGTCTGAAATAAGCCCTATTTTGTGCCCTATTTCGGTTAGTCTCTGATCGGCGTTGTCCTGGCGCAGGAGTAACCGGTATTCGGCACGTGAAGTCATCATACGATATGGTTCGTGGCTTTCTTTTGTAACCAGATCATCGATCAGAACACCGATATAAGCCTGGGAACGGTCTAAAATTAACTGTTCTCTTCTAAGAACCTCCAGTGCGGCATTGATTCCGGCAATAAGTCCCTGAGCGGCTGCTTCTTCATATCCCGAACTTCCGTTGAACTGACCACCGCTGAACAAACCATGAATGGATTTGAACTCAAGTGTCGGATGAAGCTGTCTTGCATCGATACAATCATATTCAATTGCGTAAGCATTTTTAACTATTTTTGCGTGTTCAAGACCAGGCACGCTTCTGTACATTTCATATTGAACATCCTCTGGAAGTGAACTTGACATTCCGCCGATGTACATTTCATTGGTTTCCAGACCTTCTGGTTCAATGAACACCTGATGCCGTTCTTTATCGGCAAATTTTACAATTTTGTCCTCAATAGACGGACAATAACGTGGTCCGGTGCCTTCGATCATACCGGAATAAAGTGGGGAACGATCCAGGTTTTTACGGATGATCTCATGGGTTGTAGGATTGGTATAGGTAAGCCAGCAGGAAGCCTGTTCAATCTGCACATCTTCTGGATCCGTTGTGAACGAAAAAGGTACGACCCTTTCGTCGCCGAATTGCTCTTCCATTTTGCTGAAATCAATGCTGCGCTTGTCGATACGTGCCGGTGTACCGGTTTTGAAGCGGTACATCTTAATACCGAGCTCCTTCAGACAGTCGGTCAGATAATTTGCTGCCTGCAGCCCGTTTGGACCGGTATGCGTGCTGACATCACCGTAAATGCATCTTGCCTTCAGGTAGGTTCCGGTACACAGTACAACGGCCTTGCAGCGGTATATAGCGCCAGAATAGGTCTGAACGCCCGTTACAGAACCATCTTCCACAAGGATATTGACGACTTCACCTTGCCGGATCTCCAGGTTATCCTGGTTTTCCAGTGTCTGTCGCATGGTATTGCTGTATTTGTTCTTATCTGCCTGGGCGCGCAGGGAATGAACGGCAGGCCCTTTAGATTTATTCAGCATCTTTGACTGAATAAATGTCTTGTCGATGTTCTTTCCCATTTCACCGCCGAGCGCATCCAGCTCACGTACCAGGTGCCCCTTTGAGGTACCGCCGATATTCGGGTTGCATGGCATCATGGCGATACTTTCTACACTTACGGTGAAAACAATCGTTTTCAGACCGAGTCTTGCGCAGGCAAGGGCAGCTTCGCAGCCGGCATGTCCCGCACCAACTACAACGATGTCGTATGCGTCTTTATTTTCCCATACAGAATTTGCTGAATATTTCATTTACTAAATCTTCTCCTATCGTCTCTCCGGTAATGCTTCCCAGAGATTCATATGCATCCATTAAGTCAATTGTGAAAAAGTCTTCCGGCATCTGGTTTTCGATGCTCTCTTCTACCTTTTTCAGGCTGGAAAGTGCATCGGCAAGAGCTGTTTTGTGCCGGATATTGGTGATATAAACCTCATCGTTAAATGAGATATCACCGTGATAAAACATCTCTTTTAAAGTAGATTCCAGTTCATGGATCCCGGTCTCCTCTTTTGCGGAAATATCGATCATTGGCTTAGTTATCAACGTTTCTAATGCCTTTTTATCAACAACTGTGGATAAGTCACTCTTATTCAGTAGTATCACAGCTTTCTTATCCCGGATCATCTCGATGATCTCGTGATCATTTTCATCAAGAGGTCTGGATGCATCGACCACATAGATGATCAGATCGGCTTTTTCTGCATTTTCTTTTGCTTTATCCACACCGATCTTCTCTACGATATCAGAGGTATCGCGGATTCCGGCGGTATCCATGATGTTTAAAGAAACGCCCTGAAGCTGGATATTTTCCTCCAGAACATCTCTTGTGGTTCCGGCAATCTCGGTTACGATTGCCTTTTCTTCGCCTACCAGAACGTTCATCAGAGAGGATTTCCCGGCGTTCGGTTTCCCGACGATAACCGTCTTGATGCCTTCTTTGATGATACGTCCGTCATCGGCAGTATCCAGAAGACACTGGATTTTCTGCTGCAGATCCTTTACGACGCCCAGGAGACTGTCACCATATCCGTCTACGCTGATATGCTCTGGATCATCCAGTGCACTTTCGATAAAAGCGGTATGGTAAAGGATTACTTCACGGATTTCTTTAATCTTATTGTGGACAGAGCCTTTCAACTGGTTTACCGAGCTTTGTAGTGCATAGTCATTCTTGGAGCTGATGATATCGATCACGGCTTCGGCCTGTGACAGATCCATTCGGCCGTTCAGAAAAGCCCTTTTGGAAAATTCACCCGGTTCAGCAGGTCTTGCACCGTATTTGATCACGGTTTCAAGTATCTTTCTTGTGACAAATACACCGCCGTGACAGTCGATTTCCACAGTATCTTCACCGGTGTAGCTGTGCGGCCCACGCATTAAAAGAACCAGCACTTCATCAATCGTCTGCTCTCCGTCCATGATATAGCCATAGTGAATGGTATGGCTTTTTTGTTCGGACAGAAGCTTCGGGCTTTTGCCTTTGTAAATTTTGTCAATAATAGAAAACGCATCTTCTCCGCTGAGACGCACGATTCCGATTCCGGAATTAGTCATTGCTGTGGAGATTGCTGCGATTGTGTCTGTTTTAAATCCCATTTTATTGCTTCCTTCTATACTTTTGTAATAAATGCGATGTTATCATTTTACCCCGAAAGCTGTCAAAATGGAAGTGCCTATTGTGAAGAGTAGAAAAAAACCGCGTTACTGTTCACAGTACCTGTGACCAGCAACGCATCTCGCCATTTTAAATCGCCTTTGGCGATGGGCGAGATGCCATTCAAGATAAAACGTGCATCCTCCGTGCCAATCAGCGTAGTGATTGACACGGGAGTGAACAGTAAAAAAACCGCAGCCATTAAATGACTGCGGTTTACTGTGAACGATTCAGTTATAACGGTGTATGCAACCAATTTGCGTTACTGTTTAACGGCGGTTCGGTGTTACAACAACACGTCTGTATGGTTCTTCGCCCTCGCTGTGGGTAGAAACTCTGTCATCAGCCTGCAGAGCGGAATGGATGATTCTTCTTTCATAAGGATTCATCGGCTCCAGTGAGATCGGCTTTCTGCTTCGTTTTACTTTGTAAGCGATATTCTTTGCGAGATTTTCAAGAGTCTGTTTTCTTCTCTTGCGGTAGTCTTCTGTGTCGAGTTTGACACGTACATAACCATCCTGTGACTTGTTGGCTACACGGTTGGTGAGGTACTGGAGAGAATCCAATGTCTGTCCACGCTTACCGATCAGGATACCCATGTTGTCACCGCTCATCTCAATTGCAAGAGCACCTTCTTCATCAATGGAGGATACGATAGTTACTTCGCCCATTCCCATTGCCTGAAGAACTTCCTGTAAGAATTTCTCACAGATCTTCTGTGTCGCTTCTGTTACAACGGCTACATGAAGTTCTTTCTTTTCTTCATAAACCGGAGCTGCTGCTGTTACGGCAGAGGCTGTTTCTGTTTTGTTTTCTTTTACAAATTCTTTCTTAGGCTCTTTTTTGAAGTCCTTTTTCGAATCTTTTTTGTATTCTTTGTGTTCTTTGTACTCTTTACGTTTTTTGTGTCCAACGAATTCCTTGCGGTCTTTTCGGAAATCCTTCTTGAATTCTTTTTTGATCTCTTCCGGTTTGATTTCTTCGGCTTTGATTTCTTCTGTTACAGTTTTTTTGATACGGGCACGGATAACTGCCTGACGGCTTCCGATTCCGAGGAAGCCTGCACTTCCTTTTTCAATTACGTCATATTCCATCTGATCACTTGCTACGCCAAGCTGGATAGAAGCTTCTGTGATGGCATCGTCTAAAGTTTTTGCTGATACTGTAATCTCATTCATTTGACTTGTCCCCCTATTTCTGGCCTTCGTTAAAGCGCTTTACAAGGTTTGCTTTGTCTGCAAGGCTTCCTGCCTTTGCATTTTCATTTTTCTTCTTGGCTTCTTCAAGCTTTTCTTCAAGTTCTTTTGTCTGAGCAGCTGTTCTTACCGGCTCATGAATGTTTTTCACGTTCTTATGAGCCATTTTGTTTACATTGCTTGCATCCACTTCGTTTTTGTTCTTGCGTTTTTCAGCAGCTTTTTCCATATTCTCTTTGATCAGTTCATCCATCGGAATCTTATTCAGATGTTTGTTGATAAAGAACTGCTGTACCATACGGACAACGGCACTTGCAACCCAGTAGATTCCAAGACCTGTAGGTAATGTGAAACACATAAATACAGATACAAGAGGAAGGGTAACGTTCATTGTCTTCATGGTTGAAGCCATCTGGTCAGCCTGCGGATTGTTCGTAACTGCAGTTGTCTGCTGAGAAAGCTTCACGCTCAGGTACTGGGAAAGTCCTGAAAGGACAGGAATCAGCACTGCCATGATCACAATTCCCCATGCGCCGGCTTTTACACCGTTGCTAATGAGGTTCATAGGAGTTTCCGCAATGTTAAGTCCAAGGAAGTTATTCATGGACTTTAATGTATCGACGGTGCTGTCGATCGTAGACTGCAGATCCGGAAGCTTCTTGCCGAGAGTTTCCCAGGTTGAAGTCTGGAATTTGTACAGTACGTCGATCAGTACGTTTTTATCAGAGTAATCATATTTGGAGGCGGACATAAGGATCGGTTTTGCTTCGCCGATCTTTTCCATGACCTTCTGCCATCCATCCTGTGCCATGATAGAGGTAAGAAGCGGTGTGTATACCGCTTTAACCTGCCCAACATAAGCAGGGATGTTGCGGATTACATAGTACATTGCCCAGAGAATTGGGAACTGGATAAACATACTTAAGCATCCGCCGGTCGGTGATACTCCGTATTTTTCATAAACCAATTGTGTTTCTTCCTGCATCTTCTGCATGGAAGCCTGATCATTTTTTCCTTTGTACTTCTGCTGAACCTTCTGGAGCTCAGGGTTCATTGCAGCGGACATCTTGGAAAATTTCTGTTGCTTGATGGTGAGCGGCATCAGTAAAGTGTAGATGACAATTGTCAAAAGAATAATACATACACCCAGGTTGTGAATGCCGATTAAATCCATTACCCGGTAAATACCATCCATGATCTTACCGAGCAGCCAGGCAGCCTGTCCGATGATTGGTGTGCTGACCTGTGTCATTAAAATTCCTGTCATAACCTTTCCTCCATAAACATTTCCGTCCCGGTATTTGGACGGCCTATAGGTTTAAGGCACCGGATCATATCCACCTTTGGCGAATGGATTGCATCTGAGGATTCTCCATACGGTCAGAAGGCCTCCTTTAAACGCACCGTATTTTTCAATGGCCTCCAAAGCATATTCTGAGCAGGTTGGAATGTAAATACAGTGGGTATATACCTTCATAGGTGATAAATATTTTCTGTAAAAACGAATCAAATATAATAATATCTTTTTCATAATTTCAGTGCCTCGTAGTGTATATCCGTCTTCTCGATATACTGAACTGGCTAATTGCAGTCCGAATAAATGTGATGAAGTTTGCCCAGATGGATGAGAGCGCTTTCAATCTCATGGTATGACCGGTCTTTGGCGGTCGTCCTTGCGATGATCACGATATCATATCCACATTGGAACTGTTCTTCGTGTAACCTGTAACTCTCACGGATCAGCCTTGTTAAATGATGTCTTATGATGCTGTTCCCAACTTTTTTGCTGACGGAAATTCCGACGCGGCTGCGTCCGAGATCATTCGCCAGGAGATACATTACAAGGTACTTGTTGCCATAAGGTTTTCCCTTTCTGTATACAGACTGGAAATCCCTGTTTTTCTTCAATGATTCGGAAAATTTCATACTTTATTCTCCCGATTTACATAAATTTGCATAGAAGAAAAGGCCACATATATGTGACCTATGCTGATAATACTTTTCTTCCCTTTGCTCTTCTTGCTGCAAGAACTTTTCTTCCACCTGCTGTGGCCATTCTTGCTCTGAATCCATGAACTTTCGCTCTGGAACGTTTCTTTGGCTGGAATGTCATCTTCATTGATATCCACCTCCTATCGATTCCTTCTTATATGAATAGAAGCTTATTTACGTTTTTAAGACATCGTACTTCATTATAATCAAAAAAGCTGTCTCCGTCAAGCAGTTTTAATAAAGTTTCGACCCTTATTTTAAGGAAATTATGAATAAGTTTATGGTTTTTGATTGATTCTGAAATCGTTTTAAGGTAGAATATAAGAGTATGATTATGCTTATTTTGAAGATGAATGGGGCAGGAATATGGACGTCATAAAAGAAAAATGGGAAGAGATCATTCAAAAGCTGAAAGTAGAATATTTTCTATCGAACATTTCTTTTGAAACGTGGATACGCCCGCTGGAGGTATATGAGATCAGAGGCAACACTCTGTATCTTACCGTTAATTTTAAGGCGAGCATCGAACACATTCAGAATAAATATCTTCTTCCGCTTAAAGTATGCATCGCGGAAGTTACCGGGACAGAGTATCAGATTAAGTTTATTCCCAGAGATCTGCCGCGCGAGCAGCAGCGCAGATATCTGGAGAAGACTGCGCCCGTAAAAGAGAAGACACATAAGCATAAAGAGGTAAGCCCGATAGCTGAAAAAGCGAATCTGAATCCGAAGTATACGTTTGATACCTTTGTGGTAGGAGGGAATAATAATTTTGCACATGCCGCATCACTGGCAGTTGCCGAATCTCCCGGTGAGGTTTACAATCCTCTGTTTTTATATGGTGGGGTAGGACTTGGCAAGACCCATCTGATGCATTCGATCGCACACTACATACTGGACCGGGAACCATCGAAGAAAGTCCTGTATGTGACAAGTGAGACATTTACCAATGACCTGATCACGGCGATCCGCAACGGAAAGACCGGCAACGATCTGGCGATGAATGCATTCCGCGATAAGTACCGCAATAATGACGTACTTCTGATCGATGACGTACAGTTCATTATCGGCAAAGAAAGTACACAGGAAGAATTTTTCCATACGTTCAATCATCTGCACAATGCCGGAAAGCAGATCGTCATTTCCAGCGACAAACCGCCAAAGGATATGACGACACTGGAGGCGCGTCTGCGGACAAGATTTGAATGGGGACTGATCGCAGATATTTCGGTGCCGGATTACGAGACACGTATGGCGATTCTTTATAAGAAAATAGAACTGGACCAACTGGAAAGATATCAGATTCCGGATGAGGTGATCCAGTATATTGCGATGAACATCAAGACTAATATCCGGGAACTGGAAGGCTCACTTAACAAGCTGATCGCATTATACCGGATCGGTGGAAGAAAGAACTTTGATGTTTCTCTGGCGGCAGAGGCAATGAAGGATATGATCGCACCGGACGATAGCCACAAGGTGACGCCGGAGCTGGTTCTGGATGTTGTCTCCGATCATTTTAATGTTTCCGTCTCTGAACTTAAGGGAAGTCGGAGAAATGCAAGAACGGCCGGAGCCAGACAGATCGTGATGTACCTGTGCAGGCAGATGACGGATGCGTCTCTTCAAAGTATCGGTAATCTGCTCGGAGGGCGTGACCATTCCACTGTGAACCACGGTGTGGACAAGATTGCCCGGGATGTGGAAAAAGATGAGACTTTGAGAAATACGATCGAGATCATTCAGAAGAAAATCAGCCCGCTGTAGAAAAGTTTTCCATGATCTGCCAGGGAAGAAAAAGAACTGTCCACGGACTTGTCAAAGCCTTAAATCCTTTTGGATCAAGGCCTTAAAGTACTTGTCCACAATTCAACAGACACTACTAAGATAACTACGGATTTGTTTTATATAAATATATATTTTGCGCGTCGAAAGGAGTTTTACACATTATGAAAATCAGATGTCTTAAATCAGATCTTGTGAAAGGGGTCAGCATTGTATCAAAGGCTGTTCCGACAAAGACAACCATGCCGATCCTGGAATGCATTCTGATAGATGCAACTACAGATATTATCAAACTTACAGCGAACGATATGGAGCTTGGGATCGAGACTGTGATCAGAGGGCAGATCGATGAGAAGGGAATGATCGCACTGGATGCGAGGATTTTCTCAGATATCGTAAGAAAGCTTCCTGATAATGAAATCGTGATTGAAAGTGGAGTGAACCTTCAGACACTCATTACCTGTGAAAAAGCAAAATTCAATATTTCCGGTAAATCCGGTGAAGATTTTTCTTATCTGCCATATATTGAGAGAGAAAATCCGGTTTCCATTTCCCAGTTCACACTGAAAGAAGTGATCCGCCAGACCATTTTCTCAATTGCAGACAACGACAGCAACAAACTGATGACAGGAGAACTCTTCGATATGAACGGGGATATTCTGAAAGTGGTATCCCTTGACGGACACCGTATTTCCATCCGCAAGATCGAGCTGAAGGAATCTTATGAACCGAAGAAGATCGTGGTTCCGGGAAAGACCCTGATCGAAGTCAGCAAGATCCTTTCAGGTGAAGCAGACAGCGAAGTGAGACTGTATTTCACAGCCAACCACATTGTATTTGAATTTGATGATACCGTTGTGGTATCCAGACTGATTGAAGGAGAATATTTCCGTATTGAGCAGATGCTGTCCAATGATTATGAGACAAAGGTAAGAATCAATAAAAGAGAACTCCTGAACTGTATTGACCGTGCAACTCTTCTTGTAAAAGAAGGTGATAAGAAGCCGATCATCATCAACATTCAGGATGAAATGATGGAACTTAAGATCAAGTCCGAGAAGGGTACGATGGATGAAGAGATTATGATCACTAAAGAGGGAAAAGACCTCTTGATCGGCTTCAATCCGAAGTTCCTCATTGACGCACTTCGTGTCATTGATGATGAAGAAGCAGATCTTTACTTTATGAATGCAAAGGCTCCTTGCTTTATCAAGGATGAAGGAGAAAGCTATGTATACCTGATTCTTCCGGTGAACTTCAGTGGAGCAGTATAGGAATTTAGAGAGGACAAAAATTATGGAGACAATCAAACTCAGAGATGAATTTATCAAGCTTGGTCAGGCACTGAAAGCAGCAGGTCTTGTAGGATCCGGTGTGGAAGCCAAGGAAGTCATTACAGAAGGTCTGGTAAAGGTTAATGGAGAAGTAGATACCAGACGTGGTAAAAAATTATATGACGGCGACGTTGTTACATTTAACGGAGAAGAGATCAAGATTGAAAAATAGGCTGGCACAGGTATGATTATCAAATCATTAAAATTAAAAGATTACAGAAATTATGAAATATTGAATATTGAATTTGATCATGCCACGAATATTTTTTACGGTGATAATGCGCAGGGCAAGACGAATATCCTGGAAGGGGTGTATTTGTCGGGAACCACGAAGTCTCACAGGGGGACGAAGGACCGGGATCTGATCCGATTCGGGCAGGATGAGGCTCATATTGAGACTGTCATTGAGAAAAATGGCGTTCCATGGCAGATCGATATGCACCTGAAGAAGAACAGTCCGAAAGGGATTGCGATTAACAAGGTCCCGATCCGGAGGGCGAGTGAGCTTTTCGGTCTGACGAATTTTGTGTTTTTCTCGCCGGAGGATCTGAACATTATTAAAAATGGTCCGGCGGAGAGGAGAAGGTTCATGGACCTGGAGCTTTCACAGCTTGATAAGGTGTATCTTAGTGACCTGGCAAATTATAACCGCACACTCAATCAGCGGAACCGTCTGCTGAAGGATGCCTATTACAGAGATGATATACTGGACACACTGGATGTATGGGATATGCAGCTGGTTCAGTATGGAGAAAAGATTATTCAGAGAAGGATCCGGTTTATCGAGGAGGTCAATGCGATAATCGGAGACATTCACCATAAACTGACGGGAGGCAGGGAAAGGATCAGCCTTTCGTATGAGCCTGGATGCGGAGCACTTTCGCTTGAGGCGGCGCTTGAGAAGAACAGGGAGCGCGATATCAGGATGAAGAGTACCTCGGTGGGACCTCACCGGGATGATATCTGTTTTATGGCAGGTGGGATCGACATCCGCAGATTCGGATCGCAGGGGCAGCAGAGGACAGCGGCACTTTCGCTGAAACTGTCTGAGATCGAGCTGGTACGGCAGATCATAAAGGATACGCCGGTGCTGCTGCTTGACGATGTATTGTCTGAACTTGACAAACACAGGCAAAACTATTTACTGGACAGTATTCATGATATACAGACTCTGATCACCTGTACGGGACTTGACGAGTTTGTCAATCATCGATTTTCAATAAATAAAGTATTCCATGTTCAGAACGGACATGTATCAAAAGAGAATTAGGAGGATCAATATGAGTGCAGAATATGGAGCAGACCAAATCCAGATACTGGAGGGGCTGGAAGCAGTAAGAAAGAGACCTGGTATGTATATTGGCAGTACATCTTCAAGAGGACTTCACCATCTTGTCTATGAGATCGTTGACAACTCGGTGGATGAAGCGCTTGCAGGATATTGTGATCATATCCAGGTGTTCATCAATCCGGATAATTCAATTACGGTTATAGATAACGGACGTGGTATTCCGGTGGGGATCAACCACAAAGCGGGACTCCCTGCGGTAGAGGTTGTATTCACCGTGCTTCATGCCGGCGGTAAATTCGGCGGTGGAGGATACAAGGTATCCGGTGGACTTCACGGTGTAGGAGCTTCCGTTGTAAATGCGCTTTCTGACTGGCTTGAGGTTGAGATCTGCCACGAAGGGAAGGTGTACAGACAGAGATATGAAAAAGGACATGTTGTTTATAAGCTGAAGGTTGTAGACGAATGTGATCCGGAGAAGACAGGAACAAAGGTAACCTTCCTTCCGGATGAAACTATTTTCGAAGATACAGTATTTGATTATGATACGTTAAAACAGAGATTCCGTGAGATGGCGTTCCTTACCAAGGGACTTCGCATCAGCCTGACCGATCTCCGGGATGAAGAACCGAAGGAAAGAGTGTTCCACTATGAAGGCGGTATCAAGGAGTTCGTTCAGTACTTAAATCGCAGTAAGACTCCGCTTTACGAGCAGATCATCTACTGTGAAGGAACAAAAGATAATGTAGAAGTTGAAGTTGCAATGCAGCACAATGATTCTTATACAGATAACACCTATGGTTTTGTAAATAATATCACGACACCGGAAGGTGGGACCCATGTGGTCGGATTCAGAAATGCGATCACAAAGACCTTTAACGACTATGCGAGAAAGAACAAATTATTAAAAGACAGTGAGCCGAATCTTTCCGGTGAGGATATTAGGGAAGGTCTTACAGCTATCATCAGTGTTAAGATTGAGGATCCTCAGTTTGAAGGACAGACCAAGCAGAAGCTCGGTAACAGTGAAGCGAGAGGTGCGGTTGACAGTATCGTCAGCAGCCAGCTTCAGATCTTCCTTGAACAGAATCCTGCTATTGGAAAATCAATTGTTGAGAAGTCGGTTATGGCGCAGAGAGCAAGAGAGGCGGCCAGAAAGGCGAGAGATCTTACCAGAAGAAAATCCGCACTGGAAGGCATGTCACTGCCTGGAAAGCTTGCGGACTGTTCAGATAAGGATCCATCCAAGTGTGAGATCTACATCGTAGAGGGAGACTCTGCGGGAGGTTCTGCAAAGACAGCCCGTGACAGAGCAACCCAGGCGATCCTGCCGCTTCGTGGAAAGATCCTGAATGTAGAGAAGGCAAGACTGGATAAGATCTACGGTAATGCCGAGATCAAGGCAATGATCACTGCATTCGGTACAGGAATCCATGATGATTTCGATATTTCCAAACTGAGATATCACAAGATCATCATCATGACCGATGCCGACGTTGATGGAGCACATATCAGTACGCTGCTTCTGACATTCCTCTATCGTTTTATGCCGGAGCTGATCAAACAGGGCTATGTATATCTGGCTCAGCCGCCGCTTTACAAGCTGGAGAAGAACAAGAAAGTCTGGTATGCATACAGCGATGAAGAACTGGCGAAGATCATCAGCGAAGTTGGACGTGATCAGAACAATAAGATTCAGCGATACAAAGGTCTGGGTGAGATGGACGCAGAGCAGTTATGGGATACCACAATGGATCCGCAGCATCGAATCTTAAGAAGAGTGACAATGGACGATGAGACATCTTCCGAACTGGATCTTACCTTTACAACCCTGATGGGAGATAAAGTAGAACCAAGACGAGAATTTATCGAAGAGAATGCAAAATTTGTTAAGAACTTAGATATATAGGAGAATACCAATGGAAGATAATATTTTTGATAAAGTTCATGAAGTGGATATGAAAAAAACCATGGAAGAGTTCTATATCGATTATGCCATGAGTGTTATTGCTTCTCGTGCGCTTCCGGATGTAAGAGACGGTCTGAAACCTGTTCAGAGACGTATTCTTTATTCGATGATCGAGTTGAACAACGGTCCTGACAAGCCGCACCGTAAGTGCGCGCGTATCGTCGGTGATACCATGGGTAAATATCACCCGCATGGTGACAGTTCTATTTACGGAGCCCTCGTTAATATGGCACAGGACTGGTCTACCCGTTACATTCTTGTAGACGGTCACGGTAACTTCGGTTCTGTGGACGGTGACGGTGCTGCCGCAATGCGATATACCGAGGCAAGACTTAGTAAGATTTCGATGGAAATGACAGCGGATATCAATAAAGATACCGTTGATTTTGCACCGAACTTTGACGAGACAGAAAAAGAACCGACCGTACTTCCGTCAAGATTCCCGAACCTTCTGGTAAACGGAACCTCCGGTATCGCGGTAGGTATGGCAACCAATATCCCACCGCACAACTTAAGAGAAGTCATCGGTGCGGTTGTGAAAATTATTGATGACCAGATTGAAGATAAAGATGAGACCACGATCGAAGAGATCATGGAGATCATCAAAGGACCTGATTTTCCGACGGGAGCAACGATCCTTGGAACAAGAGGAATCGAAGAGGCTTACCGTACAGGACGTGGAAAGATCCGTGTGCGTGCGGTATCCAATATCGAGCCAATGCAGAATGGAAAGCACAGAATCGTAGTAACCGAGCTTCCATATATGGTCAACAAAGCCCGCCTGATCGAGAAGATCGCGGAGCTTGTAAGAGATAAGAAGATTGATGGAATCACAGACCTGAGTGACCAGTCAAGCCGTGAAGGTATGCGTGTCTGCATCGAATTGAGAAGAGATGTGAACCCGAATGTCGTTCTGAACCAGCTTTACAAGCATACACAGCTGCAGGATACATTTGGTGTGATCATGCTTGCATTGGTCAATAATGAGCCGAAGGTTATGAGCCTTCTGGAAATCCTGAACCATTATCTGAAACATCAGGAAGACGTTGTGACCAGACGTACAAAATACGAGCTGAATAAGGCAGAAGAACGTGCACACATCTTGGAAGGTTTGCTGATCGCCCTGGATAACATTGATGAGGTTATTAAGATCATCCGTGGATCCAAGACCGTACAGATTGCGAAAGCAGAGTTGATGAGCCGCTTTAACTTAAGTGATGCACAGTCCCAGGCTATCGTGGATATGCGTCTGAGAGCTCTGACCGGTCTGGAAAGAGAGAAGCTGGAAACAGAGTATGCAGAGCTTGAGAAGAAGATCGCAGAGTACAAGGCGATCCTCGCAGACAGAAAGCTTCTGCTTGGCGTAATTAAGAAAGAAATCCTTGTGATCTCTGAAAAATACGGAGATGACAGAAGAACAGCCATCGGATTTGATGAATACGACATTTCTACAGAGGATCTGATCCCGAGAGAAGATGTAGTGATCACCATGACCAAGATGGGATACATTAAGAGAATGAGCAACGATACTTTCAAGAGCCAGAATCGTGGTGGCAAGGGTATCAAGGGTATGCAGACTCTGGATGAAGACTATGTAGAAGAGCTGTTCATGACCAATACTCACCAGTATATTATGTTCTTTACCAATACCGGACGCTGCTATCGCCTGAAGGGATATGAGATTCCGGAAGCAGGAAGAACTTCCCGAGGTACAGCAATTATCAACATCCTTCAGCTTCAGCCGGATGAGAAGATCACAGCAATGATTCCGATCAAGGATTTCAAGGAAGGTGACTATCTGTTCATGGCAACCAAGAAAGGTCTTGTTAAGAAGACTCCGATCCTGGATTACGCAAATGTAAGAAAGACAGGACTTGCTGCGATCACACTCCGTGAGGATGATGAACTGATCGAAGTTAAGATTACGGATGATGAAAGAGATGTTATTCTCGTTACGCAGTATGGTCAATGCATCCGTTTCCATGAATCTGATGTACGCTCAACCGGAAGAACCTCTATGGGCGTTCGTGGTATGAATTTAAGTGACCGTGATGAAGTTGTTGCAATGCAGCTTGATGCGCAGGGTGAAGAGCTTCTGATCGTATCTGAAAAGGGTATGGGCAAGAGAACCCGCATGGAAGAATTCACAGCCCAGAACCGTGGTGGAAAAGGCGTGAAATGCTATAAGATCACAGAGAAGACCGGAAATGTAGTCGGTGCAAAGGCAGTAGGTCCGGATGATGAGATTATGATCATCAACACAGATGGTATCGTGATCCGTATGGAATGTGCGGGGATTTCCGTACTCGGAAGAATCACATCCGGTGTTAAACTGATCAATCTGAAGGAACACGAAGAAGTTGCAAGTATCGCAAAGGTACGCAGGGCTTCAGGTGAACTGGAGGAGAACGCAGAAGAGACTGCAGAAGAAGCAAATACAGAAGCAACTGCTGAGACGGTTGTAGAAGAGCAGACAGAAGAATAAAGATCTGAGCGAAAGTAGAAATACAGAAGCAGGATAAATCATAAAGAGACTGGACAGGGAATATGCAAATGCCTTGTCTGGTCTCTTGCTTTGTTTTGTGAGGCTGCATGGAAAGAAATGTTATGGCATGGCTTGCGTTTGCTCTGGTAAAAGTCGGATTAAAAAAACAAAGAAGCCCGGAAACGCTGCAGCAAACAGGCTTTCCGGACTTTGTAGAGGGGGCTGAATTATTATTTTGCCAGACTTCAAATATTCTGGCAGACGCCGTGCATCTTACTGTGCAACAGCTCCGAGTCTTTTGCGGATTTCAGGTCCGATGATCATGGCGATCACCATCTTGATAAGGTCCGCCGGGATAAATGGAATGACACATACTGCAAGGGCAGCAGATACAGTGTAACCTGCCTGAATGCAGAACCATGCAGTTCCGAATGCATAGCAGATTGCGGTTCCAACGATCATTCCAAGAATCTGGATCCATCTCTGACTGAATTTGTCAATTACAATACCGGCAATGATTGCCATTGGGATGAAACCAATGATATATCCGCCAGTTGGTCCGGCAAGCTTTCCGATTCCTCCGGTGAATCCGGAAAATACAGGAAGTCCCACAAGTCCGAGAAGAAGATAAAGGATATAGCTGATCGTTCCTTTCTTCCAATCCAGAAGATAGAGAGAAAGATAAATTGCAAAGTTGGTAAGTGAAATCGGCACCGGTCCGATCGGTATGGAAAGCGGTGCAAGAATGCAGGTGACAGCGGTCATAAGAGCTGTTACCGCCATTGCATAAGTATTGGTTGTACGAAGTGTCTGTGTGTTTCCCTGAGTCATGTTATGTACTCTCCTTTTAGAATGTTAATAATGTTCGGCGTGTCAATAAATTAAGCAGATTCGATCTCATATGTAAAACCGGCATCCGTAATCGTCCGGATCGTATCTTTGATTCCCTGACCATCTGCGGTCAGATAACCGGAAGCGAAGATGGAATCTACAACGCTGAGAAGCTTCTTTTCTTCACCTTTAAAATAAACCTCACGTCCGGCAGCACAACGGATATCTGACTGCGGAACCAGAAGTCTTGCAAGGCAGAGAACCTTCATGCAATACTCAGTTGTGAGTTCGGAAATATCGGCATCACCGAGCGGAGTTCCCGGAATTGGCAACAGGAAGTTGATCGGCAGAGCTTCCGGCCGGATCTCACGAAGCTCCAGAAGCATATCAACAACATCCTCTTTGCTTTCGCCCATTCCAATGATTCCGCCACTGCAGATTTCAAATCCAAGTCTCTGAAGCATTTTGATATTCTGAATGCGCTGCTCAAAAGTATGGGTAGAACAGATGTGACTGTAGTAAGCCCGGCTGCTGTTCAGGTTGTGGTTGATCCGGTCGAGTCCGGCTTCTTTTAACATTAGAGCCTGTTTTTCAGTAAGAAATCCGATGGAACAGCAAAGGTGGGTTCCGTCTTCTTTCATCTTGCGGATCTTAGAAGCCAGTTCTTCAATCTCTTCGTCGGTGAATTTCATACCGCTGAGTCCGATGCAGTGTCTGGAAAGATGATGTTCATTTACAAAATCATTATCTTTATATAACTTCTCATCAGCTACCCACTTATATTTGTCGATATCGGCTTTTGAACGACAGGATTGTGCACAGTAAGCGCAGTCCTGTGAGCAGTTACCGCTGCGGGCATTGGTAAGAATATGAATATTTACATGATTGCCCTTATATTTTCTGCGCAGTTTTTCAGCTTGTGCAATGAGCTGATCGAGTTCTTCGTCCGGTGTATTCAGGATTGCAATCGCATCTTCTCGTGAAAGCACCGGATCTGTAGTTGTTTCAATTTCAGAAATCATAAGTAAACCTTCCTTGGTAAAAAAATATCAAATACATTTCACACTTTACCATGCAAAAGAAAGAATGTCAACTTAAAATTTTATAAGGTTAACAATTGGAGGTAATACTGGTTTATTTGAAGATGATTACATTGCAGATGAAAAAAAACCATAGTATAATAAAAATCAGATTATGAAATGCAGGAGGAAAAACCAATGCGTACATTGAACGTGGAAGAGATTTCAAAGAATATCAAAGAAATGTGCATTGAAGCGAACCATTTTCTTTCAAAAGATATGGACATTGCGATGAAAAATGCAGTTTCAACAGAGAAGTCACCACTGGGGAAAAAGATATTAAGCCAGCTTCAGGATAATCTGAAGATCGCCGGAAAAGATATGATCCCAATCTGCCAGGATACTGGAATGGCAGTCGTATTTCTTGAGATCGGACAGGATGTACATTTCGAAGGCGGCAACCTGGAAGATGCGGTAAATGAAGGGATCCGTCGGGGTTATGTTGACGGATATCTGAGAAAATCCGTTGTGAAAGATCCGATTCTCAGAGAGAATACAAAAGATAATACACCGGGAATCATTCATTATAAAATTGTTCAGGGCGATCAGGTGAAGATCAAGGTCGCACCAAAAGGCTTTGGAAGCGAAAATATGAGCCGTGTATTTATGCTGAAACCGGCAGACGGAATCGAAGGAGTAAAGGAAGCAGTTCTTACGGCAGTAAAAGATGCCGGCCCGAATGCCTGTCCTCCGATGGTTGTCGGCGTGGGAATCGGCGGCACATTTGAAAAATGCGCACTGATGGCAAAAGAAGCACTTACAAGAGAAGTCGGAAGCCATTCAGACATTCCATATGTAAAAGAACTGGAAGAAGAATTACTGGAGCGGATCAACAAGATTGGAATCGGACCGGGCGGACTTGGGGGAAGTACAACCGCGCTGGCTGTCAATGTCAACACTTATCCGACTCATATTGCCGGACTTCCGGTAGCTGTAAATATTTGCTGTCATGTTAACCGCCATGTGATCCGCACTATTTAATTTACCGGGGGGATCCTGAAAAGACTTTCCGTGCCGAAGATATGTACTCGTGCGAAGATGAAGCATGTTACAAATGGTTTCTGCCCGGTGAGAGGATGTGTAATATTTAAAGGAAAATGAAAAGAGGATAATTATGAATACAAATGTAGATGTAGACGCAATGCGAAAAGATGCGGTTGAGATTTTTCAGAAAGGGTTCGCCTGTTCAGAGTCGGTGATCTATGCGATCAAAAAGGGCTTTGATCTTGATCTGTCAGATGATGCGATCGCTATGTCATCCGGATTCCCGTGGGGGCTCGGAGATGGTGGCTGTATTTGTGGTGCGCTTGCAGGAGCAACCATGTGCATCGGCTATTTTTTCGGAAGAAGAACACCTGGAGATGAAATCTTTTTGAAATGCCAGCGGCTGACGAAAGAGTTTCACGACGCATTTAAAGAACATTGCGGAGCAACCTGCTGTCGTGTGCTGACAAGAGGAAAAGAAAAAAATTCTCCGGAGAGAAAAGCGCAGTGCATTAGTTTTGTAGACTTTACAGTTGAGAAACTGGCTGAAATTATTTTAAGAGAATTATAAGACTCCTGTTAGCAGTTAAAAACGCCGCAGCAGAATACAGAAAAAGAATCAGGAAGGAAAAGAATATGGAAAGACATATTACAGTTCCAGTAGCAAAGGAAGAAATACAGGATTTAAGAGCAGGAGATTATGTATATCTTACGGGAGTTATTTATACCGCCCGTGATGCTGCTCATAAAAGAATGGATGAAGTGCTTTCAGAAGGAAAAGAGCTTCCACTTGATATTAAGAATCAGATGATTTATTATATGGGACCATCTCCGGCGAGAGAAGGAAGACCGATTGGCTCAGCAGGACCGACAACAGCAAGCAGGATGGACAAATATGCACCACGCCTTCTGGATCTGGGGCTTGGCGGAATGATAGGAAAAGGGAAAAGAAGTCAGGCTGTCCAGGATGCAATCGTGAGAAATAAAGCAGTTTATTTTGCAGCAGTCGGAGGAGCAGGCGCGCTTCTTTCAAAATGTATCAAAAGAGCAGATGTGATCGCATATGATGATCTTGGCACAGAAGCGATCCGCCGCCTGGAGATCGAAGACCTTCCGGCAATTGTTGTGATCGACTCCGAGGGCAATAATTTATACGAGACAGCCGTCAAAGAGTATGCGGAGGAATAGGGAATGAATTGTGTGAAAAGAATTGCACTTATGGTAATTCGGAATATTCTGCTTGTTCCGTTTATGTGGTGCAAGCTGTGTTACTATGCCGCGCACGTAGACAAGTATCCGGAGATCACCCGATATAAGCTTCTGAAATATATTGTCAAAAGAGCCAATAAAGGCGGAAATGTAACAATCGAAGCATATGGAAAAGAAAATATCCCCAAAGAGGGAGGGTTTATGTTTTTTCCGAATCATCAAGGGCTTTATGACGTACTCGCAATTGTTGATGCCTGCCCGCGTCCGTTTTCGGTGGTGGCAAAAAAAGAAGTGGCAAATGTTCCACTTCTCAAGCAGACATTTAAATGTATGAAGGCCTACATGATTGACCGCGAAGATATCCGTCAGTCTATGCAAGTGATCATGGATGTTACAGAGGAAGTAAAGAAAGGAAGAAACTATCTGATCTTTGCAGAAGGAACCCGCTCGAAGATGGGGAACAAGCTTCTTGAGTTTAAAGGTGGAAGCTTCAAGGCGGCAACAAAAGCGAAATGCCCGATCATACCGATTGCGTTGATCGATTCTTTTAAACCGTTTGATACAAATAGTATCGCACCGGTAACGGTACAGGTACATTTCCTGGAACCGATTTATTATGAAGAATATCAAAATATGAAGACGACAGAGATCGCAAAAGAAGTAAAAAGAAGAATAGAAGAAACCATATCTGAATATGAACCAAAGGAAGCATAAAATAAAGATAAGGTAAAAAGGACAGACTCTTTGCTAGATATAGTGAAAAAGAGTCTGCTTCTTCTATATATAGATAATTAGAAAACAAACTTAAAAAAAGAAAAAAATAATCGAAAAAACCGTTGACAGAAAAAGGGTTCTTAGGTATAATTATCAATGCGCTGTGAAGTTACATTAAAAGTATGTAAACACGCAGTTAAATACAGACCTTGGATCGGGCTGAGGAGAAATACTCAAGAGGCCGAAGAGGCGCCCCTGCTAAGGGTGTAGGTCGGGCAACCGGCGCGAGGGTTCGAATCCCTCTTTCTCCGTTTTGTTTGAAAATAACTTTTGAAAAAAACTTCAAAAAAGTTATTGACAAGCAAGAAGATATATGATAATATATCAGAGTTGCTGTTTGAGAGATTCAAAAAGCAACAAAAAATAATTTAAAAAAGTTGTTGACAAACATGAAACACTTTGATATAATAT
>ERZ826764.1322-NODE-1322-length-29774-cov-4.587638_pt1 | contig 29774 bp, 37 predicted proteins | sample MGYA00519870_ERZ826764 | MGnify/ENA primary metagenome ERZ826764 (study PRJEB31778, sample SAMEA3449239) | human gut metagenome | biome: human gut; feature: human-associated habitat; material: faeces | place: United Kingdom | collected 2010/2012 ...
GGATAATTCCTTACTGGATGTAAGGGGATTAACCATAAATATATTGTAGTAGAATGAGGGAAAAGGAAAATGGATAAAGAGAAAAATACAAAAGCAGTGAGTGAGGAAAATATTTACTGTCTGAATGGAAGAGTGCCGGTAAAAAAGGCGATTCCGTTCGGACTACAGCATGTTCTGGCAATGTTTGTGTCGAATTTGGCACCGGTGCTGATCGTGTGCAGTGCGGCATTTGTGAGAGGATCGGAGAATCACTTAAGTGCTGCGGAAATTACGCAGCTTCTGCAGTGCGCGATGTTTGCAGCGGGGATCGGGACCTGTCTGCAGCTTTACCCGGTATGGAAGATTGGCTCCAGGCTTCCGATCGTTATGGGAGTCAGTTTTACCTTTCTTGGTAGTCTGCTGATGATCTGTACCAATCCGGAACTTGGATATGAAGGGATGGTAGGTGCGGTGATCGCCGGAGGTATTTTTGAGGGACTGGTAGGAATGAGTGCCAAATACTGGAAACGGCTCCTGACACCGGTAGTATCGGCATGTGTGGTGATTGCGATTGGGCTTTCCCTCTTGTCGGTAGGAATGGATTCCTGGGGCGGTGGAAATGGAGCAGAAGATTTTGGAGCGTGGTATCATCTTCTGGTCGGATTTTTCACACTGGTTGTGTGTCTGGCTGCCCGTTATCTGTTAAAAGGTGTATACAAGAACCTGAATGTACTGGTTGGTCTGGTCTGTGGGTATCTTCTGTCCATTATATTTACTGTGGCAGGGAGTGCACCGATGGTTGATTTTTCAGGAATTACAAAGACGATCGAGCAGGTTGGTGTATTCAGCCTTCCAAAGCTTGTATTTTTTACTTCCCATAAACCGGTTTTTGATCTGGGAGCATTCTTTACTATTGCAATTGTATTCCTGGTATCGGCAGCGGAGACAACGGGTGCAACTACTGCAGTGTGTACCGGTGCACTTGGACGGGATATCAAGATGGAGGAACTGCAGGGGTCTCTTGCCGTGGATGGATTTTCCAGTGCGATTTCAGGATGCTTTGGATGTCTGCCGCTTACTTCTTTCAGTCAGAATATCGGGCTCGTCACTATGACGGGAGTTATCAACCGTTTTACGATTCTGATGGGGGCTTTGATTTTGATCCTTGCTTCTCTGTTCCCGCCGCTTGGAGCTTTTTTCAATTCGCTTCCGCAGGCGGTACTTGGAGGATGTACGGTTATGATGTTCGGATCGATCATGTATGAAGGAATCAAGATGCTCAAAGGGTGTGTGTTTGATGATAGAACTATGATCATCGTATCGCTGGCATTCTGTATCGGTGTCGGACTGACACAGACTTCCGGAAACTTCTTTTCCGCATTTCCGAAGGAGGTAGGAGATATTTTTAATGGAAATGCAGTTGCAGGGGTGTTCGTGGTGTCATTGATCTTAAGTATCTGCCTTCCGAAGAAAAAAACAACAGATTTGTAAAATGTGATAAAAATAAGTCAATCAGAAGGAAGAGATGAAAGAGGATGAGTTCTTTTTAAGTGTGGAAGTGACCAGTTTCAGAAGCTTGTTCATTATATTTGACCGGCTTGGAAGTATTTGCTGCATAGAGCATTGGAATCAATGTAACAGCGTCCTGGAATTGCTGCATTTCTTCTGGTGAAAATCCGGTTGTGCCGCATACCAGGACTTTTTGGTGTTTCACTGCGAGGGAGAGTACCTCCAGACTGGTTTCTCTGGTAGAAAAATCGATGATGACTTGACCGGATCCGCACCGAATGTTCAGTAAGCTATGATTCCAATTGTAAGAACTAAAAAATCATGCTATACTTACGGCAGATGAAAAACTGACAGGATAAGACAACAAAGGAGAGGCACATGAATTCTAATTTTGAATATTATAAAGTTTTTTATTATGTGGCGAAGTATGAGAACCTTACAAAGGCATCCAGCGTTCTGAAGACGAGCCAGCCGGCGGTGACGAGAACGATACACAACCTGGAAAATGAACTGGGATGTCGGTTATTTACCAGAAGCAAATCCGGCATGAAACTGACACCGGAGGGAAGAACCTTTTACAGCTATGTATCGGCAGGGTGCGCCCAGTTTTTTAAAGGGGAAAATGATCTGAGCAATCTGATCAGTCTGGAGAACGGGACAATCTATATCAGTGCGACTGAGACAGCCTTGCACTGCTTCCTGTTCCGGGCAATGGGAGAGTTCAACAGCATTTATCCGAACGTACATTTCAAAATCTTAAATAACAGTACCATGGACTCGGTCAACGCGGTAAAAGAAGGAAAGGTAGACCTTGCATTTGTGTCAACGGATCTGCAGGTAAATAAGCCGCTCAGGATGAAGAAACTGCGGGAATACCATGAGGTGCTGATCGGCGGCAGTCGTTACATAGAATTAAAAGGAAGAAAGATTTCATTGGAGGAGCTTTCGGCTTATCCTTGGATCAGCCTGACTTCGGAGGCACTGACCAGAAAATTCCTGAATAATTATTTTGCAGATCATGGTCTGCAGTTTTTGCCGGATATGGAGCTTGCGACGACAGACCTGATCTTGCCGGCAGTCCGTCACAATCTTGGAATTGGATTTGTCCCGGAAGAATTTGCCGAAGAAGAGAAGAAGGCGGAAAATGTATTTGAAATCGAAGTGGAAGAGAAGCTTCCGACCAGAAATATTATTCTGATCTATGATACTGAGTATCCTCAGAGTATTGCATCGAAGGAGTTTCAGAAGTTTCTGAGCAGTCAGAAGAACTAAAGAAGAAATAGATTTTCAAAGTGGATTGTGCAAATCGGTATCCTTTGTAGCCGGGATGTGTATCTGCAAAGAAAAATATAAGGAGAATGCCCCGGAATTTTTTATGTGTGGATCATAAAGTTCCGGAGCATTTTTATATTTGTAAGTATAAAGTTATAAAGTAGAATTTTGGATTAGAAAACGATTGATATTATTTATGCCATTCCCAGTTTCTGATTTCTTCCAGATCCTGTCCATATTCAGCGATGTACTGCTTGTGCTCAACCAGTTTGTCGTTCATCTTCTGAATCAGGAATGAGCCCTTATTGCCAAGCTGTGGCAGATGCATGATTGCATCTTTTACAAGGTTGAAACGGTCAATCTGGTTCTGTACACGCATGTCAAATGGAGTAGTGATCGTACCTTCTTCCTGATATCCATGAACAGAAATGTTGTGGTTGTGACGTTCGTATGTCAGCTCATGAATCAGTGTCGGATATCCGTGGAATGCAAAGATAACCGGTTTATCTTTTGTGAAGATTGCATCGTATTCTGCATCACTTAATCCGTGTGGATGTTTGTGGTCTGATTCCAGTTTGAACAGGTCAACTACATTGACAACGCGGATCTTGAGCTCTGGCATTTCATCACGAAGGATAGTAACAGCAGCCATAACTTCAAGAGTAGGAGTGTCACCGCAGCAAGCCATAACAACATCTGGTTCTTCACCGCAGTCATTACTTGCCCATTCCCAGATACCGATACCCTGTGTACAATGCTTTACAGCCTGTTCCATAGTCAGCCACTGGCAGCTTGGATGTTTAGATGCTACGATTGCATTGACATAGTTCTTACTCTTGATGCAGTGGTCGAAGCATGAGAGTAAGCAGTTTGTATCCGGTGGTAAATACATGCGGACAACGTCTGCCTTTTTATTGGCAATGTGATCCAGAAATCCTGGATCCTGATGTGTAAATCCGTTATGATCCTGTTGCCATACATTAGATGTCAGGATAAAGTTCAGCGAAGCGATCGGCTGTCTCCATGAAAGCTGGTTGCAGACCTTCAGCCATTTTGCATGCTGTGCTGCCATAGAGTCAACGATACGGATGAATGCTTCATAGCTTGCAAAGAATCCATGACGTCCTGTCAGAAGATATCCTTCCAGCCATCCTTCACACATATGTTCACTTAACATACCGTCCATGATACGTCCGTCTCTTGCAAGGCAGTCATCAGTGTCAAGCAAGTCTGCCTGCCAGTCACGTTTCTGTTCTTCAAATACTTTGTACAGACGGTTGGACATACTTTCATCTGGTCCGAAGATACGGAAGTTCTTACTGTCTTCATTTAATTTGAAGATGTCGCGGATGTATCCGCCAAGTTCGATCATATCCTGTGCTTTTGTCTTGCCAGGTTCTACTTCGATTCCGTATGAGCGGAAATCCGGAAGACGAAGGTCTTTCAGAAGAAGTCCGCCATTTGCATGCGGGTTTGCACCAAGACGGGCATCTCCCTTTGGAGCAAGTTCTGCAAGTTCCGGAATCAGATGTCCTTTTTCATCGAAGAGTTCTTCTGCATGGTAGCTTTCCAACCATTCTTTCAGAAGGTCAAGATGTTCTGGTGATTCCATAGAAAGCGGTACCTGATGTGCACGGAAAGATCCTTCAATCTGAAGTCCGTCAACAACCTTTGGTCCTGTCCATCCCTTTGGAGTACGAAGAACGATCATTGGCCAGAACGGACGGGTAGGATCATTGTTTTCACGGGCATTTTTCTGGATTGCTTTGATTTCTTCGATGCAGGCATCCATAGTTTCAGCCATTTTTCTGTGCATAGTCATCGGATCGTCACCTTCTACGAAGTAAGGTTTCCATCCGCAGCCCTTGAAGAAGTTTTCCACTTCCTCATGAGAAATACGTGAGAAAATGGTCGGGTTACTGATCTTGTATCCGTTCAGATGAAGGATTGGAAGAACAGCACCGTCTGTGATCGGGTTCAGGAATTTGTTGGACTGCCATGAAGTAGCAAGCGGTCCTGTTTCAGCTTCACCGTCACCGACAACAACTGTAGCGATAAGATCCGGGTTGTCCAGAACAGCACCAAAGCCGTGAGCAATTGAATATCCAAGTTCTCCACCCTCATTGATAGAACCTGGTGTTTCTGGAGCACAGTGACTCGGAACTCCGCATGGGAATGAGAACTGCTTGAACATTTTCTTCATGCCTTCCTCATCCTGGCTGATGTTCGGATAAACTTCACTATAAGAACCTTCCAGATAAGTGTTGGCGATCAGGAAATTTCCGCCATGTCCCGGACCGGAAAGAAGAATCATATCCAAATCATAACGTTTGATGACACGGTTGCAGTGTACATAGATGAAGTTTTGTCCAGGTACGGTTCCCCAGTGTCCGACGATTTTTTTCTTGATCTGATCCATGGTCAATGGCTTTTTCAGAAGCGGATTATCAAGAAGGTATAACTGACCGGCTGACAGGTAGTTGGCAGCACGCCAGTAGGCATTCATTTTGTTGAGCAGTTCATCAGATAATGGCTGCTTTTCAAGACATAATTTATTGTCTTCCATTTTAGTACCTCTCTCTTTCTCTAGTTCATTTTTGTTATTTTTTTAACTGGGTTCATCATATCATGAGTAAAAGATAACGTAAAATAGCAATAATGAATTATATTCATATCAAAATGTTATGGATAGGAAGAGGGGAGTTCCTTAATTTCGTAATAGGTGGTAGACAGTGTGAAAAAATTGAAGTATTATTATGAATAACTGTTTTTATGTAAGATTTTTGAATAAAGCGTTTAAAATGTAATGTTTTGACAGAGAAAAACAGTGTATATAATGTAGATTGACAGTTTTTTAGTGAGGGAGAATTTATTATGAAGACTACTCTGATTATTATGGCAGCAGGAATCGGTTCAAGATTTGGAACAGGAATCAAGCAGCTCGCCAAGATGTCTCCGAATGGGGAGATCATTATGGATTACTCCATTTATGATGCAAAAGAAGCTGGTTTTGACAAGGTTGTATTTATTATCAGAAAAGATATTGAAGAAGAATTCCGTTCTGTAATCGGGAATCGTATCGGAGATCAGATCGAGGTGGAATATGTATATCAGGATCTTGCAGATATTCCAGCTGGTTTTGAAGTTCCGGAGGGACGTACCAAACCTTGGGGAACCGGTCAGGCAGTCCTGTGTTGTAAAGATGTAGTAAAAGAACCGTTTGTGATCATCAATGCAGATGATTATTATGGAAAGGAAGCGTTTAAGCTTCTCCATGATTACTTGATTGCGCACGCAGAGACAGCAGATAAGATGCAGATGGGAATGGCTGGTTTTATTCTGAAGAATACGGTTAGTGAAAATGGAATAGTTACCCGCGGCGTATGTGTGGTAGATGAAAATGGAATGCTTGAACAGATCCATGAGACGACTGGAATCAGTATCCAGGCTGACGGGGTACACTGCGACAGCGAAGCGGTTCAGAAATGGATCACACCAGATTCTAATGTATCCATGAATATGTGGGCTGGTTATCCGGATTTCATTCAGGTTCTGGATGAGAGATTCGCAGAATTTTTAAAAGATGAAGCAGGAGATCCTTTGAAAAAAGAATATCTTCTTCCAAATATTGTAGGAGATCTTTTAAAAGAAGGAAATGTGGATGTAAAGGTTCTGGAAACACACGATAAATGGATCGGTATTACTTATAAAGAAGATACAGAACTTGCACAGGCCGGATTCAAGAAGATGACAGAGGATGGCGTTTATCCGGAAAAATTGTGGAATTAAACGGATCCTGGAAGTAAAAAACAGAAGAGGAAAGAAAAATATGAATGAATTAAAACGGTTAGAGGCACAGAGAGATGACGAGATCGAGATTGATCTTGGCGAGATCTTTCATTTATTGCTGAATAAATTATGGGTGATTATTCTGTGCTTTATCGTAGGTGGAGTGATTGGGTTTGCCGGAACAAAGATTCTGGTGACACCGCAGTACTCAGCTTCATCGATGATTTACATTTTACCAAAGACAAGAAGCGTGACATCCCTTGCGGATATCAAGATGGGTTCACAGCTGACTTCGGATTTTGGAATCCTTGCAAAAAGCCGTCCGGTTATTGAAGAGGTCAATAAAAATCTGAAACTGGACTATTCATATGAACAGCTTGCTTCGATGGTACAGGCAACGAATCAGTCAGATACACGAATCCTGCGCTTTACAGTGACAGATACTGATCCTATTGAAGCAAAGAAGATTGCAAATGAGCTTGCGAATGTTGCAGCAGAGCGTGTAGCTTACGTTATGTCCAGCGACAAACCGAAGATCGTGGAAGAGGCGGCTGTTCCGAAATCCCCATCTTCACCAAACACAAAGAAGAATGCAAGTGTCGTGGCTCTTGTGTTTGCTTTTGCGGCAGCAGCAATCATTGTACTCAGATATTTGCTGAATGATACGATCCAGAATGAAGATGATGTAAAAAAATATCTTGGACTTCATATGCTTGCAGCGATTCCGACAGAAAAGAGAAAATCGATTTGAAAGACAGGACAAGAAAGATTATTGTTGCGGTGTTGCTTGTGATAGCAGTCTGCTGTGCAGGTTATCTGATTTGGTGTTACGCCACGGCGGCAAAGACGAAGCAGTCGTATGATGATGCAAAAAAGCTGGTAACGGAAAATGTGAAACCGTCAAAAACAGATAGTGATGACGGAGAGCAGACAAAGCCGGAGATACCGGTTGATTTTACTGCTCTTCAGGAAAAAAATCCGGACATTTACGCATGGATTAAAATTGATGGAACAACCGTTGATTATCCGGTTTGCCAGAATAATAAGGATGACTGGTAATCGTGATACTTGCAATTATCTGCGCAGGGCTGTTGGCAGGTGTCGTTTATACGGTTACAAAAGGGAAAAGCGGTACGCAGAAAAAACAGGAGGCATCGGCAGAAGCGGGTGCAGACGAAACGGAATCACAGTCCGGAATCATCGGAGAAGACGGAAAGAAATACAAACAGACATTAAGACTGAAGCAAAATTGAAAGAAGTACTTGGAAGCGATTTTAATGCGAACATGACAGTTGCTGATATTAAGGAAGTTACAGCACCGGAAGGAGCTAAATTCCCACTTAAGATCACATTTGCAATGAAAGGCGTAACAGCTTCTTCTAAAGTTCAGATTCTGCATTATGATGCAGAAAAAGCAGCTTGGGAGAAGATTGATACAACTGTTGCAGATGGAACAGTAACAGGTACATTTAGTTCACTGTCACCGGTTACAAGCGCAACAGCTGTATCAGCAGTTGCAGTACTTGGACTGGCAGCAGTAGCAGCATTTGGTCTTAAAAAGAAAGTTGTTAGATAATTTACAAACATATGTTGAAAGCACTTCTTTGTGGCGGTAGTCACCGTGAGGGGCGTTTTCTTTTTGACAGGAGAGATACGTTTTGATGTTGGTAGATATTCATTGTCATATTCTCCCGGGAGTGGATGATGGGGCACCGGATATGGAGACTTCCAGAGCAATGATACGGGATGCCTATGAGCAGGGAGTACGTTATATCATTGCGACTCCGCATTATAGACCGGAGATGTTTGAGCCTTCCATGAAAAAGGTGATCCGGGTATACCATGAACTTCGCGATTATGCTGAAGAAGTTGGAATTGGACTGAGGCTTGGCTGCGAGTATTACCGGAATGAGCAGATGATCCGGCATCTTGATAAGAAGCTTCGACCGACGATGCTTGGAAGCAGGTATGTTTTGACAGAGTTTTCAACCAATGACAGTTTTGTCACGGTCCGTAATTACATTTATGAGCTGATCACCAAGGGATATCGACCGATCGTTGCACATGTTGAAAGGTATTTTTGCTGTCAGGAACCGGAGAGAATCCAGAAACTGAAAAAACTTGGAGCACAGATCCAGATAAATGCAGATTCCGTATTGGGATATGAAGGACATACGATTAAAAAGTTCTGTGCCGGCCTGATGAAAGATGATCTTGTGGATTTTATAGGATCAGATGCACACAATCTGGAGGGGCGGAAGATGAACCTCGGGAAGTGTGCCACTTACGTCAGAAAAAAGATGGGACAGGATTATGCGGAAGAGATTTTTGTAGATAATCCAAGACGGATATGGAAGAGCAGATAAAGAGATTCAGATAGCCCCGCGTGGGGAAGAAAGCAGGTGTTTTGTTGAAAAAGGTTAATTTATCGATTGAAAAGAAAAGCTACGGGGTGCGTGAATCAATCCGGACATTGCGTACCAATCTGCAGTTTTGCGGAGATGATAAAAGAGTCATTCTTGTAACAAGCTGTGTGCCGAGAGAGGGGAAAAGCTCTGTTTCTGTTGCGCTGGCAGAATCAATTGCAGACATGGGAAAATCTGTTATTCTTGTTGATGCGGATATCAGGAATTCTGTTATGGCATCGAAACTTCAGATTACCGGTGCAGATAAAGGGCTGTCACACTTCCTCTCCGGACAGTGTGTGCTTGCAGATGTGATTATGGCGACAAATATTCCGAAATTTCATATTCTTCTTTCCGGACCGGAGGCTCCGAATCCGACAGAGCTTCTGGAATCCGAACGTTTTACTGGTATGCTGGAGTCCATGAAGAATGTCTATGATTATATTATCATTGACTGTCCGCCGCTTGGTCTTGTTATTGATGCGGCAATCATCGGACATCAGAGTGATGGCGCGATCATTGTTGTCGAAGCAGGTAAGGTCAAATACCGTCTGGTGCAGAATGTAAAAGACCAGCTGGAAAATTCGGGAGTGTCCGTTCTTGGTGTTGTCCTTAACAAGGTAGAGCGTAAGAACCAGAAGGGATATTATAACAAATATTATGGCTCACAGAAGTATGAGGACTATTATGGACACAATGAAGAAACAAAAAATGCATAAAAGTGAAAATAACACTTGCAATTGTTAAAAGTTTCTGTTAAAATAACTATTGTTGTGAGTCTGCAAGATTTGTAAGCGGACATTTCAGATCGTTAGGAGGTGCAATCATGGCTAAATGTGCTATTTGTGAAAAGGGTGCTCATTTCGGAAATAACGTAAGTCACTCTCATAGAAGATCATCTAAGATGTGGAAATCTAACGTAAAATCCGTTAGAGTTAAAACGGAAAACGGCGGAACACAGAAAATGTACGTATGTACAAGCTGCCTGAAATCCGGACGCGTTGAAAGAGCTTAATCTGAGCGGAATGATGAGAACCGAAGCTTTTAAGCTTCGGTTTTTTGCGTATACGATGAGCCAAATACGGAGCTGTCCAGATTTGTGCTCGCACAAAAATCTGATTGGATCTGTATTTGGCGAATGTACGACAGTGAACTGTTAAGTGAGCTGCCGTATAATCAGGCAGGTGTCAGCATGCCTGATTATCGGGCTGCATTGGTTGTAAAAGCATTGGAAATAGAGTATAATATTTTCAACGTTTAAAAATAGATTTATTGATATGAATTTTGAGAATTGGAGGATGGCATATGAAGGGAAGTATGAGTACTGATTTAGGAATCATCACGATCGATCCGGAAGTGATCGCAAAATATGCAGGATCTGTAGCAGTTGAATGTTTTGGAATTGTCGGTATGGCAGCTGTCAGCATGAAAGATGGTCTGGTAAAACTTTTGAAAAAAGAAAGCCTTACAAAGGGAATCCAGGTCGGAATCTCTGATGAGAATAAGATTACACTTAATTTTCATGTGGTCGTAGCTTACGGAGTAAGTATTTCAGCAGTAACAGACAATCTGATCAGCAACGTGAAGTATAAAGTTGAAGAATTTACAGGTATGAGCGTCGATAAGATCAACATCTATATCGAAGGCGTCCGCGTGATCGATTAATTAAGGAGGAACTTGTTGTGGCAACAAAGAGTATCGATGTAGAACTGCTTGCGAAGATGTTTCTTGCAGGCGCACAGAATATAGAAGCAAAAAAGGAATATATCAATGAACTGAACGTGTTCCCTGTACCGGATGGTGATACAGGAACCAATATGTCTATGACAATTATGGCGGCAGCGAAAGAAGTAACTGCACTGGAAGGCATGGATATGGCTTCTCTTGCGAAGGCAATTTCATCCGGTTCTCTCCGTGGTGCAAGAGGTAACTCCGGTGTTATTCTATCCCAGCTGCTCCGCGGATTCACAAAATCCATCAAGACGGAAAGCGAAATTGATGTACCTGCACTTGCAAGAGCAGCAGTACGTGCAAAAGAGACAGCATATAAGGCTGTTATGAAGCCGAAAGAAGGTACGATTCTTACCGTTGCAAAAGGGGTGGCTGAAAAGGCTCAGACACTTGCAGAGGAGACAGATGATCTGGAAGAATTTCTCCCGAAGCTGATTGAAGAGGCAGAGACTGTTCTGGCAAAGACTCCGGATATGCTTCCTGTATTAAAGGAGGCAGGTGTTGTAGATTCCGGCGGACAGGGACTTCTGGAAGTACTGCGCGGGGCATATGATGCATTCCTCGGTAAAGAGATTGACTACAGCGCACTTGCACCAACTCCTCAGGCTGTTAATGCAACAAAGGTTGAAACTGAGGGTACAGTGGATATCAAATTTGGATACTGTACAGAATTTATTATTCTTCTGGATAAAGAATTTACAGAAAAGGATGAAATAGAATTTAAGGCTTATCTGGAATCCATTGGTGATTCTATCGTATGTGTAGCAGATGAAGACGTTGTTAAGATACATGTTCATACGAACGATCCGGGACTTGCAATCCAGAAAGCACTTACTTATGGACAGTTATCCCGTATGAAGATTGATAATATGCGTGAAGAGCATCAGGAAAAGCTGATCAAAGATGCAGAAAAGCTTGCAGCAGCCCAGAAAGAGAAAGAAAAAGCCAAAGAGCCACGTAAAAAGGTCGGATTTATTGCTGTTTCGATCGGAGAAGGATTAAATGAAATCTTCAAAGAACTTGGCGTGGACTACATTATCGAAGGTGGTCAGACCATGAACCCGAGTACGGAGGATATGCTGACAGCGATCGATCATGTAAATGCAGACTATATTTACATTCTTCCGAATAATAAGAATATTGTAATGGCTGCAAATCAGGCGCGTGATCTGACAGAAGACAAGGATATTATCGTAATTCCGACAAAGACCGTTCCGCAGGGAATCACAGCAGTTCTGAATTACAATGCAGAAGAAGATGTGGATACAAATGAAGAGACGATGCTGGAAGCAATCAAATGTGTAAAGACAGGTCAGGTGACTTATGCTGTCCGTGATACCCACATCGATGATAAAGAAATCCATGAAGGTGATATCATGGGAATTGGTGATGCAGGTATCCTTGCAGTTGGCAAGTCTGTCGATGGTACTACAAAGGACATGCTGGCGCAGCTGGTAAATGATGATTCTGAACTGATCAGTCTCTATTATGGAGAAGAAGTTTCCGAAGAAGAAGCAGAAAAGCTGACAGCAGAGATTGAAGAATTATATCCGGATATGGACGTAGATGCACACATGGGCGGACAGCCGATTTATTACTATGTGTTGGCGGTAGAATAGGCTTATGAATGAGCAGTCAGAAATCCGTAACCTGAAAGGAATCGGGGCAAAAACCGAGAAACTGTTTCACAAGATGGGAATTTTTACCATCGGCGATCTGCTCCGTTATTATCCCAGAGGATATGATGTATATGAAGAGCCGGTAAGCGTAGGAGAGCTGGAAGAAGGAAAGATCAGCACGGTAAAAGGTGTGATATACGGAAGAGTACAGGTTGGAGGAGGAAAGCGTATGCAGATTACGACAGCATACGTAAAAGATCTGACTGGTACTTTGAAGGTGATCTGGTTTCGTATGCCATTTCTGCGTAATACATTGAAGCAGGGAATGCCGGTTATCATAAGAGGACGGGTAGTTTCAAAAAAGGATCAGCTGATTATGGAGCATCCAGAGTTATTTTCACCACCGGATAGTTACGATAAAAAGTGTGGAACTCTTCAGCCAATTTATCCGTTAACTGCCGGTATGACGAACAATGCGGTAGCAAAAGCGGTTAAAGGTGCGATGGAATATCTGGATCTCGTCTCTGATGATCTACCGAAAGATCTGCGCCTTCGATATCATCTGGCTGAGTATAACTATGCGATCCGCGGGATACATTTTCCACTGGATAAGGCAGAATTCTACCATGCAAGAGAGAGACTTGTATTTGAAGAATTTTTAGTTTTCGTGCTTGCTCTTCGCAGGACGAGGGAGCGAAATGAGCGTGCCGAAAATGGATTTGTGATAAAAAGGCGGTCGGAAATCGACCGCTTTCTTGCAAATCTGCCATATGAACTGACCGGAGCACAGAAGAGAGTCTGGGAACAGATCCAGGAGGAGATGTGCGGAAAGCTAGTGATGTCACGCCTGATCCAGGGGGATGTTGGCTCTGGTAAGACAATAGTAGCGCTTCTGGCTCTTCTTCTGGCGGCACTGAACGGTTATCAGGGCGCAATGATGGCTCCGACAGAAGTTCTGGCCAAGCAGCATTACGAATCAATCATAGAGATGCTGGAAAGGTATCAGATTCCGGTGAAAACCGAGCTCTTGACCGGGTCGATGACAGCAAAGGAAAAAAGGGAAGCTTATCAGAGGATTGCTGCGGGAGAAGTGCAGATTGTTCTGGGAACCCATGCACTGATCCAGGAGAAGGTGGAATACCAGAATCTGGCACTTGTTGTTACCGATGAACAGCACCGATTTGGTGTCCGTCAGAGAGAGGCACTTGCCGGGAAAGGACAAATTCCTCATATTCTTGTAATGAGTGCGACACCGATTCCTCGAACACTGGCAATCATTTTATATGGAGATCTGGATATTTCGGTGATTGATGAACTCCCGGCAAACCGTCTGCCAATCAAGAACTGTGTGGTGGATACCAGTTACCGACCGACTGCTTACCGCTTTATGCAGAAGCAGGTCGCCGAAGGAAGACAGTGCTATGTGATTTGTCCGATGGTAGAAGAGAGCGAGGCAATGGATGCAGAGAATGTTCTTGACTATGCGCAGCTTCTGCAAAGTGAGATGGGTGACAAGATCCGGATCGCTGCGCTTCATGGGCGGATGAAACAGGCAGAAAAAGACGAGATCATGGGAGCATTTGCAAAGAATGAGATCCAGGTCCTGGTGTCGACAACAGTTATCGAGGTTGGTATCAATGTGCCGAATGCTACGGTGATCATGGTGGAGAATGCTGAGCGTTTTGGACTGGCACAGCTTCATCAGCTCCGCGGGCGCGTAGGACGTGGCAGACACCAGTCCTATTGTATTTTTATGAGTGGTTCGAAGACGAAAGAGACAAAAAAACGACTTGAGATCCTGAACAAATCCAATGATGGATTTTTTATTGCGAATGAAGATCTGAAGCTTCGGGGACCAGGAGATCTTTTTGGAATCCGGCAAAGCGGATTAATGGATTTCCGGATCGGAGATGTGTTCCAGGATTCGGAGCTTCTGAAAAAAGCAGGAGAAGCATCGGGGGAAATTCTGAGGGAAGATCCACTGTTAGAAGACGAAAAATATAAACTGCTTGGTGAAAAGCTTGCGGCATACATTTCGGGAAACAATCTGGAAACGACGTTGTAGATAAAAAGATAGTGGGCAAATTGTTCTGCCCACTATCTTTCTATTCATAAAACCAGTAAATAATAAATTTGTTAAGGAATGCTTCTTCACTGTATGAATAAGAAACCTGCCAAAGTCCATATAGCTCACCCAGGTATCCTGCACCTTCTTCCATGAGGGTTTCGTGCATTTCATCCACGACCTCCTGATAGACTGCATCATCTGACATTTTAAATATCGTATAAGCCTCCTGGCTCTCAATCGATCTGTCGATCACTTCTCGCAACATACCAGGCTCATAGGTATCATAATACATGCCGTTCAGCTGATAATAGTTCAGATTTTCAGACTGACATGACGGATATACATAGTCCGTGCTGATCATATGTGTTTTTTCTAGCTCTTTTTCACTGCAGCAGAGATAATCGTAAGCAATCAGGTTCGGTATCTGATAGCCATTATCTTCGCCGAGAAAAATCGGATCTCCCCAGGTTGCATCTACATAATAATACTGACCATTGCACTGAACAATATTCCATGCATGGTCTGCGACGCCTCCATTTGGATCTGTAGTCTGTCCGGTTACATAGATACAGTAAATACCCAGTTGTTGCAGCAGATACTGGCAGCTTTTTGCATAGCCGGCACAAACCGATCTTTTTCCGACAAGAGCACTGTAAATATTCTGGTTATCCGGTGCATCAAGATCATAATCTACGTTATTTATGAGATAGGTGTAAATGTATTTTATCTTTTCGTATTCATCTGAAAGGTCTGAAATGCCAGAAAGACAGGTGGCTCTTGCCGATTCAATCTCCTGATACCGTTGTTCTTTTTCTTCTCCCTCATAAAGATAATTGGGTTCTATTACTACATATCGGCTCTGTCCTTCAGACTGAGAATATTCTGTGGAAGTTGCATTTCCATCACACCAGAAAATTTCCGGTCTGTCATTTAACACATTCTGAAATACTTCATTTGCAGTATTCGCGTTGCTGCAATGCAGATAAATTTCTTTTTTATTTTCCTGGATACCCTGAAGAATTTCCCGGTAAACCGTTTGCTCTTCATCAGAAAGCTGTTCATAGTAGAATTCTCCGGTAACCTCTGCATCCGTAATTTTTTCCTGTTCATAAGGAACTTCTTCCGGCGCGGAACTCTCTGCTTTCGGAGTGGCTGACATTTGTCTGCCGATCAGGATTCCTCCGGATATAAGACAGAGACAGCCAAGTCCCAAAAGAATGAACGAAAAAAATTTTCCTGTTTGATGCATCTTTTTTCGCATAATCTATTTAATTCCTCCAAATACTCATCTGTATGTTTCATCATAACATACCCTTCATTTTTGCACAACACGGACATTTTTTACATATAATGTTTCTGACAGTATAAAAAGCCTTGAGGATATCAGCTATGAGATTTTTGAAAGCCATGCAGACTTCTGATCGGGGGAATTTGCAGATACAGATTACTTCGTCTATTGATTCTTTTCCTGTTCCAGATGCGTCAATCCGTATTTCCTATACAGGTATTCCTGAAAACACACTGGAAGAACTGACAACCGATAGCTCCGGACAAAGTGAAACCATTGAGCTTGACGCACCGCCTGTGGAGTATAGCCTGGATGTAACAAATGAAGAACAGCCATATGCGGAATATACCCTGGAAGTAAACGCTCCGGGATTCGAGCCGGTCAACATCGCAGGAACGGAAATACTGGCCGGTGTGACGGCAATTCAAAAGATTCGTCTGCGTCCACTTGTCACGGAAGACCAGACTCCGGATATCTTTGTGATTCCTGCACATACTCTGTACGGTGTGTATCCGCCGAAAATCCCGGAAAACGAGATCAAGCCGGTAAATGAAACTGGTGAGATTGTGCTAAGCAGAGTTGTCGTGCCGGAATACATTGTTGTTCATAATGGCTCACCACGCGATTCTACCGCACAGAATTATTATGTAAAATATAAAGATTATATCAAAAATGTTGCTTCCAGTGAAATCTATGCAACATGGCCGGAAAATACGATCCGGGCAAATGTACTGGCAATCATGTCTTTTACGCTGAACCGGGTTTACACCGAATGGTATCGCAATCAGGGCTATGATTTCACAATTACATCTTCTACGGCTTTTGATCACAAATGGATTCCGGAACGAAATGTTTTTGACTCCATTTCTACAGTGGTGGACGAACTGTTTGCAGATTATCTTTCCAGACCGAATGTAAGGCAGCCGATTCTGACACAATACTGTGACGGAAGACAGGTTCAGTGTCCGAACTGGATGACCAAATTGTTACAACCTATAAAGTAGCCGGAAAGCCCGTAAATACGTGGGTTTCCGGCATTATGAGTGGTATAAAAAGAAATGAATTTTCAGAGTATCGGATTCCCGATCGTAAACAATCTTATCTATAATCTGCTTTAAAGCTTCATTTTTCTGAACAAGAGAGTAAGAATCAGAAACCAGAATATCATGGACGGAGCTTACCCGATCCAGCATTTTAGGAGTAGGATCATCCGGAATCTTATCCGGCGTATTTTCTTCCAGCTCTGCAAGCTGCCGTTCCAGAGAGTCTCTTTCTTTGGCAATCAGAGCTTTATTTTCTTTATATTCTTCCAGTGTATCAATACCCTCTCTGTATGACGCACGTATCCTGTCCTCTTTGCCTTTCAAACTGGCAAGGCGTTCACTTATAAGGGTACGCTCATTAGAAAGCTCCTGTGGGCGAATTTCGCGCATTTCATAAACAATCGAATTAGAACCAAGAGCTTCTTCTAATGCTTTCAGGACTTCCTTTTCGATCACCAGAGAGCTTACACCGTGTGGTTTATCACATTTTCCTTTGCTGTATCCGTAGCAGGAGAAGTACGCATATTTTTCCCCGTTGGCTCGCTCCATGGTCGTAGCGGTCAGTGTGCGCCCACATACCGGGCATTTCAGCAGTCCGGACAGCCAGTGCTTATATGTAGAAGAGGGGCGCTTTCCAACCGGTTTATAGATCTTTTTCAGGCGTTCCTGGGCGGCATCGAAGAGTTCTTTACTTATAATCGCCTCCTGCATTCCGTCAGCAATGATCCACTCGTCCTGGTCTTTGATCCGGTTGGTGGCGTTTTCCATCCGGTTCCATCGGATCATACCGCAGTAGGATGGATTTTGAATAATATATTCGATACTGCGCCGTTCAAAAGATTTCCCATGGGACGTTTTCAGTCCGAGAGAGTTCAGATACCGGGCAATATCAAAAAAATTCATTTTTCCATTTACATATTTATCAAAGATCATACGGACAATCGCAGCTTCTTCCGGAACAATAACCGGAGGCTTACCACGTTCTACAACTTTATAGCCGAGCGGCGGCCTTGCCTGGTATGCACCGCGGGTAGCGTTTTCTTTCATGCCACGGAATACCTCACCGGATAAGCGAATGGAGTAGTATTCGTCCATCCACTCTATGATACGTTCGATCAGAGAGCCGAACGGACCGTCTGCCAGTGGCTCGGAGATACTGATCACATCTACATTATGTTGCTTCTTTAAAAGAGATTTATACACAATGGATTCTTCCTGATTCCGGGCGAACCGGCTGAATTTCCATACCAGGATGCAGTCAACCGGATGATCCGGACCTTTGGCCAGACCAATCATTTCTTGAAATCCTGGGCGTTTATCGGCTTTTCTTCCGGAGATACCGAGATCCGTGAAGATCTTCAGGATTACAATATTATTTTTGGCTGCATAATCCCGGAGGAGATGCTCCTGGGAATCCGGAGAGATTTCTTCCTGATCGTGCGTGGATACCCGGATGTAGCCGTATGCATATTTTACGCTCATTGTATCACCTTCCTGTAATTATATGTGCGACGTCGCACAAAAATGGGTACAAAAATAACACCTATACGGTGCCGGATTTTTGTGATACAATAATCTTTGTGAGGGAGAGAATTGTACTGTGTTCCAAACACCCTATAGTTTTCTCGTTTTCCCTGGTGCTGGTAACACCGGGGATTTTTTAGTATTTTACTGTAATTCTAATAATTTGTTTGTAATGTTGTTGGTGAACTCGTTTTGCTGTGTAGCTGTTAATTTGGTTGAGGTTCGGATTACGATAGTACCTAAAACTTTGTGAGATCCGGAATTTAACATTCCTGCACCATCAAAGCTGGCAAGATACGAATCTCTCTTTTCGGCATCTTCTTCTGATGCATAAACTTCGATAGCTCCACCGCATTCAGTTCCTTTATCTACAATGTCATTTCCATATACACTAGATTGGTCGATAAGAGGAGTAGAAAAATAAACTGTGGAAGTGTAGCCTCCCTGTTTATTTAGATTTCCGTTTGGATCATGATCTTCTGTGACTGCCTGATATCCGGAAATATTTGGAATTCCCTTTAAGCGCTGAATAACGAAATCTTCATTAGGATTAGTGATTTGCTTCATCTGCAGAACGCTGTTCTGATAAGCTGTTTGTTTTTCAGAAATAGCATTAATTACAGAGGAGTAATCCAGTGGTTCAGAAAGCTTTTTCGTTTCAGCATTGATATCTGCTGTCTTTTTTGGTAGATCTGGTATTTTGCGCTGTGCTGCTTTTGCATCGGAAAGAGCAGTAATAAAGGCTTCTTTAGTAGTGTTATCATAAACTGCTTCCTTTTTGTCCAATATTTTCTGAGCATCGTTCATTGCAGAGGTAAGTTCAGTATTCTTGGCGTCTACTTCTTTGACTGCAACATTAAACTTTGTTTCTGCAAGATCATGAGGATTTTTCACCTGAAAGTACCAAACACAAATACCGATGACAATGATCGCAATGGCAGCAATCAATCCTAGTAGTGCTTTCTTCTTTTTCATATGTCTCTTCCTTTCGTTTTTTCCAGAGTTCATTTATTCAATCAGATATCTCCGCCATACAAATACATAAGTGTCAAGAGGGCGGGGTATTTATGGTTAGAGATACTGGATGAATCAAATTAGTTATCTATAAGTTTTAATTCTTCGGCAGTAGGAGTACGGCCGGCTTTCTTTATCATTCTAGCTAATCGCCCTTTCATGTTTTCGGCATAAGCACCGTATAATAAAGCATCAGTACATACCGAAACGGCTTTTTCGTATAATTTATTCTTTTCATATAGCATAGCTAAACGCTTGAAAGCTGGTGCATTCGGTGGAGGAGTTTCGCCATAAGAGTTTTCAATGGTTGCCATCTGCTTATATAAAGATATATTATCTTTACAAAGTTGCTCAAATTTTTCAGCGCGCTTTCCAGTATAATTTTTAAGATTATACATTATTGACCATTGTTCTTCGATTTTCTCCATTTGCGGGTAGTATTTATCCGTAATTTTTCGATGATCTTTGTCTGACCAAGCGTCTTCAGCCCACTTTCCTTTTACGTTATCACTGTATTCTCTGGAAGGCTGTCCTAATAAAAATTTAAATAATCCCATTTACTATCACCTGTCTATGATTTATAAGTCATCACCATATAGATAGTGATGCTCAGCTCTTTGGAACATATCACAATGTTCCTGTAGAAATTCAACACGTTTCTGATCACGAGCAATCCGCTTCTTTAATCGTCTTTGTTCCGCTTGCAGTTGCTTGATGCGATCAAGATAGATTTGAGCCGGTTCTGGATCTTTGCGTGGATGATGAGCGTAGTATTCAATTTCTTGAACATTATCTTTTGAAAAGTCATCATTCTTTATATGGCTCATGGCATGCTCATATGCCTTAAGCTGAGATTCATAATTCAATCCGGCATTAATCAGTATCGTGTAGCTTCCGTCTTCGTTCGAAACAACCATTTCATTTCCTTTTTTACTAGGAAAATCCATAAGAACGACATTAACATCCGGTGTCGTCAATATCACCACGTTCCTTTCGTTTAAGCGCAAGAGCCATGCTATGCAGAGCTTTTAAGTCGTCCGGATCCATATCTTTCTGGACATCAAACAGCGCTTTCAGTTCTTTGTTTTCAAATATTTCTTGTGCTACCTGTGCAGTTTCATCATTTAAATAATACTTTTCTGTATCTGATTCATTTCCTGTCATTAAGTAGTCGACAGATACATTGAAGTAATCAGCAATTTTCTTTATTTTCGTAGCATTAGGTGTACTGTTTCCTAATTTACTGATATACCCCTTTCCGAATCCAAGAGTTTCTTCGAGCTTGTTCATTGATATTCCATAGTCTTTGCACAAGCTTTTAATACGTTCTTTCATATTTTTAGGCCCTTTCTGAAAAAATCGCAAAAACTTCTTGACATTCTGAATATATCGCGTATAATAAAATTACAAGTTCTGAAAAAATCGCAAAAATAATCAGAATGGCAAATATGCTATTTATTTGTTTGTGGTAATTCAAATTATAGGATATTTTCAGAAGTTAGTCAATATTATTTAGTGATTTTTTCAGAACTTATATTGAAAAAGGAGGTGTGAATTTGATTTACGAAAATATTTGTAAACTTGCAAAAGAACGTGGGATTTCGATTAACAAGTTAGAGGAAAAAGCAAATGTATCGACGGGCAGTATTTGCAAATGGGGAAATAGTGTAAGTCCAACAGTTAAAAACATTAAGAAAGTAGCCGATATTCTGAAATGTACTGTGGATGAATTGATTTCAGCAACAGATGAAACAGGTTCAGAAGAAGGGAGGGAGTAGAAAGTGGATAAATATATAGAAGCGCTAAAAGGTATTTCATATTTTGAATGGATCAAATTGCGAGAAGGTATTGATTCTGAGTTTGATCGGCAAATCGGTGAATCAAAGAGAAGTCTTCAACTCACCGATTCTGAAAATGTAAAAAAAGCTATCCGTTCACGATTTGGATGTAAATTGGATTAATTCTCCAATCATTGCCCTTATAACTAATATGAACATAATCTAGTCCATAAAAGCTATCAAGGAGATCAGAAGGACGTTTTCCAGGTGAATAAATGGAAGCGTTTTCTTCCCACCAAACACTAGGAGATTTCTTGTTTTCACCGATCGTGCAATCAGGATCATCGGTAAGACAAACCCAATCACCAGCGAGACAAGCATAAATTTTAAGCATATGCATACTCCTTTCTTTGTTACTTGGGTACTGGCATACCCTGTAAGAAAAGTATAGGAGAACAAGGGAAAAAAGACAATGTTTGGATATAATTTAAATCATTTTACTGGAAAGACAAAAGGTAAGACTTCGAGAAATACAAAGATTCGAGTGAAACGAAATCATAAAAATAAGTATGAGCAATATTCCAACAATAGAGGAAAGTAATTAGTAGTTTGTAACAGATGAAACAGGTTCAGAAGAAGGGAGGGAGTAGAGAGCAGAAGTGAATATAAATGTTATTTGCTTTTTGATAGTAACATTCTATGCGCTGGAATGCTTTTCTTGAATATCGAGCTTTCGTAGCTTGAGCTGATGGCGATTGGTAAGAATGAATGGTTGTGATTGCAGGACTAATAATAGAAATAGCCAAGGCAATCCAAGCAGCAGTAGCGCTCCAGTCAATTTGATGTCTCATAAAAAATCTCCTTTTATAATTACTCAGCATGGCGGTGCTGGTAGTTAAAGTATAGGAGAAAACGTAGGACAAATCAACAAGTACAATCAGTATCGCATAGTTTAAAGAGAGGTGGTGGATTTGCAACATATTTTTATTGCAGAAATTGATGGAAAAGAAATTGACATGGCAGCCATGATGCCGGAAGAAAAGCAGAAGGCAATCATGGAAATGACCAGAAAGTTTGTAGAGCATTTTGGGTACCAGCAGGAGAAAACCGCGTAAGCGGTACCAGTTGGACAAGCAAAGGAGGGATGAAAAATGTTTTATAAGATCGCAAAGATACTTAGTAAAGTGACTATTATTTCAGGGCTTGTGCTTATGATTGGTGGCGGTTCGGAAAAGAGTCAGGAATTGTTTTACTTGTATGAGGCACTGGGAATCGTTACATTCGCCGCCGGAGCGTTTGCGTTGGAATGTTTCAGGTATCAAGAGCACCAATATCGGAAAAGGAAAATAAGGGAGGCGAGAGAGCATGCCAGAAGAGAAGCAGCGTAAGAGCATGAGAACGTCAGAGCTTGATAAGATGATCAACAAACTGCAGTCGCTGGAAAGGGTTGACGGTACATCCGAGTATTACAAGAATAATGCGATCGCATACTTGTCGGATCTGGCAAATCATTTGGATAGGATAGGCGTAAAGACAATAAAAATGCGCCCGGAAGCGGCAACTTCCAGTGGCGCACATAACAAAAAACTCAACTAAATTATAGGAAAATCGGAGGAGAAAGTCAATGATCAAAGTTGAAAAAGGGATGTGTGAAATTAAGGCAGTGAATGGAGTTCCGGATATAATGACGGATCTATCATGTATTATCCGAAGCATTAGAACAGCCATGGTGGAGAAAAGAGACTATAGCGAAGCTGAAACAAAAAAACTCGTTGAACAGGCAGTAAGGCTTGGCTTTGCAACAGATGAAGAAGTCACACAGGAAGCAATGGTGGCAATGGGTAAAGTGATGATGCTTCTGAAAAATCTGCCACTTTAGAGGAAGATGTGTACCTAAAGGGGGCGTGATAATGGAAAAGAAACCATTGATTATTCGGTGCTCTGATGGGTGGATCTACGGCTTATTCGGTTATTACGAGGAAGCGGTAGAAGTGGCAGAACAGCATATAGACGGAACAGAACATACATATATCATCATATGAAAAGCGTGAGGAAAAGATGGAACCTTATAAAATCTATGATTTTGAAGATGAAAAAGCCTGGCTGAAGGGGCGGTTAAACGGAATCGGCGGAAGTGATGCAAGTGCTGTGGTTGGAAAGAACCCATACAAAACAAACATTGAGCTGTTTGAAGAAAAGACCGGCAGAAGGATTGCACCAGACATTTCAGAAAAGCCTTATGTGATCTATGGGAAAGAGGCGGAGCAGTTCATCAGGGAGCTGTTCCGCCTGGATTATCCACAGTATCAGGTCACACACCATGAATTCCGGATCTTGCAGAGTCTGGAGTATCCGTTCATGCAGGCTTCTCTGGATGGAGAGCTGGTTGATCAGGACGGCCGGAAAGGGATTCTGGAGATTAAGACCACCAACATTCTGCAGTCTATGCAATATGAGAAATGGAAGGACCGGATCCCGGATAACTATTACATTCAGGTGCTGCATTATCTGCTTGTTACCGGATATGAGTTTGTTGTTCTCCGGGCACATTTACGGAGTAACTGGGGAACAGATGTCCGGACACAGGTAAAACATTATTTTATTGAAAGAGCAGAAGTCCAGGCTGATCTGGATTATCTGCAGAAGGAAGAAATCAAGTTTTGGAAGTATGTGGAAAGCGGACGGAAACCGCCACTGATACTTCCAGAGATCTAAAAAAGAAGGAGGAGCGTATGGAATTACGGATCACAAATCCGCAGGAGAATTGGCTTACAGAGCAGATCCTGTGGAACAACGAGGAATTAAAGGCTGCGATTGCTGAGAAGGTAAAGGACTATAAGACGATCGCCTACACAGAGGATTCGCTCAAGGACATGAAAGCGGATCGGGCAGATCTGAACAAGCTGAAAAAAGCTTTCGAGGACGAACGGAAGCGTGTCAAGAAGATCTGCATGGAGCCGTACACCAAGTTTGAGCAGCAGGTCAAGGAAATCACGGCTCTGATTGATGAACCGATCGGACTGATTGACTCTCAGATCAAGGAGCTTGATGAGCGCCGCAAGGCTGCAAAACGGGAAGAGATTGAGGAACTGTTTTTGACCGTCGGTTTCCAGAGTTTTGTGAAGCTGGACATGATCTGGGATGAAAAGTGGCTGAATGCAACGGTTACACTGCCAAAGATCGAAGAGCAGATGAAGAGCCGGATGTATCAGATCGGTACGGATGTGGTAACGATCAGCAAGCTTCCGGAATTTAAGTTTGAAGCAATGGAAGTTTACCGTAAGACACTGGATATGAACCAGGCAATCCAGGAAGGACAGAGGCTTGCCGATATCCAGAAGAGAAAGCTGGAAGCAGAACGCATGGAGGCAGAGCGGAAAGCAAGGGAAGCGGAAGAGGCAGCGAAGCAGCAGACTGCAGCTGAACAGAAGGAAGAACTGGCAGAAGAGAAAGAAACAGCATCCGGATCTGTACCGGAAGAGGAAGCAGTTTCAATTCCGGAAGAGGAAGAGCCGGTATTCCAGTTGGATTTCCGTGTATGGGGAACCAGGGAGCAGATCATGGCGCTCCGTGAATATATGTTAAAGAATCAGATTCGATTCGGAAAGGTGGAATAAGATATGGCAGTAAATAATAGTCTGGCAAGACAGGACCAGTCAATGAAGTTATCAGTTTACCTGCAGAACGATGCAGTAAAGAAGCAGATCAATCAGGTCGTTGGTGGAAAGAATGGGACAAGGTTCATTTCCAGTATTGTAAGTGCGGTGCAGAGTACACCGGCGCTGCAGGAGTGTACAAGCCCGAGTATCGTAAACGCTGCATTACTCGGAGAAGCGCTGAATCTTTCACCGTCCCCGCAGCTTGGTCAGTTTTATATGGTCCCGTTCGATAATAAGAAGAAAGGCTGCAAGGAAGCACAGTTCCAGCTTGGGTATAAAGGGTATATTCAGCTGGCAAAGCGAAGCGGCGTATATAAAAAGATCAATGTCCTTTCCATTAAGGCAGGCGAACTGATTTCCTATAATCCATTGGAAGAGGAACTGGAAATCAATTTGATTGAAGATGATTATGTCCGAGAGAATACACCGACTATTGGCTATTATGCAATGTTTGAGGAAGTAAACGGATATAGACACAGTATTTATTGGTCAAAACAGAGAATGCTGGCACATGCAGAAAAGTATTCTTTTGCATTTTACAAAAACGGCGGAGCAAAATCGTTAGAATTGCTTGAGGAAGGAAAGATACCGGAAAAGGATATGTGGAAATATTCTTCATTCTGGTTTAAAGATTTTGATGCAATGGCACATAAGACAATGCTCCGCCAGCTGATCAGCAAATGGGGGACGATGAGCATTGATCTTCAGAATGCCATTGATAAGGATATGGCAGTGATCCATGAGGACGGAAAGACAGAATATGTGGATGCAGTGAAGGCGGAAGATGATGGAGTGGTATCCGATCAGGAGTTACAGGAGGTCCAGGAAGACCAGCCGGCGGCGCCAGGAACACAGCAGCCGGATCCGAAGGGTATTGAGGCATCATTTTTTGGATAGATTTAAGAAAGGGGAAAAAGAATTATGAAGCACATTAACTTAGAAACATTTGCAAACGGAGCATTTACCGCGCAAGTAAACCGGGCGATCGAAGAGGTCACGAAGAACATCCAGGATCCGAACACGGATGCCGGCACAGCGAGAAAGATTACGGTAACGATCGCATTTAAGCCGAATCAGGAAAGAAACTTTATTGCAACCGGAGTTCAGACGAAGACAACCCTTGCACCGGCACTCGGAGCAGTCACTGCACTGAGCATGGGAAGAGATCTCCGCACCGGGGAAGTGGAAGCGGTAGAGATCGGCAACCAGATTCCAGGACAGATGTCTGTACAGGACATTCCTGGAGCTGTACCGGAGGCAGAAACCACGGTAGTAGATGGAAAGGTGATCGACAAGAATACCGGAGAAGTTGTGGCTGATTCCGTACCGGAACACACAGGCAAAGTGATTGATTTAAGAACAGCGAAACAGGCATAGGAGGAGTAAGACGATGGAAGGATTAAAAGAAGCAATTGAATTTATCACAAACCTGAAAGAAGGCAGCATGGATCCGAAGGTGCTTGAAATCAACGGCAATACATACTGCAATAAAAATCTGACAAGATACCATTATTTCCCGAAGGCGGATTCCCTGAGTGTAAATACCCTGACATCCATTGTGGATTATATCAAGGGGAAACCGGAAGAACTCCGGGATACCATGATCCTGCATGTGATCAGTCCTACAGAGGTAAGGCTTTATTCCGGACTGGTGGACGAACGTAACAGGGAAGAGCTTATGAAGGCAACTGCCATTGTAAATGAATTCCAGTTTGACCGTTATTATGATCAGGAACGCTTCCTGATTGAGCTGCAGGCAAACTTCATTGGATCTGATGATCTGACAGTGCTGAAACAGGTTGCTGGAAACATCCAGTCAGGAACAACAGCGAACTACGATGATGATGGTGTCAGTCAGAAAACCACGATCAAGAGCGGGATTGCAAATAAGACCGATGTGATCGTACCGAATCCGGTAAAACTCAGACCGTATCGTACATTTGCAGAAATTGAGCAGCCACAGAGCAGTTATGTATTCCGGATCCAAGACAGTGACCGTGGACCATCCTTCAAGCTTGTAGAGGCAGATGGAGGTTTATGGAAAAATGCGACCATGAAAAAGATCAAGGAATATCTGGCATATGAACTGGCAGAGGAACTTGAGAAGTACCACATTACGATTATCGCATAGATAATAACATCTCCTTAAAAATAATATATCACACGTAACCTGATAACAAGAAAGCAAGCCGGCATTATGCAGCATCTGTTGTGTAAGTGCCGGCAGAAAGGAAAAAGGGAATGACATCAGTAATGTTTACGGTTCCGGGCAAGCCGCAGGGAAAAGCCAGGGCGCGGACATATTATAATGTATCGACAAAGAAGCACTGTTCCACTACGCCGGAGAACACGGTTCTGTATGAGAACTTCATCAAAGATCGGTATCTGCAGATGGCAAAGGGAGCGTTCCTGGAAAGAGAAAAGCCTGTGACGCTCCGGATTATTGCAAGGTATCTTCCGCCAAAGAGCGTATCGAAGAAACGGAAGCTTGATATGCTAGAGGGAAGAGAGCTGCCGCTGAAGAAACCGGACATGGACAATATTGTGAAGGTGGTAGCAGATGCACTGAACGGGGTTGCTTATCATGATGATACGCAGATCGCACTGGTTCAGGCAAAGAAATGTTATTCGGCGGTAGAGGGGCTGGATGTGACAGTTGAGGAGTATACCGGATAAAAAGGAAGGAAATGTAAGAAGTGGCAGGACGACCAAAACAAGGAATTGATTATTCCGGATGGTCGGTTGACATATTCGATGGTGATAAGAAAATAGACAAACTTCTCGATGCAAAAGGATGGAAGGGATTCGGGATCTACTTCTTTTTGTGTCAGAGGGCATATAAAGTAAACGGGTATTTCTACGAATGGGGCTATGACGACTGTGCAACGACAGCAAGGCGGATGGGCGGCGGCATCGGTTCCGGTACAGTAAAAGAGACTGTGGATTACTGCCTGCAAGTGGATCTTTTTGACAAAGGGTTATTTGACAGGTGGGGGATCTTGACCAGTAGAGGTATCCAGCGTCGTTTTTGGGCGGTACTATCCGAGCGGCGGAGTAAAACAGTATATGGTGAGTATTGGCTTTTGAAACCCGAAGAATGCAAAGGCCTAGTTAAAGTCAGCTTATTTTCGGATATGCAACCGACAAATGATGATGTGCAGGGGACAAATGATGATTCGCTTTATAGAAAGGAAAGGAAAGTAAAGAAAAGTAATGTATATAAGGGCGCTTTCAGCGATTCTTCCCTTGAATCAGCTTTTCAGTTCTATCTTCTTGTCCGATCACAGAACTGGGGAGAGATCTCTGAAGAACAGGTAAATGCTTTGAGGGAAGATCTCTTATCTCTGTCCTCTGATCTGGCTGAACAGAAAGCGATCCTGAATAAGGCTGCAGCTGGCGGATGGAAGAACCTGTATCCGGTTCAGAAGAGAAAGCCGAAAGTAAAGAAGCAGCCAGAGAAACAGGGGAAGTTTAAGAATTTTGAAGAGCGTGAATATGAGGACATGACAGAGCTTACAAGGAAGTTGATGCAGCGATGAAAAAGAAGAATGGGAAACGGAGTACGTTCCTGAGAACTGGAAGCAGGAAGAAACGGAAGATTATTAAGCGTGGGAAGTAGGAGGATCAATCATGTTGATAGAAAAGAATCTAAAAGAGGCATTGGCAGACTACATAAAAGGTAAATTTGAATATCGAAGATAGTCGAAAATGATCGGAACAGTACATTGATAATTGAATAGTGGTGGTTGGAATGGTATAATTTATTAAAAACTTAAAAGGAAGAAAAAATGGAAAGCATATTTGACAAAATAGCAAAAAAATTTGCAGAGCATCCAATTAGAAACATTTTTATTTGTTTTGTAGTTTTAATATTTGTTCCAACAGGAATGATACATTTAATATATAGTATACCAGCACCTTGTGAGATTTTAAGAGCAAAAATATCAGCTGGAAGTTTATTAGCATATATAGGGACTGTATTAACATTTTGTGCAACATTTACGTTGAGCATGACAGTATATTTATCTAATAAAAAACAGGAAAAAATAAATAGGATAAGCCAAAATGGAGTAAATCTTTTAATTGATGATAAAGATGTTTTTGTGACATTTCCAAAAGAAGAAGGCGTAGATATTTGTTTTGATGTAACTATAATTTCGCAAACATTTATTTCGTATATGAAAATAAATAAGATTTCTGTTGAAGAAACTCTTTTAGATAAAAATAAGAAAGAATATTCGGAATGTTTTCAAGATAATGGGATAGCATTGAAATATGTCGATAGTAAAACAGTAAGGATTCCTTTGCGGATAAGAAAAAAAGATATTATTAGTGCTATAGAAAGAAATGAAAGCTTAGATGTAAAAATCGAATGCGAAACAATTTATAATGGAGTAAAGAGCGAATTTGTTATTATTATGAATTTTACTAATAAAGTAGTTAATGTTCGAGAAGGAATACGACGTTATATGATTAAAAATGCTTATGCGCTTCCAAGGTATTCTATAGTATAGTTTTTGCCAACCACCAATATTCAGTGGTTGGTATTTTTATGCCTAAAAACAGGCAGAAAGGTTGAATAAATGAGTTGGGCAGATAAGCAGCTAAAGAAATACAAGCTCCGAAAGCAGATCAAAGAGATCATGGATAGTCCGGAGTTCCAAAAGGAACGTCAGAAGGAACTGGACAAACACACAGCAGAGGCAATGAACTGCTTCTTGCTGATCAGTGTAGATTATTTGTACCGGAACTATCATTGCAAGAGAAAGGGAGTTTTGAAATATCTGGAATTTGTTTTACACCAGATGCATTTCGCACAGAAGGACGAGGAATATTTTCAGCTGATGAATGAAGAGCTGGAGAGGGAAGTTGGTGTGAATGTGCTGGGGACGTTGAAAGGGGAGTAAGAAGATGAACAATAACTGGATTTCAACAGCAGATCGACTTCCAGATCAACGGGAGTTCATAGAATCATATGTCAGAAGTGCATATGCAGCGGAGTTTCTGGTCACGATCGAGGGAGCAGATAAGGCAACAACATTGTATTATTCCCAGACAGGTGTCTGGTTCGATGAACAGGGAGAACCGTATAAGGT
>ERZ826764.1335-NODE-1335-length-29509-cov-4.387553_pt1 | contig 29509 bp, 25 predicted proteins | sample MGYA00519870_ERZ826764 | MGnify/ENA primary metagenome ERZ826764 (study PRJEB31778, sample SAMEA3449239) | human gut metagenome | biome: human gut; feature: human-associated habitat; material: faeces | place: United Kingdom | collected 2010/2012 ...
GCCTACAGGAGCACTGGATTACAATACCGGCAAAGCTATACTAAAATTGCTTCATGACACAGCCCGCCAAAATCAAATGACTGTAATAATTATAACTCACAATCTGGCCATAGCTCCTATGGCAGACAGAATAATACATGTCAAAAACGGAACTGTAGATTCAGTAGAAATAAATCAACAACCTACCCCTATAGAGCAGATTGAATGGTAGGTCATATTCAGCACATAGAATTGCGGCTTGCGAGGTGTAAAAGTTGAAAAGTTCAATGGTGAAATCTACCTTAAGAGAAATAAAAGGCAGCTTTGGCCGATGGTTTGCCATATTGGCCATAGTAGCTCTTGGAGTGGGCTTTTTTTCGGGTTTAAAAGTATGCAAAGCCGCATTTACTGAAACAGGCAACCAATATCTCAGTCAGCACAAATTCTTTGATTTTCAACTTCTTTCTACTTTAGGTCTGGAAGCGGAGGACGTAGAAACCATAGCTGCTGTAGACGGCGTCAAATATGCCGAAGGTTCTTACTCTGCCGATGTTCTCATAAACGCCGGAGAAGACGCTTCCAGCGAAGACTCCGGAGATATCATAGGAAAATTCCACACTATATCGGAAAACATCAATACCCCTTCTCTGAAATACGGAGAGATGCCTCAAAAAGCCAATGAATGCTTAGCGGACGCGCAATACTTTACCGAAAATGACATAGGTAAAGAAATTACCATATCTCCAGACAACAGCGATGATACATCAGATATGCTGGCATATGATTCTTATATTATAACAGGCTTGGCAGATTATCCTCTTTATTTAAATTTTGAAAGAGGCACTTCTTCCATTGGAGACGGAACTGCTGATTGCTTCGTCTTAATACCTGAAGATGGATGGAATTCAGATATTTATACGGAAATATACGTAAAGCTTGAAGATACTGCATTCATATTCAGCGATGAATACGACGCCATAATTTCCGATGCTCAAAAGCCTTTGGAAAACGCTCTGGAAAGCTGTGCGGAAAGAAGATACAATCAAATAATCGATGAAGCTCAAGCCGAGGTAGATAAAGCCGCTAAAGAAATCAGCGATGCAGAAGACGCTCTTAATGATGGCGAAACTCAGTTGGCAGCAGCTGAGGCACAACTGGAAAGCGGCAAACAGCAATTGGAAGAGGCTCAAGCGCAAATAGACCAGCTCCAAAACGTTTATGAGTCCGGACTTGAAGAATATCAAAACAGCCAGTCTTCTCTTTATAATAATATCGAAGAGCAGTATAAAGCCGGAGCGATAACCGAAGAGCAGTACCAAGCTATGAAAAGCGCCATTGATCAGCAGCTCGCTGCTTCTTGGGAAGAACTTCAGGTATTAAAAACTCAGTTAGACCAAGGGCAGGCTGAACTTGATAAAAACAGAGCTGAAATAGAACAGGGTGAAGAGGAAATTGCTGCCAATCGTACTGAACTGGAAAACAGCAGAGCTGAAATAGACGATGCCAAAGCACAGCTTAAAGACGCACAAAAAGAAGTCGACCAAATAGAACACCCGGAAATATATGTGCTCGATAGGGATACTAATATCGGATACGCTTGTTTTGAAAACGATACCAGTATAGTAGAAGGTATAGCTAAAGTTTTCCCTGTATTTTTCTTCCTGGTAGCAGCCCTAGTATGTATGACTACCATGAGCCGCATGATTGATGAGCAAAGGACCCAGATAGGCGTACTTAAGGCTCTCGGATACAGCAGAGGGCAGATATTATATAAATACATTTTCTATTCCGGCAGTTCCTCCCTTTTAGGCGGTGTTATAGGCTTCTTCTCCGGAACTTACTTATTCACATGGGTTATATGGGAAGCCTACAGTATAATGTACGGTTTTTCTGACGTAATCTTTGTATTTGACTGGTTGACAGGGGGCTTAGCTCTTCTGGCTGCACTGATTTGTTCTGTAGGTACTACGTTGTATTCTTGTTATCATGAGCTTTCCCAAGTTCCCGCAGAATTGATAAGGCCGAAAGCTCCTGCCGCCGGCAAAAGGATATTTCTTGAACGCATTCCTTTCATATGGAATAAGCTTAAATTCCTGCATAAAGTTTCTGCCAGAAATATATTCCGCTACAAGAAGCGGTTCTTTATGATGATATTAGGTATTTGCGGATGCACAGCCCTTTTGGTTACGGGGCTGGGTGTCAGAGATTCCATAAAGAATGTTGTAGACATCCAATACGGCGAAATATACCATGTGGATTACTCGGTCACCTTCAACAAATCAATGACATCTGAAAATGAGCAGGAATTTCTTGATGACTGCAGTGATTACATAGATAAAGCCTTGTTTTTATACACCGGAACTGTAGAAGCCCGTTCAGACTCCAGTGTCAAATCTGTCAATTTGGTAGCATGCTCAGAAGATGACCCTATATCTGATTTTATTGACCTGCATAACGATGACGGTTCTCTCGATTACCCTACAGCCGGAGAAGGCATAATTAATTCGGGTCTTGCAGAAGATTTGGGAGTTGAAGTTGGCGATACTCTGACGGTATACGATAGCGAGCAAAAGGAAATAACGGTCACCATTTCAGGTATTTGTGACAACTATGTATATAATTATCTATATATAAATGACGATACTTATATCGAATATTATGATGAATTAAATATAAATTCTGCCTTTGTTATAGGTGAAAAAGATGATGAAGGTCAGCTTACAAATGATATGGCAACACGTGAAGCGCTGATGAACGCTGCTCACGTTTCTGCTGTTTCTGTAACATCCGACTTTGAAACGCGAGTTGACAACATGATGATAAGCCTAAATTACGTAGTCGCTCTAGTAGTGTTGTCTGCAGGAGCACTGGCTTTCATAGTCCTTTACAACCTTACCAACATCAATATAACTGAAAGAATACGAGAAATTGCGACTATAAAAGTATTAGGTTTCTATCCTAATGAGACGTCTTCATACGTATTTAGAGAAAATATCGTTCTTACAGCCATATCGGCGATCGTAGGTCTGCCTCTTGGCACTGCTCTGCATGCCTTTGTAATGAGTCAGGTAAAAATAGATCTCATGTCCTTTGATATTCACATCGAGCCTCTAAGCTACATCATAGGACTGGTAGGAACTTTTGCTTTCGCCATGATAGTCAACTTCGTAATGTATTTCAAGATTAATAAGATCAGCATGACCGAATCGCTCAAATCAATAGAATAGGCGGCGGAAACGACGCTTCATCTGCCGGTTCAAATGAGCCTTCAGATGAAACAAGTCAGGAAGATAATAATGCAGAACCATCTTTAGATTTGACCGGAAGCTGGATACAGGCCGAAGGCGATGTAAAAAGCGATTCTGAAGCCGGCTCCAAAGCCCAGATAACTCTTACTTTGAACAGCGAAGCTTCTGCAGACCCTGAGCTTTTATACGGCATGGAAAAGTTGATGGCCTGATGATTTAGCAGTTGAAATTACGCAAAGCGAGCCCGAGTATTGGTCAGCAGCCGGTAAATGGCTTATTCTTCATAAATTAAACAAATCATATTAAAAAGGAGGATGACATCCTCCTTTTTTTGTTATTTAAATCCTGAATCGCAAGCAGTTTGAATTTTAAACTATTTAACCGGCACTACGGTGACTTCTGCTTCTATGTTTAATTCTCCGTTAGACTTTATCGTCTTAAACAGATACTTGCCCTTTTCCGAAGAAGCCCTGAGAATAGTCAAAACCTCTCCCATAGGAGCTTCTTTAGAATAATGTATTCTCATGGAACTTACACGATACTCCCCTGTCGTCAGTTCAGGAACATGGTCGCACAGCATATTGGCATAGTAAGTGTTGTTCATATGCTTGTTGGAATCCAGATAGCTGTATGTCACATGAAACCGGCCTGCTTCTTCAAGCTGGAGAGTCTTAGGTATTCTGAACTTCTCAGGTATAAGGTCTTTGTATGGTCCACGATAGTAATTGGAAAAATCCACATCATCTACTTTCAGTATCTTTCTGGTAGCTGATTCTACCAGCACCCATTGGCTGGATATTTCCGCTATGATTTCTTCCCCTCTTTTCATCTGGTACATTCTCAAAAACGTCGCTCTGCTGCTGTCGCACGGCCAAGAAGATACTTCCACTTTTTCTCCCACATAAGCCTCATCATATATCTTCATATCTATTCTGCTCAGCATCAAAGCCTTTCCTGCCTCAAGGATTTCTTCATAAGAAGGTTTCTGAGCCTCCATCTGCCTGCGCCCTGCTTCCTGAAGCACCTGAAGCGCACCCGAAGGTTTAACTATCTGATTACCGTCGCAGCAATATGTATCAAGTTCGATTTTGTAAGCGTATCTTTCTGCCATCTTTCTTGTCCCCCTTACTTAACGATCTTTAATCTTTAGTGTTCTTAAATATTCTTTGCGCTCCGGTGAAATTCTGTAACTTTCAACAGCCTTTTGTATAGATTTGTTTTGTATCCACTTATCAAGAGTCTTTGCTTCGAAAAGGTTTATGGTCTCGTCATACTGTTTTATAAGCGCAAAGCTGTAATACCAGGCTATTGCCATGTTGATATAATACTCTTCAGATTTTATTTTTGCAAGTTTATTGAGATCTTCATGTTCAAATCCGTCATCCAGCATATACCCCAGCATGGTCACTATGGCAAATCTGACTCTGTAGGTTTCCTGGCTTTCCAGCCATGGCATTATTCTCTTTCTCACCGCTTCAACATCTTTTTTAAAGATTTTAGGCGGCAGCAAATCGCACGTGGCCCAGTTGTCTACATAAGGCAAAAATTTATCTATCATATCCAAGGCCTCCGAAACATCCTTTGCAAACAAACCGATAAAAGTGCCATGCAAATTATTTTCTTCGTAATATCTGTGAGGCAGCTGTTCTAAGAAGTCTCTGGCCATTTTAGGGTCTTCTCGAACCAGCTCCTTAGCCAGCTTCCTTATCTGCGGAGTCCTGACTCCTATTACATTATCCTTTTCTATTCCCGGCATAAGCTTACAGTGAAAATCTCTGTACTTTATGTCCTGCAATTCCATAAGTCTGTCTAATATGTAATCCATTATTACCTTCCTCTTGTACAAACTGTATTGCGGGACCGGTTCTCGCCGGTCCCGTTCTGTAACGACTTTAATAATTTTCTTCTTTGACCTGGAAAAATGATTGAAGATGCTCACACACGGGGCATATCTGAGGGGCTTCTTTTCCGAAATGAAGATGTCCGCAGTTACGGCATTCCCACATGACTTCTCCGTCTTTGGTGAATACTTTTCCGTTTTTAACGTTCTCCAGCAATTTCTGATAACGTTCTTCATGGGATTTTTCCACAGCGCCCACCATTCTGAACTTAGCTGCCAGCTCAGCGAAGCCCTCTGCTTCCGCCTCTTTGGCAAACTGGTCATACATTATAGTCCACTCATAATTTTCGCCTGCTACTCCTGCCAAAAGATTGGCCGGAGTATCTCCTATACCTCCAAGTATCTTAAACCATATCTCAGCATGTTCTTTTTCGTTATCGGCCGTCTTCTGAAAAAAAGCAGCTATCTGTTCATAGCCTTCGCGTTTGGCCACGCTTGCATAAAAAGTATATTTATTGCGAGCCTGTGATTCTCCGCTGAAGGCTGCCATCAAATTGGCTTCCGTCTTTGAACCTTTTAATTCCATAATATCCTCCCAATGTAAATAATCTTTCTCTGGAATACTTTTCCCATTTTAAGAAAAACTATTCTCTAGGCGAGGAAAAATCAGGTAAATATCCTGCTGTCTAATTTATGGAAGCTCACGCTGTCTTTCTAGTTTATAGAAGCATCCACTGCTTTGATAAGAGCCGACCTCAATCCCGCCTCTTCTAAGGCAGCCACACCTTTGATGGTAGTGCCTCCCGGCGAGCATACGCTGTCCTTCATCTGTCCCGGATGCTGGCCTGTTTCCAGCTGCAGTTTGGCGCTGCCCATCAGCATCCCGCAGACCAGCTGATACGCCTTTTCTCGAGGAACTCCGTTTTTTACGGCTCCATCAGCCAATCCTTCTATGATCATGGCAGCAAAAGCAGGTCCGCATCCTGTAACTGAAGACGCGGCAGCCATTATCTCAGCAGTCATCTCCACCACCTGGCCGGTGCCGCTCAACAAGTCCATGACTATTTTGCGCTCTTCATCAGGTATGCTGTTGGCGCTTTCAACTATGGTCACACCGCTGCATATAGCCGTAGGGGTGTTAGGCAGAATGTACTGAATTTTTACTTCTTCTCCCATCAGTGCCTTAAGCCTCTCAAATGTCCAGCCGGAGGCTACGGAAACTAAAATCTTCCCTTTCATGGAATTTCTCAACGGGGTGAAGACTTTTTCCATCTGATATGGTTTGCATGCCGCAATCACTAAATCCGCCGCATTTACAGCTTCTTCGGCAGCAGCGCAAGGTATGAACCCTATCTCTTTGCCGTTTTTTTCAAGCTTTTGCTGGTTTGGAGCATAAGCAAATATCTCTTCCTTTTTAATTTTTCCGGACTTTAAAAACCCTTTCACCAGGGCCTGAGCCATGTTTCCCATACCTATAAAACTAATGTTCATATACTTTCTCCTTTGCATCGAGACTTTTCATTGATTCTTAATCTATGTCAAGTTCAACAGGACAATGGTCTGAGCCGTATACTTCATCGTGTATCTTTGCATCTTTAAGTCTGTCTTTAAGTTTCTCTGACGCTATAAAATAGTCTATACGCCATCCGGCATTTCTCAGCCTTGCTTTAAATCTGTATGACCACCATGAATATATGTCTTCCACATCAGGATAAAAATATCTGAATGTGTCGATAAAGCCTGCTGAAAGAACTGCCTCTATCTTTCCCCTTTCCTCGTCGGTGAAACCTGCGTTTCTCCTGTTGGGCCTAGGATTCTTCAAATCAATGTCAAGTCTGGCTACATTCAAATCTCCTGTATAAATTACAGGTTTTTCTTCGTCCAGCTTTTTAATGTAGCTGAGAAAATCATCTTCCCATTTCATCCTGTAATCAAGCCTCTTCAGTTCCTCCTGAGAATTGGGAACGTAAACGTTAACCAGATAAAAGTCCTCATATTCTAACGTTATGACCCTTCCTTCATGGTCGTGTTCTTCAATGCCGATTCCATAAGATACGCTCAAAGCTTTTTCCTTCGAAAAAACAGCGGTGCCCGAATATCCCTTTTTCTCCGCATAATTCCAATACTGCTGGTACCCCGGCAATTCTATTTCCAGCTGGCCTTCCTGCAATTTAGTTTCCTGAATGCAGAAAATATCAGCATCTGCTTCATTGAAAAAATCCATAAATCCTTTGCCCATGACGGCTCGCATTCCGTTTACATTCCAAGAAATAAGTTTCATTTCTGCTTTTCCTCCAGTTTCATCATTTCCTCTCCCCAATCGCTCAACGTCTCCAATATGGGCATCAGCTTGTCAGCAACAGCAGTTGAAGAATATTCTACCCTTACAGGCACTTCCAAGTACTCTTTTCTTTCTACAAGTCCCTTTTCTTCCAGTTCTCTCAGAGATGAAGCGAGAACTGTGTTGGAAATGCCGTCCATCTGCTTTCGCAATTCATTATATCTCATAGTTCCTTTGTTATTAAGGGTGCATATTATTTGCATCTTCCATTTACCGCCTATGATAGTCATCGCATAGTTGAGAGGACATTTATCAAGGCATGGACAGTCATAATGAGTTTCTATCATGTTAAATCCACCCTCCCTTCAAATCCAGTGATAGGTAAGTTTTTCCTTACCAGGTCATTATTTTTTGCGTTATTGCAATGGATAACTAATGATAATATAATTATATCAGGTACTAAAAACGGAGTAAATATTTTTCTGGGAGGTTTCTTGTGGATATATATCTTCAAGGTCTGACTATGGGGCTGGCATACGTGGCTCCCATAGGTCTTCAAAATCTATTTGTCATAAACACTGCCCTTACTCAGCCAAGAAGCAGAGTTTATGCTACCGCTTTTATCGTCATATTCTTTGATGTTACTTTGGGGCTTGCATGTTTCTTCGGTATAGGAGCTGTAATGTCGGCTTCACCGCTGCTGGAAATGATAGTTCTGGCTATCGGCAGTTTGATAGTTATTTGGATAGGGGTAGGTCTTGTTCGGTCTAAAGAAGAGTCTTTGGATAAGGGAAAGGATGTAAACATACCCATAGTGAAGGTTATAACCACGGCATGCGTGGTTACATGGTTTAATCCTCAAGCGCTCATAGACGGCAGTATGATGCTTGGAGCCTTCAGAGCCACTTTGCCTGAAGGAACCGATTTTTTCTTCGTCGGAGGTTTTGCTTCGGCATCGATAATATGGTTTTTAACTATTTCCACTGTCATATCGCTTTTCAGCGCTAAATTCACGCCGAAAACTTTGCGCATAATCAACATCATCTGCGGCATAGTCGTGATTTTCTACGGATTAAAGCTGTTATGGAATTTCTTTAATTTAGTAATAATTTAGTAATAATATAGCTCAAAAAACAATGCAGCCCTTCCTATAGCGGTTTCCATGCTACAGAGAGGGCTGTCTTGTTTATTTGAAATCACTTTATGCAAATGTAATTACTGTTCCCGTCTTGCCTTCAAGCGCATCTATAGCCTTATCCAAAGAAGTAATAATTGCCTTCTTTTCCGGATTGGCTTTTACAAATTTCATGGCTGCCTGAACTTTAGGAAGCATGCTGCCAGGAGCAAATTGACCGTCTTGGCAATGTTTTTCTGCTTCGGCATAAGTCATGTGAGCAAGGTCCTCCTGATTTGGCTTGTTAAAGTTAACAGCCACCTTTTCCACCTCAGTCAATATCATCAGAGCGTCTGCTTCGATTTCCTCTGCCAGAAGCTCTGCCGCAAAGTCTTTATCTATTACGGCAGCTACTCCCTCCAAAGAGCCGTCTTCCTTTTCTATTACAGGTATTCCGCCGCCACCGCAAGTGATGACGATAGTAGTATCCCACAATTTTCTTACAGAATCTATTTCTACTATCTTCTTAGGTATAGGAGAAGCAACGACTCTTCTCCAGCCTCTTCCGGCGTCTTCTTTTACAGAATATCCCTTTTCTTCAACCAAGGCTTTTGCTTCTTCCTCTGAATAGAAAGGTCCTATAGGTTTCGTCGGATTTTTGAAGCCGGGATCGTCTTTGTCTACTACTATCTGGGTAGCAAGGGTAACTACCGGGATATTTTTTTCTCTTTTCTTAAGAGCAAATCTCAAAGCTTGCTGAAGATGATATCCTATATATCCTTGAGACATAGCGCCGCAAACATCAAATGGCATTGCAGGGGTTACGTCTTTTGCAGTTTCTGAAGCCAGAAGAATTCTTCCTACTTGAGGGCCGTTGCCATGTACGACCGCCAGTTCATATCCTCTTTTGCTTATCTCAGCAATATGCTCGCAAGTCTTCTTGACTACTTCCAATTGAGCTTCTGCAGTAGCAGGTCCATTTCCTGATTGAAGCGCGTTTCCGCCTAATGCAACAACGATTTTCTGCATAATCTTACTTCTCCTTAATAATATTTTTGTTTAAGCAATAACTGTTTATAAATCGTCTCTGTTAACAGGACAAGACATACACCTTGGGCCGCCTCTTCCTCTTGAAAGTTCTGATGATGGCATTGTTAAAACTTTTATGCCTTTCTTCTCCATTAATTCATTGGAAACATAATTTCTTTCATAAGTCACAACAGTTCCCGGAGCTATGCAAAGGGTATTGGAACCGTCATTCCACTGCTCCCTCTGGGCCGCCGTCATGTCTCCTCCTCCGCATCTTATCAGATCGACAGAAGGGAGTTTTAATTCTTTAGCCAACACCTTTTTTAATTCATCCTTGATCGATTCGAATTCCAGTTCTCCGTTCTTTCCCAGCGTTATATCATATACGCTGAGCGGTCCTTCAATTTCGGGATGAATAGTGAATTTATCGTAATCTACCATCGTGAACACCGTGTCCAGATGCATGAATGCTCTCGTCTTTGGAATATCAAAAACTAATATTTTCTTAAAATCAGAATTTGGTAGAATGTTCTTGGCAAATCTTTCGATTCCGTCTATCGTTGTTCTCTGGGAGTAACCTATAGCTACTACATCTTTAGACAATACCAGAACATCTCCGCCCTCTATGGAATAATCTTCATAAATATCATACCAGAGTTTATTTTCCTCTGAAGCAAAGTCCCGATCATATTTAAACATATATTTTAAGAACAAAGCTTCACGTCTTCTTGCAGGAGTGCTCATATGGTGCAGGTTGAGTCCGTTTCCTACACATGCTCCCGGATCTCTTGTAAAATACAAGTTCGGCATAGGGTCCGAAACAAACGGATAATCATTTTCAATAATATCGTAAAGAGATGTTATATGGTCGTGCTGACGGAGGTCTGTCTTTTTTACTCCTGCTATCAGCTTTGAAACCATCTGTACAGGTTCCATTGACATGAGAAATTCTATTATGGATTCTCTGAGTCCTTGTGCTTTAACATCGCTTAAATCTAAAAATTCGTTAATAAACTGGAGCCTCACCTCATCATCGGCAATAGCTTTAGCGGTCTCATCCACATAATATATTACTTCCGCCCCGTTTTCCTCCAGTATTCTCACAAATATATCATGTTCTTCTTGTGCTATTTTAAGAAAAGGTATGTCGTCAAACAGAAGTCTTTCCATAGTGGTAGGAGTCAGAGCTTCAAGCTCCAGTCCAGGCCTGTGAAGCAGCACTTTATTTAACTTACCTATTTCCGAAAAATTGTGGATTCCTGGATACATAATCCGTATATCCTCCTTTCATGAAACGAACACTTAAATTATCATTCCGGCAGAGAAAGAAACCAATGCGTTCGGTTTCCTCCTCCGCCTTCACTTTTTATGTCTTCGTTAGCCTATTGTAGCTACAATTACCGCCTTTATAGTGTGCATTCTGTTCTCTGCTTCGTCAAATACTTTTGAATGTCTTGACTTGAACACATCATCAGTAACCTCACGAATATCGTATCCCAGTTCTTTCTGGCTCTGTGCCATGGTAGTTTCAAAGTCATGGAATGAAGGCAGGCAGTGCATGAAAATAACATCATCATTTTCTGTAGCATCCAGCATTTCCTTAGTTACTCTAAACGGAGTCAGCATTCTGACTCTTTCAGGTATCTGATCTTCTTCGCCCATGGAAGCCCAGATGTCAGTGTAGATAACGTCTGCGCCTTTTAGGCAAGCAGCATCTGAACTGATCTCAATAACAGCACCTGTATCTTTTGCAACTTCTCTTGCTCTTTCAACTACTGAAGAGTCCACCTGAGCAGCCAGTTCCTCCGGTCCGTAAGCAACGAAGTGCATTCCCATCTTGGCGCATCCATACATCCATGCATAAGCCATATTGTTTCTAACATCGCCTACGAATACGACTTTTACTCTCTTCAGAGGCTTTGCTACATGCTCTTCTATAGTAAGCAGGTCTGCCAGGATTTGAGTAGGATGGTCAACGTCTGTAAGTCCGTTCCATACAGGAACTCCGGCATACTTAGCTAAGTCTTCAACGACTTTTTGCTCATATCCTCTGTACTCGATACCATCATAGAATCTTCCGAGAACCTTAGCTGTATCTTCCAGGGATTCCTTCTTGCCCATCTGGGAACTCTTGCTGTCTAAGAATGTAACGTGAGCGCCTTCTTCTAAAGCTGCTACTTCAAAAGCGCATCTGGTTCTTGTTGAAGTTTTTTCAAACAGCAGGCATATGTTTTTGCCGGCCAATACGTTGTTATAGATGCCCGCTCTCTTCTTTGCCTTTAAGTCATGAGCCAGGTCAAGCATGTATCTGATTTCCTCCGGTGTAAAATCCATCAATGTCAGAAAGCTTCTGCCTTTTAAATTTACTGCCATTTCTTTTCTCCTTTTCATAAATATAATTTCATTTGCATTAGTGATATGAATATCTACATAAAATTGTACTTTTATACCAGGCGGATGAAAAGTACCAGCATGTGTTATTTTTTATGTGCCAGTATATTCCTCCATGCCATATTATTTCCTGAACTGCTCCTATATATGCACTGAATTATTTAGAATATTTTGAGACTTTTTTCTAAATTCAATATCGCCCGGCCTTGACTGTAAATAAAAAAACGGGGATAAGCAAATCCCCGAATCTTCTTCGCACGTTAAAGTGTTTTAAAAACAGCTTTTATATGCTCGTATTAAATTTTATGTGGCCCTTTATCTGGCGTTGGTCAGTTCTATGGCTTCTTTGCCTGTCACATGTTCTATGTCTATAGCTACTATCTCAGCCTGCGGTCCATCGCTGTCCATAACAGAATCAAACCTGTCCATATCTGCTCTGCAAAATTTTTCTGCCAACAATTTAAAAGCTTTAAGTCTTTCATCTTTGTCCTCTACGATGTAAGCTTTTCCGAACCCCTGAGCGCTTTTAAAATAAGTAGTATATTCGGCAGAAACCACATCATCTTTGCCCACCACGCTAAAAGAAACTTTAGGTTCTTTTCTTATTGCATCTATCTTATGCCCTGCTCTGGCAGAATGGAAATATATTTTTTCCCCTTCTTTGTCCAAAGCATGGCTTATAGGAAAAGTGTAAGGGTAACCTTCATCGCCTATAACACCTATGATTGCACAAGTAGCGTTGTCTATCAACGCGATGGTTTCTTCAAGTGGTAAGAGTTGTTTCTTTCTCCGCATTTCTCTAAACATATGAGCACCTGCCTCGCCTTTTGAATTTTCTCTATTGAGATTTCGCCTTTATTATAAATCAAACAGGCGAGGCAGTCTATATATTTTTAGCAGGATTTCATACACTTACAGTCAAGGCAGTCTGCTATGCATTTCATCTCCTCGATAGCTTTTTCTGTTGCGTTGATTATAGAGTTTAAGACAGGTTTTAGCTCATCACATATACAGTAACACATGGCCGTTTTTGCCATCATCAATCCGACCCTCTGCTGCGGCAGCATCTGTCTGATAAAATTGCATTCTATACTATTGTCTATATAAGCACAGTCGATATCTTGCATCGTCGTCTTTATGATGCGATTCACTCTGCATTTATATTCGCACAAATCCGTGCAGCAATTGGTCACATTTCTGCAGCAGCGCTGAACTTTTCGCAGACAATCTATACCGGCAGTCTGCTCAGCTACGATATTCTGAGCCAAACGGGCTAAATCTTCATTATCAGTATATTTTAAAAGATTTTCTGACATTTCTATAGCCGCTCTATGATGTGGTATCATCTGTCTGATAAAATTCCCGGAAATACTGTCATCCATTTCAGCTGCACACATGCCGCAAAGCATTTCCTTCAAAATGCAGCAGGCATTCTGCATATATTCTCTTGTCCTGCAATTCATTTGCTCATTTCTATTCATTATAAAACCTCCTCTGATAAGATATGTCAGAAGGAGGTTTCAAGTTACAATCCCATGTTCTTTAACTGCGCTACTAAATCAACATAAAATTCTCTTACATCGAATCCTTCAATATTTTCACGATTAAGATCTATCATATCTCCATGTGAAATTCCACGGTTGCCGTTTATGGTCAAGAATTTATATTTTTCTCCCCAACTGAAAGATTTTTCCGATACTAATCCGTCATTAGGCCCGTCAAAATACTTTACAAGGTTGTATGTAAAGTTTAACGGGAACTTTCCACCTGTTGCCTTGTTAAGTTTAGAGCCTACGCTTTGGCAAAAGATATTGTCCGGCACGCCCAGTTCTCTATCCCTTTTCACACAGGCTTCTGCTGTCAAGTCTTTTACTGCTGCCATAAAATCCGGATTGTCATCTCCCAGCTTCCTCATAGTTTTGTTATATGTATTTTCTATTTTCTGTTGTATTTTAACAGGGATTTTATTGAGCAGATAATCGGCAAATTCACACCCTCTATGAGGAGTGTTTATGGTAGTAACAGAAGCTATCATGTCAGCTGCGCCGCATTCAGAAATGGCCCATCTGATATCCAGACCTCCTTTGGAATGGGCTATAACGTTGACTTTTTCACATCCTTGTTCTTCAACTATATCTCTTATACGTTCTGCCAGCTCCCTTCCGCTGTCTGCTACCGAAGCTGCCGACTGCTGTTTTCCATAATAAATTTCCGCTCCGTTGCACACAAGCTCCTTAGGTATCCTTCCCCAATAGCCCGGGAACTTATAGTCTCTGAAGAATACGCCGTGAACCAAGAGAATCGGATATTTCGTACGACATATCTGCTGTTCTTGCCTGGCCGCATTCAATCTAAGTTTTTCTCTCTCAAAAATAACTTCTTTGGAAACAGTTTTTATTATCTTAACGAGGAAAATTATATTAAGTACGGGAATCATTCCAAAGAGAGCTCCCAAAACTCTCGTTTTAATCCCCAGCTGTACCGATGTGGTATAGACAGCGATTATGCCTGTCCAAAAAAGCACAAATTCCGCAGCTGAAAAAGCCAAAACTATCACCAGCCATTTTACCCACTTGTCCGGCAGCATATAAAAAGCACTGATGATGGCCGCAACAACCAATATCGTTACGGTAAACAAAAATATTTTCAAACATTTAACTCCGAACCCGGAAACTTTTAATCTTGTATTTGTAACCATTGTCAAAATTCCTCAGTAAATAAACGAGCCAAACTCTCTTGCGATTTTATGCGAGCGGCCGGCATTTATCTTTTCAACGTTATATCAAATTTTATCATAATGTGTTATCATATACAAATAGATTATATTTAAGGAGCACGTCATGAAAAAAGCATGTATACTGGCATCAAGCCCTGCATCGCATGTCGAAGCTGTCAAAGTGCCCGGACAGATTTTGGATGCAGCCAAAAGGATGACATGGAGGAAATATTTAATTGCATATTGTCTTCAGATCTGATAATCCTAGCCTCTCCCATATATTCGTGGTACTGTACGCTGCCTATGAAGGCCGCTTTGGACAGGCTGGTATACGGCATGAACAAATTTTACGGCAGTCCGGAAGGCGATGAAAATCCAAAAGGAAAAAAGGCAGCCAAAGAGCCTGGACCATCGCTATGGGAAGGCAAACATTTAGCCATAATAACAACTTGCGGCTACAGACCAGAAAGAGGTGCAGATCTCTTTGAAGAAGGGATCAAGAGATATTGCCGTCATTCAAGGCTTCGATATTTGGGCATGCTGGCTGAACGTCACATGGGATACGGCACAGTTTTTATGGACGCGGAAAAAGAAAGTCGTGCCAGGGAATTCGCTAAAATTTTAGCTGAAGCATAAATAATGAAAATCCTTAAATTATTACCGTATTGCCACATGTCAAGTTGAAAAAGCAAAAAGGTGCTGTCTCAGATTTTTTTAATTTTGAGGCAACACCTTTTATCTGCTATTTTACCATTCTTTTATCAGGTCTTCCGGATTAGTCCATTCAACGCCGAACTTCTCAGCAGTTTCTCTCAAAGTCAGCTTACCGTCAAAAGTAGTCAGACCGTCTCTGAGATGTCTGTCGTCTTTAAGCGCCTGCTTGATACCCTTGTTGGCTATTGCCAAAGCATAAGGCAAGCTGTCACATGAAAATCTAACAGAAGAGTTCTTTGAGAAAGCTGAAGGTATATTGTCTACGGCATAGTGCAATATGCCGTCTACATAATATACCGGATCGTCATGGGTAGTGCTCTTGCAAGTTTCAACAGCTCCGGCATCATCGCATGCTACGTCTATGATCATTGCGCCCGGTTTCATCATCTTAAGGTCTTCTTTATAGATAAGATGATCTTTTCTTGTCTTAGGCCACAACACACAGTTGATAATAACATCGGAATCCTTAAGACATTCCTCGATTGCCGCTCTGGAGGAATACATAAATGAAACGTTACCTGGCAACAGTCCTTGGGCTCTTTCCATTGCTTCAAAGTTAAGGTCCATCATTCTTACGGTACATCCAAAAGCAGACGCAAGCTCTGCAGCGCCCATTCCGGTATAGCCGCAGCCTATTATAGAAATTACAGGCGCATCTGAACCGATAACATTGTTAAGCAAAATTCCAGGGCCGCCATGTACAGACTGTGCATAATAGCAAGCTGCTAAGAACCCACCTTTTCCGGCAAGTTCACCCATATTGGCCACAAGAGGGAATCTGCGATGAGGATTGTCGGAAGTGATATCTTCCAGAGCGATACTTACGCATTTAGAGTCAAGCAGTACTTGAGTTTCTTCTCTGTGAGCGTTGGAATGGATATATGTCATTATTATAAGGTCTTCTCTGACATATTTGTACTCTGAAGGAAGAATTTCCTTGACTTTATACAGCAGATCCACAGTATTCCACACATCCTCTGCTTTTTCTACCATGATAGCTCCGGCTGCTGCGTATTCTTCGTCTCTGAATCCGCTTCCTACACCTGCGCCGCACTCGATATAGACTTCATGTCCGTATCTGAGAAATTCCTTAACGGATGCTGGAATGATAGCTACTCTGTTTTCATTGTTTTTAATTTCTTTTACGATTCCGACTTTCATTAATCAGTACCTCCTGTAGTTAAATTTTCTAGTCGTTATTAAAATCTCCTTTAAAGAAATTTTCACTTTTTGTTTGAAATACCTTTATGATATTCCTCCAACTGAATATCATAGTCTTCTAAGACCATACTACCAATTAACAGCTTTTCTTTCAAGAGTTGAGAAAGTTTTTTTCAGTCTATTGCATTTTTTGCATGTCTGAGGGTATTCCTTCTTTACTTTTTCTCTCCTCTACTTTAAACATTTGCCGCAAGTACTGCATGAGTTGGCAGTATATTGATTCATACAAGTGCCAAGGTCATTTATCCTGCCTTCTCTAAGCTTTTCACCTACCCTTAAGACTGCCTGAACCATACCGTCCAGAGTCACTGCTGTATCAAGTCCAAGAAGAGCATAGTTGGCGCAAGTCATAGCAACCGGTACTGAAGCCACATTTCTGATGAAACACGGTATCTGAGGATACCCTGCTACCGGGTCGCAAACTTGCCCTATTATATACTGCATAGCCAAAACTGCCGCTTTCTCAGCGATTTGAGGGTCGTCATCCAAGAAGGATACCAATCCGGCTGCCACCATTGAGGTAGCTATTCCGACTTCAGCTTGACAGCCTAACGCACCGTGATAGTGGGTAGGGAAATAAAACACTCCTATGAGGCCTGATACTAAAAGCGCCTTTATCTCGTCCTCTTTGGTTTTTCCGAGAGTTTTAGAAGTGCTCTTTATAGTAGCCGGAATTATTCCCGAAGCTCCGCCTGTAGGCATGCAGATTATTATGCCGTGCGCATTGCTGTATTCCATTATCGCCAAAGCATCCAAAGTTCCCGTGTCAGCTGCACCCAAAGGTATAAGTTTTTGTTCTTTCATTTTTTCCCGTATTTCAGGCGCCTTAGCTACGGTAATGCCTTCAAACTTCACTCCGTCTTTGTGACCTGAATCTATGGAAGCATAGGCTATATCAAGGGTTTCTTCTGCCACTTTCCACACCTCTTCCGGTTTGAGTCCGGTAAGGCTGCACTCATAGTCTAATGCCACCTGCCATAGAGGCTTTTTGTTGTTCTTGGCATATTCAATCATTCCGACGCTGGTAGTAAAAGGAGGCACTGCTCCAAGGACAGTTTTAAGCGGATATACGGAAGGTACTGTTCTTGGCTTATCGGAGCCTTTTATCATTATCTCTTCTGCATGCATACCTTTTATTTCACAAGGCTCTCCATTAATATCGCGAATAAGTATCTCGCCTCCGCCCATGGTAATGCCTGTCAAAACGATGGTTTCTTTATCCGATTTGACAGTGAATTCTCCCATCTCTGTAGGAATTTTTTCTATCCTGTCAGTAAAGATAAATTCGTACTCAAAGCCTCTTTCTTTGGCAACATCGTATATCTTGCCCAAGTCGGATTTGATGAGGTCTTCTCCTAATATGCCGGCGAGACAAGCCTTGTCGCTATCCATACCGAAAAAAGTATCATAGAAGCCTCCTTTCGTGCTCATTTCAACTTTCATAGATACAGGTTCTCCGTCTAAAATCGCCCTGGCTATGGAAGTTATTCTATAAACGCCCACCGTATTGGAACTGGACGGACCCTGGGTAGCCGGCGCCAAAACGTCATTAAAAATAGATGGATAAAATATTTCCTGATTCTTTTCTTGTCGTTTTTTGTCTGTAGCTGTCATGATTTCTCCTTTCATTTTTCAGTCTGTTTTCAGTCTATGCTAACCTCAGTATATACTCAATATAATAGCAATATAATAGCAATTCTCGTGCCAATAGCTTCAAATTTTTCGGCACGATGTTGTTCATTGGAATTGTAATAATTCTATTATCAGTTTACTTCAGATTGCGATTTTATGCCAGCAATATTTGAGCAAATTATGTTACAGAGTTTTCGCATCCATTATCGGCTTGACCAAATTCCGCCATGGCAAAAGCGCATTAAAAAGAGCTGTCTCTGAATTTGAGACAGCTCCAAGACAGTAATAGGCAGAACCCATCCGTCAGTATGCCCAGAGCATACGTGATTATTTGATGCGGTGCGCGCAATGAAGTATCATTCTTGTCATAGAGCCTTGCTGACAAAAAATCAAATTTTTTTAAATTTTTACATCAAAATGCTTTAAACTCGTGTCGAATTTCGTCGAAAGCCGGTCTCGGCTGACTTTTTTTTGTAAATCTTGAAAAAATGTCAGTCAAATCATAGATTTTGCTGACATTTTTTTTGATTTTCTCTATTTTTTACATTTTTGAGGGATTTTTCACCCTAAAAATACCATTTTCTGTAAATTTGCTGACAAAATTCCGAAAAAAAGAAGATTTTGTCAGCGCACACCGCTATAGCTGTTAGCGCAGGTCGGCACGTTTGCGCCAAAGCACAATTTCAAGTAAAAGAAAGCCCGGGGTTCGCTTCAACCCCGGGCTTTATCAATGCGATATCTTCTTTTATCTATGCTTTCTTCTTGTGTCTGCTATCTCTGCGGTTTCCTTCTGAGAGATACGGCTAATGCAGCCGCAGCTGCTCCACTTATCAGAAGCATCAGTGCAAACGGAGCAAAGTCAACGCTGTCACCTGTTTTAGGAGTTCCCTCCTCCTGCGAATTATTATCCGCATCAGAAGGTCCATCGGTGTCTGATGAATCGTCGGTATCTGATGAATCATCAGTGTCAGATGGTTCATCGTTATCAGACGGTTCTTGCGGTTTCTCCGGTTCTTCCGGTTCTGTCACAGGCCCGTCTGTAACTTTCTCAAATTCAGCAACAACATTAATGTCTCCCGTTACAAACTCGCCTAATATGGTCAAACGACCGCTATCGATGTCATAGTCGTATTCACCGGCACCAAGAATATCTCCGCCTACCGTAACAATCACATCATTCGGCAATTCATATCCATCCAAGGCCTTTAATACAACTGTATAGTCCTGACCTTTTTCAGCTACAGCACTTCCTTCAGCGCTGCCTCCAGTAAGTGCAAAAGTCACATCAAAGGTTTCGGCAGCAGGAGCTTCGGCTGTCAATATTTCAGAACGGTCTCTTACACGAAGTCTGTTTCCTTCAGCATCATGAGACACGAAGCCAACAGCGCTTACATAAGATCCTTCCTTTACAAAATCCTCAAGCGCCTGCGACTGAGCAGACGAATATCCTATATACCCGTCAATAAATACTCTGCAGCTTTCACCGCTATCATCTTTTATAACGATGGTCTCTACAATGCCGCCAGCCAATTGCACGCTCTGAACTTGACCTTCTACCCTGACAAGCTTACCGAAGTTAGCATCATAGTCATTGGCTTCTTTAGTAGTCACATCAGTTATTTTTACTTCTTCAGTTCCTTCAAGTACAGTAACATTGATTGCCGAAAGCTGCTTGTCTCCGATATATTCACTTATAGAACCGGTTACCATTACCCTGTCGCCTCGGCGTATATTGTTGTCATCGATAGGGAAAACGTTGATTCCATTGCCGTTCTCGTCCTGGATGTAAATTGTGTTGAAAAAGGCATTTCCTGTTTCCGCAGTACCGTTAGCGACAGTGCCTATAACGGTAAACACTTCTCCATCGCTGCCGGCTCTTGCTTCTTCTATCGTGCTTATTTCAGGCTCTTTCTGAACCATTTTCAATATGTTCTGAGCAATTATGCCGTTGGAATAGCTTACCTGATCTTCTGCAGCCACCTCAAAGTTCGAGCAAAATACTGTTCCTGAGAGGAATACTCTTCCTTTGCTCACCTGCTCGGTAGCCATAGCTACTACATTGCCTTTCTTGACTACGGCTTGATTTTCATCATAAGGGGAACTATAGCTAAGCACAGGCTTGTCATGTCCCTGGGTAGGGTCTTTGCTGTTTATAGAGTAAGTAGTGTCGTGTCCGTATACTATAGCTTCTCCGCTTCCCAAACTCAAGGAGCAGCCTGAATATGAGCTATACATCAGACCTGATTCTTCTATTCCGTCGAGCACTTGCTGTACTACAGGGTCTTCACTTGAATAATTATAATCGTCGAAGTACAAGCGATATGGCTGTCCGCCGTTTTCATCCTGGTCTATCAATTCATCATCGTTGACTTTCATTGTAGAACCTATAGCGCTAAGCAATTTATTAACTTGTTCATATGTGGTATAAGGTGAACCGCTGTTGGAATCCTGATAATCGGCAAGTCCGCATACTATAACGGTGCCGCCATTTTCAACATAATCTGCTACCACTTGAACAAATTCATCCTCAAATACGCTTACTTCAGCGTCTCCCGTATATTCGCTGGTATATTTCAGAGGCGCAGAAATTACAAGCAAGGAAATATCCTTTAAAGTATCTGCGTTGATTTCCTCTCCAGGCTGAGCAATTCTTACCTGAATATTATCGGCTGTTCCCATGTTGATAAAATTGCCCATATTTCCTGAGTAATAACCGTTGACGTAATCATTATAATGGGTTCCGTCAATCAGCACTTTTGTTGCTATCGAAGGATCCGATACGCTGAGCTTTAACACATCGGTAAAAGTATATTCCTCTCCGCCTATCATGGCTGTCATTCTGACATTGATATTAAAGCCTCCTGCCTGTGACGCAGTGTAAAGGAACTCATAATTATGAGAAGTCCTTGCAGCAACCTTTCCGTTATCGCCTATTGACGATACATCTGCAGTGTGGAAAGGTTCTTCTTGGCCTTCCATAGTATATGTAAGAGAAGTTACCTGCATATCATCTGAAAGGTTATTGAAAATCTGGCTTGAAATAGTAATTTCATCGCCTTTTATAGGAAGAGCCACATCGCTGTCAGTATTAGACACGCCGGCATTTACGCTTTCCCCTACCCATACAGGTGATGTCACCGCTATGTCTTTGTCAGCTTGGGTTACTCGTATATAATAGTATCCATATGTGGCCGGAAGATTTTCAAAAGTAATCACCTGGTTTGTACCGTCGTAAGTGCTTTCAGCGAGAGTTTGTCCTCCGTTGACGATGACTTCCACTTTGGTTTCTCCCTCGGTATCTGTAGGATCAGAAAGAGAAACTTCAATGTCAATGTCATCTTGGTCATCTAAGATGGAACCCATAGCGTTATCGTTCAAAGTATAGAGTATAGACAGATCATTGTCTTCCGTAGCGTATACTCTGTAATTTTTCATAGCGTCATAGATGGATTCTTCACTAAGATCCTCAGCTAAAACTACGCTTCTGGCAGTATTGGAATCTCCCCAATTGCCTTTATGGTTGTCCTGATTATTGGTTGGAGCCACATGCCATCCTTTGTCGAGAGCCCTGGTGTAGTATTCATAGGATGGAAAATATCCGCTGCTGCCGATGGCTCCTTCGCCGTTTCCTACTTCTATAAGGGTCATCTGGTTGTCTATGACAGGATCATAGAGAGAGAAGTCCATAAAGTCTCCAAAAGTATCTCCCGGATGATTAAATTGGGAAATGGTCTGTGGATTTTCATTTAAAGTGTCAAAATATGCTTGCAATACTGCATAATTATCGCCTTTTTTATATGGGTCGTAATTGCGGCTTTCAAAGCCTTCTGAATTGAAAGTGTTAATGTGGCCCGGAGCTCCTCCTGACCATGTCATTTCAAATCCGTAAAGGCCTACAAAAGTACCGTCTTCTCGTTCAGTTATACTCCGGGCTCCCGAACGACCTTCTTGCCATTCTTCGCTTAAGCTTTCTGCATCTTCATCTCCGAGATGAACTTCTCCGTCATTGTCGAAAGAATTTGAGTGATCGGTAAGGGCCAGGAAATCAAGATTGGCTACCTTGGAAGCATGATCAAATGCCTGTTCAACGGTTCCGGTTCCATCGGAAAGGTTTGTATGCGCATGGAGCTGTCCGAAGTACAGATTATAATCTCCTATATCTACAGGAGCTTTATAAGTAAACATATATACCTGGCCTATCTGCTCTTCGCTGCCTTCCTCTGCGGCCTTATAAGCCATCGCCTTGATAATAACCGGCTTGTCTTTTTCAGGTGTCGCTTCTATAGTGACAGGCTCAGTATACTGTTGCTCTTCTGAAACTTGCGGGTCAGCAGGTTCTGTGCCATCTGTCGCCATGGTGTAATATATCTGAGTTCCTTCTGCAGAAGTCAGAGTTATCTTTTGACCTGCTTCAACAGACGCTCCGCTTTTCGGTGAAGCCTCTACAGCAAGTCCCTCTACTGTAGGCTGTTCAGGGTCTGTCGGCTCTCCAGGATTGTTCGATGCCTGGTAAAATTTCAAGGCAAACATTCCTTCGCTTCCTGAAGCGATGTTATAATATGCGCTCCAGTAATTATTGGAATCGTACCACTCGATATACGCATTTCTGGCAGTATTTTTTACGTAATAGAGCCCATTACCTGCGTCTATCAGCTGCCACTGGTCGTTTTTTTCACCTAAAGGCATGCTGGTATATTGATCTCCCATGGCTAGATTTTCTCCGCTATATGCAAAGCTATATGTTCCGTTATCGTTGGCAATTACAGTCCATACGTCTTTGTCCGTGTATCCTGAAAGCGTTCCGTCTTCCGCCTCCTGGACATCGCTGCCTTTATTGTAATGTCCGTTATAATCGGACGACAGCGCCTTGCCATATGCAGGAGCATAAATTACCACCTTATCGCCGTCTTTTATAGGATTTTCCGGGTCAACTTCTGTTTCGTCTTCCGGCGCATAGTAGAACTGTAAGGTATAGTCTTCTTCGTAAGCAGCATTCATGCCGAAAGTGGTGAAATTATTGTTATAATATTCTATGTACTGTGGCTTTCCGTTGTAATCTGCCGCAGTATTTTTTATAAACTTGCCGTTTTCTGCATCTTCCAGCACCCACTGGCTGTATTCAGTAGCTTCTTCTTCAAGCGTCAGCGAATTGCCGGTCTCTCCGCTGGTAAGATATTTGCCGTCAGCTTTAAAATAGTAAACATCATCTGTTTCTGAAAGCGTATCTGCTGTTTCTACAGTGAAAACCACGTTATCAGCATCTGTAACCAGCTTTTCATCTTCTATAGCTGCGTCAGCGCCGTTAAGTCTGTTGCCGTTTGCTTCTGTAGAAATTGCTTTTCCTTCTGAAGCAAGGTAAATAACAACTTCATCCTCGTCTTTCAATTCTTCAGCCAGCGTTCCTGCTTTGGAATCAGATACGGCATACGAAATTTCCTGAACCTGGCTGTAGGAATCTCCCAAAACCGCTACTGCCTTAAGCACGCAGTCTTCATTGATTACAGGCTTGTTATCATCGCTGTAAAGCCGGCGATTCTGATTGCCCGCATCTGACGGGTCGCTGCCATCCAAAGTATAATAAATCTGAGCGCCTTGAGTTACGCTGTTAAGAGCAACAGTCGTCCCCTTTTCTACGGTTCCTGACTGTGGAACAGCTTGCGGAGCTGCCACAGTATCGGTACCGCTGCCGCCTTCGCTCAACTTGTATAATGTGAACTGATAAGGATACCTGTCCGGATCTCCTTCTGCCGTAGTCGTCTTATATCCTCGAAACTTATTGCCATACTGTGTATCTGTGTTGCTGGCCAGATGAACCGTATCTTCACCTGTTCCCGAAAATACGAATTTACCGTTATCTTCTGTCCAAGCCCATTTATACTCAGCTGCCTTTATACCGTTATTGTTACCGCCTTTAGGCGCGATAAAGTTTCCGTCGCTGAGCTTAATCTTCGCGCTGCTTCCTTCAACGGTGATTTCCACTGTTGCGCTGCCGGGATTGGTTATCTTGTCTACTCCGTCCGGCTCTCCGACGTCAATAGCAGATAGCCATGCGCCATCCATAGGTCCCACAGCATACCCTGTATATACGACCATGACATAAGTACCGCTGATGAATTCTTCAGCTGTTGATATTCTGTCATAGCTGTCAGAGCTGTTAGATGCTGCCAGCGAAACAGTAGGCATCGCCGTAAACACCATAGCCAACATCAGCAAAAGAACTATTATCCTTCGCTTATGACTTTCGATATTCATTAGCTTTTTCCTCCTTAGCTTATAAATATTGCATAATTTTTATCTATTTCAACGACCGTTTCTTTTCCCGCGTCATCAATCTGGCGCTGATAAAAGCCACGATCGGGACCGTCAAAAGTATGCCCATAGCTCCCGATATGCTTTGAATTATTTCAATACATATGTAATCGGTGTTGATGAGCTGACGGAACGGTATGTCATACGTCTGTACCAGTATAAGCATGTTTAAAGATGAGCCTGCAAAGGCCAGTATCAGCGTATTTGCCATGGTGCCCATAGCGTCTTTGCCTATATTCATACCGGAGCGGAACAATTCCTTCGCCTTAGCTTTATGGTTCTGAAGGGAAAGCTCGTTGACCGATGAAGCTATCCCAAGGGCTACATCCATAACTGCGCCGAGAGCTGAAATCAATACACCGCAGACTAAAAGGCCGCTTATTTTAAGTCCTTTGTCAGCACCGTAGAGAATCAAATTTTCTGCCTCAGACATATTGAATCCGTTTATCGGTGTTATATGTCCCACCAACGCTGCAATGGCTCCTGCTGTAATTACTCCTATAACGCATCCCAATATGGCACACCATGTTTTCTCCGATATGCCGTTTAAAAGAATCAAGGCGCATACAGAGGTTATTATGATTATGCCAACCGTAACTGCTATAATCGGCAATCCTATTATCAAAGCAGGTATGAGTATGAACCATACGCATGCTAAGGTAAACAGCAGCCCAAGCAGTGCGCCTATGCCTTTCTTTCCGCCCAATACAGCTAGCAAAACAAAGAAAATCAGCACGAAGCCTCCTATTACCATTCCTCGGTCGTAATTGAACACGGAAGCATAATAGGCGCCGTTCTCATCGGTCATTATCCTCACTATGATATTATCGCCCTTTTCCAAATCCACATTAAAAAGAGCGCTCATATAGTTGGTAAGACTCATTATCTCATCCTTATGAGTCCCCGTAAGTATGCGTATCTCCAGCTCTTGTGTACCCACTCTTCTGCCTTCGGCATTTTCATAATCAGCTTCAGCATCGTCAGATAAAACGGCCGTTACCTCCGCTTTTTCGTAAACCATTTGGCCGGCGCTGGTAGGCACTTCATCTTCAGCTGCTTGATTAAGCGCTACAGCAAATAAAATAGCTGCGGCAAACAACACACCTACTATCAGTATGCATATTTTATTGTTCCTTTGACTGAACCAGTTCCCCATATATTGAAATCTTTCTCTTATATTTCGTTTATTTGACATGTCTGAAATTACTCCTCCCTAAAAATCATTATATTTTCACCAGGTATACGGAACTATCTTCCTCCGGTTAATCTTATGTAAATTCTGTGAAAAACCAGGCACAAAAAAAAGATGCAACATTAAATATAATGTCACATCCTCATGTTTTTACTTTCATTTTTATTATTCTATTTTCTCTTGAAATCTTTCATATCCGCTACGAGGAATTTAGACGCTTTATCAGCGTCTCCAAGCCTTATGGCTTCTATAACATCTTTGTGATATTTAGTATCGGATGGAAAAGAAATATTATTCCACTGGTCCCAATAAAACTGCGCATAAGCCCTCGTCAGAGTGTTGAGCGCCTGCTCCAGAGAGCGATACGCAAACTCGTTGTTTGTGAAGGACATAAGCTTGAGATGAAACATCTTATTATATTCCCAGTGTTTCCAAAAATCTCTTCTTGCTTCTTCCCCTGTGCAAAGCTCATCTATTTTAGCCAGTTCAGAAAGCTGCTCTTCTGAAATATCATCAATATTCTGTCTCAACATACCGGTCTCGAAAGCCATCCTATAATTAAGGATATTATCTACATCACGTCTTGTAAGTCTCACTACCATATAACCGCATCTTGGTATGCTTTTCAAAACGTTTTCGCTGCAAAGCTGCACCAGTGCTTCCCTTACAGGCGATTTGCTGACATTATATTTATCTATCAGCATGCCCTCACTTATTATGTCGTCAGCTGCGTACTCCCCCTGTATTATGGCCCGCATAACGTCGTCATAAACCTTCTTCTTCAAATTTTCTTTTTTCATAAACTATCTCACTTTTCTCCAACGTTCTGCTTTAAATATATCACTTTTTGCTTTGAAAGTAAATATAATAAACTGCCCTTGACCTTAGATATTATTTCTGATATTATCAGTAGTGTAATTAAATTCTTCCAGCCAGGAGGTCCTTTATGAACAATCAACTATATGAGGAGTTTAAAGAAATTCTCCATTCAGAACTCATTCCTGCTCTCGGATGCACGGAACCGGGGGCTATAGCATATGCGGCTGCTCAGACAAGAGCGCTTCTCGGAGAAAAGCCTGACTCTATAGAGCTTTGGTGCAGCGGTAACATAGTAAAAAACGTGAAAGGCGTCATCGTTCCCAACTCCGGCGGTATGCGAGGCATAGAAGCGGCAGCTGTGTTAGGAATATTAGCGACCCCAAATATCTGTTCAGATGAAAATGACCTGGAAGTCCTGAATAATGTGACTCAAGATGATATAAACGAAGCTAAAACCCTGCTAAAAAACAATTTTTGCAAGTGCCATCTGGAAGAGGACACTCCAAACTTGTATATTAAGGTAATCGCAAGAAGTGGCCGGCACCAAGCGCAAGTTATAATAAAGGACAGCCATACCAATATAGTTTCTAAAGTTCTCGACGGAAATATAATAGTTGACGGCGATAGCATCCACTCAGACGCATATATCGAAAAGTTGAAAGACAAGCTGTCGGTAAAAGAAATTTTAAAGTTTGCCGATATGTTGACCGAACAAGATGGAGAAAATATTTTTGCCATGCAGGTGGAGGCCAATTCAGCCATAGCCGAGGAAGGCTTGACAGGTGATTACGGCGCCAGAGTAGGACAAACTCTGCTCAAGTCAAGAGGAGGAAAATCGGTGCAAGCTCGTGCGGTAGCCAAGGCCGCCGCAGGCTCGGATGCCAGAATGAATGGCTGCATAATGCCTGTCGTCATCAATTCCGGAAGCGGTAATCAAGGTATAACCGTCACCGTTCCTGTAGTAGAATATGTCAAAGATATGGGCTTAAGCAGAGACATGCTTTATAAGGCTTTATCCATAAGCAATTTAATCTCCATTCACATAAAGCACCATATAGGAAAGCTTTCCGCATTTTGCGGAGCGGTAAGCGCTTCATGCGGCAGCGGCGCCGCCATAGCTTATCTGAAAGGTGCAGACTACAATCAAATATGCCACACCATATCCAATACCCTTGGAAATGTAGGCGGTATAGTATGCGACGGAGCCAAGGCCTCCTGTGCTGCTAAAATCGCCTCATCCTTGGATGCTGCTTTCCTCGGATACGACATGGCCAAAGACGATCTTTGCTTCAAATCCGGCGAAGGATTTGTCGAAGAAGATATCGAAGAGACCATAGATAATATGGGCAAAATCGGGCGATACGGCATGAAAAGCACCGATAAGGAAATACTTCATCTCATGCTTGGTCACAAAGATTATATTTGCGATTAAAACGCAATACGTATACATTCCTTAATCACACGAGGGGCTGTCTCTAATTTTTCATTGAGAGTCAGCCCCTTCAAATATAATTTCTATTCTAAATTTATATCCAACTTGCACAGTTTTTCAAGCATTATCTCATCTTCTGTCGGAGCTTCGGTCGATGCGTCTATTTTCCGGCGTATGTTCATCATCTTTTCATCAGTTATGTTGATTACTTCGGCGCATTGACGCAACTCCTCCACGATTTCATCCTGCATAACTACATCCTGCTTATACTTAATCTGATGTTCAAGACTCGCCCAAAAGTCCATAGCAATGGTGCGTATCTGCACCTCCACTTTCATATCACAAGTCTGTTCAGAAAAGTGTACCGGTATTTTCACAATATAACCCTGATACCTGCCACATCGTTTATATATTTTTCTATATTTTCCACAGAAAACGCAAGATTCTTGCGACCCAGCTTCTCGCTGATGCTTACGGTTTTCTTGAGTCTGGTATTTATAAAACTTATGGGGTTATAACTGTATCGTACGTTAAACTCCGTACTGAGTACATCGAACTTAGCCTTAATTTCTTTTAATGCGCAAGAATACATCATGCGCAGTTCTTCATACTCCACTAAAGTTCCGATCAGTGACCGAGCCTTGCTGATTGCCGTATCCGTCGATGTGTCATTTTTTAAGGCGGGATAATCAGATATCAGCCCTTCTGCAGTTCCATTGAGTATCATATCGATACTTTCAGGGTCAAGCCCCATAGCTCCCATGTTCTCAAAATTAGCTTCAAATCCGGCCATGCCGGGGACTGATCCTGATAAAGCAGTGTTTTGCGTTTTTACTGTCATTTTGTTTCACCTTTCTTGTTCTTTTCCGGTCTTATTTTAATGATACACCTTATATTTCTTGATTCTGTGATTTTAATCTACGGGAACGGTGTTTTTAAAATGATAGAAATATGTTTGATAAAAAACCGGCTGCCATCAGCAGCCGGACTTTTTAAGCCTTTCTTTAGCTTCTTCTGCTTATCATAGGTACGAGGCAGAGCAGAAGAGCAATTCCGACTACTCCTACGACTATTCCGTATATCATCATGCCTTCAAATACCATAACCATACACATGCCTATAGCAAAGAAAATGCCTCCGGCAGCTCCAAGTATCATTGAAATAAGATTTTTCTTAGTCATAATATATCATCCTCCATCGTTAATTATTGTATCTTTACATTAGCTGCCGCATATTTTTAAAATGCTTGGGAAATGTTTAAGAATTATTAAAAAATCTGCTTATCGTCTTGCCCTAAGCCTATACACAATACGAGCCGCAGACAGTGCATTCCTCGTACCGGGAGACTTATTTGTGCTCTTCTTTGCTGTCTGTTTGTTTTTCCAAGCCGCTGCCGTAGACGGCGGCGAGCATGTCGCGTAAGAAGGATTTTGATATCGTACATCGGATGAGGGGAGATAATTTTTCGCGATTTGAGGGAGGGGTGGCGTGAGAAGAAGCAGATCTTCCGGCGCTGATAAAATTTATTTATTTTTGAAATTTTGTCAGCAAATTTACATAAAATGGTATTTTTGAAGCGTAGGAACCGCCAA
>ERZ826764.1342-NODE-1342-length-29405-cov-3.651346_pt1 | contig 29405 bp, 29 predicted proteins | sample MGYA00519870_ERZ826764 | MGnify/ENA primary metagenome ERZ826764 (study PRJEB31778, sample SAMEA3449239) | human gut metagenome | biome: human gut; feature: human-associated habitat; material: faeces | place: United Kingdom | collected 2010/2012 ...
ATGGTATCCAGGGTGATGAAAAGTTAAATGAAGTTATCAATTGGACTATCAGCGATGCTGCTCTTGATACAGATCATAGCCTTGCAGCAGGCGCAACTTCAGAGGATCTTACAATTAAAGGTCATCTGCAGGAATCTGCAGGCAATGAATATCAGGGACTGTCGATCGATGGCATCAGCATTACTGTTGTTGCTACTCAGGATACTGTAGAAAACGATAGCTTTGGTAATACATACGATGCAACTGCAACATATCCGGTAGGTGATGCAGCGGCTATTGCAGATACCGTTAAAGATCTCGCAACAGCAGGAGATAAGAATGTTACAGTTTCGGTTGCAAAGGATTTAACGGGAACTTCCGGTATCGTAACTGCAAAGGGTAATACATTTACGCTGGATATGAATGGCAAGACGGTTGGAGTAACTTACGGCAAAGGATCAACAAATACTACGACAAACGGTATGCAACTTCTTCAGGGATCTACTGTTAATCTGAAAAACGGTACATACAAGGCGGAGCATGGTGAAGATAAAGATCATAATATCGCGATCCTTATTCAGAACTACAGTAATTTGACAGTTGATAACTGTACACTTGATATGCGCGAAGCTAATGATACTGCAGGAAACAGCAAGGGAACTTCTTACGTTGTCTCTTCTAATTGTGGCAATGTCACTTTCAAAGGCAAGACTAATATCCATGCGAGAAAGGGAGAATATGCACTGGACGTTATGCACTGGGAAGGTACTGGATATGAAACGTCAGGAACCCATGTTGTATTTGATGAAAGCATGACAGGCACGGTGGATGGAAAAATTGATGTGTACTGCTATCGTAATGGAAAAGTTGTAAAGCCGGTAACTGATGGTGGTGCTACCCTAGTTATAAAAGGCGGAACTTTTAAGAACAGCGGCCTTACTTTAACGAAGTTTAAAGCATTTGTTCCGTCAGGATACACAGTAAAGACAAATGCTGATGGAAGCTACACGGTTACAAAGTAGGTTGAAAGTAAGGGAAGTGCGTATTGGATTAGATTTGCTTTATGAAATGAAATCGAAGAAAGGAAGAAGAAGCAATGAATGAGAGCACGAAAACGAAAAAAGCGCTCCGTGGCAGTCTCTTTGCATTATTCTTATGCATCGTACTGCTGATCGGAACAACATTCGCATGGTTCACAGACACTGCAAGCACAGGCGTGAACAAGATCCAGTCTGGAAGGCTGGATGTGGAACTGCAGTACAAGGACGGTGACACCTGGAAAAATGCAGAAGGACAGACTTTGGATTTCCAGAAAGCTGTAGATGGTGAGGAAGTTCTGTGGGAACCGGGATGTACGTACAAACTACCGGAAATCAAAGTTGTTAACAACGGAAACCTGGCACTGAAGTACAAACTGGAAGTGACCGGAATCGAAGGTGATAAAAAACTGAATGAAGTAATTGACTGGACGATTGCTGGTGGTGAATTAGACGCGGAAAAGTCTTTGGCAGCTAAAGCAGACTCTGGTGCCATGACGATTCAGGGACACATGCAGGAGTCTGCAGGTAACGACTATCAGAATCTGTCCATTGAAGGCATCAGCATTACCGTATATGCAACTCAGGATACGGTAGAAAACGACAGCTTCAATAATCAGTATGACAAGAACGCAACTTATCCAGTGAAGTCAGCTGCTGAGCTGAAAGAAGCACTTGCTGACGGTGGTAGCGTTTCTGTGTCGAAGGATATTAAGACTGATAATATTGGTGATACGGTTGCAGATCGTGTGATTATTTCAAATCCGACGACATTAAATTTAGATGCAAAGATCGTAAGCCCGGATGACATGGGGAATAACAGTACGAATTTCTGTGCACTGATTGTTGATGCGAATACGACGATCAATGCGACTGCAAATGGTGGTATTGATACAGGTAAAAATGGCGGATATGCAATCAATGTTCGCAATGGTGCAAATCTGACGATCAACAATGGTTATTATTACGGTGGCGGTACTGCAGTTCAGGTGCAGAAAGGTACACTGACGATCAATGGTGGTACCTTTGCCTGTGAACCATTTGGCGCTCCATATGGTTCAAATTTCCTGATCAACTGCGTGGATTCTGCTTACAAGAATGGATCCGCAAAGGTTATCATCAAGGGTGGTACATTCATTAACTTCGACCCTTCCAATAACTCTGCAGAAGGCGCAGGAACGAACTTCGTAGCTGACGGCTACACTGTAAAGTCTGAAGTAAAGGGTAATGATACTTATTACACTGTAGTAAAGAAATAAATTTGCTTACACATATTCCGCTCACCACCGGTGAGCGGAAAGGAAAGGATATTTTACTGGATAAGCAGTACGGTATTCTTTCCTTTCCGAAGGGAATTGCGTATTAGATGATGAAAGTTACTTTATGGAATGGAATCTAAGAAAGGAAGAAGCAATGAACGAGAGTACGAAAACGAAGAAAGCGCTCCGCGGCAGTCTCTTTGCATTATTCTTATGCATCGTACTGTTGATCGGAACGACGTTTGCATGGTTCACGGACACTGCAAGCACAGGCGTGAACAAGATTACGGCTGGTAATCTGAAAGTTGGACTTCAGTACAAGGCTGCTGATGGAAGCTGGAAGGATGCGACAACAACAACACTGGATTTTCAGAAAGCAAAAGGTGCTGAAAATGAAGCAATCCTCTGGGAGCCTGGATGTAAGTATAAACTTCCAGAAATCCGTGTGATTAACAATGGTAATTTAGCGCTGAAGTACACTATTAAGGTGACCGGAATTCAGGGCGATGAAAAGCTGAACGAAGTTATTGATTGGACGGTTGATGGTGGTGCATTAGACGAAGAACAGTCTCTGGCTGCAAATGCACAGTCTGATCCGATGACGATTCAGGGACACATGCAGGAATCTGCTGGTAATGAATATCAGGGTCTGTCCATTGAAGGAATTACTATTACTGTATACGCAACACAGGATACAGTTGAAAACGACAGCTTCGATAATCAGTATGATAAAGATGCTCAGTACGCTGAAACGATCGCTGGTGGCAAAGCATTCACTGGCACGGAGACGATCAATACTGGTATTATCGCTAAGAATCCGAACGCCATTGCAGTAAAAGCCATCGGGACAGATGCTGATCTTACAATCACTGGCGGCACCTTCGATGGTGGTTCCGGCGGTAATAATATCTGTGTTGCTGCAGCCAATGGCGCAAAAGTTACGATCAAAGGTGGTACATTTACAGTTGGCGGAGATGCTAATGGTTATGGCAACTCTGTAGTTTACAGCCAGGGCGGTAACATCGTAATCGAGGGTGGATTCTTCCAGACGAATTACAATTATAGAGGTTACTACTACGTTCTGAATCAGAGCAATGGAAATCCAGGAACTATCACTGTCAAAGGTGGGACATTCGTAAATTACGATCCAAGCAAGGGTGATGATAACCTGGGTGGAAACTTCGTAGCACCCGGCTACAAAGTAGTTTCCGCAAAGCACGGATCCGACACTTGGTACAAGGTCGTTGCAGAATAGGATATAATAATCAAATCATCAAGATTTCATTTTCCACCCGCCGGCTGGCGGGCGGAAATCAAAGGGCACAGAGCGCGAGCGGTTTGTGTGCCTTTTGATTTCTGAAAATAACAGAAGGAGATTCTGATATGAAACGGAGCAGTACAACGAAAAAAGCTCTTTTTATAAGTACGTGTGCATTGTTGTTCAGCCTGCTGATGATGGCTGGCAGTACCTTTGCATGGTTCACAGACAGCGTCAGCACCGGCAGTAACAAGATTACGACCGGATCGCTGGACGTGCAGCTTTTGCATCAAAATCAGCATGTGGAAAACAGCGAAAAGGTGACGCAGAGCACGCTTTTGTTCACCGATAAAGATGGAAAAGCGATAAACTGGGAACCGGGCGCGGCGGCATACGAAAACTTTACAGTAAAAAACAACGGCAATCTGGCACTGAATTACAGACTGGCGCTGGATCTGAACAACGCCAACACCATCGCCGGAACGGACAAATCCTTAAAGGATGTTTTAAAAGTCAAAATCGTGAAGGGCGGAGTATCGGCATCAGACGTGACGGAGGAGCAGCTGAAGGCTGCAGCGGACTTTGCAGAGGTGACCGACGGACACATCAACATACCGGAAGCAGCAAAAGATGCTCCTGAGCAGAAGCTTGCCAAGGATACAAAGAGCGCAACCTACGGAGTCATTCTTTACTGGCAGCCGGATCCGGAGCGCGATTATGAGTATAACCTGACTAATTATTCGAACAAGGATTCCAATAACAAAGAGAAGGATCTGACCAGCGATGGCAACGATCATCTTTCGATTGATCTGGGGATCAGCCTGGCGGCAACGCAGGCGATAGAAGAGTCGGACAGTGCCGGCAATACCTATGATCAGGGCGTGATTTACCCGGCGTCCAGTGCAGCGGAGCTGAAAGACGCATTAAGCAAGGCCGGCAAGGGCGATGTTGTGGAACTGACAGGAAATATTGCGCTGGATTCGGATCTGAGCATCAGCAGGGATGTGACTATCAGAAGCACTGGCGGAGCGGTGATCTCCGGGGAATCCGTTGTGATCGGTTCGAGCGCGGATGTGAAGCTGCAGGGCATCACGTTCAAGTCGCCGAGGTCTTCGGAGAACAAGGGAATCAGCCTCAAGGCTTCTGATTATGCCGGCAAGCTGATTCTGGACAAGTGTACTTTTGAGGAGCCGCAGTGGAGCAGTCTCAAGATCGATGCAAAGGCTTCGGCCAACGTTACCATAAAGAACTGCACGTTCGATGCATCCGGTACAGCGGCGGGTCATAAGTGCGATAAAGAATCGGATTCTTCTGCACTGGCGGATGGCGCACATCGGATCCTTTCCATTTCGGGAGCTTCGGGAACAGAGCTGACGATGACGGACAATACGTTTAAGGGGCTGGATAAATGCGATGCTTCTTCGGCTGTTCTGATCAGCGGGATCACCGGAAGCGGACTGAGCGTGAAGGGAAATACAGCGGATACGCTTTCCAAAGTGAGTATCGGTGCGAACGGAAGCACCAGCGGTTTTACGAAAAAATAACGAGAGGACGTGTTACTGTTGAAAAGACGACAGAACAATTTCATAAAGGACGGGACGGCAGCGGAGTCTTCCGTGTGGAAGATGCTGCTCCCTTCGTTTCTGGGGATCATTGTCTGCACCATTTGTCTGGCGGGCATGACCTGGGCGTGGTTTACCAGCGGGGTGCAGTCGCAGTCGACTATCAGTGCGAAAGAGTATTCGCTGAATGAGATGATTACTGTACAGAACGCTAAATCAGGGGCTCTTGAAAAATCGGCTGACGGAAATTATACATTGGCTGAAAACACCACGTATGTTGTCAAGCTGACACCGAGTGTGGCTCCGAAAAGCGGTGGATACTGCATGCTGAGAATCACTCCTGCAGACGGAAGTGAAGCGGTGTATTATACGCAGGCTCTGAAGGCGGAGACTGAGTTCAGCTTTACGATTTCCAACGGCAATAAAAAAGCGACTTGCCAGTTGATCGCAGCATGGGGAGTGCCGGATGTATTGAAAACGACAAACAAAAATCTGATTGACTCCGGTAATACGATCGAAATCAACGGCGGTGCACCGGCAGTGTCTACGGAACAGCCAGTGCAGGATCAGGGAAATTCCGATTCTGCTAAGCCTTCTGCGAATTCCAATGGGGGAAAAGACTCTACCGATTCAAAAGCCTCCACGAACGGAGATCAAAAAGATACAGGGGCTTCTACGGCGACCCAGAAAAACGATCAGGAAACGACTGGAGAATAAAAGTGCTGATTTTCGGTGTTTTTATTTAAAACGAAATGGAATTCCAGTAAATTACAATTGACATTAGGAATTGTGTGGGTTATAATAAATTAACCAGAAAAATGGTAATTATGACCATTGAAATCACAAAAAATCCGAGGAGCTCTATTCCTCGGATTTTTATTTTGGGCTAGTTGTCGTGATGCTGGCGGTCTAACCACTTGCACACGTAATGACCAATCACTTGCGCCATGACCGCCAGAAAAATGGTAATTATGTATTCCATCGAAATCACCTCCTTTCTGATGCCAGAATGAAGCGACAACATACACAGGATAACATAATTTACCATAAAAAGCAAATAAAAGCAGCTCTGAGCATGCTCTGTGGGCTGTTTTATTTTTTGATACCATAGGTGGGGAACGCTCCGGCGCATTTTTATGATTTTATCGCAGTATATTGGGGAGAAATCATAGTGACGGGAGAAGAAGCAGAGCAGGAGAACGGATAAAGAACTTATAGAAGAGTATATCACAAGCAGATATTCCATTGTATTGCAGCAGAGGGCAAATCTGGGCGAAAAAATCAAGCTTTTTGCTGGGAAATACTAGCAAGTAGGCAAGGAAGAGAACCATAGGAAGCTATTTCAGGGTAAAGCGAGCGCTTGAATCAGATTGAACTATGATTTTGATGAGCGAATATCAAACAAAAAGTAGAATTACAATATATGGAATAAGAGCGGTTCGAGAAAGAATGAAAATCTGGAAATTATTAGGATGATTTTCATCCGAAATTGCGATCCGACTAAAATAAGGATGATCGGATAAAAAACCATCGTCTAAAACAGGCCGATTCATCCTTATTCCCAGCCCTCGCACAAATAAGGATGAAACGCCCTCAAACCGCAGCTCTTGGACTGGAATCGCCCTCAAACCGCAGCGCCCGAGTCTGGATGAAATTATCCCCGCGGCAGCCTTTGCAGGATCAGCCAGGAGATGATGCCGATGGCTGCGCCGCTGGCGACGCCGGAGAAGATAAGCACCGGGAAGTAGGCAAACATTTTAAGATTAGATACTAAAAAAGAAGCAACCAGGATCTGCCCCAGGTTATGAGCTACGCCTCCTGCGATGGAGACGCCGGTGATAGAGAACAAGCCGGTCTTTTTTAGCAGGACCATGACAAGGAAACTGAGAAGTGCACCCGCCATGGAGTAAGCCGCTCCGAAAACGCCGCTAAAAAGCAGTCCGGCGATCAGGACCCGCACGATGTTGACCGTCAGTGCATAGCGCGGCCCCAGATAATACAGGGCCACGATGATCACCAGGTTAGCGATCCCCAGCTTGATGCCGGGAATAGCCGGCGTGAAAGGAATCAAAAATTCAATGTATGAAAAAATCAGCGCCAGTGAGACCATGAGTGCGGTCAAGGCTGTGCGCCGCGCACGGCTGTCGTGTTGAGTTGTCGGCACTTGCTGCAGTTTTGTGTGGTTGTTTTTCATACATGTCCCTTCTATCGTGCTATTGAGTCATATTCCGACTTGCCGCCCTGGATTTCCAGCATGACTTTATTGGGCAGGCATACGATGCTCTCGCCTGTCCGGGAGATAGAATGCTGCTGGACGCAATCCTGTCCGTGGCAATCAGAAAAACTCATTGAAACATGACCGTTCTTTATGGTAATCTTATTTATGTGAGAATCCTGTTTCACCTCGATCGTGCGGTCTTCTGCGAGGGAATAGGTCCCGAAGACCTTCCCGCCTCTGGTAATGACCAGTTCGCTTCCCGCCGCCTGACCGAAGGAAAAAAACCAGGACATGGCCAGCCCGATGACGATCAGGGCAAGAGCCAGTATCACATCCGCTTTTTTTATCATGAAAATACCTCCGGAGGTATAAGAAATATGCATATAACATCTCGAGCCGGTGCATGGGTGAAACTCCTGCCGGCAATACTGATAACAGTACTCATCATTATAACACAAACCGGGTGCGGTGAAAAAGACCCTGTTTCCAAATCTGACTTCTGCCTGGACACCACCTGCGATATCAAGATCTATGACATGAAGACCGGCGAGGCCAGCGAGATCCTGGACGGCGCGTTCGAGGAGATCGACAGGTATGAAAACCTCATGAGCAAAACCATAGAAGGCAGCGATGTCTACAAGATCAACCACGCTCAGGGGCAGCCTGTGGAAGTCTCAAAAGACACTTTAAAAGTCATTGAACTGGGAATCGAAATGGGGGATCTTTCCGGCGGTATGTTCGACATCACCATAGGGAAAGTCTCATCCCTCTGGAACTTCACCGGAGACGACCCGAAAGTCCCGGAGCAGGCGGATCTCACAGAAGCTCTCAAGACCGTAAACTACAAACAGATCGATATCAATGACAGTGCCGTAAGCATGAAGGATCCGCAGGCACAGCTGGATCTGGGAGGCGTGGCCAAGGGATATATCGCAGACCGCATCTGTGACTATCTGAAAAATCAGGGCGTAGAAAAAGCCGTGATAAACCTGGGCGGCAATGTAGCCGTACTGGGAGAAAAGGCGAAGGACACTCCGTGGAACATCGCCATCGAGCGGCCGTACAGCGACAGGACCGAGATGATGGGTTATGTTTCGGTCAAAGACGCAACGGTTGTGACTTCCGGTATCTATGAACGGAAATTCGAACAGGATGGAGTGCTGTATCACCATGTGCTGGATCCTCGTAGCGGATATCCGGTCGATACAGATCTGGAAGCAGTGACGATTCGCGCGGCACGGGGCAATTCAGGCTTCTGTGACGGACTTTCGACCGTGTGTCTCATGCTGGGGCGTGATAAGGCGCAGGCGCTGATCCAGACTTTGCAGGAGGAGCATCCGGAGATGAAACTGGAAGCCGCCTTTATAGACAAAAACGACGCCATGACCCAGACTGACGGCATGGATGTCAAGAAGGATGAATGATATGATAAAACACATTGATGTGATCGTACCCTGCTACAATGAGGAAAGCAGCCTGGATCGTTTCTGGAAAGAATCCGGCGAGGCGTTTTCTGCCATCGAGGGATACGAATTCCGCTATATTTTCATAGACGACGGCAGCAGCGATGAAACTCTGCAAAAGATCCGCCGGCTGGCGGCTTTGCAGGATTCTGCAAAGGCAGATGCGTCCGATGCTTCGGATCCTGACACGATCCTCGGAGCAACCGGTGATCCGGCTCCCGGAAATCCCGGAGCATGCCCGGAGGTTTCCTACATTTCCTTCAGCAGAAACTTCGGCAAGGAAGCCGCCATGTATGCCGGACTGCAGGCATCTGACGGAGACTTTGCAGTGATCATGGACGCAGATCTGCAGCATCCCCCGCAGCTTGTGGCGGAAATGATCCGGATCGTGGAAGAGACTGGATGCGACAGCTGTGCTGCACGGCGCGTGAGCCGCAAGGGAGAACCGAAGATCCGAAGTGCTTTGGCGAGAGCGTTTTATAAATTGATGAACCGGTACAGTGACATCGAGATCGTGGACGGAGCGGTGGATTTCCGGCTTATGAACCGAAAGATGGTGAAAGCCATCGTGGGTATGCCGGAGAATCAGCGCTTTTCCAAGGGGATCTTCGCCTGGGTCGGATTCAACACGGAATGGATCGAATTCGAGAACGTGAGACGGATCGCAGGAGAAAGTAAATGGACCATGTGGGGACTGATGAAATACGCACTGGATGGATTTATAGATTTCGCGGAAGCACCGCTGAAATTTGTAGGAGTCCTGGGAGGATTGACCACCCTATGCTCCGCCGTTTACTTTATTATTGAATTTTTAAAGACAGTGATCGTCGGCAAGGATACACCGGGATACGCATCGACCATTTGCCTGATACTGTTTTTTGGCGGGTTGATCATTGCCATACTCAGTCTGATCGCAGAGTATATCGGAAGAATGTATATGGAGACGAAAGGAAGACCGATTTACATCGAAAAGGAAAGCAACATAGATGAAGACAAGGAAAGAAAAGCCGATTAAGATCGGCACATCCTGCAGGGAAATTTTACAACGAAACAAACTGATCCTGGCAGCGTTCTGTCTGCCGGTGATTTTAATGCTCCTGGCATTTCTGGTGATGGGGATCTATCCGGCAGGGGAAAATCAGATCGCAGTCATCGATATGTATCATCAGTATGTCCCGTTCCTGGGAGAACTGCAGTCCAAGCTGCAGAGCGGCGGCAGCCTGTTTTACACCTGGAACGGTGCCGGAGGGAGCAATTTCTGGAATCTGCTGGCATATTACGGTGCCAGTCCTCTGAATCTGATCCTGGTACTTTTTCCGAAAAAGTTTCTAATGGAAGGGGTCACGCTGATCCTGCTTTTGAAGATCGGACTTGCCGGAAGTACGATGGCGGTGTATCTGCGTGCCATCGTCTGGGAAAAGGACAAGCGCAGTGCGGATATCTCCCTGGTGGGATTCGCGACTCTGTATGCGCTGTGCTCGTATGTGATGGCATACTACTGGTGCATCATGTGGATGGATGCAGTGGCACTGCTGCCACTTTGCATACTGGGACTTCATAAGATCCTGGACGGACGCAGCGGCGTGTTTTATACCGTATGCCTGGCACTGGTGGTTTTTATCAACTACTATATGGCTATCATGGTCTGTATTTTTATTCTGTTTTATTATCCTGTGCTGTATTTCATCAAGGTGCAGGGAGAGAGTGCGGGACATTTTTTTAAGACGACTGGCCGGGCTGTCGGGTATTCCCTGCTGGGAGTGCTTATGTCTGCTGTCATGCTGCTTCCGACCTGGATGAGCATGCAGTCCACATATTATATTTCAGCAGATATGCCGGAAAAAACGGAACTGTATAATGACCTTCTGGATATTTTGAACCAGATGCTGCCCAATGCGGAGCTGACCTATCGTGAGGGGCTGCCGAATCTGTACTGCGGTATGTTCGTAGTGATCCTTCTGGTGTTTTACTGGATCAGCAGAACGATCCCGCTGCGGGAAAAATTACTTAACGGAGCCTTTCTGGTGTTCCTGATCTTCAGCCTCAACATCAATAAGCTGGATTTCATCTGGCATGGATTTCATTTCCCGAATCAGCTGCCGTATCGCTATACTTTTATGATCTGTTTTCTGCTCATCGCAATGGCGTATCAAGTATTCCAACGGGTGGATGAGATCAGGGTCAATCATCTCTGGATCCTGCTGGCAGCCGGTGGGGGATACTATTTGCTGGCGCAGAAGATTTTGACGGAGCATATTAAAGATCTGGATCTGTTTGTCTACAGCGGTCTGGCGTGGCTGGCGCTGTACGTCGCGATCCTGCTCCTGTACAAGAAGGGAAGACTGCCAAAGAATCTTCTGCTGATCCTGACCGTTATTTTACTGACATGTGAGATGGCGTCTAACACCTGCACTTCCATCGATCAGGTCGGGACCACGCAGCGCAGCAATTATTATGCTAATGAGGCGGACATCGCGAAGCTGGTGAAGAAGACGAAAGGCACGGATGATCGATTCGGCCGCACCGAAATGAACGACAACTATATTTTAAACTGCCCTGCCATGTACCACTATAAAGGGATATCTCAGTTTTCATCTTCTCTGAATGCCAATGCGACTGCCTTGATGGAGCACATCGGTGTGGAGGGAGCACCGGACAAGAATCGATTCAATTATAATCAGACAGATCCGGTAACCAATGCGATGCTGAATATCCGCTATCTGATAGGAAAAAACCTGCCGATCGACGATAGTGATTTTAAACAGATCGCAAAATCGGGGAATTCCAGGCTCTATGAGAGCATATATCCCCTGTCCATCGGATATATGACGGCAGACACCATCAGGACGTGGAACTACGAGCAGGAAAATCCTTTCATGGTGCTTGATGATTACGTGCGTGCAGTGACTCAGAACAAATACACAAGTGTGTTTACAGAAATCGAACCAGTCGATGTATCTGCTGCGAATATAGAGCTGTCGAGTACAGGAGACGGCATGTGGGACAGCACCCTGAAAAACGAAACGAAAAAAAGCAAGACCATCTTGACCTACCAGGCACAGCAGACCGGAAAACAGTACCTGTTTATCGAAGCAGATGATGCGGATGCTATCACCGTCAGCCAGGAGAAAAAGGATGACAAGATCGAGATCCGAAACGACTGCGGCTCCATAGTCAATCTGGGCGAAATGGATAGCGGAACGGAGTTTACCATAACCATCGAATACAAGGAAGGAAAGGGCGGCAGTGTTGTCAGCCATGTCTGCACCATGGACGAGGCCGTATGGCAGGATGCATATAAGATGCTGTCCGCCAGCATGCTGGATGTGACGGACTATGGAGATTCCTGTCTGAAAGGAACCATCGATGTACAGGAAGACGGTGTGTTTGTCACGTCGGTGCCGTATGAAGCGGGTTGGCAGCTGAAAGTAGACGGTCACACCCGCGAAATCAACGAGCTGATAGGCGGAGCATGGATATCCACCAGTTTATCTGCCGGGGAGCATCAGATCGAACTCAGTTTCCGGCCGCCGGGACTGATCGCAGGTCTTTTGATCACGCTGGCCAGCATCGGGCTTCTCATCGCAGCAGAATGGTGGCGGAGAAGGCGTATGCTCCGGAAGCTGCAAAGCGTGCTGCCGGCGATCTTTGCGGACATTGAGGCTGTCGGTGAAGCGGGATTGACAGAAAGCCTGGATATTCCGGAGCACGCAGAAGCGTATGATGTTTCATCAGCTTCTCCACTTTTCGATGAGAGTTCGGAAGAGGCGAGGGATCTCCACTAGCGGGATCTGATTATAATACAGAGCGAGAAGTCCTTCTTTAGGATGAGGGACTGCAGGGATGCCGAGTTGTTCGGCATCCTTTTTTAATTCTTCCGTGGTTTTACGGGATTTCACATTGAGGATGACGCTGATCCCCGAGGATGTGTTTTTTACCGTGACGAAATCCGACGCTTCTTCTGCAAAGGTGTCGGTCACGGCGGAAAGCTTCTGAGAATACAGCTTTCTCAGCTTTTTAATGTGGGTCTGGTAGTGACCGCTTTCCATGAACATGGCCAGGGTCAGCTGCTCCAGCTTGGAACAGGTCTGGGAGTAGTCCTGAGCCATGGAAGAAAAGAGGCGAGCCATTTCCTCCGGGAGCACCATATAACTGATTTTTACTGCGGCAAACAAAGTACTGGAAAAAGAACCAAGGTATATGACGCGGCTGCTGTTTTCCAGACTTTTGAGTGCGGGGATCGGTTTACTGAAATAACGCAGTTCACTGTCGTAGTCGTCTTCGATAATGTAACTGTCGTTGCTGGCCGCCCACCCCATCAGCTCGTAGCGGCGGCCGATGGGCATCACGGCACCGGTCGGCACGTGATTAGACGGACTGACGTAGACGGCGGTGCGGATATTGGTCGGAAGTTTTTCAATGATCAGGCCATCATCAGCAACATCTACAGGGGTCAGTGCGAAGCCACGGTCGCGGAAGATGCTTCGAACCGGAAGATATCCCGGATCTTCCAGAGCAACGTGCTCGATAGAAAGTTTCCGAAGGAGAGTTGCCAGATGGTTGGTGATCTGCTGGGTGCCTGCACCGATGATGATCTGCTCCGGATCGCAGGAAACGCCGCGGGACATATAGAGGTACCGGGAGATCTCTGCCCGAAGTTCAGGCTCTCCTTGAGGATCACTTTCAAAGAATAAGGAGGTGGAAAATTCAGTCAGGATCTTATTCATGCATTTTTTCCACTTGTTGAAATCGAAGCAGTCTGGATCACAGTGGAAAACAGGGCTCCCGTCGCCGGGGCTGGAAGTGTTTTCTGCAGTGCTCTGTGGTGCCAGCAGTTCGCTGGCGGAAGGTGTCTGTGTATGGCTGAGATGAGAAAACACATCGCGAACATAGTATCCGGACTGGGCTTTGCTGTACACATAACCTTCTACCAGCAGCTGATTGTAGCTCTGCTCCACGGTGGTCACGCTTAGCCCTGTGGATCTGGAAAGGCTTCGAAGAGATGGCAGTTTTTCGTTTTCACGGATCTCGCCTTTTAAAATAGCCTCCTTTATGTAATCGTAAAGCTGCAGGTAATATGGCTTTTTTCGGCTGTCATCCAGCACGGGCATGATGGCTTTCATGGCTTCCTCCTGATTGTACTGATACTATAGTATAAAATAAACAGTGGGGTTTGAAAAGAGGCTATTATGTAAAGGCATCACTTCCCCTTTTCAAAGCAAATGAAAGATGGTAAAATAAATACCGTGTTTAGAAGAAGGGAAAGGATGGATTATGGAGATTCTGAAAATAAAAAATACTGTCTTGCAGGCTGGTCGGCCTAAGGTGGCGGTTCCGCTGATGAGTCAGCAGCCACAGGAGATCATCGCAGAGTGTGAACGAGCGGCATTGCTTCCGTGCGATTTGATCGAATGGCGTGCAGACAGCTATCTGTCCGGAATCGCAGATCTGGAGGAAGTTCTCCAGGAGAAAGATTTTTACCTGGACTTTCTGAAAATTTTAGATGATCTGGAATATATAGCGGCGGGCAAGCCTCTGATCTTTACGATGAGAAGTGTGCAGCAGGGAGGGATGCTTCAGCTTTCGCAGATGCAGAAGGCTGAGATCTATCAGCTGGTGGCCCGATCCGGACTGGCGGGACTGATCGATGTGGAGCTTCCGGCGTCAGCACAGACGGCTGATGATATCTGCGAGGATGGCGGGATTTCTCTGCGGGAGCAGATCGATGAGATTCATGCCTTTGGCGGTAAAGTCATCTGTTCCTACCACGAGTTTGACCGGATGCTGGCTCCAGAGGAAATCCTGGGAAGGATCCACATGCAGGCTGCAGGAGCAGACGTGTTCAAGATCGCAGCTATGGCTGTAACGAAAGAAGATGCAGAAAGTTTGTTGAAGACAACGGCATTCCTTCATCAGCATGGTATCGGACCGCTGGTGATGATGGCTATGGGTGAATGGGGCAAGACCACACGTGTGGCAGCCGGCCGTTATGGATCCTGTATCACCTTTGCAGCAGGACAGGAAGCCTCTGCACCGGGACAGGTGGATGTGTTTACCATGCTCAAGTGGCTGAACGATTATTATGGAGAAGAATCATAGATACGGAGAAAGAAAGTGACGGATTTTATAAAAGTAGAAAATCTGGTTTTTGATTATATAAAGAGCGAGGACGAAAGCACTTTTCGTGCTATCGACGATGTGAGCTTTACCGTAGAAAAGGGAAGTTTCACAGCGATCATCGGACAGAATGGCTCGGGGAAATCCACGCTGGCAAAGAACATCAACGGTCTTTTGGTGCCTACTGCAGGAAAGATCTATGTAGACGGACTGGATTCGGCGGATCCGGAGAATATCTGGGAAGTGCGGCAGAGAGTGGCAATGGTGTTTCAGAACCCGGATAACCAGATCGTATCATCTGTAGTAGAGGACGATGTGGCCTTTGGTCCGGAAAACCTGGGAGTCGATCCTAAAGAGATCCGAAAGAGAGTGGATGAGGCTCTGAAAAGTGTAGAGATGTACGAATTTCGCAGGAAGGCGCCTCACCTTCTGTCGGGCGGTCAGAAGCAGCGGATCGCGATTGCCGGAGCAGTTGCAATGGAACCGGAATGCATCGTGTTCGATGAGCCGACGGCGATGCTGGACCCGCGTGGCAGAAGGGAAGTTATGAATGTGATCCATCGCCTGAATGAGAAGGGGATCACAGCGCTTCTGATCACTCATTTTATGGAGGAAGCGGCACAGGCAGATAAAGTCATCGTGCTGGATCAGGGTGATGTCAAAATGATAGGAACGCCGCTGGAAATTTTTCGCCGCGCGGAAGAACTGAAGGCTCTCAGCCCTGGAGTTCCACCGGCTGTAGATCTGGCGGATCGTTTGCGGCAGCGCGGGATCGAGGTTCCGCAGGATCTGCTGGAAGTAGAAGATATTGTGAGGTATTTATGTCAATTGAAGTAAAGGGACTGACACATATATACAGTGAAGGACTACCGGATGAATCCCTGGCTCTGGAAGATATCAGTTTCCGGGCGGAGGATGGCCAGCTGGTAGGACTCATCGGGCATACCGGATCTGGGAAATCTACACTGGTACAGCATCTCAACGGATTGCTGAAGCCGAAGAAGGGACATATCATAGTTGGCGATGTGGATATCACGGCAGAAAATGTGGTCATGAGGGACATCCGCAGGAAAATCGGACTGGTGTTCCAGTATCCGGAGTATCAGCTGTTTGAAGAAACCGTTGCAAAGGATGTGGCATTTGGACCGTCCAATCTGGGTCTTACGGCAGAAGAAGTGGATGAACGTGTGCGTGAGGCCATAGAGCTTGTAGGACTGGATTATGATAAAGTAAAGAATCTTTCACCGTTCGATCTTTCGGGTGGGCAGAAGCGGCGTGCAGCCATTGCGGGCGTCATCGCCATGAAGCCGGAGGTGCTTATTCTCGATGAGCCGACAGCAGGTCTTAATCCTAAAGCGCATGCTGATATTCTGTCTATGGTGGAGAAGATCCACGAGAGTGAGAAAAACATTATTTTTCTTGTATCGCATAACATGGACGATATCGCCAGGATGTCGGATAAAGTACTTGTTATGGATCACGGAAAACTGATGATGGATGGAACGCCGGAGGAAGTCTTTTCGCGTGGGGGCGAACTGAAAAAAATGGGACTGGCACTGCCGGCATCGATGGAGATCGCTGCTCAGCTGCGTGAAAACGGCTTTGCGGTGGGAGGAACGTGTCTGACGATGGAAGAGACGGCAGACGGGATAGCAGAGGTATTGAAACGATGATAAGAGATATTACTCTCGGACAGTTTTATCCGGGGAATTCATGGATACACCGACTGGACCCAAGGGTCAAGATCATGGTCACGCTGCTTTATATCGTGTCCATTTTTGTGGTGAAAGATTTCATCGGTTTTGCACTGGCTGCACTGGGACTTGCGGTAGTGATCGCTATTTCCCGGGTACCGCTGAAATTCATACTGCGGGGACTGAAACCGATTTTCATCCTGATCGCATTTACGTTTATTATCAATATGTTTATGATCAAAGGGGAAGTGCTGGTTTCCTTCTGGATCTTCAGCATCAGCAGAGAAGGGCTGCGAATGGCCGTATTTATGGCGATCCGGCTGATTTTACTGATCATCGGCTCGTCGCTTTTGACTCTGACCACCAAGCCTATAGGCTTGACGGATGGAATGGAAGCACTGCTGTCACCCTTTAAAAGATTCGGGCTTCCGGCTCACGATCTGGCAATGATGATGACCATCGCACTGCGATTTATCCCAACGCTGCTTGAGGAGACGGACAAGATCATGAAGGCTCAGATGGCTCGTGGAGCCGATTTTGAGAGCGGTAATATTTTAAGAAGAGCGAAAGCGCTGATTCCGATCCTGGTGCCGCTGTTTATCAGTGCATTCCGGATCGCCCAGGATCTGGCCATGGCTATGGAAGCCAGATGCTACGGCAGCAACAGCAAAAAGACTCGCATGAATGGCATGAAGATCTGTTCGAGAGATATCGCGGCATGCCTGATATTTGCCGCATTTTTAGCGATGATCATACTGGAAAGGATCCTGCTGTGAGACAGAGAAAAGCAAAAGACCTGGACAAGAGACTGCAGGAATGCAGTGACTATATCGTGCCTCTTCCGGAGGACGGCGGGCGTTCTTATGGAGAAATCGGCAGCAAGGATCCGAACTTTCAGAGTCCGGAACATGAGGCGGCGCTCCGCCAGCTTTGGAAAGCGTGTTTTCCTCGCCAGCGCGATCTTTATTTAGAGATCGGATGCGGCAAGGGGGATTTTATCACCCGGAAAGCTGCAAAGGATCCGGCAAGCGATTTTCTGGCCATAGAAGGGCAGGAAACCGTTATTTTGCGTGCGCTGGAAAAAGCAAAAGGATTGACGTCCGAAGAACTGCCGGATGAAGCGGGGCGGGAGCCTTTGCAGAACCTGAAATTCATGTTGACCTTCGTGGATCACATGAGCGATTATTTTCTGGAAAATCAGCTCTCCGGCGTGTACCTTAATTTCAGCGATCCATGGCCAAAGGCGCGTCATGCCAAACGGCGGCTGACATATCGGAAACGGCTTTTAGATTACGGCTGGGCGGTGAGACCGGGTGGATTTATCGAAATCAAGACGGACAATGATCCGCTTTATGCCTTTACGCTGGAGGAACTGGAAGCGGTCGGCTACGAGATCGTGGAACAGACAGCAGACCTGCACCACAGTGACTATGCAGCGCGTCTGGTGATGACTGAATACGAAAAGAAGTTCCACAGCCGTGGCAAGAATATCAATTATGTGAAGGCACTGGTGCCATAGTGCCGGGATTTCCCTGGCGGCAAGAGGGAATGAAAATAGTGAAAAAATAGTGAACCAGCTGGTAATATAACAAAAAGAAAGACAGAGAATCGTTTCATTTGATATAGATTCTCTGTTTTCTTTTTACAGCCCCTTGATATATTTCCCGGGATCTACCGGTTCATCCTTTAGCTTCATCGAAAAATGTAGATGCTCCGCTCCGCTGGCTTCGAAGGTGGACGTCTTGCCGACTTTTCCGATGACATCACCGCGGGAAACGACCTCTCCTAGTTCCACAAGGCCGTCCTCGGCCAGATTTCCGTAGAGGGACAGCAGATCGTTTCCGTGGCTGATCTCCACGATCATGCCGTAGCGATCATCCTTTTCGATACGAGTCACGGTACCGCTGGCACAGGTTTTGACGCTGGTTCCTGCCGGAGCGGCCAGGTCAATGCCGTCGTGAGTCATGTACTGATCCAGAGTTTCCCAGTAAATTGGCATATCCATGGAATATTTTTGGATCACTTCGCCAGAAAGAGGCTTTATAAAGCTGGCAGACGAGTTGCTGCCGGAACTTTTGCTGTCCTGGCTGTCTACGACCTTTGCTGCTGTGTTTTCGGACGTTTTGCTGACCGCTTTTTTCTTAACGACCTCCGCCGCCTTATCGATTTGCAGGTTGTCACGTACTTTATTGACGGTGGACGTTACTGCAAAGACTGCAACCAGAGCTGCCAGACAGAAGAACAGCACCAGTGCGATGGCAGGGCGATCTTTTACTTTCTTTTCCTGTCGCATGAAATTTCACCTCCATGGAGTTAGTATCGACGGGTAATCTGGAAATCATACTGGAATGAATGAAAACGACGGCAACTTTTTATGATTTTAATAAAAAAATACTTAAAATAATCATAGTTTTTTTTACCCGCGTTCATAGAAAATCTGCAGGTAAGCTTTTTCAAATAACATATAGAGCGATTACATTCCGAGAATGGATAATATATTGTTGGAAAGGGGATTCGCTTGTACAAGTTTTTCAAATAATAGAAAACAATGGGCTTGATTTCACTCTCGAATCAGAACCCTTTGTGATAATTATGATTTGAGAGATAATTTTTGTGCAAAAAGTGGAATGTGATACCGCGAACCACTTGTAATCCCAAACAGGCATGGTATAATGAAGCCATTGCGATTGAAATAAAAACATTAGAGGTGAACAATATGGCGGAATATATTTTAGCAAGAGGGAACGGAAGACACATCCCTCATGAAGACAAGATTTTTGGTATCAGCAATCGTGCCAAGGCTATGATCGCTGAAAAGGGGGCTGACAAGGTAATCAATGCGACCATCGGATCCCTGCTGGATGATAACGGCAACCTGGTAGTGCTGTCCTCCGTTGATGAGGTGTTCAAGCATCTGAGTCCGGCAGAATACGCGGACTATGCACCGATCGGAGGGATAAAACCGTTCCGTGAAGCAGTACAGCAGGCTGCATTTGGATCCCATCGTCCGAAGGGATACGTAGAAGCGGTAGCAACGCCGGGCGGTACAGGATCTTTAAGAAATGTCATCGCCAACTACTCCGACGGTGGAGATCAGGTGCTGACGTCTGACTGGCACTGGGCGCCGTACAACACTATCGCAGGAGAAATCGGACGGAGCATCGCGACGTTTGAATTCTTCACAGAAAATGGTAAATTCAATATCGACTCTTTTCAGAAAAAATCTGCAGAGCTGTTGGCTAAGCAGGAGAGTTTGGTTATCATTCTGAATACACCGGCACATAATCCGACAGGATATTCCCTGACGCTGGAAGACTGGGATCATGTGATCGCTGTGCTGCAGGAAGAAGCGAAATGCGGTAAAGCCATCGCTCTGGTCATCGATGCGGCTTACATCGACTTTGCAGGAGATGAAGAAGAATACAGAAGATTCCTGCCGAAGCTGGAGGCGCTTCCTGAAAACGTGCTGCCGATCATGGCCTACAGCCTTTCCAAAACTTATACATTATACGGAACTCGCTGCGGAGCAATGATCTGCATCGCTAAGACCAAGGAGATCGCTGACGAATTCAAGAGAGTCTGCGAATACTCCTCCAGAGGGTCATGGTCTAACAGTGCAAAGGTGGCGCAGGTCATTCTGTCCAGGATCTATGGAGAGCCGGGCCTTTTAGAGCGTGTAGATAAAGAGCGTGCTCATTATAGAGAAATGCTCATCAAGCGAGGCAGAGCGTTCGAAGAAGAAGCTAAGAAAGTTGGCCTGAAAATCGTGCCGTTCGACGCAGGATTCTTTATCTCCATCCCGTGCAGCGATCCGGATGCGATCAGTGCAAAGCTGGAAAAAGAAGGCGTATTCATCGTGCCGTTGGCAAAGGGACTGCGCGTATCAGTAGCTTCCATTTCTGAAGACAAGTGCCGCAAGCTGCCGGCTATTATCAAGGCTGCTATGGAAGAATAGATAACTTTTTGGATGCAAAGTGATGTCCTGAGGGTGTGTGATATGCCCTCAGGATTTTTATTTCAAAAAATTAACAAATAATTTACAAATTATGGTTGACATATATTTCCACTCGCGTTATAATACACTCACAAGAGAGGTATTGTATTGATGAGAGAAAGGAGATTACATATGTCATCAAACAGGGACTTTGACCGAGAGGTCACTTTTGAGATCGTAGAGGAGATCGGCGTGATCGCGACCCACTCTACCGGCTGGAAGAAAGAATTGAATCTGGTCAGCTGGAACGGAGGGCAGGCGAAGTACGATATCCGTGATTGGGATCCGGGTCATAGCCGAATGTCACGGGGAGTCACGCTAAAAGAGCAGGAGATGCGTCAGATCGTAGAGCTGCTTCGGAGACGCAGACCACACCGTAGAGACAGAGAGCAGGAGCAGGGCGTCATGGTGGATACGCCAATGGATCCGGCAGAGAGCTTTGCAGAAGCTCCGGCTTCATCGGTATCAGATGGGCAGAGCCAGGCAGTGTCGGCGGCAAACCTGCAGAGTCAGGAAACACAGCAGCCTGGGGAGGAGCCTTTGCAGGGATCTATGCGGGAAACGGAGGAGCCGCAGGAAATGCCGGGATCCCAACAGATGCAGGGCTCGCAAGAGATGGCAGCATCCAGGGAAACGGATGACGACTTTTTTGTTCCGGAGGTTCAGAATTTAGATGCTGCTACGGAGGGAGGTTGTTCCTGCTGCGGCTGATGACAGAAAACTAAAACAGCTTTGTACATAATATCTAAAACCCTTTATTATAACCGAAGGAGGGAGCCGGCATGCAGGCTCCTTTTTTCGTGGGACGGGTGCCGGGTGCCGGGTGAAGCGATAGCGAAAATCCTGCGGTTGTATCTGATCGGTGTACAGAGTATAATAACAGTAACGTATCGTGAAAAATCAAACGAGGAAGGATTATGAAAATCAAACTGCAGCCGCAGATCGGTGCGGCGTATGAAGAACTTACGATAGACAAACCTGTAACGGTCAGGGAACTGGCTGATCGGTATCAGCCGGAGCTTCCGTACCGGGTGCTGCTGGCCAATGTGGATGGCAAGGATGAAGAACTGACTTTTCTGCTGCACAGGGACTGTAGCGTGCGGCTTTTGGATATGAGGACCTACAGTGCGAATCTGGTATATCAGCACAGCTTGTCGCTGATCTATCTGAAGGCGGTCATGGATGTGCTGGGTGACATGGCTGTAGAAATCGAGAATTCTCTCAACAAGGGACTTTATACCGAGATAAAAACGCCGGAACCGATCACCGCGGAACAGATCGCGGCGGTGGAAGGCAGGATGCATGAACTGGTGGAAGCAGATCTACCTATCGTGCGGGAAGTGTATACCAGAGAGGAAGCTGTAGAAATCTGGGGGGCTTATAATTATCCGGAAAAATCACGGCTTTTAGAGCATGCTCCGGATGTTGAGACTGCAAAGTTTTATACATTGGAAGGATACCGGAATTTTTTCTATGGTCTGATGACGCCGTCGACGGGATACATAGAACATTTTGAACTGCGTAAATATCGCCGAGGCGTTCTGCTTCGCTTTCCTCATCCATCTCATCCGGACAGGATCCCGGAATTTGAGGATGACAAAAAGCTTTATGCGGCTTTTGGAGAAGCGAATAAGTGGCATCATCTGCTGGATATCCTTTATTTAGAGGATTTAAATGAGAAGATCCGGAGCGGTCAGGCTAAAGATCTGATCCTGTTATCGGAGGCTCTTCATGAGAAGAAGGTCGCAGAGATCGCAGATCGGATCACGAAAGAAAAACGGAGGATCATTCTGATTGCCGGGCCATCGTCTTCGGGCAAGACGACATTTGCCAGAAGGCTGTGTGTGCAGCTGCGGGTAAATGGGCTGCAGCCATTGTACATGGGGACGGATGATTATTTCGTAGAACGCTGTGATACTCCTCTCGGAGAAGACGGCAAACCGAACTATGAGAATCTGGATGCGCTGGATATCGATCTGTTCAACGATAATATGAACCGGTTGCTGGCTGGTGAAAAGGTGGATCTGCCTGAATTTGATTTTATGGATGGAAAGAAAAAATTCGGACGCAGGATCACCTCTATTCGCAGCAGTCAGCCGATCGTGATCGAGGGGATCCATGCGCTCAATGATACTTTGACGGAAAAAATCGCAGAAGATCAAAAGTTCCGCATTTACATCAGTCCGCTTACGCAGCTGAATATTGATGTACATAACCGGGTGCCGACAACGGATGCACGTATGCTGCGGCGTATCGTACGAGATTACAAGTTCCGTGGACACAGTGCAGAACAGACGATCGCGTTATGGCCAAAAGTGCGCAGCGGGGAAGATGTGAATATTTTCCCGTATAACGGCAGAGCCGATGTGCTGTTCAATTCGGCACTGGTCTATGAATTATCTGTGCTTAAAAAATATGCGCAGCCGCTGCTGGAAGCAGTCAAACCGGAAGCAGAGGTGTACAGTGAAGCGGTGCGTATGCTGAAATTCATCAGGTTCTTTGATGTGATCGAGAACGAAAAAGATATACCAAACAACTCCATCATGAGGGAGTTTATTGGCGGAAGTGTTTTTGTTGAATAGTTATAAAAGAAGTATAAGGAGGTAAGGTTTATGGACACAAATGTAAAAGAAGCAAACAAAGTAAGGATCGAAACGGTAATCAAGAGTCTTGAAAAAAGAAATATCACAGGTCATTACTGTGAAACGGCAGCAGATGCGGTAAAAACGATAGAAAGCCTTATAGCGGAAGGCTCTCAGGTTTCGTGGGGAGGCTCGGCTACTTTGAATGAAATAGGAATAAAGGATGTGCTCAAAGCCGGGAATTATGATGTAAATGACCCTATGGATCCGTCTGTCGGCCGTGATGAATCGACGATGCGCAGAAAGAAGGCTCTTACATGTGATGCTTTTCTTGCCAGCCTCAATGCGATCACTATGGATGGGGAGATCGTAAATGTCGATGGTACAGGAAATCGCATTGCAGCTATCGCTTTTGGCCCGGACAAAGTCATTCTCGTTGCCGGCGTCAATAAAATCGTAAACGAGGAAAAGGATGCCATCGGCAGGATCTTGACGGATGCATGTCCGCCGAACTGTATCCGTCTGGGAAAGAAGACGCCGTGTGCTGTAACAGGAAAATGCGGCGACTGTCTGAGCGTGGGAAATACGATATGCAGTTACACTGTAGTAACGAGATTTTCTCCGGAGCCTGACCGGCTGCATGTAGTGATGGTAAATGAGGTGCTCGGATATTAGGAATAAATGATATCGCTTATAATGAAAAAAATTCCTGCTGAAAAAATATTTTGGCAGGTTTTTTTCTTTTTTGCAAAGTATTTGAGGAGGGTTTTAGGAAGAGAAAAGCATCGGAATTGTCAGAAAAGAAACACTGGGAAAAGTGTATGGAGTGCGTGCTCGGAAGCCATTGCAATTACATAGTTTGTATGCCTGAAAAAAACCAAAAAACTTTCTTGAAACCTATTGCGTTATGAGCGAAAATGTTATATACTAACAAGGCTTGTGTAAGGCGATGATGTGGGAAGTTACCTTGCTATAGGAGAATTTCCACTGAGAATTGTCCCCACAAAAGATGGGGGCGAAGGGATTCGCTGAGTTTTTATTGTGTGAAAAATATAAGAAACACACGGAAGCGTGTACAACGCAGGCAAAACCACGTACACGTTGAAAATTCAGCACGGAGCGATGATTGCGGAACGAAGCGCAGTCCGCAACCGAAAGCCTCGTAAACAGAACCCCTTGTATGAGCATAGCGAAAACAATACAAAAATTTTAGGAGGAAGAAATGAGCGAATTACAGAAAATCAGAATCAAGCTTAAAGCTTACGACCACGCACTTCTGGATCAGTCTGCTGCTAAAATCGTAGAGACTGCTAAGAAGACAGGCGCAGAAGTATCGGGACCGATTCCGCTTCCGACAGAAAAGGAAGTCGTTACGATCCTGAGAGCTGTTCACAAGTACAAGGATTCCAGAGAACAGTTCGAACAGAGAACTCACAAGAGATTGATCGACATCACGAGTGCTACGGCAAAGACAACTGACGCACTGACGAAGCTGGATCTGCCTGCAGGCGTTGATATCGAAATCAAATTATAAGTCTCAGGAAACTGAGCCAAACACTTTAAAGGCGAAGGGAACTCCCCTTAGTATGACCGGATGGACAGAGGAGGCGCGCTCACGACGCACATCTGGAAAGGTACGGTCCGCTGTAAGTTGATTTGCACGGTGAGAGCCGGGCAAGAAGGAGGAAAATATGAAAACAATTTTAGGAAAGAAGCTGGGAATGACTCAGATCTTTACCGAACACGCAGTGATTCCGGTAACAGTAGTCGAAGCAGGCCCAGTGACGGTAACACAGATCAAAACCGTTGAGAACGATGGATATGATGCTGTACAGTTCGGATTTGAAGATGCGAAGCCGCAGAGAGTCAACAAGCCTATGACTGGACACTTTGCAAAGAACGATATCGCTCCGAAAAAGCATCTGGCCGAGTTCAGACCGGAAGACGGAGAAGCTTATGAAATCGGACAGCAGATCACAGTTGCTGACTTTGAAGAAGGCAAGAAGCTGGACGTAACAGGCACTTCCAAAGGTAAGGGAACTCAGGGCAACATCAAAAGACACGGCCACCACAGAGGCCCGATGAGCCACGGTTCCAAGCATAAGAGACTTGCTGGTGCGCTTGCCGCAGGTACTTATCCTTCCAGAGTATTCAAGGGAAATGCAGGTCCGGGAAGAATGGGTCGTGAAACTGTAACGGTTCAGAATGTGGAGCTGGTAAAAGTTATAGAAGAAAAGAACCTGATGCTGATCAAGGGTGCTGTTCCGGGAAATAAGGGCGGAATCGTTCGCATCCAGTACGCAGTTAAGGGTCAGAAATAAGATGACTTCAGGAAGGAGGAAGTAAGATGTCAAAAGTGACAATGCTGAATATGGCAGGTCAGGAAGCCGGAAGTATCGAACTGAAAGATGAAATTTTCGGCATCGAGCCAAACCAGAATGCAGTTCATGCAGTAGTTAAGAACATTTTAGCAAACAAGAGACAGGGTACACAGTCTGCTAAGACCAGAGCTGAAGTCAGAGGAGGCGGAAGAAAACCTTTCAGACAGAAAGGAACAGGACGCCACAGACAGGGAAGCACGACAGACCCTTCACAGGTAGGAGGCGGTGTTGTTTTCGCACCGAAGCCAAGAAGCTACAGATACACTCTGCCGAAGAAACTGAGAAGACTGGCTATGCTGTCTGCTCTTTCTTCGAAGGTTGCAGAAAACGAACTGATCGTATTAGACGAGCTCAAGTTCGATGCTCCTAAGACGAAGGAAATGGTAAAAGTACTGGAAAACGTGAAAGCTGAGAAAAAAGCTCTGATCGTTACTGCTGAAAAGGACGAAAACATCATTCGCTCCGCAGCAAATCTCCAGGGAATCAGAACAGCCCTCGTTACGACGATGAACGTGTATGAGATCATCAATCACACGAACCTGATCGTAACAAAAGAAGCGATTGAAAAAATTGAGGAGGTGTACGCATAATGAAGACTCCTTACGATGTAGTGCTGAAGCCGGTTATCTCCGAAAAGAGTATGGAGGACGCACAGGTAAAGAAATACACATTCAAAGTTGCTGTAGATGCTAACAAAACAGAAGTAAAGCATGCAGTGGAAGAAATCTTTGATGTAGAAGTTGCGAAAGTCAACATCATGAACGTTGTAGGAAAGAAAAAGAGAATGGGAAGATACGTAGGTATGACTGCTGCCAGCAAGAAAGCAATCGTAACACTTACTGAAAAGAGTAAGGAAATCGAATTCTTCCAGAGTCTGTAAATATAGGAGGTAGGTAAAGATGGCAATCAAAAAATACAATCCGACCACTCCTGGTTTAAGAGGAATGACGGTTTCCACTTTTGAGGAAATCACTTGCGATACACCGGAGAAGTCCCTGACAGTAACTCTGAAAAAACATGCCGGAAGAAACGTCAGAGGTAAGATCACGGTAAGACACAGAGGCGGCGGATACAGACCGAAATACAGAATCATCGACTTCAAGAGAGATAAAGATGGTGTTCCAGGTACAGTTGCAACGATCGAATACGATCCGAACAGAACTGCCAACATCGCTCTGATCAACTACGCTGACGGCGAAAAGAGATACATTATCGCACCGAACAAGCTGAACGTAGGAGACGTGATCGAATCCGGAGCTGAAGCTGATATCAAGGTAGGTAACGCTCTTCCGCTGGCAAACATTCCAGTAGGTACGATCATTCACAACGTGGAACTGAAGGCGGGCAAGGGCGGACAGATGGTAAGATCCGCTGGTAACGGAGCTCAGCTGATGGCTAAGGAAGGCGCATTTGCTCAGGTAAGACTGCCGTCCGGAGAAGTTAGAAAAGTCCACATTGGATGCAGAGCAACAGTTGGTGAAGTCGGCAACCTCGACCACCAGAACATCCAGATCGGTAAAGCAGGAAGAAAAAGACACATGGGTATCAGACCTACAGTAAGAGGTTCCGTAATGAACCCGAACGATCACCCTCATGGTGGTGGTGAAGGTAAGGCTGGAATCGGTCGTGTAAGTCCGGTAACTCCTTGGGGTAAACCTGCACTGGGATATAAGACAAGAAAGAAGAAAAAAGCATCCGATAAATATATCGTAAAGAGAAGAAACGAAAAATAATCAGGAAGGAGCAGAATAATGGGCAGATCACTTAAAAAGGGTCCTTTCGTCAACGCCAAGCTGCTGAGAACCATCGAAGAGATGAATGCAGCTAACGATAAGAAAGTAGTTAAGACATGGTCAAGACCATCGACCATATTCCCGCAGATGGTTGGACATACCATCGCAGTGCATGACGGCAGAAAGCACGTGCCTGTATATATCACGGAAGACATGGTAGGTCACAGATTGGGAGAATTTGCTCCTACCAGAACTTACAGAGGCCATGCCGCAGATAAGAAATCAAAGTAAGAAAAGGAGATAATTGAAAATGGAAGCAAAAGCAATTGCAAAATACGTAAGAATGTCTCCTATCAAGCTTAAGCCTGTTACGGATCTCGTAAGAGGAAAAGACTTAAATGAGGCATTGAACATCTTAAAATTCACTCCGGGCAAGGGAGCTGAAATAGTAGAAAAGGTTGTAAAGTCGGCGGCAGCAAACGCAGACGTAAAAGAAATGAACACTGACAACCTGTATGTAGCTGAAGTTTATGCTCATCAGGGACCGACTATGAAAAGATGGAGAGCTGGATCACAGGGTAGAGCATCGATAATCTTAAAGAGAAGCAGCCATGTGGGCGTGACTCTGAAGGAAAAGAATTAAGAATAGGAGGTTTCATTAGATGGGTCAGAAAGTAAGTCCGCACGGACTGAGAGTAGGCGTTATTAAAGACTGGGATTCCAAATGGTATGCAGACAAGAGCAAGTTTGCAGACTACCTGGTTGAAGACAACAAAGTCAGAGATTTCGTAAAGAAAAAATTATATGTTGCCGGCGTATCTAAGATCGTCCTGGAAAGAGCAGCAGAAAACAAACTGAAAGTGATCGTTATGACAGCAAGACCTGGTATGGTGATCGGAAGATCCGGAACAGGAATTGAAGATCTGAAATCCGAACTCGAAAAGATGACAGGCAAGACGATCATCATCGATATCAAAGAAGTAAGAAGAACAGAACTGGATGCACAGCTGACTGCTGAAAGTATCGCACAGGCTCTGGAAAGAAGAGTGTCCTTCAGAAGAGCTATGAAGCAGGCGATCGGCAGAACGATGAAGGCTGGTGCCAAGGGAATAAAAGTTCTCACATCCGGAAGACTTGGCGGAGCTGAAATCGCCAGATCCGAAAAGTACAGCGAAGGTAATGTTCCTCTCCATACGCTGAGAGCTGACATCGACTATGGATTTGCAGAAGCAGATACCACTTACGGTAAGCTGGGCGTTAAGGTTTGGATCAACCACGGCGAGATCCTCGACAAGGGCCTGAAGAGTGCAGTTCCTGAAGAGAAGGAAGGCAGAAGAGACGGCAAGAAGAGAGGCGACAGAAGACCGAGAAGGGATGGAGACAGAAGACCGAGAAGAAATGACAGAAACGAAAGAAACGAAATTCCTAAGGCAGCAAACATCAGAGTAAGAAAAGCTCCTGTAGCAGAAGCTCCAGAAGCTCAGGTTGAAGAAGCACAGGTTTCTGCAGAAACAGCAGAAGCAACTACTGAAGAATAGACATTGGTGAAAGGAGGACACGCGTCATGTTAATGCCAAAGCGCGTTAAACGCAGAAGAGTCCACAGAGGCAGAATGAAGGGCAAGGCAACGAAGGGCAACACCGTAACGTACGGTGATTACGGTCTTACGGCGACTGAATGTGGATGGATCACTTCAAATCAGATTGAAGCAGCCAGAATCGCTATGACAAGATCCGTAAAAAGAGGTGGTAAGGTTTATATCAAAATCTTCCCTCACAAGTCCGTTACTAAGAAGCCTGCAGAAGTACGTATGGGTTCCGGTAAAGGTGCTCCGGAGTACTGGGTAGCAGTTGTTAAACCAGGCAGAGTTATGTTCGAGATTGAAGGTGTTACAGAGGCTCAGGCAAGAGAAGCTATGAGACTTGCATCCCACAAGCTGCCGGTTAAGTGTAAATTTGCCATCAGTGAAAAGATCGCAGAAAAGGGTGGTGAAGCATAATGGAATTAAAGAAAATCAGAGAAATGTCAGAAGCGGAACTGAACAGTGAACTGGTAAGAATGAAGAAAGACCTGTTCAACCTCAGATTCCAGCACGTTACGGGACAGCTTGAAAACCCGATCAAAATGC
>ERZ826764.1356-NODE-1356-length-29173-cov-8.453397_pt1 | contig 29173 bp, 28 predicted proteins | sample MGYA00519870_ERZ826764 | MGnify/ENA primary metagenome ERZ826764 (study PRJEB31778, sample SAMEA3449239) | human gut metagenome | biome: human gut; feature: human-associated habitat; material: faeces | place: United Kingdom | collected 2010/2012 ...
TTATCTTTCATCCTGAACTTACTTTTTCTTCTGGAAGTTAGTTTTTCATTTTACCCTTTTTTTCAAATAATGTCGCCACAGCGCATGCTATGGTCAGGACCGTCCCTGCCATGGCAAGCACCGCCGCTCCGGCAGAACTCCCGGCATACAGGCAGGCGAAGGCTGCCACCAGGGCCAGAGCCACTATATTCTTCAGTTTCATATCTTTCCCCCTCAAAGCCTGATCTTTCCGGGTCTACATAAGATTTATCAGCACATAGTTGGCTATACCCAACACAGCCACCGTCAGCAGAGCCGGCAGGAGAGTCTTTTTATATATGTATGTTTCCTGCCCGGTTATCTGGGCGGATGTGGCGCCAAGAGCCACAGTCGTAGGCCCTATGGCATTTCCTACGGAAGCTCCTATGGATTGGGCTCCGCACATTATGGCCGGCTCAAGTCCCAATGCAAGAGCAGCCGTTTCCTGCAGATTGCCCAGGAGCACATTTGAATTGGTGTTGCTGCCGGTGATAAAAGCTCCTATGGTCCCTATGGCCGGCGAAATGGCCGGATAGAATGTCCCTGTGACAGCCACAAGGAAATCAGCTATGGCGCTTATCATACCGCTGTCCATCATCATCTGAGCGGTACACAGCAGAAATATCAGGGTTATGCTGGTAGGTACGCATTTCTTGACCGTGAGAGACATTATCTTTTTCAGCTTCGCTCCGTCAATACAGTTCTTGCTCCTGTAAAGCGCCATGCTTATGAGTGATGACATGAGTATTATGCTGAATGGATATTTGAGCACATTGAAGTCCACATAAGCCTCCTCAGCCTCCACAATCTGGCCCAGTCCAGTTGTGTATCCCGGAAAATCCAGTTCGATGACCCACTTGGGATCAAGGATGAAAAAGGCCACCGACAAGAGCACTATCAGTATGTACGGCAGTACGCTCTGGAAAAGGTTGAGCTTATCCTTATAAAGGCTTGCAGTCTTTTTTCCCCGGTTTTTAAGCTTATACACGGCAAATATCGTCAACAGGCCGGAAAGCCCGGTGATAAGCCCTATGACAGACACCATTTCCAGCTTGGCCAGTGTAAATAGTACCGCTCCCATTACCGCCGATGCCGGTATTATATAGACGGCTCCCCTTATCATGCATGAAGCTCCTCCGTATATGGCCGAGACTGCAAATCCTATGATTATCATCGCTATGGTGCCGAAAACGGCCATATATGGCACATAATCACCTATAGGAACATCTGTCACCATATCCATGGCATATATTGACGATCCCATTGAGCCGAAGCTTATTGACCATGAGTGTCCAAGCAGCACTCCTGCAACAGACTTGACAGGATCAAATCCCATGGATATCAGTATGGGCGCCACCACTATGACAGGCACTCCGAAACCGGCTATACCCTGGAGAAACGGCGCAAATATCCATGCCAGGAACATGAACTGGACATATTTATCATCTATTATTATGCTTATGTTCTCGTTTATGACCTTGAGTGCCCCGGTCTCATTGACCGTATTGTAAAGGAACATGGCTCCCCATATTATGAATATCACAAATATGGCCAGGCCAAATCCCTTTCCTAAGATTATCCCAAAGCCTTCCGTTCCCGGCCTGAACGCTGCGGCGCATATGCAAAATGTCAGCAGAAAAGTCACTGCGCCCGATCTGCCCGCTGACATCTTGAGTACCATCAGGCAGATTATCAGCGATACTATAGGCAGAAATGAAAGAAAAGTCATTGGCGTGATCCTCCTTTCAAAAAATTCAGAGAGGCCGTTACCTTTCGGCGGCCTCTCCGTCTACGGTTTATTTCAGCATTTCTTTCACTGTTCTCTTATATATCTCGATACACGCCAGTACATGTTTGAAATATCCGTATTCATTGGCTCCGTGCATATTCCCGCCAGACGGGCCGAAAGTCACAGTAGGTATCCCAAGCTCTCCTCCAAGTATATTGGAATCGCATACGGACATATCGTATGAGCAAGGTACCTCTTCGCCTGTAACTTCTTTGAATTTTTCTCTCAGAGTAACTACCAGCTCATGGTCCTCAGCCAGTGAAAAAGATTCCATATAAGGAAGCTCTCTCGGACGCAGCCTGATCTCAACCTTGTCCTCGATACCCATTTTCTTTGCCAGGTTCAGGAGCTGTTTCTCGCAGGTCTCATAAGTCTCGCCAGGTACAACAAACCGTTCTACCATCATATAGCATTTTTCAGGAACTATCAGAGCATTTGGATTACCGCCTTCGATACGCCTTACGCACCAGTTGCCGTGTTTAAGCTTAGGGTGGGTCAGGGTCGGCAGTTTTTCGATCTCTGCGGCAAATCTGCCGGCCGTGATGATGGCGTTCTCGCCCTGTTCAGGATAATATTTTGTATGAGCGCTCTGGCCTCTTACGGTAACATCTATGGAATATCTGCCGCGGAATCCTACGGCCACATTGTCGAAACGACACTCGCCCATGATAGCGTAATCAGCAGTCAGACCGTCCTCTACCAGCTTATATGTACCTCTGGAAAGAACTTCTTCGTCAGCCACGAAAGCTCCGACGATCTTTCCTTTGAACTCATCCTTATGATCTTTGTAATATCTCAGAGTCTCCAGTATAGCGGTAATTCCGCCTTTCATATCCATGGCGCCTCTGGCATAAGTCCTGTCGCCTACAACGGTAGGTACCAGAGGATCAGTCTCCCACCCTTCGCCGAAGTCAACAGTATCGTAGTGCCCGATGAGCAGCATGGTCTTTCCCGGCTTGCCGCTGTCTACAACTGTAGTGACAGATATGCACTGTTCCATGTCTTTAAACTGATGATATTCAGGCACCAGTCCCATATCTTCAATCTCTTTGCCTACAAAACAGGCTATCTCTTTTTCGTTTCCGCTTACACTGTTTATGCGGATAAGGTCCTGATAAAGTTTTTCAATTCTATCCATTTTCACTTATTCCTCCGAAAAATATATGTCGCTAGGCGTCTGCGCCAGGTTCTTCTTCACCTTCCGGAACTTTTTCCAGTCCGATACCGGTAAGGGATATGATGGCTGTGAAGATGATTGACAGCCACAGCATAGGAGCAAACGGCGTAAATGCTCCGTTGCTTACGCCTAAGGTCGTGGCTGTATAGGCCCCTGTAGTTGACCAAGGCACCATAGGAGCAAGTCCTGTACCTGTATCCAGCAAAGTCCTCATCAGGTTCTTCCTGCTGAGCCCATATCCAGGATAAAGGTCCTTGACCATTCCGCCTACAACAGGATAGGTTACATAATAAGCTCCTGTTATGCAGAACAGTACCGAGTGGAGGATCATAACGCCAAATGCCATGCTCCTTGAAGTCTTGGCAAATTTCTTTACCAGATCCAGCAGGATATCCATTACGCCGGCCACACGGAGAGGCGCTCCGAACATGGCTGCTGCCATGAGCAATCTGACGGTGCTGTCCATGCTGGCGAATCCTCCTCTGTGCAGGATCTCGTCAACAACATCAGAACCGGATGCTCTGGTATATCCGTCCGCCATGGTCGAAAGTATCTCTGAAAGGCTGAAACCGTTAAATACCATGGCAAGGATAACGGCTGTAAATATACCTGCCATGAATGTAGGTATCGTAGGTTTCTGCATCACGATGAGGACGATTACCAGCACTACAGGTACCAGCATAAGGATGTTCAGGTTAAAATCAGCTTCTATTGTGGTCATTATCGCATCATAAACTTCTCCGCCTACAGTGCCTCCGTCTCCGAACTGCAATCCGTATATGATGAAAAATACCATGGATATTATCCATGCAGGGCCGGTGGTCCTGAACAATGTGTGCTTGATACCGTCGATCATGCGTACATCGCTTACTGCGGATGTGATAACAGGTGAATCTGACAGCGGGGAGATCTTATCGCCGAAGAACGCTCCTACACAGATGGCTCCGGCCGCTACTCCCAGAGGAACTCCCAGTCCCTGGGCAATACCTATGCAGGCAATACCTACTGTTGCAAGGGTTCCCCATGAGGTACCGCAGCATGATGACATGAAAGTACATAACAGACATGTGATAGGCAAAAACAGGGACGGGCTTATGATCTTCATACCGTAGTAGATTATCATTGGAACAGTTCCTGACGCCATCCATGTGGCTACCAACACTCCTACAGAAAAAAGAATCAGGATAGCTACCAGCATTGAAGTGATAACTTCTTTTATACCTGTCTGCAGGTCGTTGTACTTGGTCCCGAATATAACGGCCATAACACACATCACTACGCCGTCCAAAGCCAGGACTATCGCATTATTGGCCTTGAGCACGAGGATGCCTACAATGATAATTGCGATCCCGACCGCAAGCATCAACAGGCCCTGGCCTGTGGTAACGGTCTTTTTTTCTGTTTGACTACTCACTTTGTTTTCCTCCTGAATAGAGATTTGATAAATTTTTGAATAATTCATGAATTATTTTTTTCAAGTAAACTCATACGCAATTATCGTGCCAAACGCATTTTCACCTGAAATCACTGGTATTCGGCCTTTAATATGCCGCAAAAAGGGCTTTTCGGGTCTTTTGGGACGGATTTTCCGGGTCTTTTTTGAAAGTTATGGGATGTTTTGGGTCGAAATATATTGACTGTTTTTCTTTCTTCCTCTATACTCTTTAGTGACCGGCCATGGCCGGCATATCGCAGAAAGGCAGGCGGACTATGAAAAAGCTTTTATTCATCACAAAAGATACCGATCCCAACAACCAGAACTTTCTCAAAGAGATCTCGCAGATATTTTCAGGCTATATTTCCATAGAGTTTTTCTGTTCAAAAATATCGGATGCCAGCCATATGAAGCCCGATATAAAAGATGTTGACATAATACTTTCCACGAACCCCTACACCCTTTCCGATGTACGCAGGTTCATAGGAGAGGACACCAAGATAATAATGCTGGACTTTACATTCAGAAAAGACCTGATAGAAGCCTTGCAGACTTTTCCGCCGGGTACAGAAGCACTGGTGTGCTCCAAATATTATTCCGATGCCCATCAGATGGCCTACGGGTTGTATGAAGCCGGGGCCGACAACCTGAACCTTTACATAAATTATCAGGGCAATCAGAATATGGTCGGAAAGAATATGGATATAGCCATCATCAGTCACGATACCAGCGCCATACCCGATTACATAGATACATTCTTTGATCTGGGCTCGCTCCATGTCAGCCTTTCCACCATAATGGACATAGCCACCGTAGCCGATGTCATGTGCGATGACCTTGAGATAAGGATCATACGCCACTGTTCTTCTCTGTGCCTGCCAAGCGGCCATGCCTCTTACTTTTTCAACAATTCGCCCATAGCCAACATGCAGCTTAGGACCATAACAAACTGCATAGATTACGGTGTGCTGATACTCAACAACGAGTTTCAGGTGATAAGCTGCAACAATCAGTTTAAAAAGATGCACAACATGGACATCAAGGACAATCTGCTCCATGTGGATATCAACGATATCCCCGCCATGACCCAGTATGTCCCGATCCTCAAAGAAAAGGCGGAATTTCAAAACCAGCTCATCGAATCCCGGGGCAGCAAGAAGTTTTTCCTCCTTTCAAAGGAAAAGATAAATAAGAATGAAAACGACTACAACATATATATGGTACTGTTCAAAGACATTACAAAGATACACGCTCTTGAGGATTCTTTCCGCAATCAGATAACCAAGAAGGGCTACACAGCCAAATACACCTTCGACAATATAATCCATGCCGACCAAAAGACCCAGGAAGTCATAGACAGGAGCAAAAAACTGGCAAAGATAGACAAGACGACTCTCATCGTCGGAGAAAGCGGCACCGGCAAGGAGCTGTTCGCCCACTCCATCCACAACGCTTCTTCCAGGAGCACATTTCCTTTTATCGCCCTCAACTGCGCCACCATCCCTGCCAACCTGCTGGAAAGCGAACTGTTCGGCTACGAGGAAGGCGCTTTTACGGGAGCCAGGAAAGGCGGCAAGACAGGCCTCCTGCAAGCTGCCAACAAGGGCACGATCTTTCTCGATGAGATTGGAGAGATTCCTCTTGAGATCCAGGCAAAGCTTCTTAGGGTCCTTGAAGAAAAAGAAATAATGAAGGTGGGCGGCGACGAGATAATCAAAATAGATGTCAGGGTCATAGCGGCCACCAACCGGGATCTGAAGAAGCTGGTAGCCGAGGGGACTTTTCGTCTGGATCTCTATTACAGGCTGAACACCATCACCATAAATGTCCCGCCCCTGCGGGAAAGACCTGATGATATCCTTCCGCTCATACATGCTTTCATGGAAAGCGAAGGCGGCTCCAACATCCCCATAGCCGATGACCTGATGAATTTTCTGCTCCAGTACAAATGGGAAGGTAATATAAGGGAACTGAAAAACTGCATAGAATATATGTCCAGCATATGTTCCCACCGCATGGAACTTCCGGATCTGCCGGAGTACCTTTACGATGAGTACAAAAAGGGATTTTATAAGGGCGGTGACGCAGACAGGGAACTCCCTCTTGCCGATAACAGTGAAGAACGCCGTACCATCAAGTCTGTGCTTACCATAATAAGAGATTTTTCGCCGGGCCGCCGCAAGCTCCTTACCCATCTGAGGAGCGAATCCTATGATATAAGCGAATACCAGCTCAGAAACCTGCTGAGTGACCTTAGATCCAAGGATTACATCAGATACGGCAAAGGCCGGGCGGGCTGCAAGATCACAATGAAAGGCGAGGAATTTCTGGACAGCATCGGCTGACCGTCAGGCAGGCTTCACTCTATGGTGAAACGGCGGACTTCACAGCGGCACCTTGTGCCAAGCCGGTATGCAGCCAGACGGACTGCGCCGCGGCGGCAGTTCTAAATGCAGTTTAAGACATCATCAATGTGCCTGGCCATGTCAGCCATGATCGGACAAAGTTCTACGCACAGGCAATAGCACATGGCAGCCTGGATCATTTCTGCCATTGCGCAGTACAGCAGCCTTATCCTCCTGCGAAAGTCCCGTGCAGGATCACAGCTGCCACAGGCGTTTTTCATTGCCGATACGGTGCTGCTGAGGATCCGCCCTGTTTTCCTGATGTGGCCTGACACATCTTTTGGACAGTTGGATATACAGGCACAGCAGCATAATACATCGTCAAGTCTGCGCATATCCTCCTCTGACTCTGACCGTATGCGACAGGCCAGATCCAGCGTACATCTGTCATCGGTATAGCACGGCACATCTTCCGCCATCCGGGCAGCGGCCTGCTGCATCGGCATCATGAGTCTGATAAAATTCCCTGATATGCTGCCGTCACACTTGGCGCATGATATACGGCAGACCATTTCTTCCAGTATGCAGATATATTGTTTTGTATATTCCGCGGCGGCTTCCATAGAGGCGCAGCCGGCACAACATATTTTTTTCATTATAAAACCTCCCATAAGCACCATATGCCCACAGGAGGTTTGTTGTTACAACCCCATTTTTTTCATCCGGCTTACGAGATCCACATAAAACTCTCTCACATCAAATCCCGGTATGTTTTCCCTGTTCAGATCTATCATATCTCCATGGGATATGCCCCGTTTTCCATCGGTTTCCAGAAAAATATAATCATCCCCCCATCTGAACGAACTTTCTGCCACCAGTCCGTCATTGGGGCCATCAAAATATTTTACCAGATTATATGTAAAGTTAAGGGGAAATTTACCTCCGGCAGCCTTGTTCAGCCGTGAACCTACGCTCATGCACCATACGCCGTCGGGCTGAGGCATTCTGCTGTCCCGGTCTTTACAGACGCCTGCCGTCAGGTCTCTGACAGCAGCCATAAAATCGGGGGCTTGGTCTCCCAGTTTTTTCATCGTGCCGTCATATGCAGATGCGATCTTTTGCTGCGCCTGTACGGGAAGTTTTTCCAAGAGATATTCGGCAAACTTGCATCCCCGGTGCGGTGTATTTATTGTAACGATCGAACCTATCATATCTTCTATACCGCAGAAAGCTGCTGCATATCTGATATCAAGTCCGCCTTTGGAATGAGCTATAACATTCACTTTTCCGCATCCTGTTTCCTGGACGATCTGCCTTATACGCACAGCCAGCTGTCTGCCGCTTTCGGCTACCGATGCCGCAGATTCCTGATTGCCAAAATATACTGTCGCTCCGTTTTCCGTCAGCTCACGGGGTATCCTGCCCCAATAATTAAGGAATCTGTAGTCTCTGAAGAATACTCCATGTACCATCAGCAGAGGATATTTAGTCTTGCATACCTGCTCATGGTGCCTGGCCTTATTCAGGGCCAGCTTTTGCCGTTCAAAGGACACTTCTTGGGAAACGGTTTTTATTATCACGATGAGCGCCGCCATGTTGGCTACCGGTATCATCCCTACCAGCGCACCTATGATGCGTATCTTTATCCCCAGCTGTACGGACGAGCAATAGACCAGTATGATCCCTGTCCAGAAGACGATGAACTCTATGACCGCAACAGCCACGACTGCTGCCAGCCATGCCTGCCAGGGCATATCGGCAGCAAAGAGCAGTACAGCGGCCGCTGCCGTAAACAATGTAACGGATGTCAGGAATATTTTCAGCAGGATAGTTCCTGCACTGCATATTTTAAGCCGGGTTTGGGTGTTCATCTTGTCAGGCCCCTTTCATGCTTTTTAGAAGTGAGTATTATCCCGCATATTCCGGTACGGTTTTACGGTTTCAGGTGAACGGTCATTTCTTCGCCATACCGCACTTCCATTCAGATCATAGTTTTATTCTATCACCGTTCATCCAGGAAAGAAAGCGTCTTTTGCTCCAGCGGGTTCTTGCGGTGCTCCAGCAGGTTCTTGAGTCCGTTCCGGCGGGACTTGGCCCTTCCCATACCGCCATATCCGCATGGCTCATCTTTCAGCAAGACGGTCATGCCTCCGCCGCATGCGCACCCCGTCTTCAGCGGGTCTGTCAATATCCCGCTGTAAAATAAATAAAAGTCCTTGCAAATCTGCAAAGTTTATGGTAAATTATTATAGCGAAAATAAATAGCCGGTGTGGAGGATTGACCGAGTGGCTAAGGAGCTTGATTGGAAATCAAGTAAGGCGGCAACGCCCCGTGGGTTCGAGTCCCATGTCCTCCGCCAGAAACATAAAAGCAGGCAAAAGCCTGCTTTTATGTTTCTGGCGGAAATACAAAAATCCATACTGCAAAAATGAACGGCAAAGCCCGTCAGCCGATACGGCCCACAAGCAGTAACAATGGCAAGGGCCTGCAGCTTTCCCGTCTGTTTTTTCTTGACACCCCGCATGACCCATGATATACTCCCTTTGACTGGATGAAGAAAGCGGGAGAGCGCGTCATCGCCGCCGAAGGTGCAAAACTCTCAGGCAACAGGACCGTTTTCTGACAGACCTCTGGAAAGAGCCCGAAAAACATGTGTGCTCCAAAGCTTTGTTTTTCAGGCCGCCCATGAAGCAACCCGTCCTGCGGGAGGACCGCTTTCCTCCTTGAACAGGCCGCAGCACACCAGACTGCGCCACTGCGAAAGCCAGCTGCCTCCCAGATGGAGAATCTTTCAGGCAAAAAGACAGAGCGCATATTTTTGATGCGCTTTTTTTGCTGCCATAAAAGCAGCACCATTAAAGACCATCAGATCAAGAACATGACCAACTGGTAAAAAGGAGATAACCATGTCAGAAATGCTGCTCTTGTCATTTGAAATAGTCGGTACCATAGCTTTTGCCGTATCGGGAGCCCTGTTGGGGCTTGAAAAGCAGATGGATATACTCGGCATCTCGATCCTGGGCCTTACCACCGCAGTAGGCGGCGGAGTCATAAGAGATCTGATCCTGGGTCTCACGCCGCCCATGACTTTCAGAAATCCTCTCTACGCCATCATCGCCATCGGTGTTTCCATCCTGGTATTTATCATCGCAAGAAAACGATCCGTTTTCCAGGGAAAATGGTACGAGACAGTCATGCTCATAATGGATTCCATCGGTCTTGGAGTGTTCACCGTGGTAGGTATAAACACGGCCTATTCTCAGGACGGAGAATACAATATTTTCTTGCTGGTATTTGTTGGAGTGGTGACCGGAGTGGGCGGCGGAGTCATCAGAGATATGATGGCAGGAGACCGGCCATACATATTTGTCAAACACTTTTATGCCAGTGCTTCTATCATCGGAGCCCTTGCCTGCGTAGCCGCATGGCATTATATCGGCAGCATAACTTCCATGTTTGTCGGTACAGCGGTAGTCATAGTCCTCCGTCTGTGCGCAGCCCGTTTCCGCTGGAGCCTTCCGAAATGACAATGCATAGCGCCGCATAGGCTTATACACTTTTCAAGAACTGCACAAATTTTGTGCAGTTTTTTATTTTTGTACATATGAATATTTTTGTTTGAAAGATAAAATATTAAGATAGAAAAATAGGAGGTATATATAATGGCAAAAAATCTAGCACACATTGCTGAGAGAAAAGCTTTTGGAATGGCTCTTAATTCCCTGATAGAAAAAGGGCGCAAAGGTGATTTCGCCGCAGAAGCATTAGCTCTCATTGACAAGATAGAAAAGATCTTAGGCAGTTCATGGCAAAGTTCATCATATGAAATGCTCAGAAATATTGCCCATTCCCCTGACAGCAAGTGGGCCCGCTATGCAAACAGGATCGTAAAAGAAGTCGATCCGCATATCTTAAAGACCTTTTTGCTGAACGCCGGATACGAGGCAGGATTCAGAGGATACAAAACTTCTCTCGAAATGGAAGAAAAATATGGATGCAACATACCCTGGATAATACTTATGGACCCTACCACAGCCTGCAATATGCACTGCACAGGCTGCTGGGCCGCCGAATACGGCAACAAGCTCAATCTTTCTTATGAGGTGATGGATAAGGTGATAACCCAGGGCAAAGAACTGGGAATTTACGCCTATCTGTTTACCGGCGGCGAGCCACTTGTACGCAAAGACGACATAATACGCTTATGTGAAAAGCACAAAGATGTAGCTTTCCACGCTTTTACCAACGGTACCCTCATAGACCAGAAATTCTGCGATGACCTTCTGAGAGTAGGCAACTTTTTTGTTTCCGTGAGCATCGAAGGCTTTGAAGAAAGCAATGACGGGCGCCGCGGCCGCGGGCACTATCAAAAGGCCCTTGCAGCCATGGATCTCATGCATTCCAACCATATCCCGTTTGGAGTATCCATATGCTACACCAGTAAGAACTATCTGACTGTGACAAGCGATGATTTCCTCGATATGCTCATAGACAAAGGCTGCGTATTCGCCTGGTATTTCCACTATATGCCTGTGGGAGTCAATGCAGACACCAGCCTGCTCCTTGATCCTGAGCAGAGAAAATACATGTACGATAAAGTCAGAGAGATCAGAGGCCTTGATGGCGGGAAAGAACTTTTCGCCATCGACTTCCAAAACGACGGAGAGTTTGTTCACGGCTGCGTAGCAGGCGGAGAAAGATACTGTCATATCAATGCCAACGGCGATGTGGAACCTTGCGTGTTCATCCATTATTCCGGAGCCAATGTCAACCAGCAGCCGCTGCTGGACTGTCTGAGGCAGCCTTTATTCCTGGCATATAAACAAGGCCAGCCTTTCAACGACAACATGCTCAGGCCGTGCCCTATGCTTGAAAACCCGGAAATACTACAGAAGCTGGTCAAGGAAACAGGCGCCAGATCAACAGATCTTGAAGCTCCGGAGACGGCTGAACATCTTTGCGGAAAATGCGTTGAATACGCCAGAGAGTGGGCTCCAATGGCCGATAAGCTCTGGGCCGAAAGCCATCCGGAAAGCCATGTCGAAAACCGTCCTGAAAACGCTTCTGCTGACGCTTCCGACAGTCAGGCCTAAGATCATGCCGCAGGCAGATCTCATATCATTTATGACACGCCGGCAAGAAACCTTGCCGGTTTTTTTGTATCATTTTAACGGCATCACTGCCGTATCATATAATATGTTTATACTCAGATCAAGACACATCCGGGGACATTGGTCCCGTCCAGCTTCTGTTCACAACGGCAAACCTTCACATCACCGTACATCCGCCGGAAAAAGCCGTCTTTTTTTCATGTTAAAGCATTTTTTCATGTGCCGGAGTTCTTTTCGAGCAGCCGTCCTTGTGGTTTTCTGCTCGGCTTTTCTTTTGGCTTTCGGCATCGCCTTAAAGGCAATGTCATCACCTGCCCTGCCGTGGATCCATGACGGGAGCCGCCTTGTTTCTGTAGCATCATCCCAGATAGGCGTCTCTGATGGTGAAAAATACTGGCGCTGGTGCGGCTTTGACCACGAAGTCGACTGGTGCGCCTGTTTTGTTTCCTGGTGCGCCGGACAGTGCTGCGATGATACCGTCATATACGCTTCCTGCCCCGAATTTGAACAATGGTTCCGGTGCCGGGACCGGCTTTACGGCACAAACATCTCTCCTCGTCCCGGTATGGCCGTTTTCTTCGATAACGATGGAAATTCCCGTCCCGACCACATGGGCATACTGTCATCCTATTCCGACGGAAGCATATCCGTCATCGAGGGAAACAGTTCGGGCATGTGCGCCGAAAACACCTACTCCTCCCATGACAAGCGCATAATATCCTACGGAGCCTTTTGATCCCCATCCTCTGATCTGTATTTTCTACTTATCAAGTGTTATATTGCCTATATCGGCTATGGGGATCATCTTTTCATTGATCCTCAGCCTGCCGGATACGGGATCTATCTTGTTTACCCGGCCTCTTTCAGTCACATATCTGTTCCCATCGTGATATCTTACCGCCGCCATGTCGCCTTGTTTCATCTCTGACAGCAGCCTGTTCAGTTCCTCCGCTTCGTCCTCCAGCAATTCTCTCCTTGTTTCTTTGACGGTCTCCGCTTCTTTCAGCTGTTCTCTGAGCCCTTTCAGCGCAGAAAACGGCATGAACTGTTTCGCCCTTTCCGCCTGTTCCATATGGCCCCTCCACCTGGTCCTCATGCTCTGTGCCCTCCTATCTGTTCATTTCTTTCTGCTGCAGTAGAATATTTTTCAAGATTGTAAGCCCGTAATATGGCATTTTTTCCGTATCGCTGCTTGATAGCCAGTATGGCCTGCGCCTCCCTCTTGTCCCGTTCAATATCTCCGGCAGTGTTGAGAAGATCAAAGCCTTCATATATGTCAGGAACAGCTCCGTTAAATGTTATGTTTATCTTCCTTGCACCAAGGTGTCTGCATGCAATCCTGCGGTAAAGTCTGTCCATGTACTCTTTGATGATCCTTCCGGAACATGTACAAAATGGCAGAGAGGCGCTTGCTCCTGCGTGTTGGCCGGAAATCCCGCAATAACCGATATACAGAGCTATGGAGTCGGTCACCAGCCGCCTTTCCACAAGTTCCAGGCAAAGCTGATCTGTCATTTCTTTTACTATCTGTTCAGTCTCCCCATGACCATAAGCTTTAGGCAGCACCTGTCCTGAGGAGACACAGCAGGCTTTTGGGCTGTAACCCTTGATGTCCTCTATGGTGGCCGTTTCTCGTCCCCATGCGTGATCTATGAGCAGTTCCCCGTCTATGCCAAATATCCTGTATATGAGCGCCTCATCAGCAGCAGCAATCTGTCCCATGGTATATATCCCATATCTTTCAAGCCTGGCCGCACTGCCTCTCCCCACTCTCCAGAAGTCTGTTATCGGCTTGTGATCCCACAATTCGCACCGATATATCTCTTCATCCAGAAAACCTATTCCGTCTTTTGAATGTTTCGCCATAATATCGAGGGCTATCTTAGCCAGATAAAGATTGGTCCCTATACCGCATGCGGAAGGTATTCCTGTGGACTTTCTTATGTCCGCCATTATCCCGGCTGCCAGGGCTCTCGTGTCGGGACCATAAACATTTCTGTACCTGCCTGCATCTATAAACACTTCGTCAATGGAATATACATGTATATCATCTTTACTGAAATATTTAAGATATATGCCGTATATATCCGATGAATACTGCATATATAGCTGCATGCGGGGTCTTGCCTTGATATACCGGATGCCGTCAGGTATATCATACAGCCGGCACCGGCTTCTGATCCCCAGCTTCTTCATGGCAGGGGTGACTGCCAGGCAAATGGTCTTTTCACCTCTGTCCGGGTCTGCAACCGCCAGCATTGCCGTCATCGGATCAAGACCTCTCTCTACACATTCCACAGAGGCATAAAACGATTTAAGATCTATACATATATATCTGCCCTCCGTCATAAAAACCTCCGTTTGTTCTTTATGACAACATTATATACGAACATATGTTCTTTTGCAAGGGGCAAAAAATTCCAAAAGCCCGGAGGTTTATCGCCCCGGGCTTCCGGAATAAAAAGAAAAGTAGAGTTTTCTTTCTGAGTACATGTTTATTATACACTATTTGATCTGTAAATGCAATATGCCAATTTGACATATTTAGATTTTTTTAAAAAATATTCCTCCCAGCGCATCATCAGCATTATTAAGTCGTTAATATTATATTTTCTTTTATTTTATGCCATTTTATCCATATTTTTAATATGCCAAATATGCATAATTAAAAATATGAGATCAGAGCGCAATATTACGGAAATCTCCCGCAGCATGACTACAGGCCAGCGGCTGAGATATCTCCGAAAGATAAAGGGTTTTACTCAAATAAAAGTTCAAATGCTGACCGGTATCGACCAGTCTGATTATTCGAGGCTGGAAACCGACAGCAGATATCCCACTGTCGGCCAGGCAATATCCCTTGCCTTCATATTTGATACCAGTCTCGATTATATTTACGGTCTTACTGATGATCCAGCGCCTTATCCCCGGCCGTGATGCTGCGCTATCAACAGTACCGTCACTTGCCCTATGGCACTCCCCCTACACATGAGCAATATCGGTAAATTCACTTATTTCTCTGCTGGTGGTGGCCAGATCATCCACGGAAAGACCGAACAAGTCCTTGTGGCCCGTTATCCTGGCAAATGTCTTTAATTCTTCCAATGACACATTGAGATAGTTGGCCACGCGCCTTGCGGCTATATCCACATCCAGACGCTTTCTCAGCTCAGGATCCTGGGTGGCAACTCCCACAGGACACATGCCGCTGCCGCATATCCTGTACTGCTGGCAGGCCATGGCGATCAGAGGCCCAGTGGCGACAGCTATGGCATCGGCTCCCATGGCTATGGCCTTGGCAAAGTCGCCGGACACTCTCAGTCCTCCGGTTATTATCAGGCTGATGTCTGAACCTACGCTGTCCAGATACTTTCTTGCTCTGTAGAGGGCATATATGGTCGGCACACTGGTAGAATCCCTCAGGATCTTTGGCGATGAGCCGGTGGCGCCTCCCCGTCCGTCTATAGTTATGAAATCCGGCTGAGCATATACGCAAAAGGCCAGATCTCTCTCTATGTGTCCGGCGGCGATCTTTATGCCGATTGGTCTGCCGTCCGATTCTTTTCGCAGGCGGCTTACCAGAGCTTTCATGTCCTCTTTTGTATCGATTCCCGGAAACCTGGACGGAGCGATAACATCCTCACCCATAGGTTTATTCCTTATCCTGCTTATCTCTTCCGTGACCTTTTCTCCCGGCAGGTGGCCTCCCATGCCCGGCTTGGTCCCCTGTCCTATCTTTATCTCGATGGCGTCGGCGTTGCGGAGGTTTTCCCGGCTGACACTGTACTTGTTGGCCACATATTCAAAGATGTATTTGTCCGCGGCCTCCATTTCTTCTGGCAGTATGCCGCCCTCTCCCGAACACATGGCGCTTCCCGCCATGGCCGTTCCCCTGGCCAGAGCGATCTTGGCTTCTCTGGAAAGGGCGCCAAAGGACATATGGGAAACGAATACGGGATTTTCCAATATCAACGGTTTTTTGGCATTTTTGCCTATGACCGTTCTGGTGCTCACGGGCTCGTCTTCGGCCAGAGGCATCGGATCCAGCTGAGCTCCCATTATAAGGATATCATCCCAGCTTGGCATTTTAAATCCTGTTGCCATGGCTGCGGAAACAGTCTTTCCTGTGACTGCCATCTGATGGATCTCTTCCATATAGCGGATGTCCTTGTCTTTCCGGACATAGATCTCCGGATAATCCAGGTCCTTTCGAGATGGTTCAGTCTGATGGTCTGCTCCGGCAGCCGCCTGGGCCGTCCGGTCATTTCCGGCATCCTGAGCTGCCTCCTGAGAGATCTCCTTAGACACCTCTGGTGCTTCCTCTTCTTCCACAGGCTGGAGCATGGAAGCAGGAGCCATGCACACAGGGCAGCTGTCAAGTTCCGAGAAGGGTCTGCCTTCCTTTTCTTCGTCGTAAATATATCCGCAAAGCAAGCATTTATACTTCATATGTCACACTGGCGTTAAGCCTTATCCTTTCTGCCTCCTAGGCTTGTATTTCTTTCAGTATAGCATTTCAAAAAAATATTCTCAATTATTTTCACCAATTCGCCGTTTAAAAATAATAAATAAGTTTTATTGAAGATAAAAAAATAGAATTAAAAAATCAGCACTCACCTCTTGCGAGTGCTAATAGTTTGTGGTAATATATAATTGTTCCGAAAGGGACAGAAAACAAAACAGAATTAAAAAAGGAGCGATGAATCATGTTGATGCCTACAATTTTTACAAGAGATTTATTTGATGATATGTTTGATCCTCGTTTTTACGGATACCAGAACAGCGACCTGATGAGAACAGATGTAAAAGAAACGGATGCCGGTTACGAAGTCTCCATAGACCTTCCGGGAGTTAAAAAAGAAGATGTCAAAGCAGAGCTCAATGACGGTTATCTGACCATCAGCGCCACCGTAAACCGTGACAACGACGAAAAAGATTCTGACGGAAAATACATCCGCAGAGAAAGGTTCAGCGGATCTTTCAACAGAAGCTTTTATGTGGGAGAAGATGTGACCCAGGAAGACATAAAAGCCAGATTTGAGGACGGCACCCTGATGCTGATGATCCCTAAGAAAGAAACCACGCCGCAGGTTGAAGAAAAGAAATATATCGCCATAGAAGGTTAAGGAGGAACGAACATGTTGATGCCTACATTATTTGATCGTGATTTTTTCAATGACTTTTTCGATGATCCGTTTTTCGGCAGCAAAGATATGAAGAAAATGGAAAAGAAGATGAACAGCCGCAGAGCTCAGAACCTGATGAAGACAGATGTCAGAGAAACTGCGGACGCTTACGAGATGAAAGTTGAACTTCCGGGATTTAAGAAAGAAAATGTAAAGATCTCTCTTGAAAACGGCTATCTGACCATCTACGCTGAGAAAAACAGCGAAGAAGAAAAAGGCGGAAGGTTCATCCGCCGGGAGCGTTACTGCGGCGCATGCCAGCGCAGCTTCTATGTTGGCGATGAGATCCATGAGGACCAGATCAGAGCTGAATTCAGGCACGGGATCCTGAAGATCGATCTTCCTAAGAAAAAAGATGTCCCGGCAGTTGAAGAAACAAAATATATTTCAATCGAATAGTCAAAGCAGACTGACTCTTTTTCTCTTTGCGCAAGAGGAGCCGGCATTCCGGTTCCTCTTGCTTTTATATTGCAGTCCTTTTCCCTGGCCTTTACAAAGATTTGAATTGACACGAGTATCTCCCGGTGCTAAAGTTGAATGATCGGCAGGCAGGTCAGCCTGTCCATACACATCATTGCCAAAACATGTATCGCTGAAGGAGGCTGCTGAAAGGTCATGTCAAATAAAAACAACCATATGGGCAGCAGGAAAAGCTCACATATCAAATTTCGGTATGCAGTTTTCCTGGCTGCGGCCTTTTTTCTGATCTTCGGCTCCGGCATATTTCTCATCATAATGAACAACCAGGTTATCGCCATGGGCAGAGCAGGTTTCATCAGAGACGCAGCCTTCAGGATCTTTCTGGGCGTGGCGGCCGCAGCTGTATCCGTCATCTGTGCAAAAGATCTGTTCAAGGGAAAGCGGAGCGCAAAAGGTATATGCGGCCGGATCCTCGCTGTCCTCATCTGCCTTCCGGCAGCTTTCTTCCTTATCCGCCCCGTTGTCTTGGACATTCCTTATCTTAACGATCCACAGATCACATATATAAACCGCCTTGAATTTGATGACGACCTTACGGGAGACGGACCAGCCCGTTATTACCTGCGAGGAACGGGAATAGACGGGAGCAGTCACAGTTTTTCTGTAAACCGGGCAGAATATGATGCCGGGAAAAATCTGCGGTCTGAAAATCCCAGACTCCAGGCCAAAGTCACATACCTTCCTCACACAGATGTGGTCCTGTCACTCCGCTATATGCCGGCGCTGGATGAACAGTCTCAGAAGCTGTTCCCTCCGTCTGACGCCCTTCCCGATGACTGGAAAAGCTTTGCGCTTCAGATCAATGATAAGGTCTACACATTGCCTCTGCCGCTGTCGGTTTTCCTCAAAGACGGATGGAAAACAGACGAAGAAAGCTCCGGACTCATGCTGCCCGGAGCTGATGAACCTTATGAAAGTTACAGCAGTCAGAGTATCAGGCTTACCAATGAGCAAGGCCAGCGCATAAATGTGACCGTATATAACACAACGGAGCAGACCATCGGCATTTCCCATTGTACCGTAGGCTCCATCTATGCCATATATGGAAATCTTGACTTTGCCGGTACCCAGCTGCGCCTTCCAGGCGGGCTGATGCCAGGATGGTCCACCTGGGACGATGTATTGGAGCAATACGGTCAGCCTGACGAAAGGTTTGAAGGATACAGCCTGACTTACCGTGCCGACAGCCCTTCTTCTGCTTATTGGAACCTGTACTTTGATGAATCTGGCTATCTGGATGGAGTCATGGTACGATGCCAGGCATATTCACGGGATCACTGACAGAGTTTCATCGGCTGAGTCCCTTGAGTATCTTTGCCATCTGCCGCAGCGGCTCGTTTCCTTCTTCTGCACGGTAATAAAGGCCCACGGAAAGGGGTTCGTGGCCGCTGATCTTATATTTTTCAAGCTTATCATCGTCTTTAACAAAGATTTCCGGAATGATCGCCGCACCAAATCCGGCCCTGGCCATTTCGACCGTTCCTTCTATGGAATCGCAGAAAAACAGCTCCGATGGACTTTTGTCCCCGGCTATCCTTTCCTGTATCCGCAGTATTTCGGGAACGCTTTCATCGCCACAGCAAAGTATCAGCGGCAAGGCGCCTGCATCTTTTTCTTTGATCTCTCCTCCAGACACACATATCTTTGGAAAAGTTTTTCTGTCAAATGCACATATTATATTGCTCCGGCAGATTTCCCTGTATCGCAGTGTTTCTTTTTTATAGCTCAGATCCTCAAACCACAGACCGCCGTCTATGGCCCCTTCCTCGGTCCTGGTCGTTATCAAAGGCCCGGATACTGTCAGGATAGCCGGATTCAGATTTTCGTATGCGTTCCTGAGTTTTGCAAGGCCCTCACAGATAAGGGCGCTCATCAGTCCTGACGGACATCCCATGTTAAGAGGCATCCTCTCTCTTTCCTCCGGATTTTCGAAACGCTGGACTGCAGTTCTTGCTATGGCAACCATACGCCTGGCATCATCAAGAAATTCTCTGCCTGCCTCCGTAAGCGTCACAGTTCTGGTGGTCCGGTGGAAAAGCTTTCCTCCCAGTTCATTTTCAAGGCTCTGTATCTGATGGCTGGCGGCGGGCTGTGAAATGCTGAGTTCTTCTGCCGCCTTGGCAAAACTCAGGTGATCTGCCACAGAAAGGAAACACTCAAGCTGCGATATGTTCATTTGCGCTCCTCCTTTTCTCTGAACCTGGCCCTGATCTGGGCCATCTGCTCCGGGATCTCCCCATCGCTCATCCTGTCTGGAGCGGCCGTTGTGCCTGCCTTTTTGGCTGTCTCATAATACCAGCATTTATACTGGATGATATCTAATGTCTTTTGGAGTTCTTCCATTTGTCTTTCCACCTGCTCTTTTCTTTTGCGGAAAAGTTCCAGCCTGTCGTCTATCGTGCTGTCACCTTCTACGACCATGGCCATAAAGTTTCTTATATCCTTTATCTGCATTCCCGTGTCTTTCAGGCAGTTGATTATCTTTAAGGTTTCCAGATCCCCGTCGCTGAATATCCTGATGCCTCCTGCCGTTCTCTCTACAAAAGGCAGCAGTCCTTCTTTGTCGTAATATCTCAGGGTGGATGGAGCCACTCCCAGTTTCTCAGCCATCTGTCCGATGGTATAAGGCATTTTTTGCACCTCCCGGCTATTAAAGCTGACTTTAACTTATTATATGATTTCCGGCGGTTATCGTCAAGGCAGCATTACAGGACCGGTACATCTGAAATTGCATGGTCGGTACAGCTGGGAGATTGCCTTTCATCGGTCAAAGAACATCAGCTTATCATATGGTATTGCAAAGTACATGCACTGCCTGTCATATATCATGCCTGCCATGTCCGGCTGCAAAGCGCAGCATATGGACTGTCCGCCCCTGGTTTTTCCCTTGGCGGTCATTCCATTAAGATCATCCATCACCCTGATCTTTTCCGGTTCCACAGGGCACAGCAGTATCATCCCATCAAGATCACGGTTTTTTCCTTCCCTTTCATCTCCATTTACTATCCTCACATCTCTGGCCCGGAACGCCACATGTCCGGGCCGCCGTCTGCAGGGATCCGGTACTTTTCCATCTGTATCTATGCCGTCAGCTCCGTCTGGTCCGGCCGCTGCATAAGGTATCTGTACTCCCCATGCCTCAGCCAGCAGGCTGCCGGAACCATCATCATGCAAGGCGGAAATGTTTTCGCAACCGGTCAGCCGTGCCGCAGCCAGAGAGGCCGGATAAGCAAACAACTCCTTTTTTTCTTGTATACATGTCAGCCTGCCCTCTTCCAAAACGGCTATCCTGTCTGAAAGCCTGTATATCTCTTCCCTGTCGTGGGATACCAGCAGTGCCTGGCCTCCGCACTGTCCGATGGCCCTGACCAGTTCTTCTTCCATACCGGATTTAAGATAACTGTCCAGAGCTGACAAGGGTTCGTCCAGCATGATGAGCTTAGGTTCGGCAGCCAGCATCCTGGCAATGGCCGTCCTCTGTTTTTCCCCTCCGGAAAGCTGATGAGGCCGCAGATCTTCTTTTCCTCTGAGATAGAATCTGTCTATATACTCCCTGGCATTTTTTTCTGAACCGCAGCTTATGTTTTCCATGACTGTCATGTGCGGAAACAGGGCATGATCCTGAAACAGATACCCGATCCTCCGTTTTTGAGGCGGCAGATCGATCCCGGCCGCCGAGTCGAACAGCACTCTTCCGCCGAGAGTCACCACACCCCTGTCTGGCTTTTCGATTCCTGCTATACATTTCAATGTCATGCTCTTGCCGCTTCCGGACGAACCCAATACTGCAAATACTTCGCCGTCCGTATCAAAACTGACTTTCAGGCGAAAGCTGTGAAGATCCTTTTCTATATCCACATGGAGCTTCATATTTTCTTCCTCCTGTTCTGCCTGTCATTCCAAAGGTTCATCAATATCATCACGCCAAAGGACATAGCCATTATCACAGCTACCCACACATAGGCCTTTTCACGGTTTCCGCCCTGCATGGCCGTATATATGGCTATGGACATGGTCTGGGTCCGGCCGGGGATATTTCCTGCCAGCATCATGGTAGCTCCGAATTCTCCCAGAGCCCGCGCAAAAGACAAGATGGCCGCCGCAGCTATGCCGGGTCTTGACATGGGCAGGAGTATCTTGAAGAATATCCTGCTTTCTGACATGCCAAGGGTCCTGCCTGCGTTTATTAAATTTTCATCAACCTGTTCCAATGCGCCCCTTGCGGTCCTGTACATTATGGGAAAGGATACAGCCGCCGCGGCGATGACGGCTCCCTGCCATGTAAATACAACGCTCATTCCAATGGAGGCAAGTAAACCGCCCAGCATTCCGTTGGTCCCGAATATCATCAGCAGGAAAAATCCCACCACAGTCGGAGGCAGTACCATAGGCAGGGAAAAGAGTCCGTCTACGATACCTTTTCCCCTTTTCATGAGCATCACAAGACGGGCGGCAGCCAGTCCGGCTGCAAATGTAATGGCTGTAGCACATGCAGCCACCTTGATCGATATCCAAAATGGTGAAAAATCCATGGTCAAAGCACCGTAAATCCGTATTTTTCAAAGATCTCGGCAGCTTCATCACTCTGCAGGAATTCAAGGAAAGAAGCCGCTGCATCCTGTTCCTGGGAAGCCGCAACTATGCCTGCCGGATAGATGACCGGCTGATGTGTATCGGCAGGTGCCTCGCATATTATCTCTATGCCTTCTCCTGTATAAGCATCGGTGGCATAGACAACTCCGCAGTCAACCTCTCCTGATTCGACCCAGGATAATACCGTCCTTACATCAGACCCAAAATTCGCTTTGGCTCTCACCTGATCCCAGATTCCCAGATCCGTGAATATCTCTTCTGAATACTGTCCCACCGGAACGCTTGATACTTCTCCTATTCCGATGATATCTGCCTTGAGAACATCCTCAAACGACTCGATGCCCGCCGGATTGCCCTGGGGAACTATGAGCACCACCTTATTTTCCAGAAGATCTGTAACAGAACTGCTGACCATCAGGCCCTGTTCCAGCAGGGCGTCCATCTGGGTCTGAGCTGCAGAAATGAACATGTCCGCAGGAGCTCCCTCCTCTATCTGTGCCTGAAGAGCGCCTGAACCTCCAAAAGAAAATGTAAGGGTGACATTTTCAGTTTCTGCTTCATAAACAGACTTGAGATCTTCGCATACATCAGTCAGAGAAGCAGCAGCCAATATGGTCAGTTCCGTTTCTTCATTTACGCTGTCTCCGTTCTGACTGCCGCAGCCTGTGGCTGCGATCAGTAATGTCATTGTCAATATCAATAATATGCCCATGGTTTTCTTTTTCATATCGTACCTACTTTCCAAATCCGCAGTCCGGAAATACACAGGTTTCGCAGTTTAAGCACAGTCCTCCCTGGCCATAGCCTGCGATATCGTCTATGTTGTCGCCTGCCAGCACCCTCGGTAATATCAAGTCGAAAATTGTCCTCCTGGAATACATGACGCAGCCGGGAAGCCCCATGACCGGTATTCTCCTTGCGGCTCCATCTGCCGGGCTGACATCTGCTGCAGCATGCCCGCCATGGCGGCCTCTGTCTCCGTCTGCGTTATAATATGCCAGCAGGAACATGGCTCCCGGAAGCACCGGAGCTCCATATGTGACGATCTCAGCACCCAGGGATTTTATGGCCCCCGGCGTCCTGTCGTCCGGGTCCACGCTCATGCCGCCGGTGCACAGTATCATTTCAGCTCCATCGTCAGCGGCTTTCCGTATCGCCCGGATTATGGACTCCATATCATCGCTTACTATCTGCCTGCTCATCACAGGAACATCGTACTCTTTGAGCTTGGCTTCCACTGCCGGCCCAAAGGCATCCTCTATCCTGCCTTTGGCCACTTCGCTGCCTGTGACCACCACGGCAGTGCGTGGCTTGCCCATCGGCATCAGCTTTAGGATAGGATCTCCGCCCAGGTCACGGCACACCTGCCGTGCCTGTTTCATCTTTTCTTCTTCTATGACCAGCGGGATGACTCTCATGGCGCCGGCAGTCTGCCCCTTCTTTACCGGGAAATTGCCGTGGCGGGTGGCGATCATCATTTCTCCCAGTCCGTTTACTGCCCGCAGCTTTTTATCATCTACCTTAAGGAGTCCATCCGCAGCCGCTTTTATTTCTATCTTGCCTTCTCTTGGCTGTCCGGATATGACCAGTCCGTCTCCAAGGCACAGATCCGCCAGGAGATATGCTGCTTCATCCTCGTGGAGGATCCCCTCTTTTCTTTCCCATACATAGAGATTTTCTTTACCCAGAGAAAGGAGCACGGGTATATCTTCTGCGGTAACTATATGGCCTTTTCTGAAAGCCGTCCCTTTGAACCTGCCCGGAATTATCTGCGTTATGTCGTGGCAGAGGACATGGCCTGCCGCTTCTTCCGTTTTTATGTACTTCATCATAACTGCTCCAAGTCAAAATATTTTTTTATCATAGAAAAAATCCCCTCTGTGTCATCCCGGTCCAACACCGGTATTTTTTCACTGTACGGGGATTTCTTGTCTTTGGCTGTATCGGAGGCTATAAGGATCAGCGTTGCCGGATCGGCCATCAGCGGCGATCCGGGCCTTGCCATTTCTATCTTTGGGTAAGGGGAATTTTTGAGTCCTTCAAATATGACCACATCAAGTCCGCGGCAAAATGCCAGCATTTCTTCCGGTCCTGCCGGTCCATTGCAGTTGACGGAAAACCTGCCGCCGGAAAAAATTGCCGAGACTTTTGCCCCTGCCTGTGAAAACCTGAAACTGTCTGTCCCTTCATGGTCCATATCATATTCATGGCCATCGTGCTTGATCGTGCCTACCGAATAGCCTTCTCTGATAAATTCGTTTATCAGCCTTATTATCAGCCCTGTTTTTCCTGTATTTTTCGGGCCGCTGACACAGAAAACCACCTGCGGTTTTTGGGTTTTGGCAGGTTTTCTGATGTTATTGTTTCTGATGACCTTCTTGTCAAAAGTAGTAAAGCTAAGATCTATAAACTTGGTCCTGACATGCCTGAGCAGGTGTATAAGCTTGAAATCGCCGTTTTCGAGAGCTTTCTCGATAAACGGCAGCACTGCTTTGGAATAAATAGCACAGAGAGGCTGTATATGCTTTTCGTCAGTCAGGCAATAGCAGTCATAGTCAGAAGAAATGTACCCAGCCATGTAGCGTACCAGCTCTCCGGTAACCATAGGCATGTCTGCACCGCACACAAATACCAGATCTGTCTCTGCGTTGCTTATGACATTATAAAGGCCTTCAAGGAGAGAACAGTCCTGAAAAACTCTTTCTGCCAGATCTTCATAATCATTTTTTGCGGATGCAGAGATCATGACCTCTCCTATGGAGGACAGTTCCTCCGCCAGTTTTCTCACAACATACCTGTTGCCTGCCTTCGCTTTAGCCTGATTTATCCCGCTGCTGCGGTTTCCGGCCAGTATTCCGACAGAAAGGTTTGTCTTTTCGCTCATCTTACATACCTTTTATGTATCTTATCTTCACCGTATCTCCGGGCTTTACGGATCTTCCTGCTTCCAGATCTATAAAACAGTTGCATCCGTCCATATTGCCTATGACCGATGACGAATGCACCTTTGCCGGCAGGAATACCCTGCCATCCTTACCCATGGCCCTGATAAGCCGCCTGTGACTGTTTACCTTGTCATACCGGTCTGCGAGCAACGCCTCTGCCTGCTGCGGCAGCATATCCCTGCATCCTGTCATCCTTGCCATGGCTTCCCAGAAATATACCTCAAAGTTGGCCAGAGCTGCATAAGGATTGCCCGAAAGACTCAGGATCACCTTGTCGTTTATCCTCGATGCCATTGTCGGTGTGCCAGGCTGTATATCAGCTCCCCGAAAAAGCAGGTCTGCACCCATTTTCTGCATCAGGGCCGGTATAAAATCTTTTTCTCCTACAGATATGGCTCCGGTGGTAATGATAAAGTCTGCTTCTGACAGCGCCTTTTGCAGCAGTCTTTCCGCAGTTTCGGCATCATCGCCGCAGATATGCGGCCCTGAAACCTTGATCCCCTGCTGGCTGGCAGCTCCGGATATCATATATCCGATGCTGTCATATATCTTTCCCGGCTGTATCGCCTGCCCCGGTCTTAGCAGCTCACTTCCGGTGACTATCACTGTTATCCGGGGTTGTCTGACAACATTGATGCGGCTTTTTCCGGCCGCTGCCAGAAGTCCCATATGGATAGGCCTTATCAGAGTACCGCCGGCCACCGCTATATGGCCTGCTGCCATGTTTTCACCTGTCTTGCAGTAGTTTTCATATGGTTTGACCGTACATCGGATTTCTACCGAAACCTCTCCCATATCTGTATCTTCCTGCTTCACCACGGCGTCGTAGCCATCGGGGATGTATGCGCCCGTCATCACTCTGACTGCTGTGCCCGGCTCATAAGTCAGTTCCCGGTAGTCGCCGGCCAGCAGCTTGCCGGCTACTCTGAGGACGACCCGTGTTTTCCCGTCAGTATCCGCCGGGGCATGTTTTGCCGCACGAGCCTGAATATCTGCGGCCCTGACCGCATAACCGTCCATGGCCGAACGGGCAAAAGACGGCACGGGGCTTTCCGCAATGCAGTCCTCTGCACTGATCCGTCCAAGGCTGTCTATGATGTCTACGGTCTGCTCATCGGTTATGGGCCGGATTGCTGGCAGCATTTTTTCCAGAGCTTGTTCTACGGTCATCATATCTTCGTCTCCATATAAAAATCCATGGCGGTGCCGCTGTCTCTTGCCAGTATGCCCTTTGGCATCCTGAGGAGGCTGACCGTCACATATATGTCTCCGGCGGCTCCCGTCACATTGAGTATCTGCACTGCATACAGATACCAGAAATACCGGCCGTCAATATCTCCAAGGAGCATTGCAAGCACTATGGTCCAGATCACCAGCGGCGCCAGAGCGATCACCATATAAGGCCCCCTGGCTATGAAGCTGTCACTTCTTGCGTATGCCATGAAATATCTGCTGTCGAACCCGAAGCTGCCTCTTTCTCCAGTAAACAGCCGGATAAATATACCGTGAGTCCATTCGTGGATAAAGACATATACCACCATTGCGACCACGGCCGCGGCTATGCAAAACAGGATCTTTCCCAGAGGCATGTCGAAAGATCGTCCTATGGGATGAACAAACAGCATTGGCACGATAAGAGCCAATGCTGCCGCTATTCCCCAAAGACTCACTGCTTTCTGGGCTTGGCGGTCCTTAGTAAGATCTATTCGTTTGTAAAGTTCATATCCCTTTGGCAGGGATGAAAATGCAAATTTTTTCATCTGAGGGCGTCCATGACTGCCTGAGCCATTTTGTCCTTGTCGCATACGCCTTTATGGAGCACCGGCTTTTTGTCCAGATCCTTCAGCCCTGACGGCACTTCAACTCCTGTATAATGATAAAGCGCTCTTACATAGTCAAAGCCTGTAGGTTCGTCTGAAGAGCCGGTCATCATCCTGACTTTTCCGCTGCCGATGCCAAGGGCTCCTGCCACATTTTCTGCAAATTTGTAGGCGCTGGCTGTCGATGCTATGACCGTCGGGGTCCTGTCGCCTGTTTCTGCCACATAGTCCTCATATACTTTGTAGGCTACAGCCGTATGGGTGTCTACCAGATATTTATCTCCTGACCATAGCTTGGCTATGGCCTTGCCTGTCTGCTCCTCGTCGCAGAAACCGCCGTAGAAATCTTTGAGCCCTTCTCTTACCTTAGGCGAAACTTCGTAGACTTTTTCCCTGTCCAGAGCTTCCATCCAGTTCTTCACCGCCTGTCCGTCCCTGTCCTCCAGCAGATAGAGGAGTCTTTCCAGATTGCTTGAAATCAATATATCCATGGACGGCGAACTGGTCAGGTGGAACTGCCGCCTTGCATCATAAACACCTGTGCGGATGAAATCGGTAAGGACATTGTTCTCGTTGGAAGCGCAGATGAGCCTGCCTGTCGGTATACCCATCTTTCCGGCCAGATAAGCGGCCAGGATATTTCCGAAGTTGCCTGTAGGCACGACGATGTTCATGGCTTCTCCGTCCTTGAGAGCGCCTTCTTCCAGCAGTTTTACATATGCATAAACATAATATGCGACCTGCGGCACCAGCCGGCCTATGTTGATGGAATTGGCCGATGACAGCTTTATCCCCTGCCGGGCCAGTTCTGCGGCCATATTATCGTCGGCGAATATCTTCTTAACGCCTGTCTGGGCATCGTCAAAATTACCTCTGATGGCTATGACATGGGTGTTGGCCCCTTCCTGGGATACCATCTGCCTTTCCTGAACCTGGCTCACGCCATTCTGAGGGTAGAAAACGATTATCTCTGTTCCGTCAACTCCTGCAAAGCCTTCGAGGGCAGCTTTTCCCGTGTCACCGGATGTGGCGGTCAGTATGCAGATCTTGTTTTTTTCGCCTTCTTTGCGGCAGGATGTGGTCATCAGATAAGGCAGTATTGAAAGGGCCATATCTTTGAAAGCCGCCGTGCGTCCGTGATAGAGCTCCAGGAACCAGGCCCCGGCCGCCTTTTTGACAGGGACTATGTCATCCGCCTCGAACTTGCTGTCATAGGCTCCGTCCACGCAGGCTCTCAGCTCCTCGTCTGTAAAGTCATCAAAAAAGGCGTGCATGATCTCAAAAGCGATCTGCCGGTAGCTCATGCCTTTCATTTCCTCCGGCTTCAGCGGCAGGGCCGGTATGCTTTCAGGTACATAAAGGCCTCTGTCCTCAGCCATGCCCCGGATTATGGCCTGAGTACTGCTCTGCTTCTGTTTGCTTCCTCTCGTGCTTTCGTAATTCATCGTCTATACTCCTTGCTCCTGTGTTGGTTCATCTGTATGTCGGCCGGATCTTATCCGCCTTACGGTGTCGGCGAAATTTTCGTGCCGCACACCTTTTACATCGAATTTCAGTATGCGGAAAGTGTATTCCATTATGGTCCCTATGCCAAAGACCGCTATGATGGTCCCTATGCCTACCTTGGCGCCCATGAGCCATCCAAGGAGCAGGACAGTACCCTCAAGTATGCCTCTGACAAGACCGATGGGAAGTCTTGAAAACCTCTTGCCCATTGCGACCATAAGGGCATCTCTGGGGCCGCAGCCCATGGCGGCTCCAATGTAGAAATAGCTGCCAAGGCATATGACCACCTGCCCCGCAAAGAGCATTGCCACCCCTGCGGCGAAGTTATCCAGCATCGGCAGCAGGCCCAGATAATTGCACAGGTCTACGACCTTTCCTATGAGGATGGCGTTGATGATGGTGCCGAAGCCTATCTTTTCTTTCAGCAGAAAGTCGATGATTATGATCAGGAAACCGGTATATACTACGACATTTCCATACATTATCCCGGTCTTGTACGAGATGCCCATGCTGAAAGCATCCCACGGGGCCAGACCCACATTGGCCTGTATACTCATATATGACCCCAGTCCGTAAAGGACCAGTCCGAATATAAGTCTGATTGTGCGCCCCGTATACTCTTTTATCATCGTGCTCCTGCCATCCTCCAGATCATACTATATATCAGTTTACAATGTCAGACGGTGATTTGTCAAGAAGCGGTGGGTCCCGCGGCCGTGTCAAGTTGTTGTGGAGTTTTTGCTTGACAAACTCCTTGTGTTGTCGTT
>ERZ826764.1357-NODE-1357-length-29173-cov-3.087643_pt1 | contig 29173 bp, 33 predicted proteins | sample MGYA00519870_ERZ826764 | MGnify/ENA primary metagenome ERZ826764 (study PRJEB31778, sample SAMEA3449239) | human gut metagenome | biome: human gut; feature: human-associated habitat; material: faeces | place: United Kingdom | collected 2010/2012 ...
CAATACGAAGCGAAACAGTTAAATCAACAGGTATATGTTCACGGTCGGATAAAAACCATGAACGAAAGTATCTACTATAATGTAGATGAAATACATAATGCAATTACAGCAGACGTAATGATTTCATTTCAATATTTTCAGTGGAATTTGAAAAAGGAGATGGAGCCAAGACACGAAGGAGAGAGATACATAATATCTCCGTGGGGGCTGATTTGGGATAATGAGAATTATTATATGGTAGGATATGACGCAAAGGCTGAGCTTGTCAAGCATTTTCGAGTCGACAAGATGTTACGTATTCAACCGATGAAATGCAAAAGAAAAGGTCAAAAGTTATTTCCACAGGGAAATATAGCAAACTACGCAGAGAAGCATTTTGGAATGTTTTCGGGAAAAGAGGAATCGGTCACGCTGCTTTGTCAAAATGGGTTTATAGGTGTGATCGTAGATAGATTTGGAAGAGACGTTAAAATTCGCCCGGTGGATGAGGATCACTTTCAAGCAAAAGTTGAAGTGGTTGTCAGTAATAATTTTTTTGGATGGGTGTTAGGATTAGGAGAAGGGGTTAAGATTACTGCACCGCAGGAAGTTGTCAGTGAACTACAAAAGGAAATTCAAAGAATGAGGAGACAATATTTTGCGGATGATCTGGAAATGGAATTGGCTATGAAGGATAACAAGTGCTGATTCTTAGATTGAAGTGATGGGGAGGAGATGATCTGGTATGAACAAGCAACAAAAAAACTCGCCGAGGCGAGTTCCTAAAGTTCAATTAAATCACACACTGTGATGCCCAAAGGCGATTTGAATAAATTTTTATTTGAACTTATGATGTAGTTAATACGTATGGTACTTAACTGACATCAATAATAAAGCATAAACTACGACATGTCAAGAGAAAAAGGAGGATTTTATGAAAAAATTTGAAGAGTACTATATTGGATTGGATATGGGAACCGGTTCTGTAGGATGGGCAGTGACGGATTCAGCGTACAATATTATCAAACGTCATGGTAAGGCATTATGGGGAATTCGCCTGTTTGAGTCTGCTAAGACAGCCGAAGAAAGAAGAATCTTTCGAACGTCCCGAAGAAGAACAGAGCGCCGTAAAAATCGATTACATTTATTGCAGGAAATCTTTGCGGAAGAGATTAGCAAGAAAGACATGGGATTCTATCAGCGGATGAAAGAGAGTAAGTATTGGCATGAGGATAAGAAAGACATCAATGGAAACATGCCGGAGCTGCCGTATGCACTGTTTGCAGATGATGGATTTACAGATAAAGACTATTATAAGAAATATCCGACAATTTTTCACTTGCGCTATGCGTTGGCAACGAATACAACAGATAAGCCCGATATTCGATTGCTTTATTTGGCATTGCATCACATTATTAAGCATAGAGGACATTTTCTGTTTGAGGGCAAGAAATTATCAGAAGTAAAAGAATTTTCAACAGCGATTGAGGCATTAGTGCAGCAGGCTGAAGAACAAGAGATTGATCTGAAATCTTTGACGCAAGAAGAAGTGTTGACTCAATTGGAACACATTATGAGTGATGCTCAATGCACAAAATCAGATAAAAAGACGCAGGTCAGCAAGCTCATAGTAGGAACAGATAAGCAGAAGCAAAAACAGGAGAAAGCGATAGCAGCTTTAATTACGGGTTGCACCGTAAAGCTAAGTGATATTTTTGCTGATCCGGAGTTGGATAAAGAAGAAATCTCGAAAATATGCTTTTCTGATAATGGTTATGAAGAAAAAGAGGTAGAAATAGAGTCTGTATTGGCGGATCGATTTTTGCTTATAGCAGCAGCAAAGGGTGTGTATGATTGGACGGTATTGCATGATATACTGGGGGATGCGCGCTTTTTGTCGGAAGCAAAAGTTAAAACCTATGAGAAACACCGTGATGATCTGCGGAAAGTGAAGCAGCTTCTTCGGATGGATAAAGAAGTTTACGAGGCTGTTTTTGGTGTGTCTGAGAAAAATGAGGCAAATTATAGTGCTTATATTGGCATGGCAAAGAAAAATGGAAAAAAACAGCCGATTGAGAAAAAATGTTCACAGGAAGATTTTTATAAATTCTTAAAAAAGCAGCTGGATCGTCTGTCTGTGGATGAAATGGGGCAAGAGATAATCGATGAGTTAAAAGCAGAGATGGATCTTGGAACATTATTTCCTAAACAAATGATTCGCGATAATGGAGTTATTCCTTATCAATTGCATGAGAATGAATTGAATGCAATATTGGACAACGCACAGAAATTCTATCCGTTTTTGTTGGAGAAAGATCAAGATGGTTATACACCAGTGGAAAAAATACAAAAGATATTCCGCTTCCGCATTCCGTACTACGTAGGACCTTTGAACACGGCGCATCAAGATAAAGGTGGTCATAGCTGGTCTGTACGTAAAAAGGAAGGCAAAATTTATCCATGGAATTTTTCAGAAATGATTGACGAGGAAGAAAGTGCAACGAAATTTATTGAACGCATGACGAATAAATGCACGTATCTGATCGGAGAGGATGTTTTGCCGAAGGAATCATTGTTGTATGCGAAATTCAATGTATTGAACGAGCTAAATAATCTGCGCATTGATGGGGAACTGATAGCTCCGGAACTTAAGCAGGATATTTATAATAATGTTTTCAAGAAATACCAACGTGTAACAGGGAAAAAGGTCAAGGATTACCTTAGAATCAACGGCGTAATTTCTAAAGAACAAGAACTATCCGGATTTGATCAGAATTTTAAGAGTTCGTTGAAAGCGTATCATGATTTTAAGCAGATCGTTGGAACGGGGGTCCTTTCGGAAAGTGAACAGGAGGATATCGTCAGAGATATTACGCTATTTGCAGATTCTCAAAAGATGTTGAAACAGCGTATTCATAGAAAATATCCGATGTTGTCTGACAAACAGATTGCTCAGCTTGCCAACAAAAAATATGCAGGGTGGGGCAGATTGTCGCGCACCTTTTTGGAAAATATTGAATCAGTCAATAAAGAGACTGGTGAAGTAATGAATATCATCACTGCGCTTTGGGAAACGAATGAGAACTTAATGAAACTTTTAAGTGGAAAATACGATTATACAAAGCAGATTGAGCAATGGAATGCCGGACAGATGAAAAAAGGAGAGATAGAATATCAAGACATTGAAGAGCTTTATGTGTCTCCTGCAGTAAAGCGCCCAATTTGGCAAACTATAAAAATTGTAAGGGAAATTACAAATATAATGGGTGGTGCACCAAAACGCATTTTTGTCGAGGTTGCAAGAGAGCCCGGTGAAAAAGGCGTGAGAAAAGTTTCTAGAAGAAACCAGTTGTTGGATCTTTACAAAGCCTGCAAAAAGGAAGCACCGGAATTATACGACCGTCTGGCAAATAAGGAGTCTGACAATGCATTGCGCAGTGACAAACTTTTCTTATATTATTCGCAGATGGGAAGATGTATGTATTCCGGAGATGCCATTGATTTGGATGAGTTATTCACAAACCGATATGATATTGATCATATATATCCACAATCGAAGGTTATGGACGATAGTATAGACAACCGCGTATTGGTCAAAAGAGATTTAAATAGCAAAAAGACAGATACATTCCCGGTCTCTGAGGAATACCGAAAAGCAGGAAAAGCATTATGGAGCACGCTGTTGAAAAAGGGATTGATCTCTAAAGAAAAATATAAGAGATTGACAAGAACAGAGCCATTTGGTGAAGATGAGTTGGCTGGTTTTATTGCCAGACAATTAGTGGAGACACGTCAGAGTACCAAAGCAGTTGCGCATTTATTGGAAGAGGCATATCCTGATGCCGAAATCGTTTATGCAAAAGCTCGTGCAGTTAGTGAATTCCGGCATAAATTTGACATGATCAAAGTGCGTGAGGTGAATGATTTCCATCATGCCAAAGATGCCTATTTGAATATTGTTGTCGGCAACACATACTATGTAAAATTTACAAAGGATGCGGCTTGGTTTGTGCGCAACAATCCGGGACGTACATACAACTTAAAGAAAATGTTTGAGAATGAAACGGTAAAACGTGGAAATGAAACAGCATGGATTCCTGGAGATAACGGGACAATATGTACTGTGAAGAAATGGATGCGAAAGAATAATGTTTTATTCACCAGAAGAGCATACGAAGTGAAAGGAGGGCTTTTTGATCAAAATATTTTGAAGAAAGGGAAAGGACAGATACCGATCAAGGGAGGTGCCGATGAGAGACTCCAGTCGATTGAGAAATATGGAGCGTATAATAAGGCGAGTGGTGCTTATTTTATGCTGGTGGAATCCGATGGTAAGAAGGGAGAGAGAAAGAGAACGATTGAGTTCGTGCCGGTATATTTGGCGAAAAGCTTAGAGGAATCTGTGGAGCTTCGTAGACGATATTGCGAGGAGGAACTCGGTCTTGTGAATCCAGACGTGCGAATACTTAAGATAAAGATTAATACGCTATTTGACGTGGATGGGTTTAAGATGCATTTGTCGGGAAGAACAGGAAAGCAATTATTATTTAAGGGAGCAAATCAACTGGTTTTGAGCGAAGAGTTGCAGTTGATAGTAAAGAAGATAGGCAAATATTGTGCCGACTATAAAGAGAATAAAGAGGCTGTCCTATCCGAAAAAAGTGAAGTGACACAAGAAGTCTTGGAAGAGCTCTATGATGAATTTCTGCATAAGCTAAGAAATAGCTTGTATGGGCATAGGCTGTCAGCGCAAATAGAAAAGATAGAAAAAGGAAAAGAGATTTTTCAATCTATGAGCAATGAGCAGAAATGTCTGATATTAATGGAAATTCTACATTTATTTCAATGTGCCAGTCAAGCTGCAAATTTGCAATTAATAGATGGACCGGGGAAGGCGGGAATATTGGTGCTTAATAATGATATATCAAAATTAGAAGATATAAAAATCATCAACCAATCAATTACAGGTTTCTATGAACAAGTGATTGATCTAAAAACGATATGAGTTGGCGGATTGTTGTCGTGCATAACACGGCAAAGTTGGATTTGCAATTGCAATATTTAGTGGTACGAAGTGAGATGAAAACGCAGAAGATACATATTTCAGAAATAGCACTTCTGCTTGTGGAAGCTACTTCTGTATCGCTGACAGTTGGATTGTTGGCGGAATTAACGAGACAGAAGGTGAAAGTGATATTTTGTGACCATAAGCGAAATCCATCCTCGGAGTTGATTTCGTATTATGGCTCACATGATACAAGCAATAAAATCCGTACACAAATTACGTGGCCACAGTCTGTGAAGGAAGCCGTGTGGACGGAAATTGTTCGTGAGAAAATAAATAAGCAGGCGGAATTCTTGCTGGAAAGGGGGAAGAATACGGAAGCTGCGCTGCTGAGAGACTATGTTCAACAGATACAATGGAATGATGCCACTAATCGTGAAGGTCATGCTGCAAAAGTATATTTTAACGCATTGTTAGGCATGGATTTCTCACGGAGTCAAGATTGCCCGATTAACGCAGCATTGAATTATGGATATTCACTGATGCTTTCTGCAATTAATCGTGAAATTGTAATGAATGGATACATTACGCAGCTGGGGTTATTCCATGATAATATGTTTAACCAATTTAATTTGGGTTCAGATCTAATGGAGCCGTATCGTGTGCTTGTCGATCGAAAGGTATGTGAAATGAAACCAATAGAATTTGAGCATGAACAAAAAATGAAATTAGTTGCTTTGCTAAATGAAGAAGTAATAATGGAAGGCAAACATTTTGTCATCCTAAATGCGATCAAGCAATATGTTAAGAGTGTATTCGATGCTTTGAATGAGTCGGACATTGCGCAGCTTTCCTTTTATTCTTATGAGTTATAGGTACATGAGAGTGATAGTAATGTTCGACCTTCCTGTACTATCAAGTGCGCAGCGACGAGAATATACGAGATTTCGGAAATATTTGCTGAAGAGTGGGTTTGTCATGCAGCAGGAGTCAATCTATAGCAAGTTAGCATTAAATACCAGCATAGCTCAAAGGATTGAAGATAATGTTCGCAAAAACAAACCTCCTGAAGGGTTGGTGCAAATGTTGACGATTACCGAAAAACAGTATGGTCGAATGGAACTTTTGGTCGGGGAAGTTACAAGTGAAGTGATTCAGAGTGATGAACGGTTAATTATACTGTAATCACGGTAAAAGAGGGGAGGGGGATGTTTGAAATTAACACATCCGGATGTTCATTTCGATATAGAATTTGGAAAGGCTGATTCTCTGATACCAGTGTGTGTTGTAGAATCGCCGGTAAGATGGCGGGAGATTCAAAAGGAATTAATATTTCAGCAAAGTGGTGATAGCGGTAACTGGGTATTGTCGGAAGGTGATAAAGAATTAAAAATCAGCAAAGTCATGGAAATGATATTTAATCCATTGCAGCTAGATGTTAATCAAAGAAAGCTGGTTACTGCCTTTTTGAAATCTTTTGCAGAAAAAGCAGTGAACGAAATGCATTGGAGAGAGGGGCAGGAGCTAAACACACATATCCAAACATTCTTTGGTAATCTAGAGGTGGAGTATTCGTTTGAGTTCAGTATCAATGAGGAACTTGATTATTCGAGTTTGGCGAAAGCTATGGGTATTCAATTAGTTACTGAATATGAAACGGACTTGGAGCGGTTATTGCAATATTGTATATTGCTCCAGGAATTGATAAAGCCAAAATTATTAATATTCTGGAATTTAAGACAATACTTTTCTGCTGAAGAAATGAAATTATTGTATTCAGAAGTGTGCTGTCGAGAATGGAATGTTTTATTAATGGAACATTATATTGACAGTAGAATAGATGGTGAGAAGTGGTATATTATTGATAAGGATAACTGTGAAATCTATTGAAAAAAGAGAAAGATCTCGTTATACTATTATTTAGATAAGTGTGTTTGAGCACAGCAGAGATACATTTTATGTTAGTGATGGCATTTCATTTTCTAATTTGAGGTTTGAGAATGATGTAGAAATGTATGGTGCTCAAACGATTTACAAGCACAATATAGTTGCACTGTAGTTTGAGAATGATGTAGAAATGTATGGTGCTCAAACAGTTGATTCTGCACTAATGGAGAATAAATAGTTTGAGAATGATGTAGAAATGTATGGTGCTCAAACTGGCATTATTCTTTGGAACGCCAGATACCGGTTTGAGAATGATGTAGAAATGTATGGTGCTCAAACAATATATATAGAGTTTATACCACATTATTAGTTTGAGAATGATGTAGAAATGTATGGTGCTCAAACAGTGGACTAGATACATTTAGCACAATTAGCGTTTGAGAATGATGTAGAAATGTATGGTGCTCAAACCTATCTCGCATATCGGTTAGATTGAGCTTGGTTTGAGAATGATGTAGAAATGTATGGTGCTCAAACTATATATTGGTGTTCAGAGTTGTCAGAGGAGTTTGAGAATGATGTAGAAATGTATGGTGCTCAAACGTATTAGGCGTAAGACTTGCGAGCCGAATAGTTTGAGAATGATGTAGAAATGTATGGTGCTCAAACGTCCAAAGGACGTATGGTGAAAGATCATGAGTTTGAGAATGATGTAGAAATGTATGGTGCTCAAACAAATGCGTCAGGAAATGTTATAGATTTAATGTTTGAGAATGATGTAGAAATGTATGGTGCTCAAACTGGCTTATGGTGTTTACACTTATGCCATAGTTTGAGAATGATGTAGAAATGTATGGTGCTCAAACTCTTATTTGTATAAACATTGAGTCCATTTAGTTTGAGAATGATGTAGAAATGTATGGTGCTCAAACTACCTTGGAAGAAGTAAGCACTGATTACAAGTTTGAGAATGATGTAGAAATGTATGGTGCTCAAACTAAGATTTTTTCTTACACCGGAGAAATAGCGTTTGAGAATGATGTAGAAATGTATGGTGCTCAAACCATAGTCAAATAGCACTTCACGCCAGTATTGTTTGAGAATGATGTAGAAATGTATGGTGCTCAAACATTGAAACAAAATCAATCGCTAATGCCAAAGTTTGAGAATGATGTAGAAATGTATGGTGCTCAAACAACTCTTTCAAAAATGAGATTATCGGCGCGGTTTGAGAATGATGTAGAAATGTATGGTGCTCAAACCACAAATGAAACCACTATGTCTGCGTTTGTGTTTGAGAATGATGTAGAAATGTATGGTGCTCAAACAAACGTGATCGAGCAACAGAGTCCGTTTGAGTTTGAGAATGATGTAGAAATGTATGGTGCTCAAACAGTTCAGTATTTCTCACGGCGTGGTACGTGGTTTGAGAATGATGTAGAAATGTATGGTGCTCAAACGTGGCGAGACTGCAACTCTAAATATCAAGGGTTTGAGAATGATGTAGAAATGTATGGTGCTCAAACGCTCTCCGCTCTCAAGTGGAGTAGTGTAATGTTTGAGAATGATGTAGAAATGTATGGTGCTCAAACTCTTACTATCCGTTTTCCAACACTTCTCCGTTTGAGAATGATGTAGAAATGTATGGTGCTCAAACTTTACCAATTTAGAAAGGATTGAAACTATGGTTTGAGAATGATGTAGAAATGTATGGTGCTCAAACCAAAGATACACCAACCATGATTGCCATGATGTTTGAGAATGATGTAGAAATGTATGGTGCTCAAACATTATTTCAGTTGGATAAAATGGTAGTATTGTTTGAGAATGATGTAGAAATGTATGGTGTTCAAACGGATTCTAGCATCTGTTGTGAAGTCGTAACGTTTGAGAATGATGTAGAAATGTATGGTGCTCAAACCTGTGTTATTGTACGATGATGTTTTAATTAGTTTGAGAATGATGTAGAAATGTATGGTGCTCAAACAATCAATATTCATAATATCCCTCCTCGCTAGTTTGAGAATGATGTAGAAATGTATGGTGCTCAAACGAAAGAAGATATATTTGGTCTGACTGATCAGTTTGAGAATGATGTAGAAATGTATGGTGCTCAAACTATAGCAATACTTTCCATTTTTTCGCCATGGTTTGAGAATGATGTAGAAATGTATGGTGCTCAAACCTTTGTTCTCATAGATGAAGTCAGCCAGCAGTTTGAGAATGATGTAGAAATGTATGGTGCTCAAATATACTTTAGCAATGGCGTATTTACCATTGGTTACAGAGACTGGGCACCGGAACATGAGAAAATGGGAAAAGGTGTAACTTTGACTGAGGATGAAATGATGAAGTTGAAGGAACTATTGTAAAGAGGTGAGAAGATGGATACGAGCAGGCTTATTGGCATGCGTGTTGTTAATGTTAACACTCATGCTATAGGAACAATTGAATATATAAAAGATGGCTTCGTATAGCAGGAGAACTTGTGGAAGATAATGTTGGTGTTGTAGTAAACGTCTCCAGCATTGAATGAGAAACTTCACGATTGTTGGAGTGATCGTTTTTAATTTTAGACACTTCGATTATGGCATGGATTTGTGAGGGGTGCAATCCGTGGGCAGATTAGGCGCTTACTGTAGAAATGTAAAATAGTGAAAAAATAGTGTAATTTTAATGGAAAAATTAGCACTCTCGTGATATAATGAGCCTCAGAGAAAAACAAGCGGATGCGAAGCAGACAGTTGTTTTTCTTGGATCATTAACGAGCAAATAAGCTTGTGAAACAAGCGAATAAGTTCTGAAAGAGCGGATTTGTGAGTTTGATAAAAGGCTAATTGATGTTTGATATAATATACGTATCAGGAGGGTGCTTTTTTATGATTAAAGTAACTTTGTCAAATGAAATATTAAAGTATATTACGGAGATAGATAAAAACAGGTATAAAGCATCAGAGGTTTCGTTGCCTATTGCGGTAGCAAGTAAGTTGCGGAAAATTTCAAAGAAGAAAAGTTCCTATGCATCTACTAAAATTGAGGGAAATCCTTTATCGGAGAAGCAGGTGGATGAGGTTATAGATAGCGATGAACGAAAACACTATCTTAAACCGGAGCAGGAGGTTCGTAATTATTTCCTGGCACTGAATTATTTGGAAGAGAAAGCGGCAAAGAAGGAGAGGTTTTCCAAGAAACTGATATTGGATGTACAGAAGTATGTTGAAAAGGGAGCTTCAAAAGAAAAAATCGGACTTCGAGGACCAATGCCCCCCGGAGTATTATTTGCGGTATATGATTCACAAACAGGGAATCCTGATTATATTCCTCCGGAATATATTGATATATCGGATCTGTTGGATGAATTGGTGGAATATGTGAATGAAACAGATGATCATCCGCTCATAATTGCAGCTGTAGTGCATTATCAGCTTGTAACAATTCATCCATTTGAAGATGGAAATGGGCGGACCGCAAGGCTGCTCTCGGGATATATTTTAGATATCAACGGATATGGTTTTAACGGAATTGGCTCATTAGAAGAGTACTTCGCATATGATATTGATGAATACTATGAATCAATCCAGATGGGGCTGCCTGCACTGTATTATTCGGGACGAGAGAATCCTCCGCATCCTGAGATTTGGATCAATTATTTCCTTCACATGGTGCTGCTATACTCAAATAAGGTTTGCGAATTGTCGGAGAGTTCAAACAACGAAGAATTGGAAGGAAGCCTTTCATATCTAAAAGGGAAAGAGAAGGAATTGCTCTTGCTGCTCATGAAGAACTATAAAAGAGAGTTCACGCCGATCGAAGTCAGCAAAGAGCTTAAGGTTACAAATAAGACTGTAATAAATCGACTTGCAACACTTGTAAAAAATGGTTTCGTCATTCCGAATCTGGTTAAGGAACGTATACGTTCCTATGAACTTTCTGATTTTACCAAGCAGAATGAGAAGGAGATAAGAAAGCTTTTGAAGTGAGGCGGGAGATTGATGAAATAATGGATGGCAAAGTGGATAACAAAATTATAAAAAATTCCGTCCGCTTTTGTGCTATAATTTATAAGTAGATGGAATCGTGAGGAGGTGATGTATCATGCTTACTGACGATGAGATTAGAGAAATATGTGACCGTTATGAGCTTATATATAATATAACAGACAATGTAGTTTTTATTCGCTCAGCATGTGGACGTTGGAACATATTTTTGCGAGGAGATGAGGTTGTCAATCTACGCCACGAGAATTATCGATGGGCGAAGGGGACAGCACAGAAAACACACAAGAAATTTGCTGAAAATTATCACGACCAGGAATTGGAAACGAAGGACTTTCGTGAAGTGGTCAGTTATATTGTGAGACATGATAAGAAGATGTTGCGCAATTTTAAGAAAAGAACAAAGATGGATAAAATATTTGAGGAAATCGAGGAAAATCAATGTTCTGATTAACAGGGAAAGGTAGGTAGAATACTATGGATTTTTTTGGTTGGGAAGATTTGGACGGGGACGGTCATGTTGATGAAGTTGAGAGCCTGCTTGCAGACGATCTTATGTGTACGAATGATGAGGAACGTGAAATGAATGCTGGAATCGGAGGTTTGGGTCCGACCTCGGGGTCGTTTGGGCTGGAAAGTGGTCTTGACGGCGATGTGGATGAGGAATTTCATGATGGACTGGAAATAGATTTACTGAATGCTGATATTGATCCGGATGATTTTCGGTTAATGGATGAGGAGGAAAGACTCGAGGCTTTGGATGACGCAGGTTTGGATCCTGATGATTTTGATGATTTTTTATGATTTTTGACATTGATTATAGTAATAGTGTGATGACATAGAGGACGGTATTCTTGATCGCGAGCAAAGACTTAGATCCTGCTCGCGATCTTGGATACCGTCTTTCTGGGATTCGAGCTTATATTCTCTCCAGATATCTCCTGCGGTAATATTCCATGGTTCTGTATTCCAAAATATCATGCATATGTTTTATAAAAGCATCGTTTTTTACGATATCTTTTAGGTCATCTCTAATTGCAAGTGCAAAGCCGTCTTTTTCGACAAAGAAACCTTTTCCCGAAGCCTTCAAATATTTAATAGGCATGCTTTTGGCTTTGCGCAAATGTTGCTTATCTGTTATAGATTTGTATTCATCATATGTAATGTCCGCGGCAAAATCTTTCCAGTTTTTGCCGGTATTAAAAAAGTCTTTCCATGCTGCAAGAACTTCGTCATCCTTGACAGCTAATCGTACATTCCCATGATTAAAAAAGCTATAAAGAATAGGCATTTTATAGACCTTCTGCATATCTGTTGTTTCAATTAATGTCAGAAAGTCCTTGCCCAAACCTGAGCAAAGTGTTTCCTCTGTCTCAGAGAGCTCGTGCAACTTCTCCAAAAATTCCAAATAATGCCGGAATGGATTTTCTTTGGCATGCGTTATGCAATATCGGTAAACATCATCATCCATATAGGTGAATAATTGCATACGTGTAGGAATCTTGCCATCGAGCTTTTCTTTAACGCGATAAAATTCATGTGTTATCCGCTCTTTTGCCGTAAGGGATTTTTGATCTAATTTCTTAAATAGGTCAATTAAGCGCATATCGAAATCTACAATACAGTCATCTGGATATTCTATGCTGGAAAGATCGGTTGGAGCGTTCTTATTAGAATCTCCTCCGCCTGTTAACAACAAAGGTACCCGTCCGGCTTTTTCGTAATTTCCTATGAAGTCAAGCACATTTAGGTATGTTTTTCCTTTGCTGATCCTAAGTCCGCGTCCTAATTGCTGTAAAAAGACAACAGGAGATTCTGTGGGTCTTAAAAACATAACCATATCAAGATCTGGTATGTCAACACCTTCATTGAACATATCAACGGAAAAGATCACTTTAATTTCCTGGCTTTTCAACTTCTGTATAGCGATATTTCTTTCTTCAGAAGGTTCACCGTTGGTATTACTATATACAGCCACAGCATCTATACCTCGGGCACAAAATTCTTTAGCCATTTCATTTGCATGTTTTCGAGAACAACAAAAACCCAACGCTCTCTTTGAAGGGTATTTTTTATAATATTTATATATCAGGTCATAACGATCTTTATTTCCTATATAGGCTTTGTCGAGTTGTTTTTCATCATAATGGCCCCTTACCAAGTGAATAGAGGAGTAATCAACAGTGTCATATATGCCATAGTAATGAAAAGGAACAAGAACCCCTTTATTAATAGCTTCTTTTAATGAAATTTCATATGGAACATTGTAGTCGCATATTTCGTAAATGTCTTTGCCGTCCAATCTTTCCGGTGTTGCTGTAAGACCTAGCAAAAACTTGGGCTTAAAATAATTTATTATTCTCTGATATTGATCATTTACTGCATGATGAAATTCATCAATAATCAGGTAATCAAAATAATCCGGGGCAAAATAATTCTCCGTCAGATATTCACTCCTGCCAAGCGTGGCAACAGATGCAAATATTACAGACTTATCTTTATCTTTCTGCTTACCATAAAAGAATCCGTAGTCGTTTGATTGTCTGACATTTCTAAATGATATGGCAGCTTGCTTTAATATTTCTTCTCGGTGTGCAACAAATAAGACTTTCTGGTATTTAGCAGAATCAAATGCTGCCAAATACGTTTTTCCAATGCCCGTAGCGGCATGGACTAACCCCTTTGTGGCGCCTTCTGACCTGCTATCTGCTAAGGCGTACAAGGCTTCGATCTGTGGACCCCTTGGCTGGAATAGTTTTCTTACCGGCGTATCGGAATTATCCTCAACAGCATCATATCTTGCTAAATCTTTGGATACAGCCGGCTTATGCCAATTTTTTGAATATCGTTTCAATTCATTATCATCAATTATGATAGAGTGATTTTCAAACAAATCCTGAAATGTGTCATAGAATAACACAAAATCTTTATGGTTGTCCTGGCTGTTAAGACGATAATTCCATTCAATTCCGGAAGTGAGGGCACTGCGTGATATGTTGGAAGAACCAATATATATGTCTTCGTAATTTTCGTAATGAAAAATGTATGCTTTCGGATGGAATGAACGATGTTTGTCGTTATAGAATCTCATGTCTACGCGATTTCCAAGTTCGTTTTTTAATAGATATAAGGCTGAGGGCTGCGTAATTCCGAGATAATTTCCGGTTAAGATCCGGATCTGCACACCCCTGTCAAGAGCTGTTTTTAGGTCATTTAAAATGAGCCTGACTCCGGACTCCATGAGAAAAGAAACGATAATATCAATTTTCTTAGCATGTAACATACTTAATTTTAACTGGTAATATAAATAGCGGTTTCTATTATTGTCACCGGTCATGACGTCGGTCTGTTCTATTTGCGTTTCGTCAATGTCTAGCTTTTTCGTAAAATTAAATTGAGCCATTTTTCATCACCTCTTCCTGGTCTGGCATCAGCAGTAATCCATTCTTCTTCTATCGTTAATTCTTTAAATTCTTGAATAAAAATATCAAAGGATTTTTTTGTCATATATGTAAAATATCTTCCATCTTTTATTCCTTCGAAAGTGCCATACTTAAATGATGTGTATATAACCCCTCCTTGTTTTAGGGCTTTGGTCATTTTCTTCAGCACGTCAGTCAGTTCATTGTGCGGCAAATGTAAAATTGATGAACACGCCCAAATGCCATCGTATTTATCGATTTCGGATAGTTCTTGAAAATACATTTGTTTCACTTCGATTCCCGTATATTTTTCTGCCAGCCGGCAGAGTTCTTCAGAACCATCAACGGCATCTACATGAAAACCGAGTTCGAGGAAGTATTTCGTGTCTCGACCTGATCCACAACCAAAATCCAGAATGTAAGAATTCTTTTCGAGTTTGGAAAGAAACAAATCCTGAATTTGAGTTATATTTGCGTTGACTGTGTTGTCGCAAAACTCAGCAGCATTGCGATTATAGTATAAAATTGTTGAATCATAATAATTGTGTTTCATTGATTCCACCATACTTTCTATAGCTTGTATCATGTACCATAATGGAAGTTGATATAATAAAAATATTATATTCTATAATTAGAACAATGACAATCGGATAATTAGTTCCTATAAAAGGCGTAAATCAGGACAAAGCGCTTGCGTGGAAAGGAATTGAAAATAAAATATACAAATAAATGTTACATTAAAAATAAATAATAATTTATTTTTAAGGGAGGACGATATGATGAAGAAAAAGGGACTATTATTGTTAGCAATATTCTGTATTAGCATCTTTTGCTGTTCATGTGGTAATAATCAGAGTAAAACAAATACACCAACGCAAAAAGAACAGTATCAGGCAGCGCAGAAATTATATGATGCGCAAAAATATCAAGAAGCATATGACGGTTTTAAGGCATTGGGTAAATATAGTGATTCATTAAGCAAGGCTTCTCAAAGTTATGCATTGATGATTAGTGATGCGATGCAGGGAGGAGATTATGAAAAAGCATTAACACTGCTGAAAGCATCAGATATAGACCAATTGCAGATTGATGATAAGGATACGTTGATTTTGCAATGCCAGTATGGACAGATATTGGATAAAATGAATCAAAATGATTTTGAAGGAGCGCGTGCATTAATTGCATCATTAACAGATCAGAATGTGGCTGCGGAAGTTGCGACAGAGTGCGATTACAAGCAGGGGAGTTATTTGTATACACAGAAAAAATACCAAAATGCGGCGCAATATTTTACAAAAACTCTTAATTATGAACAGACAAGTGATTATTTATAGAAAATTGCAAAAAAATTAGTTAAACAAAAGAAATACGATGCAGCATTAAGCATTTGTAAACAATTAGGAAATACAAAAGCTGTGAAAAAAGTGGTGGCTAATATTTACACTAAGCAGAAGTATGCCCGTTTTAAGAAGGGGGTAGAGGAAGGGGAGTATCTTTTGACGGAAGATTTACGGTACTTAACAGCATCGGAAACAGAGCAGATTTTAAAGAAGTATTTTTATGGAACATGGGTAGAGTATACTACGCAAAAGAAACTTACTATTACAAAATATGAACGTGGAGGAAAAAGGTACGGAATATACACAGCGACCACAGATGGCTGCTTTACAACCATATATTACTATTATATGGATAATCCGAAGAAAATATATATAGATTGGCATCATGAAATGAATGTTCCCGGATATGTTTCGCATTATGCGATTGATGCAAGACAACAGGATGGTTATGCATACGAGGAGTATACGTATTTGCCAAAGTCGTTGCAGGATATTCGGGAAAATGATCGTTTGCCGGGATATGAAGAAGATCAATACACGGACACCACAAACGATACTTCGTCGAGCGACAATGGCAATAATAATTCATCAAATTCAGATAGCAGCTCACAGAATGATTTTGATGAAAACGAGGTAGTTGCAATTGCAGAAGCTGGCCTTGGGGAGGCAATACTTAAGACATCATATGCAAAGTATTCCACTGGCTGGACGAATCAAGGAGTCGTAAGTGTTAAGAAGAATAGTTTTGGAGAGCCTCAAGTTAAATTTAAGGTGTTTTTTCCACAAAAAAATAGCGTGAAATACGTTGATGTAATACTTATGAAAAGTCCAATGCAGGGATATCAAGTTTTTCGTGGTGTGATTTATTGATAGAGGGTGAGTGTCCGCAGGATATCAGATGGCTGGTATTTGAAGTTGATATTATGTTTATATGATAGGAACCAACATATTTCACAGGGAATATGTGAGAATATTTTGTCAATTTTACCAGTAGATTTTTTATAAAAAATGTGTATAATATATGTAAGCAGAAATACAAAGACTGCATTTGCACACTTGATAACAAGTGTTTTTTGGCTGACGAAGCCACCATTGAAAGGATAATTTGACCGACGAGGTCTCTCTGCCTTGCCAGAGTAGGGTATGGTTAGCGCCGTACCCTTTTTTTCTATAAAATTAAGGAGGCGGGACATTGAACGAATATCTGAAAGCACAAAATAAAACCAATGAAATAATCATCTGTAATAACTTCACCAGCAATGAACTTGATCGTTTTTCAGTATCTGATTTTCGCTGGGCGGATAATAGAACAAGACAATTCCGACACAGGCAGGTAAAAAAGGGTGAAATCTACCAGTTTGAGTTTGGTAAGAATTATAAACCTGAAATGTCCTATGAGCACAGAGGTCTGGTCATTGGTGTAAAGCAGAAACTGCTTTATGTTCTACCGATTTTTTCTTATGTTGCTGCGAAACATACTGATGTCTATCATCCTACAGATAATCCTAATTCCAAAAGTGATATGTTTTTATTGAAGTCAAGTGAATTTTCATTTATTAATCATGATTCTGTACTGAAACTGAATGATATCCGAACAGTCAGTATCAACCGCATTCTTTATCAACAGAATGGCAGACTGTCTCCAGATTCTGATACATATAAGCAGATTGAACAGTTAGTTATACAAAAATATTTTCCCAGTTTCTACTATGACTACAATCAGCTTCGGCAAAAATCGTTGTCACAAGAAGAAAAGCTAAAGGAAAATGATACTGTCCTAAATGGACTTATTTCCGAGAATGAAGATTTAAAGAAACAAATTGCTGCATTGCAGAAACAACTTTCTAAAAATAATAATCAATAGCGTTTATTAGTACTCATGTTCATTTGCCAATTCCCCACCTGCCTGTTAAAATATAACTATAATTACTGTGTATGGATTTTCGTACGATCCACACAATAATAGAACAAACAACAAAGCAAACAGTATGCCCTTGGATTCACACTAAGCGGATCTGGGAGAATGGAGGTTCACCATGAATAAGCAAATTTCTAAGATTTTGACAATGCTGGTGATCGCATGTATTTGTGTGACAACAGTTGGAGCGGAAGCTTCTGCATCTGCGTACAAGATGTTTATGTACAAGAAGGGTGTGAAAGTGTATCGGGAGGCATCGCTTACGAAGGGAAAGAAGCATTATACGAAAGGAACCAATCGCAAGGATGAAGCTACGCAATATCAAATTGTGAAGATGACGGGTAAGCGCATTGTGGTTCGTCCGCAAAAAGGATATTTCGACAGTGCCGATCCTTATTTTTTGAAGAAAAAGATCACGTTGAAGTTATCGAAGAAATGCCGATTTTATTACACAGATGTATTGTTTCCGTTAGATGGGGAGAAACGAAAATATCGTCGTGTGTCCAAGAAATCGGTCAAGAAGTACATGAAGGAGTTAAAGATTTATTATTCACAGATAGAGAATGTCGGCAAGTATTACAATGGTGGATATGCCGGTGAAATTTATATGAAGAATGGGAAAGTGGTGGCTGTACTCAGTAACGGCGGTGACTGATGTTGCAGTGTCTGTGGTGACTGATGCCACAACATACATTGAGGATTCAAAGGAAAGAGAGAACTTATGGAAGAGATTAAGTGGGCGGTTCTTGGGACAGGCGTGATTGCAAATGAGATGGCGGCTGCGTTGGCAAAGGACGGACGCAACATTTATGCGGTGGGCAACCGCACGCACTCGAAAGCTGTTGCGTTTGCTGAGAAGTATGGGATCGAGAAAGTGTATGATGATTTTGAGGAAATGTTTACCGATCCGGATGTGGACGTGATATACATTACAACGCCCCACAATACGCATTTGCCGTTTATGGAGAAAGCCTTACGTGGCGGCAAGCATGTTTTGGCGGAGAAATCGATCACATTAAATAGCGCAGAGCTGGAACGAGTACGTGCGTTAGCAAAGGAAAAGAAGCTGATCTTGGCGGAGGCAATGACGATCTATCATATGCCGCTGTATCGTAAATTACGTGAGATTTTGGCTTCCGGACGTCTTGGCAAGGTGAATCTTATAACGATGAACTTTGGCAGTTTTAAGGAATACGATATGCAAAATCGATTTTTCAATCGTAATCTTGCCGGCGGTGCGATGCTTGATATCGGTGTATATGCTTTGTCGTTTGTGCGGTGGTTTATGGAGTCTAAACCGGACGTCGTGCTTTCGCAGTATAATCCGGCACCGACCGGAGTGGACGAGTCATCGGTTTTCGTACTCAAAAATGCAGAAGCGCAAATGGCAACAGTGGCATTGAGTTTGCATTCGAAGCAGCCCAAAAGGGGAATGATTTCCTGCGAAAAAGGTTATATTGAGATCATGGAGTATCCGCGCGCAGAGGAAGCGGTGATCACTTATGTTGACGGAACGAAGGAGACAGTGCGTGCCGGTGCGCATGAGGATGCACTTATGTATGAATTGCAGGATATGGAAATGGCGATCCAAGGAGATACATCGCACATATATGCAGAGTATACGGAAGAGGTCATGGAGATCATGACAAGTTTGCGCCGCGAGTGGGGAATTGTTTATCCGGAAGAGGAGGCATGATTTCATGGAAGAGCGATTGAAGGTTGAGGTGCAGATTTCCTCGTATGATGCAAAAGGGCTGCAATGTTTTGTTGCAGAGCAGATACAGAAGTATCGGCCGGAGGAATCCGGTCCTAAGAAAATGTTCAAAAAGGTTGCGGGCTCTTTGGTTAAGAGAATACCATGCCAGGCAGAATTGCAGCTTGCATTGAATGTGCTTAGTGTCCCGGCGGTCAATCGTAATTTATCTCGTGAAGCGACGGAGGCGGTCAATCATTGGCTGGCAGGCGTTGCAGGTACAGATGGGAAAGAAGACGAGAGCGTTTTGACGATCGACAGATTTTCCTGTCAATTGCGCGGTGAGAAGATGGATTTGCAGGCAGATGTGAGTGGATTTAAGCTGGAACGGTTATTGGACTGTCTGCTTCCCCAAGGAGACAGCGTGGGAATCCGGGTTTTGCAAGGGATCCGTAACAACATTTCCGAACAGGAATCTTACCAATTACTGGAATATATCGTGTGGTGGGCGAATGAACATCGAGTGTATCAACTTGCACTGGATACATTGCAGAAAGAAGAGGCTCCACAATATAAAGCGCTTCGCCAGATTCAACCGCATATTGAATATGTGCACGTGATCAGAGACATAACAAAATAAGAAATCACATAAAAACTCTGCGTTCTTCGGCAATTATCTTAGTTCTTTGATGACAGAACAATTTAATATATTGGCTGCAAAATAGTTTTTTAATGCTGACATAATAAGCAATATGTGGTCGCGGCGGATTTGAGGTATGGGAAGTTTGAGTAGGTGAAATGAGAGGTTAAAGGAAGAAAGGAATATCGGCTTATGATGTATCAAATAGGGAATATTCCGGTGCAAATTGTCCGCTCCCGGCGTAAAACGATTTCATTGGAGATCAAAAAAGACTGCCGGGTGGTGTTACGTGTGCCAAATCGGATGCCGAAGCGGGACATTGTTCGATTTTTGAACGAGAAACAAAGCTGGCTGGAAGAAAATTATGCAAAGATGGTGCAGCGAAATAAAGTGCGAATGGCGGCTAAGGCAAGGTACCATTTATCGGACAGTAAAATTCATGAGCTTGCAGAGCAGGCGGTTGAGGTGGTGCCAAAGCGCGTGGCGCATTATGCGGCCCGGATGGGTGTGACTTATGGACGCATTACGATCCGTCATCAGAGAACCCGTTGGGGCAGTTGCAGCAGCAATGGTAATTTGAACTTTAATTGTTTGTTGATGTTAGCACCGCCGGAAGTGCTGGATTATGTTGTGGTGCATGAATTATGTCACCGCAAATACATGAATCATTCGAAGCAGTTTTGGGCAGAAGTGGCAAAGGTGATGCCGGATTATAAAAAATGCGAACGCTGGTTAAAAGAGGAAGGCAGCTTGCTGATTGGGTAATATTGGAGAGAAAAATGTATACTATTTTGACCGTGGAAGACGATTTACATATTAATAATTTATTGAAGGAAGCGCTTGGCAAGGCGGGGTATGCCTGTAGTCAGGCGTTTTCTGGGACAGAGGCTTTGTTGTGGTTAGAACACAATGAATGTCAGTTGATCTTGCTGGATCTTATGTTGCCGGGATTATCAGGCGAAGAAGTGCTGCAGCAGATCCGCCAAACAAGTAATGTGCCGGTCATTGTGTTGACGGCAAAAGGCGAGATGGAAGAAAAATTGGATCTGTTGACAAGTGGTGCAGATGATTATATGACAAAGCCTTTTGACGTGAAGGAAGTTATTGCCAGAGTGCAGATTCAATTGAGACATTTGCAGCATGGCGCAGGTGAAGAGTCCACGCATTTAAAATGTCGAGGGATGGATTTGGATAAGGAAACGCATCGGGTGATGATTGATGGTCAAGAATTGGGACACTTGACGCGACAGGAATTTGCAATTTTGGAATTGTTATTGGAACATCCGGGGCAGGTATTTAGTAAAGAGGCAGTGTTTACTTATGCTTGGCAGGAGGAGTATATGGGGGAAACCAAAACATTGGATGTTCATATCAGCAATATTCGCAAAAAGATTAAGAAAATTACAGAGCAGGAATATATACAAACAGTATGGGGAATCGGTTATTGTATGGTCGCGCATTTATAAATCTTTACTATTTCTTTACTATTTCTTAGCGATATATTCGGAAATGGCAGTTATGATAGTCTATGTAAAACAAGAGAGAGCACAGAAAGGATGAATATGAGCGAAGGCAATAGAAAAATGTTATTGAAAACGAGAGGTTTGACGAAGCAGTTTGGCAAACATGTTGCAGTTGACCACGTGGATATGCACATACGGCGGGGCGCGATATATGGATTTATCGGCAGGAATGGTGCAGGCAAAACGACGGTTTTAAAGATGATCGCGGGATTAGCGGACCCAACTGCTGGCGAGTATGAGATATTTGGCTGTTCCGGAAAATCATTAGCGAAAGTACGGTCGAGAGTGGGATGCCTTATTGAGCAGCCGGGATTGTATCCGAATATGTCAGCGCAGGACAATCTTATGATTAAGGCAGAGTTGTTTGGAATTTGTGATAAAAAATATGCAGAAGAATTGTTGGAATTAGTCGGTCTGGTACATGCCGGGCGCAAAAAGACAAAGCATTTTTCGCTTGGTATGAAACAGCGGCTTGGTATTGCTTTGGCTTTGGTAGGCAACCCGGATTTTTTGGTGTTAGATGAGCCGATCAATGGGTTGGATCCGCAAGGCATTGTGGAGATCCGTGATATGTTGCAGCGTTTGTCTGAGGAACGAAATATTACAATATTGATTTCCAGCCATATCTTGGAAGAATTATCAAAGCTGTGTACGGATTTTGGGATTATTCACAATGGTGTGTTACTACAGGAGATTTCGCAGGAACAGTTGATACAGCAATGCAGCAAACGATTGGAACTTACATTAGATCAGCCGGAGCAGGCGATGCCGATTTTGGATCGACTGGGAATAACTCGTTATGAGATGATCGATGTCAACCATTTGTATTTGTATGAACGGCTGGAGGATAGCGCGCAGATCAATGCACAGTTGGTTGAAGCGGGGGTGTTTCCGAGGGAATTACGGATTTACCAGGAAGAATTGGAACGTTATTTTTTGAATATGACAGCAGAAAAATAGGTTGTCGGTGAAAGGAGCAATAATATGTGGAATAGTATTCGCATGGAATTATATAAAATATTTCGGATGAGATCTTTTTGGGTGATCAGTATTATTATGATCGGCTTGGTTTTTATGACAACAGAGTTTAACTGTGATGATATGAAGGCTGCGAGACAGGAACAAAGTGCATCAGAGGGGAATGTTTCGGGACAGGAACAAAGTACATCAGAGGGGAATGTTTCGGGACAGGAACAAAGTGCATCAGAGGGGAATATTTCGGGACAGCAGAACAAAGATGGTCTGCAGGTAAGTAAAGCGAAGAAAAAAGATCAGGCAAATCTGGAAATAGGGTCAGCGAACGATAATAACGCTACAATATTTTTTGGTATTTCCGAGGACACCAGCGAGATGGATGCAGAGTCAGTAGAAGTCTTAGATATGTTTTTATTGCATTTGAAATCGGGTATTTTGACAATGATGGCGCTTATTTTTGCGATAATGTTTGTGATGTTAGATATCAAAAATGGATATATCAAAAATATTGGCGGGCAGATGGAACATAGGCGTCACCTTGTGTATGCAAAGTGGATCGCCATGGCGATATATACAGTCGTATTTGATTTGATCAGCTTGGCTGTGCAGAGCATTGCGGTATACAAAACATTTCATTATATAAAATGGGGTGATGTGACAAAATATTTGCCGGAGATTTTACTGGGAATGGCATTGCAGTATGTGTTTTTGATCCTTTGTATGACGATCGCAATGCTTATTCGAAGTATGGCATTTAGCATGACATTGGGAATGTGTTTGATCATGGGGGTGGCACCGGTTGCCTGCATGGGGATTTCTGCGGTGATAAAGAAATTGTTTGACAGAAGTGTAGACCTGCAGCCGTATTTGCTGACGAGCAAAATGAAAACATTGCAGATTGACATGACTGCAACAGAAATTCGCAATGTGTGCTTGTTAGTGGTCGGCTATTTCGTAGTGATGTCTTTGATAAATATAATACAGATAGAAAAGAGGGATTTGGTATGATGTGGTATGTGGCAGTATCGTTGTCCGCGTTGGTGGTAATGTCCTATTTGTTGGTCAAGGTGCGGTGGCAGATGCGCAAGCTGGAGGAACAACTCCGGTTTGTGCAGGACAAGCAAAGTGATGGGATATTGGTCAGTGATATTCGTATATTGGGGATTGGCAAATTAACGGATTCATTGAATGAGATCTTGCAAAAGCAGCGCAGCAACAGGCAGGAGTGGGTGCAAAAGGAGAAAAGACTTGTGCAGACGTATACCAATCTGTCACATGACATTCGCACACCGCTAACCTCCTTGGATGGGTATTTTCAGTTGTTGGAGGATACAGAGAATGCAAAGGAGCGAACACGTTATTTGCAAATTATTCAAGAACGCATTCATGCGTTGCGGGATATGTTAGAAGAGTTGTTTACTTACACAAAATTGGAAAGCAGAAGTTATGAGGTTCCTTTGACAAAATGCGATTTTGGAGCATTGGTCAAAGAAGCCTTGTTTTCGTATTATAATGAGTGGCAAAAACAACAGATGGAACCGCAATTACAGCTTGAGGAGGGCGCATTATGGGTGCTTGGCAATGATCAGGCAATGCGCAGAGTGCTGCAAAATGTGATTAAAAATGTATGGGAACATGGTGGTAGACATGTAAAGATCGTTTTGTCAGAGCAGGAGGGAGAGGCATGCCTGCTTGTACAAAATGAAGTGATGCACCCGGAATATATTGATGTGGAGCGGATATTTGAACGGTTTTATAAGGCGGATCTGGCGAGGAGTACCACGTCGAGCGGACTTGGAATGGCAATTGTACGTCAGCTTGTAGAACAGATGAATGGACAGATCACAGCAGATCTGCAGGGAAATATATTTTCTATTTGCTTGCAGTTTGTATGCATACGGTCATAAATAACGGCACAGGATTTCTATGCCTAATGGAATTTCCGGGGAACTCCTAAGATGAGTACGTCGTGTTTGTTATGGAAAAAATGATTGGGATAGATTCTATGTAAAATATATGATACACTGAAAGAGAATTGTGACGTTATGTTGTTATTTTTGGAACAGGAGGAAACAGAAAATGTATTTGCCGAGTGATAAGAGATATGACAAAATGATCTATTCGCGTTGTGGCCGCAGCGGGTTAAAACTGCCTAAAGTGTCTATGGGATTATGGCAGAATTTTGGGCATCAGGGTCGTTTCAGCGATATGGAAGAAATGGTACATACAGCGTTTGATCTGGGGATTACACACTTCGATCTGGCGAATAATTATGGGAATCCTTATAATGGAAGTGCAGAGGAAAATTTTGGGCGGATATTAGACCGGGGAATGCGTGAATTTCGTGATGAACTTTGCATTTCAACGAAGGCGGGTTATGAGATGTGGGACGGACCATATGGTGATCGAAATGGTTCTCGCAAATACTTGATCGCTTCCTTGGATCAAAGTTTACGACGGATGAAATTGGATTACGTCGACATTTTTTATCATCATGTTTTTGACCCGGATACTCCGCTTGAGGAGACGGCACATGCGTTGGATCAGATTGTTCGTCAGGGCAAAGCATTGTATGTGGGAATCTCGAATTATAATGCAGAGCAGACCGAGAGAATGCAGCAACTGCTTACGGAATTGGGGACGCCGTTTATTGCAAATCAGCCGTCATATTCGATGCTTAACCGTCAAGTGGAAAAGGATGGTCTGGATCAATACGCGGTGGCGCATGGGATTGGACTTGCAGTCTTTTCTCCATTATCACAGGGATTTTTAACAGACCGATATTTAAATGGGATTCCAACAGATTCGCGTGTGGGAAGAGGAAATACATGGCTTGGAGAACAATTGAATGAAGAATTGGTCAGCAAATTGCAACAGTTAAATACTCTCGCCGAGCGACGGGGACAGACGCTTTCTCAGATGGCATTGTCTTGGTGCCTGCATAATCCGGCGGTTGTCACAGTTCTAGCCGGCGCAAGCAGAAAGCAGCAGATCATTGATAATGCGGCTTGTATAGAACATTTAGAGTTTAGTGAGGAAGAATTGCAGGAGATAGAACAAATTCTTAAGTGATAAATGAGATGGGGATGCTGGATTTGCCAGGGAGGAGAAATGTTATGGAATTATGCGGATTTTTAGCAGGGGATGGAACTTTTACATTTTGTGAATGTTGGCAGCATGTGGCATCTGCCCAAAAATTGGTACAGGAGACCTATGGCGAATATTTGACAGGTATCAGAGCTGAGAACTTTTTAATGGAAAAAGGCTATGTTGTTTACTATGCGAATAGCGTGCAACATCGTTTTTGCATAGGATTTGGTGCGAAAAGCAGAATGATGCTATTGACGGCAGAACAAAAGGATTTCATTGTGGCAAATCTTTCAAATGCACTTACTGTAGAACAGCGTAAATCGATGGAAGCGTTGCTGCGGCAAGACGAGGAGTGTCAAGAGAAGAGCGTTTTGTCGAGAATGGAGGCAAAATATTTGCAGTGATTTTGTCCTTACAAAATGTTAGTAAACGTACCCCGTAATAAGTATTATGGGACTTTGGCGTACATTCGGGTGTGGGAAGTTTGAGTTATTGACATAATAAGCAATATGTGGTTGTGGAGGACTTGAGGTATGGGAAGTTGGAGTTGTTAATAAACAGAACGTTAGAAGCTTTTTAAGCTTGATATAGTTGGAAAGGAAAAGTGAATTTATGAAAGTATTAATTGTTGTAGATATGCAAAATGATTTTATTGACGGTGCACTTGGCACGAAAGAAGCGGTTGCTATTGTACCTAACGTTATTGAGACAATTAAGGGCTTTGAAGGAACGATTTTATACACGAAAGACACACATTTTGATGATTACATGGATACGCAGGAAGGAAAAAATCTGCCGGTGCCACATTGCATCAAAGGAACCGACGGTTGGAATCTGGCAGAGGATATCGAGACGGTGAAATGCCCACAGGACAAAGTGTTCGAGAAGATGACCTTCGGCTCCAAAGAGTTGGGAGACTATTTACAGAGACTGGCTATTGAGGAAGACATTGAAGAAATTACGTTGGTGGGGCTGTGTACGGATATTTGTGTTATTTCCAATGCATTGCTCGTTAAAGCGTATTTACCGGAAGTACCGGTTGCTGTATTGCAGGATTGCTGCGCCGGTGTCACGCCTGAAAGCCATAAGAATGCTTTAGAAGCAATGAAGATGTGCCAGATCGAAGTGCGGTAATACAAAAAATACCACCATGTTATCTCCGACTGGTGGTATTTAATCCCAAATTATTTCAGGTTTAGGCTGTTCTGTTTTTGGCACCGTTCCATACTTCTTTATTGTATAATCAAAGTTATCTTCGACACATTTTAACAGTTCCTCTGCATAGGCATCCTGATCAAAATCTATATCATTTGGATGATTTGGGTAATATCCAAAATGCTCGATAAATTTCATGCTGGCTTCCTTATGTTTTTGAGTCATTTTATCCCTCCTTTAACTTTTGGGTAGCGTTGTCGCCTTCTGATTTATTGTCTACTTATCACAGTAGAAAATCTATTTCTCGCGGCCTCATCTTGTGGGCGTATTATTATTTTTCCTTCTTTAGCACACTCTCGAAGATGTTCTTTGTAGTCTTCTATTCCCGTATAACAATCATAATTAAACCCCAGACTCTGTCCGGTCTTTTCCTTTAACTCTTTTTTTAATTGTGATATTTCTTCATCTGCAGCTATCATGTTTAATATTTTCATTTTACAATCTCCTTATAAGCATCATACAACTCTCGTGTATCCCAATTTACTGCCTGACCACATATTGCTATTTTGCCAATAAAATAATAACAATATGTGGATCGGTCAGTAACCTCCGATATGGGAAGTAGTTAGTAATTATAACATAATATTTTATCAATTTGTGGGTTGGAATGCAATGCCTTCAACCCAATGTAATTTTAGCATGATTTTTTATCGATCTGTGGGTTGAAGGCATAGAAGTTGCGTGAGTCTCGTTCATCCTGTACTTTGCGGAGCGCTTCACCAAAGCGCTGAAAATGAACAATTTCACGTTCTCTTAAAAAGCGAATCGGATCTGCAATCTCTGGGTCCTTCACAAGACGGAGAATATTGTCGTAAGTCAAGCGTGCCTTTTGTTCAGCCGCCATATCTTCGTAAAGATCTGTGATTGTATCGCCGGTGCTCTGGAACTGGCTGGCACTGAAAGGCTCGCCGCTTGCGGCCTGTGGCCAAATGGCTAAGGTGTGATCGATATAATATTTGTCAAATCCAGAAGCCTTGATTTCTTCCGGGGTAAGATTCTTGGTTAATTGGCAGATGATGGTTGCAACCATCTCTAAGTGGGCCAATTCTTCGGTGCCGATGTCAGTCAACGTTCCTGCCGCAATGCGGTTTTCCATGGAATAACGCTGTGACAGATATCGCATGGAAGCACCAATTTCGCCGTCAGGACCACCGTATTGACTTGCTATGATCATGGCAGCTTTTGGATCGCAGCGTGTGATTTTCACAGGATACTGCAGTCTCTTTTCATAATTCCACATAATTTAGTTTCCTTTCGAAGTTATAATTTAAGAAACGCAACAAAAAACATTCTCATATATTTTTAAACTTGTGTTGCCCTTTAATGCCCGATTATTCCCAAGGCAAAGGCTCCTGTCCCCAGTCCCAAGTGCAGCCATCACCGGCGCAGTCAAGGACAAGAGGACCAAACTTGCGTGTATAAATATCCATGGCAGCTTTTCTTTTTTTCTTCATTTTTTGAAAATAATCCAATGCACAAGAATCCATAGGGTGTGTATCTAAGAACAGGCAGCAGTCATACATAGCGAAGCTCACTTCGTTGATTACTTTGAGAAGATCATCACGACACAAATTCATAAGATTTTGTGAAAAATCCACAGATTCACAGCCACAGCCATTGTTCGGCTGATTCATTTGGTTGCCACAGCCATTGTTCGGTCTGTTCATTTGGTTGCCACAGCCATTGTTCGGTCGATTCATCTGATTGCCACAGCCACAGCCATTGTTCGGCCGGTTCATTTGGTTGCCACAGCCATTGTTTGGTCTGTTCATTTGATTGCCACAACCACAGCCATTGTTCGGCCGATTCATTTGATTGCCACAGCCATTGCTCGGTCGATTCATTTGATTGCTGCAGCCACAGCCATTGTTCGGCCGATTCATCTGATTGCCACAGCCACAGCCGTTCATCCCATTCATTTTATTTCCGTTCATGAGAGACCTCCTTTTTGACAGCGAAATCCTTTAGGGATGCAGCCGCAAAACGGCAGATCCAGTGGTGGAAAAATAGTTCCGCGTTGTAATGCTTTATCAGGACAATACGTCTGTCCCCATTCTTGGACAGGAACATAGCCAATACCTAGAGGCATGCCACGTAAGGGATCAGTGTTCGGGCAGTCTGTACTAGGACGGGAGCAGGAATTACTGCAAACATTCATCTCACTTCTGTTATTCATTGCGAGTATCCTTTCTTTCTCTATTTATTGCCGGAATAATTTCCGTGCTAATTCATATATATGTACGTGGCGGTGAAATGTGATTCCCGGAATAATTTGAATGCTAATTCATATACATGTATTTAACTCGAACTTCACACGTCCATAGACGCTAACAGGCCACATATTGCCTATTATGTCGATAGCTATATCGCATTTTGCAGCTACTACCTAGTGGATTCTGCCATCAGGGAACTATAGCAATTGCCTTGCCGCATTTTCGTTTTAGGTGATTTCTAAATTTTGTTGTCTCTGATGATTGATTTACATGCCCTT